>Ga0208197_1001219_pt1 | contig 27021 bp, 18 predicted proteins | sample AD_JPNNA4_MetaG_FD_184444 | JGI IMG/M metagenome (GOLD analysis project Ga0208197, IMG submission 184444) | Active sludge microbial communities of municipal wastewater-treating anaerobic digesters from Japan - AD_JPNNA4_MetaG (SPAdes) (version 2) | ecosystem: Engineered > Bioreactor > Anaerobic...
TTCCGGCCAACGACCGCGATGATTTTACCCAACCGAAGGTAACTTATATCGGCACCGCAACTAAAATTCCTTATAACGACGCCAGTGATGAATACGGCAATAAGAATTACTGGGCAATTCGAGGTGGTTATTCCAAATATTGGCCAATGATCGGGGATACAATTCCCGGAACCTTTCACGGTGGCAACAGCGATGAAAATGGTAGTTCCGATTATTCCGACTTTCCGGCTGGTACGAAGAGCAGTCCCAATTCAAAAATGTCCTGCAGTTTCGGGCCTTATACTTTTGCGCCCGGGCAAAAAATTCATATAGTTTATGCCAGCGGTTACTCTGGCTTGGATTTACCAACCGCTCAGGAAGTTGGCAAAAAGTGGCTTAATGGCACTCTCGAAGACCCGCCCAATCTACCGGATTCTCACACCGGCTATTTACCATCCAATTTTGTTTTTCCAATAGATGCGACCGAAATGGATTTGCGCAAAGACCGCTGGGTTAGTACCGGCATTGATTCAGTTATGAAAAGCGCCCGACGTGCAAAATGGAACTTTGATAACGGCTACAAAATACCTCAGGCTCCGCCGCCGCCAACTTATCTCGAAATCACCGGTTTGGGCACCGGGGTCGAAATAAAATGGCGCGACCCGGATGCCGAAGCTATGCCGAACTTTGCCGGCTACCGGATTATGCGCCGCCTGAGCGCAATGGATACTACCTTCTATCAGGTGATTTATGATTCCGGTCCTGATGATAAAGCCACCGACCACCTGTATATTGATCGCGATGTTTTAATCGGCGCGCAGTATTATTACTATCTGCAGGCTAAAGCCCGAATTGCCGACGATGATCCTTTGGCAGATACGACGACTCGTGGTAAAATTATTTACAGTTCGCGGGTGCTGGTACCGAATATTAATTGGATTAATCCCCCTCACTTTTCGCAAACCGATTTGACTAAAATCCGGATCGTTCCCAATCCTTACAATATCAACGATCCCTTGCTTGCCGCTCAGGGCTGGACTGACCAGCGCGGCATTCAGTTCTATAATTTGCATGGTAAAGTTACAATCAAAATCTTTACCGAAAATGGCGACCTGGTTCAGGTTCTCAAACATGATAGCCCGGTGGAAGCCGGTTACTATTTCTGGGATATGATTACTCTCAGTCAACAGGTTATCAGCAGTGGTGTTTATATCGTTGTGTTTCAGAAACCGAACGGCGAAACGGCTTTTCAGAAATTTCTGGTGGTACGATGAAGGCGCGAGGAATTATTATGAAAAAACTGATTTATTTGACTATTACTTGTATTTTGCTCCTAAGCCTTTCCTCGCCAATCAATGCTCAAGTCGGGCTGAAGAAAGTAGCGCAGAGTACGATGAACTTTTTGCTGGTGGGTGTCGCACCGCGTGCCAGCGCTATGGGCGAAGCCTATTGCGCTTTCGGAACCGGCGCGGAAAGCATTTTTTTCAATCCGGCCGGCATTGTCCAATCCACCCATCGGTTCGAATTGCAAACTTACAATACGCGCTGGATCGCCGACATCAATTACCTGGCTGGTAGCTTCATCTGGAATTTACGCCAGTACGGAACGCTGGGATTGAGTATGGTTTCGGTGGATTACGGAACGATTTATGGCACTAGCCTTTTGTCAGCGGCGGACAAAGACCTCTATCCTGCCGGTTATATTGATTTGGGCAATGTTGATAATGTCGGCTCCTATGCGTTTGGTCTAACTTATGGTCGCGCGATCAGCACCCAGTTTTTAATCGGCGGCAGTGTACGTCTCGTCGGTCAGAATTTAGGTCAAAGTCAAATGGCGGACGGCTTGAAAAATAATGATGCGGGTAAACTGGCATTCGACGCCGGGGTAAAATACCTGACCGATTTCAAGAGCTTTCGGTTCGCTATGTCCATTCGCAATTTCTCATCCAATATCAAAAGAGAAGAAATGGATGAACAATTACCGTTGCTCTTTACGATGGGGGTAGCAATGGATTTGCTGGATGTCATTGCGCCGACATTCTCGCAAAATAATTCTCTCAATTTAGCGGTTGATTTTCAGCATCCGAATAACTATTCCGAACGGATTAATTATGGACTGGAATATTTGCTATTCGATCAATTTGCGATCCGCGCCGGGTACCAAACCAATCAAGACCTGGCTTCTTGGTCGCTTGGAATGGGAATCAATGTAAACATAATCGGCAATACCGTCCAGTTTGATTATTCCTATTCTGACTTCGATTTATTTGATGGCGTTAATCGTTTCTCAATAGGAATAGCCTTGTGATAATTAAAAAAATGATGAGTTCACGTCATCAGAGAAGTTGTTTTCACCAGAGAATCTTTCTGATAGGCTTCGGATTATTGACGATTCTGGCAGTTAATCCCCTCGGCGCCGAGTTGCCCGATTTGACCTATTCCAATCCGATAATTCAGGCCGACTATTCCGATCCGGACGTTATTCGGGTAGGCGACGATTTTTATTTGATTTCGTCATCGTTTTCCCAGGCGCCAGGTGTTCCCGTTCTGCATTCGCGTAATCTGGTAAACTGGCAAATCATTGGATATGCTGTCCCGCATTTGCCCGATTCAATCTATGATTTACCTCAGCCTGGAAGGGGCATCTGGGCGCCGGCTCTTCGTTACCATAACGGCGAGTACTGGGTCTATTACGGTGATCCCGATCTAGGTATTTTTATGGTCAAAGCGCAAAATCCGGCTGGCCCGTGGGAGCCGCCAGTTCTGGTCAAACAAGCTTGTGGTTGGATTGATCCTTGTCCTTTTTGGGACGATGATGGTCAGGCTTATTTAATCCATGCCTGGGCAAAAAGTCGGGTAGGATTTAACAGTATCTTGACTTTGCATAAATTGAGCTCCGACGGTCGCCAGATTCTGGACGAAGGCGTGACCGTTTTCGACGGACATTCCACTCACCCAACGATCGAAGGTCCTAAATTTTATAAGCGTAATGGATATTACTATATTTTTGCGCCAGCCGGTGGCGTAACGAACGGCTGGCAGACTGGCTTGCGTTCAAAAAATATCTTGGGTCCCTACGAAGACAAAATCGTTCTCGAGCAGGGCACTACAGCCATCAACGGGCCGCATCAAGGGGCTTGGATCGAAACGAACCAAGGCGAATCCTGGTTCATTCATTTTCAGGATAAAGGGGCTTACGGCCGCATCTTGCATCTTCAGCCTGTTGAATGGCTAAATGATTGGCCGATGATCGGTATTGATCTGGACGGCAATGGGATTGGTGAACCGGTTCAATGCTTCCGCCGACCGGATGTTGACAACCCAATCTCTGCGTTCCAGATGCAAACCAGCGATGAATTCGAGAGTAATAGTCTCGGGCTTCAATGGCAGTGGCGCGCGAATTTTAAATCGGAATGGTTTACACTCTCGGCTCGATCCGGTTATCTGCGATTATTTACCGTGAATCCGGCGCCTGTTTGCCATAATCTTGGCGATTTACCCAATATTCTAACTCAAAAATTCCCCGCGGAAGCGTTCACGGTTACCACGAAGTTATCTTTCCATCCTGATAGTAACGACGATCAGGCTGGGCTGATTATTATCGGCAACGACTACGCCGCACTCAAAGTAACTCACCGCGGTGCGAGATACCAGCTGACTTACGCCGAATGTACCGAAATCGAGAAAGGCAAATCGGAAATAATTAGCGAAACCGTTGGCCTCAATAAGCCGGAAGTATTCCTAAAAGCTAACGTCGGCGAAGGTGCGGTTTGCACATTTAGCTACAGTACTGATGGCGAAAAATATTTACCGCTCGGCCGAAAATTCCAAGCCGTCAAAGGCAAATGGGTCGGCTCTCAAATTGGTATTTTTGCTACGACTACGCCGGGGAAAATTTCCAGTGGCTATGCCGATTTTGACTTCTTTCGCATCTCGACAATGGACAAAATCGAACTGAAATGAACATTATGAAGCCAAAGATAAACTTTACATTGGGCAGGTTTTTAATTTTTCTAACTGCCGCCGCTCTGACGATCATTATATATGCCGCGCATAATAAGCCTAGGGTTCACCTGATCGGCGATTCGACCATGGCAGACAAACCGCTGGACGATAATCCCGAACGCGGCTGGGGACAGCTTTTTCCGCTGTATTTTACGCAGGAGATTCAGATTATCAATTACGCCCGTAACGGTCGCAGTACGAAGAGTTTTATTGACGAGGGATTATGGGCTAATGTTTATAATAACCTAAAGCCAGGCGATTTTGTTTTTATCCAATTCGGTCATAATGACGCCAAGTCCAGCGATACGACCCGCTACGCTCCCGCTCGGACAACCTACCGCGCTAATCTGATCCGATTCATCACAGAATCACGCGGCAAAGGCGCCTATCCGATATTGATTACTCCAGTCAATCGCCGCAAATTCAATGAAGCGGGCGAATTCGTTGATCAACACGGTGATTATCCGGTCGTTGTCCGCGAATTAGCCGCTGAATATGACGCGCCTCTGATTGACTTACACGCCCGCAGTTGGGAACTATTTAGCCATCTGGGTGCAGAAAAATCTGCGGAATTATTTCTGCGTGTCCCAGCGGGAGTCTATAAACATTATCCCGATGGAAAATCCGACAACACGCATTTCAATCGCTACGGCGCAATCCGGATTTGCGAATTAGTTATCGAGGAAATGAAAGCCATTGATCTGCCGCTGGTAAAGTATCTCAAAGATGGACCGGAGTTATCGGATATGGGCGTCGGGAAGGTTGTCGGTCTGGACTACTTTTACAATCACGAATTCAAAAACGGCAATCAGTACCATTACACCTGGGAAGATCGCGAGAACTCCGGATTTTACGAACTGGGTAATTTGTTCGAAAATTGCGGGGCATTTATTGCCGAAGTATGCGCTGAACCGACGCCAGAGGAACTGGCTCGACTTAGCATTTACATCATCGTTGATCCGGATACGCCGCAAGAAACCACCGTGCCGAATTATATTTCCGAAAAAGCAATCAAGACCATCACGAATTGGGTGGAATCCGGCGGCGTATTAGTCCTTCTCGGCAATGACGCTGGCAATGCCGAGTTCGAACATTTTAACCAGCTGGCACAGAATTTCGGGATTCACTTCAATGAAGTCAGCCTCAACCGGGTTACCAATAAGAATTACGAAATGGGCAAATTCGACAATCTGCCGGATCATCCGTTATTTGAGAATATTACCAAAATTTATATGAAAGAAGTCGCGTCATTGACATTAACGGGGAATGCCGAGCCAATTCTAATTTCTGACGGAAATGTAATCATCGCCAGTTCGAAGTACGGTCAGGGATTGGTATTGGCTATTGGTGACCCTTGGCTATATAACGAGTACATTGACAATCGCATACTGCCCGCTGATTTCGCGAATTATTCAGCCGCCTTGAACTTTTGTAAATGGTTATTAAATCAGTCAAGACCGGTTCGCTGATTGAATTGGTTATTTAAAATTTATGATTAAACTATACCAAAATAGCCAGTTTATTAATCGGTGCATTATTCGGAAAAATTGGAGTACAATACCGTTTTTTACTTCAATGATTTTAAACTGGCTCATCATCGGTCAACTGCTCGCCCAAACCAGTGCCACGAGCACCTGGCCACTAACCGCCAATCAAAATGCCTCAGTTACCGGAAACCTTAACGCCGCTTCCCAGACTTTAAGCAATATGCAAGTCAAGTACGAAAGCGGTGTGCAACGCAGTAGTCCGAGTGGAATAGCCGGTTCTTGGCCGGAGGAAACCAGCGAGAATATCAACCGTTTTATGCAATTCGCAGTAACACCGGTCGAAGGTTATATTTTCAACGTAAATTCCATTGAAATGAAACTGTATGTCAATTCTGGAAGTAATATGCACGCTAACGTGTATTACGCGACCGACCCGCTCTTTGTGACCAAGACCCAAATCGGTTCGACCTACACCTTAAGTTCATCGGTACCATCAGCCCCAAATATCACGGCTACCTTAAACTGCGAAGTTGCTTACGGTGATACTTTCTATGTCCGCATTTATCCGTGGTACACCACCTCGACAACCGGTAAGTACATCATCACTAATTCGGTGGTTATATCAGGTACAACTGTACCATCTACCTATATACTGGTCTTACCAGCGTCGCTGAACGGATTTATCCAAGAAAATGCCGCAATTCCCTCATCAGCCCAGACCTATTTGCTAAGCGGTAAAAACCTAATAGATTCCGTAACAGTTGATCCTCCATCGAACTTCGAGATCTCAGCGGACAACGGCTCGACCTGGATTAGTAGCGGCGACTCGCTCCGCCTGCCCGTTTTAGATGGCGATATCGTCGGTCAACCTCTTTCTATCGCCGTTCATCTGAAAGCCGACTCATCCGGCGAGTATAGCGGAACAATCGAACATAAAAGCGACGGCGCTACAACCACCTCCCTAAACGTATCGGGAGCCTTTCTGGCAAATGAACCGACCGCAGCTTCGGTAATATCACCTGACTCGGTAACCGGTAAAACGGCTACTTTATCTTTCAGCGGCGGTGATGGAGCGCGACGCGTGCTCACAATTCGCCCCGGAACTGAGATCGCCTGGTTACCGGAAGATGGCAAGCCGGTCAGGGGCGTTTCGTCAATTTTTACTGAGGCAATTGATCAAGGCGATGGCACCAGAATAGTTTATGACGGCGAGGATACTACCGTTACTGTTACCGGCTTGACCGGCAATACGACTTATACCGCGGCGATTTTCGAATACAACGTCGCAACCGGAAATACTTATAACTACCTCACAACTCAATATGGCATATTTACCTTTACAACGGCAATCGTACCTGAACTTAGCGTATCACCGATTGTGTTGAATTTCGGCCGTGTGCTTATTTCCCATAAATTGATAAGAAGCTATACGCTCACGGGTAATTATTTGACCGCAAATAATTCGACCCGCCTGATTGCCCCACCTGGTTTTGATTTATCATTAGCGCCCGATACGGGATTTGTGCCATTATTGCCAATCGCTTCCACAACACTATCCTTTGATACAACCGTGTACGTTCGTTTTACGCCAACAGAACCGCATACTTATTCCGGCTTTATTACCCATACCTTAGGCAATGATACCGTAACTCTTGCCGTATCAGGTCGGGGAGTCTATTCTCTGGTGCCGACTGCGGAGCCGGTCGGATTCGCCACCTTGAACGGCGGAGCTTCCGGTGGGCAAGGCGGCGACAGCGTCATCGTTACTACAGCTGAGCACTTTTACGAATTGATGCACGCGCGCGAAAATAAAAGTACGGCACCTCTAATTGTCCACATTTCCGGAACGCTCAGCGGCTATTCTTCAAAAATTGCCATCAAGCGCACTGCTAATATCTCCATAGTCGGATTGGATTCTGACGCCGGGCTGAATGGCTTCGGCATAAAAATCGCCGAGTGCAATAACATCATTGTGCGCAATTTGACCTTTGCTGATTGTCACGTTGATGAAAAAGATGCGCTCGAGATTGACAGTTGTCAGAACGTATGGGTTGATCACTGTACTTTTAGCGATAGTCCGGATAGCGATCCGTCCGGCAGTAATCATGACGGCTTACTAGATATTAAAAACGGTAGCCGCAATATTACCGTATCTTATAATTATTTTACCAATCATCGCCAAACATGCCTACTGGGACACACGGAGAGTCAGCCTACTGACACCGTTATGACTGTGACCTATTATCGTAACTGGTTCGACGGCACTTATTCGCGTCATCCACGGATCCGCTTTGCCAGAGCTCATATCGTAAATAATCTCTACACCGACATCGGGAGCTATGGGGTTGGGGTAACTTGTAACGCTCAAGTTTTAGTCGAGGCAAATCACTTTGAAAATACGCCCACGCCGATATTAATTTCTCAGGTAAACGACCCGAATAGAACTCTCAGTGGCGATCCAGCCGGTTATGTGAAGGCGCTCGACAATTTGACGATAAATTCCGGGGCAATCGTCGAAAATCTCTCCAACTACCATTTCGATCCCAACGATTATTATAGCTACGATGTGGCACCGATAAATATGGTAAAAACTCTCGTTATGGAAAATGCCGGGGCTGGTCGTCTCGACACTAATCAATTAGTAACACGTAAACCTGACATTCCATCGCCCAATAGGTTTCAGCTTTTGCCGAACTACCCTAATCCGTTTAACGCAGTTACCACCATCGGCTTTCAGATTCAGGTTGCTGGCAAGGTTTCCTTGAAAGCCTACGATCTAATCGGGCGGGAGGTGGCGACAATTTTCGCAGGCGAGAAACCAGCTGGATATTACCGGTTCACCTTCGACGCTAACGATTTGCCGAGCGGGATTTATCTATACCAACTCAAGTCCGGTAATTTCCGCCAGACTCGCAAAATGACCATTCTAAAATAGTATTTCGCTTAATCTATATGAAAAACACAATGATCAATTATCGAGGAAACAATATGAAAAAGATGAAGCGTAGGACATTTCTCAAATCAATGTTACTTTGCGAATTGATTTTGCTGGCATCTTTCGGTTTGCTAGCAAGTAATCTGTGGGCATCCGGTAATGAAGTTCACCGTTACTTGAGCGACCTTCCATTTGAAATGCCGGAAATGGCGTTGCCGGAATTTCCCGATCGGGTTTTCAACGTTACCGATTTCGGCGCGATTGGGAACGGCTTGACGATGAATACCACAGCAATTAACAACGCTATTAAGGCTTGTTCGCAATCCGGTGGCGGAACGGTAATCATCCCAAGAGGACTTTGGTTAACCGGTCCATTAGAGCTAGCTGATAATGTGAACCTGCATTTGCAGAATGGGGCATTGGTAATTTTTAGTCCCAATCGTAGCGACTACCCGATTATCAATCTGCCGGGCAAAGGTTTTACTACTCAACCGCTGATATATGGAGAAAAATTGGAAAATATAGCCATTACCGGCGACGGCGTCTTTGACGGTTGCGGTGAAAATTGGCGTCCGGTTAAAAAATTCAAGATGACCGCTTCACAATGGCAGAACTTGTTGAAATCGGGCGGGGTAGTCAACCGCTCCGGCGACATCTGGTGGCCCTCAGTAGAGGCAATGCAAGGCGAACATTATCGTGATTCTCTCCTTGCATCTAAACCGAAAAAACAATTAACTGCGGAAGATTTCTTGCCCGCGCGTGATTTTCTGCGCCCCGAACTGGTACTATTAAATAATTGCAAAAGAGTTCTGGTTGATGGCCCAACTTTCAAAAATTCACCCAAATGGGCATTCCATACCCAACGTTGTGAAAACATTATTATTCGGAACGTCAAAATTAATAACGAGTGGTGGGCTCAGAACGGCGACGGCATTGATATTAGCTCCTGCAAAAATGTCTTAATCTATAAGTGCACCGTCACAGCCGGTGACGACGCTATTTGCCTGAAATCGAGTAAAACCAAAGGACAAACCGAACCCAGCCTCCAGAACGTCGTTGTGCGCGATTGCATCGTTTATCACGGACACGGTGGATTTGTCATCGGTAGTAATACCGATGGTGGAATGCAGAATATCTTCGTTGACAACTGTATTTTCATTGGCACCGATATCGGACTGCGCTTTAAAAGCGCCCGCGATCGGGGCGGCTTAGTAGAAAATGTCATTATCCGTAATATTTATATGAAAGACATCGTCAACGAGGCAATTTTATTCAACACTTACTACGAAAACATCGGGCGCGAGGAAAAAACCTATCCAGTTACCGAAAAAACCCCGATTTTTACCAATTTTCGCCTCGACAGCATCTTTTGTTTTAGCGCCCAGCAAGCCATCGGCGTGGTGGGATTACCGGAAATGCCCATCAGCCAGATTGTAATCCGCAATTCTATTCTATCGGCAGACGTCGGCGTTACAGCCGAAAATGCGCGCGATTTCATCCTCGAAAATGTAAATATCATTCCTAAAACCGAGCCGATTCTGCACTTAACTCAATGCGCCAATTTTCACCTTGACACAATCGGATTCCCCGCAACGATTTCTACCTTTATGACCCTATCCGGTAAAAATACGCAAGCCATTCACATTAAAAATACGGCGCTATCTTCTCTGAAAAACCCGATAATTTTTTCCAAAGAAGTGAATACCAATTCGGTAATTATCGAGTAAACGGAGAATATCAGTTGTCTTAAGGGCACTTGGTTGCATGATTGTAAGGAAGTGCTAATAAGTGCTACTAAGTCCTTATAAGTTCTATTAAGACTTTAAAACTGTTTTAATTTCTTGGTGAAACTAGTCCCGCTCGTGAGTAACTCTCTCACCAGAAACTCCTCCGGGGCCTTCGGAGAATTCGTGATCTATGCTTAACCTGAAATGGGTAACAGGTCTTCCGGTAACCGGTCTCCTCTCAGCCTCAACCTTTTCATTATTAAGCTCTGTAAGGGCGAACTATTTGTAGAATCTTGAATAGATTTAAATTCTTTGCGTGCTTTGCGGTTTATCTTTCAGTAACATTTTTATTTCTTATAAGCACTTAAGAGATTATGTGTAGTTGAATAGCACTATCCCAAATGTTTGCTGTTCTTATCTGATAGATTATTGTAAAATAGACCTCTTAATCCCCTCCAGGGAATATCTTTTGGATCTCCATTGCTCTACAATACCTTGACCGCTACGCGGTATCAGGAAAAAAAATCTTGTCCCGCCGAGCGGGACCCTCTCACCAGAGACTCCTCCGGGGCCTTCGGAGAATTCGTGAGCTATACTTAACCTGAAATCGGAAACTGGTATCCGGTAACCGGTCTCCTCTCAGCCTCAGCCTTTCCATTATTAAGCTCTGTAAGGGCGAACTATTTGTAGAATCTTGAATAGATTTAAATTCTTTGCGTGCTTTGCGGTTTATCTTTCAGTAACATTTTTATTTCTTATAAGCACTTAATAGCACTTCAAAATACTTAAAAGAACCTAAACTCGATTTCACTTCTTACTTTAATATATTTTTAAGAAATTATACCCGTGACTATTGATGTGTATTTAAGCGACTTAATTAATTGCTAAATAAAAAGTGGATTGAGGGATTTTTAGACGGCTCGCCGCAATTCAGGCGAGCCTTCTTTTTCAAATGGAGGTGCCAATGCCAAAAATTTTAATTACCGGCGCGCTGGGGCAAATCGGCTCGGAATTGGTTCCAGCTCTCTGCCAGCGATATGGCTCCCGCAATATTATCGCGTCTGACATCCGGCCGGCAAGTGACCAAACTATTCTTAGCGCCGCGACCTTTGAAACGCTTGATGTTACGAATTTTAATCAAATTGCCGAGATCGTTAATAAATATCAAATAACGACCATTTATCATCTGGCGGCTCTATTGTCGGCTGTAGCCGAAGCCCATCCTCAAAAAGCCTGGCACATCAATATGAACGGACTTTACAATATGTTGGAAGTTGCCCGACAATATCATTGCGCCGTTTTTATGCCAAGTAGCATCGCCGCATTCGGCACATCAACACCGCGTTATATGACTCCTCAAGACACTATTCAACGTCCCGACACAATCTACGGAGTTACTAAAGTTGCCGGGGAATTACTTTGCGATTACTACTTTAAACGTTTTGGCGTGGACACGCGTGGCGTCCGTTATCCCGGGATTATCTCTTCTAAAACTCCACCCGGAGGGGGAACGACCGACTACGCTGTGCATATTTTTTATGCGGCAATTAAACAGAAACGCTATACCTGTTTCTTGAAACCAGAAACTTATCTGGATATGATGTATATCCCGGACGCTATCAAAGCCGCTATTAATTTAATGGAAGCCGACCCAGCCAGATTGCAACATCGCAATGCTTTCAATGTTACTGCTATGAGCATTGATCCGGAAATGCTCGCCGCCGAAATCCGCAAACATATTCCGGATTTTACGATGGGCTATGCCATTGATGAGGTTCGACAGAGAATCGCAGACTCCTGGCCAAGCCATATTGATGACTCCGCCGCTCGCGCCGAGTGGGATTGGCGTCCGGACTATAACCTCGAGACGATGACCACTGATATGTTAAAGCAGCTTTCGGTTAAATTAAAGAATACTAAATAATTCAATTTTTCATTTTACATTCCAATTATGATTTATGGAATCGGAATAGACCTGATCGAAGTCGAACGCATCGCTCGGCAGATTACTGGCGAAAATCACTTCCGCGAGAAAATTTTCTCCCCCAAAGAAATCGCTTATTGCGAGGACAAGCCCAATCAGGCCGAACACTATGCCGCCCGTTTTGCCGCCAAGGAAGCTCTTTTCAAAGCTCTCGGTACCGGCTGGCGCGGCGGGCTGAACTTCGCTGAAGTAGAAATACTTAACGACGATCTCGGCAAACCAGCATTCAACTTTCTGGGAAAAACCAGCCAAATCATTGAAGAATTAAACCTGACCCACATCCATCTTTCGCTGAGCCATCTGGCACAAATCGCCGTAGCGGTCGTCATTCTCGAAAAATAGCATCGGTTTATAAAAAGTTTCCTTCTTCGGTAACCGTATTAATTTTTGAGAAAATTATTAATGTTCAGGTCATTACGCCTAGCAGAAAAAATTCATCGAGATGGCGATTCTTAATAGGTAAAAATTTAAATAATGGGCCAACAATCTATAAAAAGTTGCTTAACTGGTTTTATTTCAGTTAGCCGATTAAATTTTGTCATTAAAAAAGTGAAACCGTTAATCGAAATTATGTCTGCTATGAACTCTCATCGAGCAACTCCGTTCTATTTGCTAAAAATAGAAAACAAAATGAAAGCCTTAGAAGATTTCTATTTAATACAAGGACTTTACTATGTCAAACAATAAACTCGATATCAAATCTCTGGAAAGCTGGCTCTGGGAAGCCGCGTGTAAGATTCGCGGACCAGTTGACGCACCAAAGTATAAAGATTACATTTTACCGCTAATCTTCTTGAAGAGACTCTCGGATGTATTCGAAGATGAGCTCGAGCGACTTGCGCAAAATTATGGCTCGAAAGAAACAGTCGAAGAGTTGCTCGCTCAGGATCACAAACTCGTGCGTTTTTATTTGCCCAAAAACGCTCGATGGGAAGTGATTGCAAAACATACAACGCAAATTGGCGAATATCTGACGGATGCCGTGCGACTCATTGCAAAAGAAAATCCGAAGCTGCAGGGTGTGGTGGATACGGTGGATTTCAATGCTACAACTTCCGGGCAGCGAATTCTTGGCGATGATGTATTGAAGGAACTTATCAACGTGCTGAGCAAATACCGACTCGGCTTGAATGATGTCGAAGCCGACATTCTGGGGCGAGCGTACGAATACCTGCTGCGGAAATTCGCCGAAGGTTCCGGACAGAGTGCAGGCGAATTCTACACTCCCGGCGAGGTTGCCATCCTGATGTCGCACATTCTCGATCCTGAACCTGGTAATGAAATCTACGATCCCTGCTGCGGCTCGGGAGGACTCCTCATCAAATGCTTTCTGCGCTTCAAGGAAAAATACGATTCTGATCCTGCTCTTGAACCGCTCAGGTTCTATGGACAGGAAGTACTGCCTTCCACATTTGCCATGGCAAAGATGAATGCCTTTATTCACGATATGGAAGCGGAAATCGCCCTCGGTGATACTATGGTCAGACCTGCTTTTCTTAACCCAGACGGCTCGCTCGAAAAATTTGATATTGTTACCGCCAATCCGATGTGGAATCAGGATTTTCCGCAATCTGTTTATGAGAACGATCCTTACAATCGGTTCGGTTATGGTTATCCACCTTCTAACAGCGCCGACTGGGGCTGGATTCAACACATGTTTGGTTCGCTCGATGACAAAGGGAAAATGGCTGTGGTGCTCGATACCGGTGCTGTTTCCAGAGGAAGCGGCAATGCGGGCAGTAATCGTGAGCGTGATATTAGAAAACAGTTTGTAGAAAACGATTTTGTGGAGTCTGTGCTCTTATTACCCGAAAACCTGTTTTATAACGCAATGGCTCCAGGAATCATTATCGTCATCAACAAAGCTAAGCCAACCGCGCGAAAGGGGAAGATCCTGCTGATCAATGCTTCAAAGCTCTTTAAGAAAGGCCGACCAAAGAACTATTTACCCGACGAAAGTATAAAACAGATTGCCGATAGTTATCTCAACTGGGAAGAAGTGGAAGGCATTAGTAAGATTATTACAAAGGAAGAAGCCGCCCGAAACGACTACAACCTGAGCCCCAGCCGCTACGTTGCTCAGAACGGTGAGGATGATACCCTGCCGCTTGAAGATGCGGTTGTGCAATTGCAGGAAGCAGAAGAAGAACGCAAGGAAGCCGACGAAAAACTGAAATCCATCCTTAAGGAAATGGGATTATGGAAAAAGTAGAAAATCATACTGCTGAATTCAAACAATCGTGGCATGACGAATACCTAAAAACCGTTGCTGCATTTGCAAATACAGAAGGCGGAACCATTTATATTGGTTATGATGACAGGGGAGAAGTGGTTGGTCTTGAAAAATCCGAAACAAAAAAAATGCTGGAAGATTTACCAAATAAAATTAGAAGTAAATTGGGAATAACTCCTTTCGTACGAGAAGAAATACAGAATGGGAAAAGTTTGTTGAATATTGAGATTCCCTGTTCCTCTTTTCCTGTTTCGTGCGACGGTAAATTTTATATTCGAGCTGGCAGTACCACGCAAGAGCTTTCTGGAATAGAGCTGTCTTCGTTTCTTCTGGAAAAAACAGGAGATTCATGGGATGAACTACCAACAAGTGAAAATATAGGTCAACTTGAGGAAGTACTTGATAACGAAAGCATAGAAAAATTCAAGGTGCTTGCCCGCCAGCGGCTTCCTCTCATTGAGCAGGATACCACAAAAAGCATCCTGCAAAAACTTAACCTGATCACAAAAGATGGGCGCCTTACTAGAGCTTGTATTTTACTTTTTGGCAAAAATCCACAGAAATATTTTATTTCTGCCTATTCAAAGGCAGGAAGATTTAAAAACAACACTATCATTCTGGATACGGTAGAAGTAAAGGGAAATTTATTCCAGCAACTCGATGGCATTCTTGAAGCCATAAAAAAGAATATAAATGTGATGTTCGATACTTCTGTTAGAGAGCTTTCTCTTGAAGGTGTAGCAAGAAGGGAAATATGGGATTACCCGCTCGATGCGCTGCGAGAAGCTGCAATCAATGCATTGGTTCACAGGGATTACCTTGATACTTCCTCTTCCATTGAGGTACGTATATATGACGATGAACTCATTTTATCGAACCCGGGGAAATTAATGCCACCATTGACTATTGAGCAGCTAAAAGAAAAACATTCCGGAAGGCAAAGGAATCCACTTATTGCGACAGTCTTTTATTATGCCAATCTCATTGAATCCTGGGGATCGGGCACACTCAAAATGATTGACCTGTGTAAAGAGCAGAATCTTCCTGAACCCGAATTCGTTGAAAGAAAAGAAGGAATAGGAGAATTTGCTGTAGTATTTCATAAAGATATTTTTAATGAGGAAGAACTGAGAAAAAGAGGGCTAAACGAAAGACAGATTAAGGCAGTAAAATATGTAAAAGAAAAAGGGAAAATTACTAATAGGGAATATCAGGACATTTCTAAAATTTCTGAAAGGACTGCAACCAGGGACTTACTTGATTTGGTTGTCAAAAATATTTTTGTGCAAGTAGGTAGTACAGGAAAAGGAACGAATTACATATTAAAGACGCCATGAAGACGCCAAAGACGCCACAAAGAAGTCATAAAGACGCCAGGGAAAAGTAACAATGATAATTAGAAAATGATCAGGTAATGAAAGTAATGAATAGGTAATGATCTGTCACCAAATATTTTAGATAAAAGAGCCAAAGGGCTAAAAGGGCTAATGATTGGCTAAATTGACTAACAATGGACTAATAAATGACTAATCGGGTGATTAATAGGCAATGCCAGCTTTTAATTTTTAAGAAGGAAGAATTTCAAAAATTAAATTATCGGACATTTGCAGATGCAATATTGGACAATGGGTTAAGAAAATGGCATGGAATATTTTCAAAATCGCAATTACGTAAATTCCAAAAAGTACTTTGTGAAAAAGAAATAGAATATTGATTATAGGGATTAATACAGGAAAAAATAAAGATAATTGAAAGAAAGAATGAAATACAATCCAGATAAACACCATCGTCGTTCCATCCGTTTGCAGGGATATGATTATTCCCAACCGGGAATATATTTTATTACCCTTTGCACACAGAACCACGAATGTTTATTTGTTGTAGGGGTTCAAAATTTTGAATTTCTATTGTTTTACAAATCGAGGTGCCGGGCGACAAAACATTTCTGCAAAAAAGAAAAAGTTTCAAGAATCTTTATACAGATATTAAAATTAAACTAAGGATACTATCATTATGAAACCACCCACCAACAACACACCCCCACAAGGCTACAAAATGACCGAACTCGGAGTACTGCCGGAAGAGTGGGAGGTGGTGAGTGAGGGGAAAATATTTAATTTTATTTTTTAAAAATTTAAGGAGGGTATTTATTATGGAAGACCAACCAAATGCTCAAATTATTAAAACAAGAGATGATACAAAACCTGTTATTCTTGAACAGGGAAATAATACATCTCCATTCAAAATAAAAAAAGACACTCTCTGTTCATGGGCAAAATCTGAAGATGAAATTACTCCTGAAAAACTAAGAGAACGTATAGAACCCTGGCTTACAGCCCTTTTCCAATCGGAGCATATATCATTACTCATAGGAAGCGGACTAACCACAGCTGTTCATTTAATGGCAAATAATGTTCATTCAATTGGTATGAGCATGCAAGAATTTAAAACTTTCAAAGATGAAATCAATGAAAGTGTTAAAAACACTGCAAAAAAAACAGGGCGAGGAAAAGGAAATTTTGAAGATCAGATACGGGTTGTTAATGAACTGCTGGCGGGTTTGAATGTTCTTGCATTGACTGAGACAGATAAGACAGATGGTAAAAATAAAAAAGAGATTAAACAAAAAATCGAAAATTTGCAACAAGAACTTGAAAATGCGCTCAAAACTTTTGCCGAGTCAATTCTTAAAGATGAAAATAACTTAATTACTGCTGGGGCAGGAAAACGAGGGGAAGCATTCAATTATCTTGTCAGTTTTCTTATGAGTTTTGCAAGTCGAACAGGTACACGTGATCGGCTCAATATTTTTACTACAAATTATGATAGATATATCGAATTGGGGGCCGATATAGCGGGTCTTCGCCTGATAGATCGATTTGTTGGAACTATTACTCCTATTTTTCGAGCCTCACGAATGGATATTGATTATCATTATAATCCACCGGGTATCCGTGGAGAACCCCGTTATGTCGAAGGCGTTGCACGCTATACAAAACTGCATGGTTCGATTGATTGGGTTTACAATGATGATGAAATTAAGCGTATTGGGTTACCTTTTGGTGCTAAGGATATTGACCTATATTTTCAATCTTGTGGACAGGGAAAATCAGATGCACTGCAATTGATGATTTACCCAAATCCAGCAAAAGATCTGGAGACCCTATTTTACCCTTACAGTGAACTTTTTCGTGATTTTGCTGCAGCTATTTGTCGCCCAAACAGTACACTGGTTTGCTATGGATACGGATTTGGGGATGAGCACATCAATCGTATTATTGAAGACATGTTGACGATCCCATCCACCCATCTGGTTATTATCTCATATAGTGATCCCAACGATAGAATAATGAAAAAATATGAAAAATTAGGACGTAATGCGCAAATAACACTCTTGCTTGGTAATCATCTTGGTGATCTCAAGACACTCGTTGATCATTATTTGCCCAAACCTGCAATTGATAGAACAACCATTCGTATGGCAAATCTTATTAAAGCAAGATTGGGAGCGCAGGATCAGACGGAACAGAAACAAACCTCTGAAAACAATGAAGGAGGAACATTGCCATGAGCCAGACACCTTTTGAACAAGCCGGCAGTTTAGAAATTGGCACCGTTGAGTTTGTTTCACCAGACGAAATAAAAATTGCCATTGACATTGAAGCACCCGACTCTATGGCACTTAACACAGGTGGGCCACGACCATTCCCAAGGGTAAATGAATACCTGCTAATTCCTGTTGATCAGGGTTTCCTTGTGGGGCAAGTAGAATGGATTACTGTAGAACGTTCTCCTTTCCCCAAACGTAAAGGAATGCAGGATTTTGGTCTTATAGATTTGCCGTATCCTCTCCGGAGACTTAGTTTAAATCCGCTTGGAATTTTACGAGCGGTTTCTCCTGGACAAAATTTTGAATTCAGACGAGGTTGTGATGTTTTGCCATCAGTGGGGATTCCTGCAATACTGCCTACAGATGCACAACTGAAAGCAATTATTGAATCAGGACAAAAAGACCGTGTATGCATTGGTACAAGCCCGGTGGCAAATAATGCAAAAGTATATGTTGATCCCGATCGTTTATTTGGCCGTCATCTTGCTGTGCTTGGCAATACCGGAAGTGGAAAATCCTGTTCTGTTGCTGGGCTTATAAGATGGTGCATAGAATCAGCAGCAAAGGAAACAGATGGAAAGCTTCCAAATTCACGTTTCATCATTCTTGACCCCAACGGAGAATATTCACGAGCATTTCCAAAAGATGATGATAAAATTAAAGTACGCATTTTTAAGGTTAACCCTGCTCAGGGTGAATTACCTTTAAAGGTGCCATTATGGTTTTGGAACAGTGCTGAATGGTGTGCATTTTCACAGGCAAGTGCAAAGACACAAAAACCTTTATTAAGGCGAGCATTACGAGAAATTAAAGCTGGGCGTGATATTAGTGGACTATCACCTGAAGAAAAAAAACTTGAAATTCGTAGATATTTATCATCACAACTTATTTCAATTAGAAATGATATGCGGTCAAATGCCATAAAAACAGATGAAACCAAATTTGGTTTCCGACTTAAAGCTATTGTCGACGATTTGCAAAGAAAGATTAGTGAATTTCAAGATTATAAACTTAATAAAGTTATTGAAGCAATTACAGTCGCATTGAATTCTACTTTTAAAAGTTTTGAAAAAAATGGCGAGGTAATTGAATATTATCGAGCCTTTACTGTAAACCAAGTAAATGAAATAGTAAATGAACTAAATGATTCTTTAAAATTATTAGGTGGAATTATTTACCAAGAAGGTCCCGACGAGGATGTTCCATTGCAATTTAATGGAGCTGAATTAGCTGATCATCTTGAAATTCTTGGGCAACAAGACAACCAAAGTCAATTCATTGATTTATTAGTCGCGCGAATACGAACACTAATCGCTGATCCAAGAATTAGATCTATTATTGCAGACACAAATAATATTACACTTGAAAACTGGTTGAATAACTATATTGGCAGCGATAACGGTGATAATTTATCTATTATTGATCTTTCTCTTGTTCCTACTGACGTCGTTCATATTGTAACGGCTGTAATTGCTCGAATGATTTTTGAGGCTCTACAACGTTATGTAAAATTAAACCATATAGCGCTACCGACTGTTCTGGTAATGGAAGAGGCACACACCTTTATAAAGCATTACAAAGAGGATGCTGAGAATCAAGATGCTGCGGCAGTTTGTTGCCAGGTTTTTGAGCGCATTGCCCGAGAAGGACGCAAATTTGGTCTTGGTTTGGTCCTTTCCTCACAGCGTCCCTCTGAGCTTTCGCCAACGGTTTTATCTCAATGCAATACCTTTTTGCTTCATCGTATCAGTAATGACAGGGATCAAGAAATTGTTAACCGTCTGGTGCCAGATAACCTGAGAGGATTATTGCGTGAATTGCCATCATTACCCTCGCAACATGCTGTTTTACTGGGATGGGCATCGGAACTCCCTGTCCTTGTAAAAATGAATGATTTGCCAAAATCACAACAACCACGCTCAGATGACCCTGATTTCTGGAATGTATGGACAAGAAAGGATGAAAAAGGTAATCTGGTAGAGCGTAAAACTAATTGGCAAGATATTGCAGACGACTGGCAACAAAAAACATCAAGCAATACAAATGGAGAAAAAGAAGAAAGCGACAATAAGGAAAATGGGGAACAAAAAAATGAAAAATAATAATTCCTTAAAATTAACCCATAGGAACGCATGCTTATGAAACCACCCACCAACAACACACCCCCACAAGGATACAAAATGACCGAACTCGGAGCACTGCCGGAAGAATGGGAAATTATAAATTTAGATAAAATTATTGATTTGAAAAGAGGTATATCTTGGCGAAAAGATGAGGCAAACAAAGAAGGCATAGGTATTCCTGTTATTGGAATTCCTAATATCAAAGAGAATGGTAAAATAGATTTTAAAGATACTTATTTCTTAACCAAGAATATTTCCAGTGATAAGATGGTTCGAATAAATGATATTCTGTTTGTAGGTTCAAGCGGAAGTATAAAGAACATAGGGAGAAATGTATTGATTAAAGAAATACAACAAAATAAATTTACATATGCTTCTTTTACTTTTTTAGGAAGAGTCAATCCATTAAATGCCAATACTGTATATATTTTCTATTTACTTAATAGCTTATTTGTTGATTATGGTAGGTATACGAGAAGAGCTTCTGATGGTAAATACAATTTTCAATTAACACAGTTTAAAAATGAGCAAAAAATTCCTCTTCCCCCCCTTCCCGAGCAGCAAAAGATAGCATCTGTTCTCTCTGCAGTGCAGGAGGCAAAGGAGAAAACGGAAGCCGTAATAAAAGCCACAAAAGCCTTAAAAAAATCGATGATGAAGCACCTCTTTACCTACGGACCTGTTTCACCAGAAGAGGTTGAAAACATACAACTCAAGGAAACCGAAATCGGACCCGTGCCGGAGGATTGGGAAGTGGTGAAGCTGGGAGAAGTGGCAGAATCTTTTATTGGAGGTGGTACGCCCCCAACAGATATTAAAGAATATTGGAATGGAACTGTTCATTGGACTACTAGCAAAAAAATAAATGATTTATATCTATTAAATGGAGAAAAAAAAATAACAGAAAAAGGACTTAAAGAAAGTTCGACCCATTTGATACCTAAAGATAATTTGATAATTGGAACAAGAGTAGGGGTTGGGAAAGTGGCAATCAACAAGATCGACATTGCAATTAGCCAAGACCTTACTGGAGTATTTATTGATAACAAAAAATACTCTTTGGAATATCTTGCTTACCAAATAAGCACTGTTCAAATTCAAAAATATTTGAAAGAATGTACGCGAGGTACAACTATCAAGGGTATCCCTAGAGATGATCTAAAAAGATTACCATTACAAATTCCTCCCCTCCCCATCCAGCAAAAAATTGCATCTATCCTTTCTGCCATTGATGCTAAAATAGAAGCTGAGGAAAATAAAAAGAAAGCGCTGGAGGAATTGTTCAAAAGCCTTTTACATAACCTTATGACCGCAAAAATCAGAGTGAATAACCTTAAATTGAATGAAAAGGATATTTGATCTATGAAAAAAGGTAATAAAAAAACTGAAAGTGATTTCCGAAACGAACTCTATGAAAAAATCAAGAGCGAATTTTCAGGATACACGGTTTGTAATTGTGGAAAGGAAACAAATCTTCTGTATCAGATTATTATAGACGGTAATGGTGATGTTAAGCCTAAGCCCGATGAACTTAAAAACCCTTTGAGAGGAAGCTATGCATTCCAGACCGATATGCTTATCAAGAAGAAAAATATTCCGATAGTAGCTATCGAGATAAAGTTTCTCGGTATAACCACTCACGATATCCTCACATATTCAACTAAGGCAATGAAACACAAGGAAATATATCCCTATTTACGATACGGGTTGATTGCAGGTAATATAGAGAAAATACCCAACAGATTTTTTATTCATAATCAGGGCTTCGATTTTGCCATTGCTCTTTTTTATAACGAGAATGGCACTCTGAAGGACAATGAATTAGAGTCTACAATAAAGTTGCTGAAATGCCAGATCAAAGACGCTGAAAGCCTACTCAGTCTACTGAACACTGAAAGCGGTGCAAAACTTTTTAACCGTAATGTAGAGGTAACATCATGAGCAAATTGGGAGGTGAACAATATTCCGTTCAACAGCCCATCATAGATTATGTGCAGGAGCAATCGGCAGAATATGTTGCGCAAAATGGCGCAAGGGTGTTTTTAAAGCTCGGCTGGGAATACATCAGTCCCGATGAAGCGCTTCGCTTGCGAGGTGGAGAAACCGGAATGGTGTTCAAGGAAGTCTTCAGCGATCAACTTCAAAAACTCAATCCAGATTTTAAGGATTCCTCGATGGCTGAAGAAATTGTCAAAAAAATCGAATCCGTACCATCGAACATCGAAGGGAATTTTATCGCATGGGAATATCTCAAGGGTTTGAAAACCGTGTTTGTCCCTGGCGAAAAACGGGAACGTAACATCAAATTACTCGATACCGAAAATCTGGACAACAATGTTTTTCACGTTACCGATGAGTTTAAGTTTACGAACGGAATCAAAACCATCAGGTTGGACATTGTCTTTCTCATCAATGGTATTCCTGTTTTGTTCATCGAAACAAAATCATCCGATAAAATAGAAGGAATGAGCGAGGCGCTGGAGCAGGTCAAGCGGTATCACAGAGAATGTCCCGAGCTTCTTGCGGTTCTGCAAGTCTATGCATTGACTCACATTGTACAATATTACTACAGCGGCACGTGGAATACATCCGAACGTTTTCTCTTTAACTGGAAGGAAGAATCCGGCGGCGACTTCGAACATCTTGTTAAAACTTTTTTCGATAGAGAACGTGTCGTAAAACTTCTCGTTGATTTTATGATGTTCACGCGGCAGGACGATGCCCTTCTAAAAGTTATTCTTCGACCGCATCAAATGAGAGCTGTTGACAAAATTGTTGAACGTGCAAAGGATCCAGAAAAGCATCGGGGACTTGTATGGCACACGCAGGGTTCTGGCAAAACTTACACAATGATTATTGCAGCGCAGAAGATCATTGCAAATCCGCTCTTCGAAAATCCGACGGTTATCATGCTTGTGGATAGGAACGAACTTGAGAGCCAGCTGTTTGGAAACATCGCAGCGCTTGGCATTGGAAACGTCGAGGTTACGGAAAGCAAAGAGCATTTGCGGAATCTTCTTTCCAGCGATCGGCGCGGTTTGATTGTTACGATGATTCATAAGTTCGAGGGAATACCGGCAAACATCAACACGCGCAAGAATATTTTTGTACTGGTGGATGAAGCGCACCGAACCACCGGCGGAAAGCTCGGTAATTATTTGATGGGAGCGCTTCCGAACGCCGCCTACATTGGTTTTACCGGAACACCAATTGACAAAACGCAATATGGCAACGGTACATTTGTTACCTTCGGCAAGGATGATCCACCACAGGGCTATCTTGACAAATACAGCATTGCAGAATCTATCGAAGACGGCACAACAGTCCCGCTCTATTATACTCTTGCTCCGAACGAATTGCGAGTAGAGAAGGAAGCGCTCGAGAAGGAATTTTTGAATCTTGCAGAAGCTGAAGGCATCAGCGACATCGAAGCGCTCAATAAAGTGTTGGAAAAAGCAGTAACGCTCAAAAATATGCTCAAGAACAAAGAGCGAGTGGAAAAGGTTGCGAGATATATTTGCGACCATTACAAAAATTACATCGAACCGATGGGCTACAAAGCTTTTGTGGTTGCGGTGGATCGGGAAGCCTGTGCGCTTTACAAAGAGGAACTCGACAAATATCTACCGCCGGAATATTCAGAGGTAGTGTACAGCTCCGCTTTCAACGATTCACCTGAACTGGCTAAATATCGACTTTCGGAAATAGAAGAAAAAAGGATACGAAAAGCCTTTCGCAAATCGAACGAACTGCCCAAAATACTGATTGTAACCGAAAAACTTCTTACTGGTTTCGATGCGCCGATTCTCTATTGTATGTATCTCGATAAACCGATGCGGGATCATGTCCTGCTACAGGCAATCTCTCGAGTTAATCGTCCGTATGAAGATGATGAGGGAAGAAAAAAGTCCTCCGGCTTTGTACTCGATTTTGTTGGCATCTTCGACAATCTCGAAAAAGCGCTTGCGTTCGACTCGAAAGACATCGAAGGCATTGTACGCGATATTCAGGTTTTGAAAAATAGATTTGAAAACGAAATGAAACTCGGAAGAGAAAAATATCTCACGCTCATAGAAGGGAAAACGCAGGATAAAGCGGTAGAGGCGGCGCTGGAGCATTTCCGGGATGAAGAGGAGAGACAGGAATTCTATAAGTATTTCAAAAAGTTGTCGGATATCTATGAGATCATTTCACCGGATGAGTTTTTGCGCTCTTATCTGGACGATTACGAAACGCTTTTAAGAATGTATAAAATTGTAAGGGAAAATTATGAGAGAGGGACTCTGATCGATAAAATGTTTACCAGAAAAACTGCTCTTCTTGTACAGAAGCATACCACGAGCAGCGATATCAGACCGACGTTGGAAGTTTGTGAAATCAACGAAACGACTTTAAGAAGAATCGAAGAAAGCAAAGCCTCTGAAACGGAAAAAGTATTCAATCTCATCAAGAGCATCGAGAGAACAGTCGAGGAGCAAAGTGGAAACTCGCCATATCTTTTTTCGATTGCCGAGAAAGCGGAACTTCTTGTAAAGATGTACAAGATGAGGCAAAAGAATACGCAGGAGACGCTGGAAGAGCTGAAGAAGATCATCGAAGAAATCAACGATGCAAGGAAAGAACAGACAGAAAAGAATATGTCGGCTGAGAATTTCACAATTTACTGGATGCTGAAGAGCGAAGGTTTCAAAGATGCCGAAGCGATGGCAAATGAGATGAGGAATCTGTTCGAGAAATATCCGCACTGGCAGAAAAGCGAAAAGTACGAGAGAGAAATCAGGAACGGTATTTATCAGATTATCACGCGTTCAGGCGTAAAGGATGTTAAGGAAATTCCTGAGATTGTGAAGAAGATAATGAAGACGCTGAAAGCAAACAGGGAAGAATGATGACGCCGGAAAAATTCAAGGAAAATGTGCTGACGCTAGCGAATGATGTGGGAGTGAAGCCAAGAGAAATCCATATTCAGCCAATGAAACGCAAATGGGCAAGCTGCTCGAGCAAGGGCAGACTTACGTTTGATAAAAAGCTGCTCGACGAACCCGAAGAAGTCAGGCTGAAAGTTATTCTTCACGAATTATTGCACTTAAAATATCCGAATCATGGCAAGATGTTCAGACTGCTGATGGATACCTATCTTCAAAAATCTTTATTGAAATAATAGAAAAATTTTAACAAGCCGTAGAGGCACGTTGCAACGCACCTCTACGGCATAAAACTATCAATTTCCTTATGAATTCATCCCTTCAGGAAATGTTCACCGCCGTACCGCCAACTTATCGAATTCTGAACCAAATTTTGACTCTCGGGCAAGATAACGTGTGGCGCAAAAGAGCCGCCCGACTGGCCACTTCCGCAGGCGGAAGGCGATGGTTGGATGCCTGTGGCGGAACAGGCGAGATGGCGGTGGAACTTTCTCATCAGGCAACCAACAGCACGACTATATTCGTGGCTGATTTTTCCCTTCCAATGATGACTAAAGCTAGGGAAAAGCCCGAAACGAAGCGCATCATTTTCACTCTAGCGGATATGAAATGTTTACCTTTTCAGTCGGACACTTTCGATGTCATCACAATATCCTTTGCCACTCGCAACCTCAGTATAACTCAGGATAATCTTCACCAATGCTTAGGAGAGTTTCAACGAGTTTTGAAACCCGGTGGCTTATTCGTGAATCTTGAGACCAGTCAACCCCGATTGACACCGATTCGCCGACTATTTCACCTTTATGTCAAAGCCACTGTGAAACCAATCGGTCGCTTGATTTCGGGTTCAGAAACCGCCTATTCTTATCTTTCCCATTCTATTCGCCACTTTTACCCTCCGGAAGAACTGGCTGAAGTCATCCGTCAGGCTGGTTTTCGCGGGATCGGTTTCAAGCGGATGTTTTTGGGCGCGGCCGCTATTCATAAAGCAATCAAATAAATCAGGCTTAAAATACAGTATTTGAAAAAATCGCCACGCAAAACTTTTCAATGTCAAAAAACTCCATTTCCATGATGAAAATCTCCTCGCAATTCAAAGTATCGCGGTCAGCACTCTACCAGCTTTCACTTTATCGGTTTTATCACCTAAATTTATATGTGTCGCCAGTCTGCCATAGTCGAATTACCATAGCAATTAAACAAAATGCTTCTCGCCGACGAGGTCAATTATCAGCTTACCAACTAAATTATAAGGACTTATATGTACGGCAAACTACAACAGGATTTGCAGAGCCAGCTTGAATCCATCACTAAACAGGGGCTTTATAAATCCGAGCGCGTCATTGCCAGTCCGCAAGCGCCCCACTTGCGGCTGACTGATGGTCGGGAATTGCTAAATTTCTGCGCCAATAATTATCTGGGATTGTCAAATCATCCGGTTATTATTCAATCCGCTCAGTTGGCTCTCGAGCGCTGGGGTTTTGGGCTTTCCTCAGTGCGTTTTATCTGCGGCACTCAGGAAATACACAAGGAATTGGAGCGGCGGTTATCGGATTTTCTCGGCACCGAGGATACGATTCTGTTCTCGTCTTGTTTTGATGCTAACGGCGGTGTTTTCGAGCCATTGTTCGATGAGCAATGTGCGATCATCTCCGACGAATTGAATCACGCTTCAATCATAGACGGAATACGGCTCAGCAAGGCTCAGCGTTTTCGTTACTCCCATATGAATATAGATGAACTGCAAAAGTGCCTGAAAAATTCTGCTCAGGCAAAATATCGCATTATTGTGAGCGACGGCGTTTTCTCAATGGACGGTCACATTGCGCCTCTGCCACAAATCTGTGAATTGGCTGAAAAATACGATGCGCTGGTAATGATCGACGATTCGCACGCCACTGGCTATCTCGGGCGAACGGGTCGCGGCACAGCGGAATACTACGGCTTGTTGGGAAAAATTGATATAATAACGACTACTTTCGGCAAAGCGCTGGGCGGCGCTTCTGGCGGTTG
>Ga0208197_1001222_pt1 | contig 26980 bp, 23 predicted proteins | sample AD_JPNNA4_MetaG_FD_184444 | JGI IMG/M metagenome (GOLD analysis project Ga0208197, IMG submission 184444) | Active sludge microbial communities of municipal wastewater-treating anaerobic digesters from Japan - AD_JPNNA4_MetaG (SPAdes) (version 2) | ecosystem: Engineered > Bioreactor > Anaerobic...
ACATAGAAAACATGTGTAAACAAAAAGGCATATCGAAAGAGAATGCGCAGAAATGCACAAGACATATCAAAAACACCATATTGCATGGTAACGAAAGAATGCGAAATCTTGCTCTTCAGATAATCAACTATCTCCATGAAGAAACTGCTTGGATGGCAGAAAATGAGACACACAATATCTCATCGGATATCATAGAGTCTACGTATGGAGTTTACAAGAGCCGAAAATCCCTGAACAAACTTTATGGTGTAACAACTCTGATACTGGGCATGCCTGTTTTTGAAAAGTTATCAACCAGAGAATCAGCAAGATTGTATCAGATTAAAAATCATATAGAAAAGACAAGGGTCAAAGATATCAAAATATGGAAAAGCAAAAATCTTCCTGAAAATCTTGTGTCAAAACGAATAAAAACTCTATCAAACCAAGCATGTTTTTAGACCCAAGTTTTGAGCACCCTACCCTCTGGGTATGTAAAATTTAAAAATCAATCTAAAAAAACAAGTCTCGTTTTTTGATTTTAGTTGACCTAAAATAAAATAATTCGTGTTAATTCGTGGTCAAAAACTGTCCACAGACATTTTCTCTTGATCCGTTATTTCGTTCACTTTGTCAACTCATATTTCCCTGTAATTTCCAAACAGGTAAAGAATGCAGTGACGGAGACTCCAAGAATTCCATGTAGATTAAGATTCTGTCCTGTCAAAAGTAGATTGGGTACAGGTGTGCGTGGTACCAACATGTTGAACATAAACTGATTATGGTCCTTACAAATGCCATAGGCTGAACCTTTTGGAGTGCCTGTGTAGTTAGCATAGGTGAGCGGAGTGCTTGTATAAACTTTATCTATGCTTTCCTTTAATCCGCTAATATACTTTGAGGCTAAGTCGATGCACTCTTCAGCCTTTTGAGCTTTAATCGCATTGTATGCATCGTCTCTGTGCATTGGCTGAGTATTTTCCCATTGTTTCACCTCTTCCCAATGCATAGGGGTGAGTATGTCAAGACTCTTTGCATATTTTCCTGATTCTGGTATTGTATAGCTGACGAGCGCACAATCTGTTTTTCTGCTTGGTTGATATTGACAATAGCTCCATAAATCGTCAGTCTCGTAGATGTACTGATTTCGGTTGAGATAGGGGATGCACCCCTCTTTCAACGCTATGTTGGCAGTAAATATACCGTAGGTATTCGGCAAATTACTGATGCGTTTACGGTATAGGTTACGTATCTTTTGGCTCTCTTTAATGAGTTCTAACGTTGTGGACGGATGTATGTCTGATATGAAATAATCAGCCGTTATCTCTTCGTTATCGTTTATCACAACCGACGAGATTTTGCCATCTGTCTCAATGAGTTTTGTTGCTTTTGCATTTGTGCAGACGTGGCCGCCCATCTTTTGGATTCTGTTAGCTAAAGAATCGGCAATCTGAGACCCGCCTCCATTTATTCGCCATGCACTTCGGATGAACGAGTCGTTGATTTGAGCAAAAAAATAGAGTGGGAGTTTTTTTGCATTCAACTCCATTTTTAGAGAAGTTCCTGCTAAAACGTTTCGTAAAGTAGGATCGTCAATGGTCTCATTCAGAAAATCGTATGCAGAGTGCGTGAATAAAGGAGAGTTGTAAATCTCTTTAGGATCTTTGGCGCGGAAGGTGTCGAACAGATTGTCGCCTACCGTGCGTAAAACATCAGAGTAACGTTTTAAATTCTCTCTTTGATGACGGAAATATTGAGCCAAAGTCTCAACGAAACGCTCGTGACCCATCGCAAATTGGTATGATTTTCCGTTCAGAATTACTTCGTCAAAACAGTTGTCGTCCAACTTTTGCCAAGGTAAATCCATTAAATCGAAGTACTTAAATAATCTATTTAAAGACTCGCCTTCGCCTAGCCCGCCAACGTAGTGTAAGCCAGTGTCAAATGTATTTTTTCCGCGCTTGAAGGTTTGTAGACATCCGCCTATCTGAGATTCTTTTTCCAACACACAAACGCTGTAACCATTTTTTGCCAAGATATATCCACATTCCAAACCTCCGAGTCCGGCTCCTATTATGACGACATCAAACTTTTCCATCTTCATTTTTCTTCTGATTTGCTGTAAATTACAAATTCAAAGTCTGAATCTGCCACTACAAAATTTCCGACTAACATTTCATCTACGGATGCCAGTTTGCGAACAATCACCAATTTCGACTGTTCAACGCATCGTCTTAATAAAGGCAACTCATCTGCATTGGGTGTACGGTTGACGATACAGACATCATAGGTTCCGTTCATGCAGACTTTGTCTGACGAAAATGTTATTGACTCGTTCTTCAAATAGCAGTTTTCTGCTAATGCAAGTTTTTGAGGGTCTGGTTCGTAGCCGGTGATTTTGCATTTTTTGTTTTTAATAGAGAACCAATAACTAATGAATCCGTATCCACAACCGAAGTCAAATACATTTTCAGCCTCTTCGGCCCTTTTGCTGATGATGCTGAATTTCCTTGTTAGACCCAAATCATGACGGATTTCATGCTCTACCTCGTCTCCTTTATATTCGTAGTTATTGATGATTTTCTGAGCGTCAGTGAATTTCTCTTTGCCAAAATAGGAGGTAGCATGTATGAGATTGTACAACGTGACCGGTGCTTGACCTTTCTTTGTTGGCCTGATTATAAGCCAATAGAATAAGAATGGCTGTAATGAGTAGGAAAGAAGAACAACCGTGTTCATGCCTATCAGCGTTGAGATTCCGATGGAAGCCATTGCTGGATGGGTTGCAAACAAAAGGGATGCAATTCCGATAATCAACACGACAGCTGAGAATACAATCGCAGTCTTGTGGTAAGTAAGCAGTTTTCGACGCGTTCGGAAATCAGCCAATAAACCAACCATAATAAAGATACTGTAATCCACACCAATGCCGAAGATGAAGGTTGAAATGACAATGTTTATTAGGTTGAAAGGTAATCCGAAAATGGCCATTGCGCCTTGAACAATGTACCAACTCAGAGCCATTGGAATAAAGGCGAGAATGGAGAGTATAATGCTCTTGAACGAGAACAGAAGCACGATGAAGACAAATAAAGAAGAGATGCCCAACGTGACGTTGAAGTCATTGTTGATGATTTCGACCATACTATTTGTGTAGAAGAATGGGTCAATTACCACCACATTTTCGTTGCTGGCAACTAACTGTTTGCTGATTGCCGAGAGCTCATTTTTTTTCATGAAGACGGGCGTGAATACAAGATATGAACTGTCTGTGTATTCAATCAGATTGCAAAGAATGTTTGATGGCAGAATGCCTGAATCGTAAAGCGAAATAGGCTCATATTTTTTATCTATCTTGTCGAAGAAGGAGGCGAACATCTCTTCGTTGAAGCCATATTTATTTCCGTATGTTATGATTCTGTTCTTTATCTCTTTCTTTTTGGCATCTGTCCAATAATTATTCCAATAGTTAATTCGTTGCTGCTGCTGTTGGGTTGGAATGAAAAGCGACGTTGCTTTTGAATAGGACCTGATATTACCCTTTCCTTTCATTGAGTCGAGCATTTCATGCAACTGCTGATTGTAAATCAATGCTGAATCAAGATTCTTTGATGACGTTGCATAGTATTGCGAGTCAAAACCTGGCTCGATTTGCGAATCCATCATTTTCAACGATTCAACTACCCTTGGCTCGTAATAACCGATGTGAACTAAATCAGCATCAAATTTTACCCATCTGGATGTAACGATGCAAATGCAGCTGATTACTACAATGCTAATAATGAGTATTGTGTTCTTCTCAAAAGGATAAGAGTTGAATCGTTCCAAAAGAGAGAAGGCTATGTTCGATTTTTTATTTTTCTTCGGATTGATGAATTGAGGTAGGAAGAGGAGGCTGAACAGCGTTGTTCCTACTAAGGCCAAAGATGCGAATATTCCGAAATCTTTCAGTAGTTCCGATTGAGTAAACAAAAGGGCTATGAATGCTCCGATAGTGGTCAGAAAACCTAGACATACAGGCACGCATTGGTCTTTTAGTACCTTTATAGGGTCGCTTATGTATTTAAAATGTGTGATGATGTGCAGACAATAGCTCAACGCCACACCCAAAACGATGGCACCGATGGCAATAGCCAAAAGTGACATTCCTCCTTTAATGCAATAGACAATGGAGAGAGAGAAGAACGTGCCGTAGATGACCGGCAACAACATATAGAGCAGCGTTGATTTGTTCTTGTAACAAAGCAGAATAATGATACAGATAAGCGAAAGGGAAATGGTCATTGTCAGACTCAAATCTTTCTTTATCTGTCTTGAGTTGAATACACTTTGTACGGGAGCTCCATGAAAATGGACGGTTATTTTTGGATGAGTCTTTGAAAAACTCTGCATGTTGGACTCTAACAGTTCAATCAGTTGAATGCCTAATTTTGAATCGAACGATTGAAAGTTAGGAGAGATAAAAGCCAGTTCGAAAGTAGAGTCGGGAGCAAAGAAATGCTTATCTATAATGATAAAGCTAGAGCCTTCGTCATCGCCGAAGAGGTTCATCTTGTTCATGAATATTTTACGGAAAGCAGCCGGATCTTTGCCAATCATATCAGTAAATGCCATTCCTGCAGGAGAGGACAACATCATCAAGTTTTCCTGCATCTGCGAGTCGACACACTTTTCGGAGAGTAGAGAGTCCATCATTGGGTAGTCGGTGCTATCCATGAAGATAGGAAGATTATCAGACAAAGTAGCTATTGCGTTTGTGATTACTTCATCATCAATGCGGTATAGAGCATCGTAAATGACAGTGTGGGCTGTGTCTTTAGCCAGAAGTGAATCGATAAACTCATCGCAGAAGCTCATGAGATTCTCTTTGCTTACTGTATCAGAAGTGGGTGAAAAAAGTATAAAGAGTTTGTCTTTTACTTTTAAGTTGTTGAATACAAGCTTTTCAGAACCATTCTTGTTAGTTGGTAAAAGTTTGGAGATATCCTCTTCGTATTCTACCTTAAGACCTGTATAAACAAAGAATATACTGCTGCATATTAATATCGCATAAAATAGGATTTTGTGTTCCTTAAAGAAGTTGTATATAAGGATAGCTAAATTTGTCATGATGAATATCTTTTCCTTTATTTTCTATTAACTTTCCAAAGTGGTTTTTATTGATCAAGTGAAAAACTATATGGATGAGTAGTTTTTCATTTTCCGCTAAGCGTTTCTCGTTTTATTCGTTTATATCGTTTGATTCTTTATAAACGAGTAACGAAATACAATCAACAAGTAATGTTTTTATTTAATCTGGAATTCTCCTTTGAATTCAACGAATACTTTTGAGTTTTCCAAATCGGTGATCTTTGCCTTTGTTTTGAACGAATTCCCTTCTGTTTTTTCAATGTTCATATTGATTAACAACAGAGGGTTTTCTTCCGGCTTTATGACCGCAGAGAATTTACATTGCGAGAGGTCAGTCAGAATTAGCTTATGGCTCGTCTCTTCCTCCACACACTCTTTAATCATCTCCATGTTACATACGCCTGGACAAACAGGCATGCCAGGAAAATGGCCTTTGTAAACCTCGTGCAAAGCGCTGAGTTCTATCTGAAAACGTATCTCGTTTTCTAGTCTCGTCTTTTCTGCTATTTTGAAGTAACTCTCTTTTAGCATCATTGGTTCCATTTTTGTCTCCATTCGGCTAAGAATGGAGGAGTTGAAATTTCAAATGCACCATCTTTTGTCATGAAAAGCTGAATGGTCGAAGCTTTGAGCACCAACGCATGGTCGCTTTTGCGGTAGATGTTGTATTCGAACATCAGTTTGGCTGCCAGACTTGGTATGTAGGTCGTTTCAATAATGATGATGTCATCGATGGTGACAGGCTGCTTGTATTGCAGATGCATGTCCACTATAGGCGCCAAATAACCATTGTCGAAGATACGCATGTATTCTAGTCCGAATTTGCGACCGAAGGCCTCGCGACCATCCTCCATGTATTTGACATAGCTTCCGTGCCATGCCATTTTAATGGAGTCAACTTCACTGAACCTGATTTGTATCTCAATGGTGTCAATGAGTTTGGGTCTATTTCTATTTTCTTTGAGCTTCATTTTTTTATGACAAAATGGGTCAATCTTTTTTGATGAAGATTTTCATTTGGCAATTGTCTATCAATATGCCGTTTACTTTTGTCTCAGCTGATAGAAGAGAGATATTGTTTATCTCGGAGATGATTTTTATTGAAGTATGGAGCTTATCGCCGACATGAGGAAGCTTTGCTAATTTAAACTTCTTCACTTCGCCTATGAAACCGATGGGAACGGGCTTGCCGTTCTTCTTTGCCGTATGACCAGCAAAAGCCGAGGCTGATTGGGCGATGTGCTCAATCAAACCCGGCTCGGTGAAAAATTCATTTTCACAGAACATATTGCCTTCTTGGATAGTCAAGGCTGTCTCGCATGATGTTTCATCAACATCGAACAACGTGTCGACCATCAAAATTGGTTCCCTTTGTGGAATCAAACTCTTTATTTCATCTCCTTGATAGAGAGGATTCTCTTTGCTCATTATTTATTGTTCATTCTATTATCGACAAACTCATACAAATCAGCAAAAGTAAGAATTTTACTTAGTTCTGTATTCTTGATTTTGATGTTAAATTTATTTTCTATCAAACTTATTAAATCGACGAGACTACTGTTTTTGTTATTTTATAAATTTCTTAACGATTAACGTTGAGTTGGTTCCTCCGAAACCGAATGAGTTTGAGAGGAATGTATCAAACTTTTTATCTACTCTGATAGGTGTGATGTTCAACTTTGCTGAATCCTCGTCAGGGTTCTCAAAATTGATGTTTGGAGCAATAAAGTTGTTTTGCATCATCAACATAGAGTAAATGATTTCGCTGGCTCCAGCCATCCACATTTCGTGTCCGGTCATGGACTTTGTTGATGTGATTTCTGGTTTATAGTCGCCAAATACATTGTGAAGAGCTTTTGCTTCGTTTTGGTCGCCTACGTGAGTAGAGGTTGCGTGTGCGTTGACGTAACCAATTTCGCGAAGATCTATGCCCGCTTCACGGATAGCCATTCTCAAAGAGCGGCTTGGTCCGTCTACACCAGGTACAGATATATGGTCGCCGTTGGATGAGAATCCGTAACCTGTAACCTCTGCCAAGATAGGAGCACCACGTTTGATGGCAGACTCCAAACTCTCGATAATAACCGTTGCGGCACCTCCACCAGGAACAAGTCCGTCACGGTCGCGGTCGAATGGACGGGATGCCTTGGTTGGTTCGTCCTCGCGTGTTGAGAAGGCACTGATTCCGTCAAAACTGCCTACAGCAAAAGGATTCACCTCCTGAGCTCCACCGCATACAACGATGTCCTGCAATCCCCATTTAATGAGCAATGAACCCAATCCGATGGCGTGCGAACCACTTGCACAAGCACCGGAAACAGTTAAGTTGATGCCTCTCAATTTGAATATACATGAAAGGTTCATTGTTACTGTTGAGTTCATGGATTGAAAGATAGCCCCCGAACCTACTAATGTTGTGTCATTCTTCTGACGCATGATGTCTACACTTTTGACAACGGCATCGGCACTACTGTCGTTTCCGTATAAAATTCCAATCTCTTGTTTTTCAATAAAATCGGGGTCTATTCCGGCACTCTTCAGAGCGTCAGCTGTTGCCATATATGCATATTTAGCCTCTTCGGCTAAGAATACTCGTTGGTTTCTTGGTAAGACACCTTTCAGTTCTGGAACCTGAAGGTTTCCAGTTAAAGCAGAACGAAATCCCATCTCTTTACGGGCTGGGTCAAATATAATTCCTGACTTACCGTTGTAAAGGGAGTCTCTTACCTCTTCCAGAGTTTTTCCTAAACAGGAGTATATGCCCATTCCTGTTATCACAACTCGTCTTTCCATGTTTTTTTAGTTTTATTATTGTTTTTTATTTAATTCTTTATCCAATAAGGAGAATAATGAACTCCTTAACTCAATCAATTTTTGAGTGTTCTCTTTTTTCAGTATAAGCTTGAATCTGATTTCGCTCAACCATTTAACGAATGTCCTATGATAATAATAGGAGAAGAGACCCAAGTATGGCAATGCCATCAAATAGGCAAGTGCAACCCAAAGTGAGCCAGAAAGATGCCAACAGAGCGCGAATGATACTGAATATAAAAGAGGTATCGTCACCAGAATGCTCAATCCAAAATTGACAGAGTTGACGAACATTTTATCATTCAACTTTCTTGTTATCAGCTTTGGTGCAAAGAATATGACCCAGTTGGGAAATATCGTGCAGATGAACAACGGAAACAGCAGAATGAAAAGCAAACTCTGCAAAAGTATTCTGCTAATAGAGAAAGGCTTTTCAAAATTCCAATCCCTTATGTTGGACTTGAGTGTTTTATCCTTGAGTTCCAACGCTTTTTTGCATAGGTTGTTCATCGCTTCGCTGTTACATTCCTTGAATTCGGCCATCTTTTGGATGAACAGCTTGTCTGCTGACAACTTTTCGGGTAATATTTGATGGTTAAATCCCTTTTGAATTGCAAATTTCACTCCATAAGTATTCCTCAAATAGTCCAGAGCCTCGTAGTTTTCAAGGTCTTCAATGTTGAGCATAAGGGTCGAAATTTGCTCGCGAACTTTTTCATTGACCGTCCTTTGAGCCGTTCTTGGTTTTGTTTTAAAAAGTTCATAATAGGGAGCCAGCGAGATTGGGGTTCCATATTTCACCAATTCATCGTGTTGAATGCCTTCGTACTTTGAGTAGTGGTTGCAGACGGGCATGATGAAAACCTCTTTTTCGAAATTATCTTTTTCTGCGGCTTCGAAAGCCATTTTTAAGTAACCAAGAGAGAACTCACCTAACCATCTCTTGTCTTGATGGCCAGCCTCTGGATAAATGCCAACAGTATGACCTTCCATCAAAATTTTTCCAGCAGCTTCGAAAGTGGCGAAGTTGTTATCTAAAGTCTCGCTTCCTTCGTATTCTAGACGAAAGGCCGGGTATAATCCTAAGAAGTGAAGAAATCTGCTTGCAATAGGATTCTTAAAAACATCAGCACGTGCTATGAAGAAAACTTGCCTCTTTTTGAATGATGAGACGATGCAGAGAGGATCGTTCATGCAGTTCTGATGGTTGGATGCAATCAATAGAGGTGTTCCGTTTTCTGGAACATTCTCCTTATTGACCGTATACATATGTCTGTAGAAAAACTTATCGTGGAAAAATTTGACATACATTCTGAATAGTCGGTAAATCCAACTAGGATTGAGTAAATCCTTTTTCCTTTCGATATTATTCCCCATCGCACATTTATTTTTTTATGAGATTGTATAAATAGAGACAATTAATATTATAGTTGTTATCTTCATTAGGTAACAATATGATTTTGTCATCTAATCCCAAACTCACATTATCTTTTATTCCAGTGAAAATGGATGCTAAAATTTTGACATTAATATTATCTCTTACATCGCCTTTTTTTATGCTGTTTTGAATCCCAAAAACCCAAGACTGATAGGTCTCTTCAATGACATAATGCATATAATCTGCAAAATTAGGATTGTGCATGTATGCATGAATGATCAAAGAGGTATAATTGGAGAATTTAGCGTTCGAAATATTTGTCAGCAGAATAGTCTGTTTTATGAATTCGTGCATATCCGTGAAGATCTGAATCAAATCAGGAATAGTGACGATGGATTTATCAATCATACCCAAGTGCTTTTGGAAAATGCTTGTCACATATACATTGATTACTTCATTGAAAAGATCCTCCTTATTACTGAAATGGTAATACAATGTAGCTCTTCCTATATTCAACGATTTTTGCAAAACAGAGATGGATACTCCTTCGTATCCATTTGTTAAGTATTGCTCAAAAGCCTTTTCTGTTATGTAATCTCTTGTACTTTTCATTTACATTGTTCTTGTCGAATGATTGTTCGACAAAAATAATAATTATTCTTATTCTGAAAAAAATCATTATGGTAAATTGAATATCCTATTTCTCGCTTTTTTTGTTAAGTAAAGAACGACAGAGTAAGAATCTGTTTGTTTTCAGTAATTTAAGGTTGTTTTTCTATCGTTTTTACGCATTTGCTGTGGTTGTGTAGTTTCTTCTTTAGACACTAAAGTTTTGTTGAAAGCGATGCAATAGAGTTTTCCTAAACATATACAACGGAAGGATAATCCTCACTTTTTGACTTGTCGAAAAACTTTTTGTCTGTTGATATAAATGCGCTAGGAATCCAATTAGAACTTTATCCTATTTAGATAAAAGCTACTGATTTAATACGATTTCAAAGTTAAGATGTATTCCGCTGCAAATTCATTTGTTCAACGAATATAATAGGAGAAATATGTGACATGAAAAATATACTAAAATAGAATGTTAGGATTATTTTTCAGAAAAGAGATTATAAATATGAGCCATTCTTTATGGTATCCAAAATGTTTTTTACCTTTGTAATCGCTTATTTTTCATTATTATTGTGAGAAATATTTTGTTTGATGTATTTTTATTTTGAAGAAAGTTGATTTAATGGAGACAATCAATCTCTGAACTTTCTGATTATTTCATATAACTGCTTGGTTAAAAGTTTTATATAATACCAAGCAGGACTCAAATTATTGCTTTTAATTTGGATTCTTGTTTTTTTAAAGAAATTTTTAAGGATAAAAGAATCTTATTATAAAAAATAGATTGTAATTCAATATCTTATGTTTATAAAATCGAAATTCATATCAGAACATGTTACAAAACGTAATGAAAGCATGTTCGTTCCAGATATAGAATCAAACAGAGAGAGGTTGACTCAAGAAATTTGCGGAAAAAGTGTGTGTGTGATAGGAGGGGCCGGTTCCATTGGTTCATCATTCATACGAGCATTGTTGCCATTTAAGCCTTCTAAACTTGTGGTCATAGACCTCAATGAAAACGGTTTGGCAGAATTGACTCGTGACTTACGATCTACCTATGAAATGTATGTTCCTGAAGAGTACCGTGCATACACATTAAATTTTTCGGATCCTATTTTTGAACGTATTTTTCGCGAAGAAAAAGGGTTTGATATCGTTGCTAATTTTTCTGCACACAAACATGTACGCTCTGAAAAAGATAAATGGAGCGTGCAAGCCCTTATAGAAAATAACGATGTCAAAGCAAAAAAATTGATGGATCTGTTGTCTGTATATCCGCCTAAACATTTTTTCTGTGTGAGTACAGATAAAGCAGCAAATCCAGTCAACATAATGGGTGCTTCAAAACGTATAATGGAGGATTTGGTTATGGCATATAATCAGAAATTCCCTGTAACTACGGCTCGATTTGCCAATGTAGCATTCTCTAATGGATCTCTTCCTGATGGATGGCAGCATCGTATTGAGAGCAAACAGCCACTTGCTGCGCCAAATGATGTGAAGAGGTATTTTGTAAGTCCAGAAGAGAGCGGTCAGATTTGCATGCTTGCTTGTGTCTTAGGAAAGTCAGGTGAGGTTTTCTTTCCTAAATTAGGAGAGAAACAGATGCTTACATTCTCTGCAATCTGCGATGATTATGTAAAAGCACAAGGACGAGAAAAAAAGAATTTTGCTACGGACGAAGAGGCCAAAAAATTTGCTGCAGAGATGCCTTACGATTCGAATGATTATCCGGTGGTTTATTTCAAAAGCGATACAACAGGAGAAAAACCATTTGAGGAGTTTTATGTGCCAGGAGAACAGATCAATCTGGAACGTTTCAAAAGTCTAGGTGTAATTGAAGAGAGAAAAACCAGACCAATGTCTGAGGTTTCCGCTTTCTTCGATAAAATAGAAAACATCTTTGCTGAACCTAACTTCACAAAAGAGGAGGTGGTAAAAGCAATCAAGGATTTCATTCCAAATTTTGAACACGAAGAAAAGGGTAAAAATTTGGATCAAAAGATGTAAATAATGACTATTTAATTGATTATGCTTGTTTATTATGGAATTTAAGAAGATAACAGATTTTATAAAGGACTTGTTTCAGGAAGAGAGAGTACCTCTTTCCGTTCCTGTTTTTATGGGTAACGAAAAGAAGTACCTTAACGAATGTATAGATACGACTTTTGTAAGCAGTCTAGGACAGTTCGTAGACCGATTTGAGAAGGATGTTGCGGAATATGTCGGCTGTAAGCGTGCTGTAGTCTGTGTGAGCGGAACCAATGCACTTCATATATCATTGATGCTTGCAGGTGTGGAAAGAGACGATGAGGTATTGACTCAGCCACTTACGTTTATCGCAACATGTAATGCGCTCAGTTATATCGGCGCACATCCAGTTTTCATAGATGTGGATATGGATACGATGGGATTTTCTCCATCGGCAATGAAATCATGGTTGGAAAAGAATGCGGAGATACGCAAAGGTGAGTGCTTTAACAAAAATACAGGCCGTAGAGTAAAGGCGTGCATACCTATGCATACCTTCGGTATTCCAGTGAAAATAGATAAACTGGCAGAACTTTGTGCTGAGTGGCATATAGAACTTGTGGAAGATGCGGCAGAGAGTATTGGATCTTTTTACAAGGGCAAACATACCGGTACATTTGGAAAGATTGGAGCTCTCAGTTTCAATGGAAATAAGACTATCACGACAGGTGGTGGAGGAATGATGTTGTTTAATGATGAAGAGTTGGCAACTTATGCCAAACACATAACAACGCAGGCAAAAATACCTCACCGTTGGGAATTCAAACACGACCATATCGGTTATAATTACCGAATGCCGAATATTAATGCCGCTCTTGGATGTGCACAGCTTGAGAATATCGAGCGTTATGTGGATAGTAAACGAGAGACAGCTCATGCGTATGCTGATTTCTTCAGAAACGATCCGAATATTCAGTTCTTTGAGGAACCAGCAGATTGTCGAAGCAATTATTGGCTGTCTGCCGTTGTGATGAAAGATCATGAAGCACAGCTGGAGTTTCTTGAATATACGAATGATAATGGTGTCATGACCCGCCCAATTTGGGAGCTGATGAACAGGTTGCCGATGTTTGAAAACTGCGAGAACGACGGTTTGAAAAATGCGATCTATTTTGCAGATAGGGTTGTGAATTTACCATCAAGTGTGAGATTAAAGAAATGAAAAGATCCTTAATTTTAGTAGGAGGAGGAGGTCACTGCAAATCGGTGATAGAGGCTGCGGAATCGGCAGGCTTTGTCATTAAAGGTGTGCTGGATACTCCCGATAAAATAGGTAATGCCGTAATTGGTACGATCAAAGTGATAGGTTCTGACGATGATATGCAGAAGTATGTTGATGAGTGTGATTTCGTTATCACTCTCGGTTTTATCAAAGATTCTGCTCTTCGAATCAAATTACACGATAAGGTGATTGCTGCTGGTGGTCATTTGGCTACGATAGTTGCCTCCACTGCTAATGTCTCAAAATATGCGACATTAGGAGAGGGTACCGTGGTACTTCATAATGCTTGTGTCAATGCAGGTGCTCAGATAGGTGTGGATTGCATTATCAATACATTATCAAATATCGAACATGATGCTGTTGTGGGCAATTTTTGCCATATCTCTACAGGTGCAATGGTGAATGGAGACTGCAAGGTGGGAGAGAGGACGTTCCTCGGAAGCCAGACCGTTATGGTGAATGGAAAGTCCATTTGTAACGATTGCGTTATCGGCGCAGGTTCTGTAGTCCGTAAGGATCTGAAAGTTCCTGGTATTTATAATGGCAATCCAGCCATATTAATGAAAAAGTTAGGATGAATCATACGTTAATCATAGCAGAAGCGGGGGTGAATCATAATGGTTCGCTGGAGATTGCCAAGCAGTTGATTGATGCTGCTGTGGATGCAGGTGTGGACATAATCAAATTTCAGACGTTTAAGGCTGAAAAGTTGGTAAAAAAGGATGCTAAACAGGCTGAATATCAGAAAAAAAATATTGGAGACGGTAATGATTCTCAGTATGATATGCTGAAAAAGTTGGAACTTTCTAAGAGTGACCATGAGGAGCTTGTGGCATATTGTAATAAGAGAGGCATCCGATTTTTCTCCACTGCTTTTGATTTTGATAGTTTGGATTATCTTCATTCTTTGAATTTAGGGTTATGGAAAATTCCTTCTGGTGAGATTACCAACTATCCGTATATCAAAAAAATAGCTCAATTCAATGAGCCTGTTATCATGTCTACAGGCATGTGCGATGTACAGGATGTCCATAACGCTGTGGATGTTTTACTCTCTTTTGGTTTGACGAAAGACAAGATAACAATACTCCATTGTAATACGCAGTACCCTACACCTTTTGAGGATGTGAATTTGCGTGCAATGTTGACAATAAAGTCAGAGTTTGGTGTCAATGTAGGTTATAGTGACCATACTCAAGGCATTGAAGTTCCTGTTGCTGCGGTAGCTCTTGGAGCAACAGTGATTGAGAAGCATTTTACTTTGGACCGAAATATGCCAGGCCCGGATCATAAGGCTAGTTTGGAGCCTGATGAGTTAAAGGCTATGGTCAGTTCTATCCGTCATATAGAGCAGGCATTAGGTGATGGAGTGAAATGCGTTTCGGCTTCCGAACAGGCTAATATATCTGTTGCTCGAAAAAGTATAGTTGCTGCTAAATCGATAAAGGCAGGAGATGTTTTTTCAGAGGAGAATCTTACGGTCAAACGTCCAGGAACAGGTGTTAGTCCGATGAAATGGACTGATGTCATAGGAAAAAAGGCCAAACGGAATTTTGAAGAAGATGAAATTATTGAGTTATGAAGAAAGTTTGTGTTATAACAGGTAGCAGGGCCGAATACGGGCTGTTGTCAGGGTTGATGGGTGCCATCCAAAATGATAATGACTTACAGTTGCAGGTCATTGCTACGAATATGCATCTTTCTCCTGAATTTGGATTGACATATCGGGAGATAGAAAAAGATGGTTTCCGGATTGATCGTAAAGTGGAGATGCTTTTGTCTTCAGATACGGCAAACGGTACGACTAAGTCTGTAGGTCTTGGAACTATTGGTTTTGCCGATGCTTTTGAAGAACTGCGTCCTGATTTGATCGTTATTTTGGGAGACCGTTATGAACAACTTTCTATCGTTTCTGCAGCTACACTTTATAAAATTCCGATTGCACATCTTCATGGTGGTGAAATAACTGAGGGAGCATACGATAATGGGATTAGACATGCTATTACAAAGTTAAGCCACCTTCATTTCACGAGTACAGAAGAGTACAGACAACGTGTTATTCAGATGGGCGAACAGCCTCAATATGTATTTAACGTAGGTGCGTTGGGTATTGAAAACATCAAAAATATTCAACCTATGAGCAAAGATGATTTAGAACAGAGTCTTGGCTTTAAAATGGGAGAAAAATGTTTGCTCGTTACATATCATCCGGTGACATTGGAAAATCATTCTGCTGCCATTCAGATAGACAACTTACTTTTTGCATTGGATAAATTTCAAGACTATCATGTTATTTTCACATATCCAAATAGTGATACGGATGGTAGAGTGATCATCGAGAAATTAAATGAATATGTTACATCGAATTCGGATAGAACATTTGCATTACCTTCATTGGGTTTGAAGCGTTATCTTTCCGCTTTGCGATATGTTCGTGCCGTTGTTGGAAATAGCAGTAGTGGTATAATTGAGGTTCCTAGTTTCGAAATCCCTACGCTGAATATTGGTGACCGTCAGAAAGGTCGTCTTGCCGCAAAAAGTGTCGTTAATTGCGGAACCAGTTCGCAAAATATAATAGATGGCATTTCTGAAATATTGAAAATGGATTGTAAAGGTGTGAAGAATCCATACGAAGGAGAGAATACTCTTTCTGAAATATTGAAAGTCATCAAGAGTATTGACTTAAGTGAAATTATCAAAAAGAAGTTTTACGATATAAAATGAATATACTGATTACAATTTGTGCCAGAGGTGGTTCTAAAGGCATACCTGGCAAGAATATAAAGATGTTGAATAGTAAGCCATTGATAGGTTATTCTATTGATTTAGCTAATCAGGTAAAGAAACATTATGGCTCTGTGGATGTTGAATTGTCTACTGATTCGGCTGAAATAAAGCAAGTGGCAGAGTCTTGCGGCTTGAAATCGGATTATGTTCGTCCTGACTATTTGGCAAATGATACTTGTGGTAAGGTGGATGCTATCAATGATATAGTGAAGTATGCAGAGGAAAAGCATGGCAAGGTTTATGATTATGTATTGGATCTTGACTGTACATCTCCTCTTCGTAATCTGAAAGATATAACATCTGCATTTGACCTTATAGAAGCGGATAAAAATGCTATTAACCTGTTCTCTGTAAGTGAACCATCCCGTAATCCTTATTTTAACCAGGTAGAAAAGAAGGTGAATGGTTATTATGCTCAGGTTAAATTGGATGCTAGTGGAATGGTATTTTCTCGTCAGGCAGCACCTTCTGTGTATGATATGAATGCTTCTTTTTATATCTATACAAAAAAATTCTTTGAATTAGGTCTCAGAGGTGCTATTACTGATAAGTCATTGATTTATGTAGTGCCTCATACCTGTTTTGACATGGATCATCCTTTGGATTTTGAGATAACAGAGTATTTGCTTTCTAACAATAAACTTGATTTTGAGTTATGAAAGTTCTTATAATAGGTCTTGGTTCAATAGCAAAGAAACATATTGCATCTTTGCAGAAAATCGAAGGCATCTTTGAAATTTATGCATTGCGCTCTTCTCGAACTTCCAAGCCTTACGATGGAGTAACTGATCTATTTGATATTGATGAGGTGATGGCAATGTCTTTTGATTTTGCTATTATATCTAATCCTACAGCAGAACATAAATCGGCATTGGAACTCGTTGCCGATATGAACATACCTCTTTTTATAGAGAAACCATTATATCATACATTAGATATCAAAGATATTGTGGAAAAAATAGTACGAAAGGGAACTTTGACTTATATAGCTTGTAATCTTCGATTCCTTCCATGTATTCAATTTATAAAACAGTATCTGAGTGATAATCATATTCGTGTTAATGAGGTGAATTCTTATTGTGGCTCGTATCTTCCAACATGGCGACCTGAACAGGATTATCGCAAAGTTTATAGTTCTATTCCTGAACTTGGAGGAGGTGTTCATATTGACCTTATTCATGAAATCGATTATCTCTATTGGCTCTTTGATAAACCGAAAACCGTTAATAAGGTGTTTTCTCATAAATCATCATTAAAAATCGATGCTGTCGATTATGCTAACTATTGTTTAGAATATGATACATTCAATGTTAGTTTGGTGTTGAATTATTTTCGCAAGGATAGCAAACGTAGTCTTGAGATTGTTGCAGAAGAAGGTACTTTTAATGTAGATTTATTGACAGATTCAGTTACAAAAGGCGGTGAACTGATTTTCCAAAGTGAAGAACGTATTATAGATACATATCCTAAGCAAATGGCGTACTTTGTAAGTTGTATGAAAGGCGAAAAAAAGTCTTTGAATACTATTCAGGAAGCTTATAGAGTCCTTCTAATTTGCCTTTAATTTATTTTGTTATGAAAATAGTAGTTGTTGGTCTTGGTTCTATGGGTAAACGTCGTATTCGTTTACTTAGCGAAAATAAAGATATTCAGTTAATTGGTGTTGATAGTCAGGATAATAGAAAACAAGAGGTCAATGAAAAATATAATATCAATTGTTATTCTAGTATTCAAGAGGCTTTGTCTGAAGAGAAAATAGATGCCGCTGTTATTAGCACATCTCCTCTTTCTCATGCTGCTATTATAAAAGAATGTTTGGAAAACAATCTTCATGTTTTTACGGAAATCAATCTTGTTCAAGATGGATATGTGGAAAATATGAAGTTGGCCAAAGAAAAAGGTTTGGTTCTATTTATTTCTTCCACTTTCTTGTATAGAAAGGAAACGCAGACAATCATTGAGAAAGTACATGAGGCAAAGTGCCCACTAAATTATATTTATCATGTGGGACAGTATCTCCCGGATTGGCATCCATGGGAAAGTTACAATAACTACTTTATTGGTAATCCTAAAACTAATGGTTGCCGTGAGATTATGGCTATTGACCTTCCTTGGTTGGTTACAGCTTTTGGTTCAGTAAAGAGTGTGTATGCTGTAAAAAGTAAAAATACAACATTGAATATCAATTATAACGATAATTATATTGTTACACTTGAACATGAGAACGGCACTAAGGGTGTTTTTGCAGTAGATGTAGTAGCAAGAAAACCATATCGTCATATAGATGTTTATGGAGAACAGATACAGCTTTCTTGGAATGGTACAGCTGACAGTCTTGTTGAATTTGATGTAGAGAATAAAAAAGAGAAAAATATCATATTTGATGATGCTTCAGAGCATGTTGAAGGTTATGCTGCCTTTATTACAGAGAATCCATACAGAGAAGAATTGAAAGCTTTTTTGAATCAAATAAAAAATCAAGAGAATGTACCTGCATGGAGCTTTGAAAAGGATAAGGTGGTTCTTGATTTAATTGACAAAATAGAAGCCTGATGATACAGCCTTCTCATGTGGTAAAAGAACTCTTCAAACATCATATAATCTCGGTTAGCATAGGCATAAGAGAAATTGCTTAACTTGATATTTCCATTCTTGAATTCGAGATGGTAATGAGAAAAAGAGAATGCCCCGGAAGTATATTCAGTTTTAAAAAGAAAAGGTGAAGTGTTGCATATATCAAAGTACAAATAAGTATTTTTGGAGAGAATAAGAAAATGCAAAATTATCTTATTTTAATTCGTTTTATTCTGTGCAATACTGCATACTTTTTTGTCAGTCTCCAATTTTAATAGTTAAAGTCAGTAAAAGATTTGAAGTAATGAAAGACATACATTTGATTCAAAAAGATATTTCAGTTTTAGAGGCTCTAAAAAAAATAAATTCTATAGGAACAGGACCTATGGTGTTGTTCGTAATGGATGACAATAACCGTATGCTTGGAACCCTTACCGATGGCGATGTTCGTCGCGCATTAATCTCTGGTAGCCGATTAGAAGATTCAGTAGATAAAGTAATTCATCGTAATTTTAATTTTATTCGACAAGGAGAGGGTGATATTGTGAAGAAGCTTCATCGTCAACGTGAATTGAAGATGAAATTAGTTCCGATTTTGGATGACGATAATCATATTGTTGAAATTGTAAATTTAGAGGAAGTCAAGACAAAATTGCCAATTGATGCAGTAATGATGGCGGGAGGAAAGGGAGTCCGTCTGCGTCCGCTTACAGAAAAAACACCCAAACCTCTTCTTAAAGTAGGTGATAAGGCAATTATCGATTATAATGTGGATCGATTGATTGAGTGTGGTGTTGAGCATATCAATGTCACAGTAAAATATCTTGCCGAACAGATAGAAAGTCATTTTTCTCAGCCTTATAATGGGGTTTCTGTAAAGACATTCCGTGAAAATGATTTTTATGGAACTATTGGAGGTATCAAGATTGTAGATGATTTTTATAATGATACCATATTGGTAATGAACAGCGACCTTTTCACAAACATTGATTACGAAGATTTTTACCTTCATTTCCGTCAGCATGATGCCGATTTGTCTGTGGCAGCAGTTCCTTATACGGTTAACGTGCCTTATGGTATTTTTGATTTGGATGGACGAAATGTGAAGAGTGTTTTGGAAAAACCGGTTTATAACTATTTTGCAAATGCAGGTATCTATCTTATGAAACGTTCTGTATTGCAGGAAATTCCAGATGGCAAATTCTTTAATGCTACAGATTTGATAGACAAACTTATATCAGAAAAGAAAACGGTTATAAGATTTTCGATCACAGGATATTGGATTGATATTGGTAGTCCTGCTGAATACCAAAAGGCAAAAGAAATGGTCAAACATATAAATGAATGATTATTATAATGAGTTTATTCCTAATTAAAACTCTTTATTTGATGTTTGTTTATCTCTTTTGATGAAATATAAAGGCGTTGATTATAAAAACCACCTTTAGAATAGGGATTTTAGATTTTCTAAAAACGATTAATTCTTGATGACAGAAGAATCCATAGCAAATAAAACGGCAAGGACAGCTTTTTGGAGTGCGATTCAGAAAATATTCACAATGGGTGTTCAATTCATTGTTACAATGGTATTGGCACGCTTGCTTTTACCTACGGATTATGGTGTAATTGCTTTGATGACAGTCTTTTTTGCGTTAGCAAATTCAATCGCAGATTGTGGATTTTCTAATGCATTGATTAGAAAAGATGAGTGCACACAAGAGGATTATTCTACCGCATTCTTTTATAATGTATTAGTATCAGTAGGACTTTATTTGCTTATTTTCCTTATAGCACCATTTGTTTCGGATTTTTACGAAATCCCAATCTTATGCGACGTGATGAGGGTGTCTGGGCTAATAATTATTATTAACTCTGTCAATATCGTTCAATTTGTTCAATTAACCCGTAATCTTGATTTTAAAACGTTTGCATTGGCAGCAGTTGTATCATCTGTCATATCTGGATCAATGGGTGTTTTAATGGCATATTGGGGAGCTGGTGTTTGGGCACTAGTTGCTCAGAGTATTCTAGGTAGTTTGCTCTCTATGCTCATTATGGTTTATAATGTGAGATGGATTCCTTCTTTTTCTTTTTCTAAAGAGTCATTTCATTATCTTTGGAATTTCGGATCTAAAATGTTGTTGGCAGGTATTTTATCTACCATGTATGCCAATATATATTCAATTGTAATAGGAAAATGCTACAATTCTAGAACGTTGGGTATTTATAATAGAGGACATAGCTTATCGATGTTGATTCCGGATGTCGTCAATAATATATTCAATAGAAATACCCTGCCTATTCTTTCGCAATTGAAGAATGAAAAGGAACGTATGATAGCAGTTTATAGAAAACTAGTAGTTTTGGTTTCTTTTTTCAATATTCCATTGTGTTTGTTGTTCGCTGCTTTAGCAAAGCCTTTTGTACTTTTCTTTCTAACAGATAAATGGCTAGATTCAGTTGTTTTTTTGCAGCTTTTTGCTTTATCTGCGATAACGTCTTCTGCCGGTGTAGTCAATTTAAACATATTTCAGGCTGAAGGGCGATCTGATATTACTTTAAAGATCGAGGTGATAAAGAAGGTTATAGGTTTTTTTATTGTGTTTGTTTTGCTTCCTATGGGACCTTTAGTGTTGGCAATAGGTAGTATGACGTTCAATTTCTTCTGTTATGTCGTGAATTTATATTATGCTAATAAATTGGAGCATCTTGCATTCTCTACTCAGATTTTAGATTTGGCTCCGATTTTAATAGCATCTGTTGTATCTTCCATTTTTGCATATGGTATAACTCTTTTGGAATTATCAAATTTCATTCAGCTTATTTTGGGTGGTATAGTAGGATTGATGATGTATGTTCTTATTACTAAGTTTGTCATTAAAATGGATTTGTACGATCAAATTTTTGATTTGATAAAAAACAAGATTAAATGAAAGAACGCAACATTTGCATTGTAAATACCATTTATGCTTTGTTTTTGTATCTGCTCAATGCTAAAGACGAAGAGATAGATCGAACAATTTATATATTTAATTATTCAATACCCCAAGCTTTTGAATATAGGGTAAAGAAAGGAATTAGATACAAAAATCCAAAATGTTTATTTGCATCTAATAGATTGAAATGGAAATTGAATTGGTTGATATACAGACTTCAATTTTTGTTCAAACTGCCAATATTAAGAGGGAAAGATAAAATATACATGCAGGATCATGAACATTGGCAACAAATTTATGTCTATAAACATGAGTATACATTCATTGAAGATAGTCCTAATATATGTTTTAGTTTATTAGTGAAGGGACATAGTAAATGGAGGGAAGATATAGAGGCAGAGCTGAATTTGAAAAAGCCTTTGTGGTTCTCCGTCTTATATGGACCTCTGTATGGTTATGCTTTTGCTACACATAAAAACGCATCTTCATTATTGTTGACAGAATCAGATCCAAGTGAATATTTAAGGGATAGAAAAAGAATTTTATTGCCAAAATTAGATGAAAAGTTATGGTCGTCTTTTTCTGATTATAAAAAGAATAGAATTCTTCAAATATTTGATATTACAGAAAGTGATCTGGCTAGTTTGAAAAAATCGAGTGTTTGGTTACTGACTCAACCATTATATCCGGATTTGATTTCACGAGAAGAGCATAAGAAGATTTATGAAAAAGTGATTCATTCATATAATCAAGAGGAATTGATGATAAAGACTCATCCTAGGGATCATTTTGACTATTGCGGTGAATTTGGAAAAGATTTCAAAACGTTCAGAAAACCAGTTCCTCAGCAGTTGTTATCTATGATGGGATTGAAGATAGGGAAGGCTGTTACTGTTTATTCTTCAGCTGTAAATCAGTTGAATTGTGATTTGGATTGGTATGGAACGGAAATTAGTACGGAGCTGTTCTCTAAAGTTGGTCATATTCCAATTCCTCAATTAGAAAAAATCAATCTTATAAATATATAGAGATAACAATTCGGGGTTATCAATTAGATAATATAAATTTGACATCTTACTTTATTTTATAACTGTTAGTGATAAATAAAAGAGTTTTGTCAAAAAAGTAATTTTTTTCGGAATTTGATTGAATTATTTTAAGTTATGGCTCAATATGACTATTTAATAGTAGGCTCGGGACTTTTTGGGGCAGCATTTGCTTATCTTGCTCATAAAAAGGGTAAAAAATGTTTGGTATTAGATCGACGTTCACATCTTGGCGGTAATATCTATTGTGAAAAGATAGGAGGAATAAATGTTCATAAATATGGTGCCCATATATTTCATACGAACAATAAGGATGTATGGAGTTTTGTAAATTCAATTGTGGAATTTAATCGATATACAAATTCTCCAGTGGTTCGTTATAAGGATAAGATGTTCAATCTTCCATTCAACATGAATACCTTTCATGAGATGTGGCCAGATGTTTATACTCCGGAGGATGCACAACGAAGGATTGAAGAACAAAAAGCCGAAGCTCTTTCAAAGATGAAAGCCGACGGTGTGTCTGAACCTCGAAATTTAGAAGAACAAGCTAAGGTTTTAATAGGTGAGGATATTTATCATGCATTAATTGAAGGTTATACAGAAAAACAGTGGGGAAGAAAGTGTACAGAACTACCTTCTTTCATTATCAAGCGTTTGCCTGTCCGTCTGGTGTTCGACAATAACTATTTCAATGCAAAATATCAAGGAATACCTATGGGTGGTTATAATGAATTGATAGAAGGTTTGCTTAAAGGTGTGGAGACAAAAGTTGGGGTTAATTATCTGAAAGATCGTACAGAACTAAACGCTCTTGCTGATAAGGTAGTTTATACAGGAGCATTGGATGAATATTTTGATTATAACGAAGGAAAACTTCAATACCGTACTGTTCGTTTTCAAACAGAAACGCTTGATAAACCTAATTTTCAAGGCAATGCTGTTATTAATACAGAGAGAGAGGTTCCATATACTAGAATTATAGAACATAAACATTTTGAGATGTTTGGTGAAGAGGTCTATGATTGTCCAAAAACGGTGATTAGTCGAGAATTTAGCACAGAATGGAACCCAGGTATGGAACCCTATTATCCTGTGAATGATGCTCAGAATGCAGCTTTGTACGTTAAATATAAGGAACGAGCAAAGCAGATGCCGAATATGATTATAGGCGGTCGTATGGCAGATTATGCATATTATGACATGGATATAGTGGTTGAGAAAGTAATGAGTTTGTTCGGATAAAAAATTCTATAATGGATAAAATTTTAACGATTGTTGTTCCCGTATATAATATGGAGAAATATCTAGGCATTTGTTTAGATTCTCTTATATTGCCAACGAAAGAAGAAAGAGAGCAGTTAGAAGTTATTGTTGTAAACGATGGCAGTAAGGATAACTCTCTAGAAATAATGAAAAATTATGAGACCAAGTATCCAGAAACCTTTCGTATTGTTGATAAAGAAAACGGAGGTCATGGATCTTGTTGTAATGTTGGTTTGTCAGAAGCCAAAGGTAAGTTCATTCATTTCTTAGATTCTGATGATTGGTTCGATGATAAGAATTATCCTATTTATATAAATAGACTTAAAAATGAGACTGCGGATATTGTATTAACTAAAAAAGTAGAAGAGAGGGAGAATAACGCAACTATTCACAATTTTGAGAATATCAAATACGATAGCACTTATAATGTAGAGTCTTTCTCTTATTTTCTTGATAAAACAAATTATCAGTATCTGTTTTCTATTCATGAAGGAACGTTCTCAACTAAATTATTGAGGGAGTATTGTTCTTTTAGTGAACATGTGAGTTATGATGATATGCAACTTCGTATTGCTCCATTGTATGGAGCAAAGAGTATAGCTTTCTATGATATGACATTATATCATTATTATATCGGACGAGACGATCAATCTATGAATAAAGCTGTATTAACCAGAAAATTTAATGATTTTGGTACTACGGTTGATAATATTTTCAATTTATACTCTAATAAACAGGGAGTGTTGTCTGATCCTATTAATCAATATGCACGAAGAGTTCTTATTGGTTTAATCCGAGAATTATTGATCATTGCTTATTATTATGTGCAAGATGAGGAGATTGTTACTACTACTATGGATGATATATTTAGGAAGGTAGATGCTGATCCGAAATCATCATTTATTAAGAAAGATATAAGCTATAAAATATATAAGTTCATTCCTTTTAAAATCAGTGTCTTATATTTGAAAGTGAGAGATCTTTTCTTGTATTTAAAGTTGAAGGACATATATCCGCTTCTAAAACGAAAATTGTTTAAAAAGTGAGATGAAAAAGGAATATTGATTTTATATTAAAAACGTTTTATGAATATAGCCATTTTTGGTGCTGCTGGATTTATCGGTACTAACTTAGCAATACAATTATCTGGTGTTCCTAAAACTAATTTGACATTAGTTGATGGTGAGATGGGTTATTTTGACACTTTAAAGAGTCTTAATCTCCCCAATACAAAGTTTGTAGAAGCTAAATTTTTAGAGGGAACAGATTTCGATCAAATACTTAAAAATCAAGATCTGGTATTTCATTTGGTTTCTACTACTGTTCCTTCTACATCAAATTTGCATATTTATGATGAGTTAAGAGCGAATGTTAATGTTTCAGCTTTGTTCTTAAATGCTTGCGTTAGGAGTAAGATAAAACGCCTTGTCTTTATCTCTTCTGGTGGTACTGTTTATGGAAAAATAGATAAGTGTCCGCTTCAGGAAGATATGCCTACATATCCCATCAGTTCATACGGTTTACAGAAAATCACCATTGAAAAACTGATTTATCTATATTCCTATATGCATGGTTTAGATTATCGAATCGTGAGACTTTCTAACCCTTATGGTCCATATCAGCGTCCAAATGGAGTGTTAGGAGCTGCATCTACGTTTGTTTATAAAGCACTGAAAGGAGAGGATATTACAGTTTATGGAGATGGCACAGTAGTTCGAGACTTTATCTATATTGATGATGCGATCAAAGCACTGATAAAGGTAGCTAAAGATAAAAATGAGTGTGAAGATTGTTTGAAAATATTTAATCTTGGTAGTGGAAAAGGGACTAGCATTAAGGAACTTCTGAGTTTAGTTTCAGATGCACTTGATGTTAAGTTGAAAATTAATTATACACCATCAAGACCTGTAGATGTTCCGGAAAATTATCTTGACATCAGTCGTTATGAAAGTGTTTTTGGAACGCTTGAACACAGAAGTCTTATTGAGGGTCTTAAGGCTACCGCAGTTTTTATGAAAAAACAATATGGATTGTAATAAACTATTCTAATGCAAAAATTATTATCACTGATAATTCCAACAAATGGTGTGACGGAATGGGTAGTCCAGGTTGTTGATAGTATTTATAAACAAAATATAGATGATTCTCTCTTTGAAGTTGTAATAACTGACAATGGGGAAGGTGATGAGTGTAAAAATGTTGTAGAGAAAGACTTCGGGTCTCATTCAAATTTGCGTTATGCAAAGACGACAGCAAAGTTGTTCTTGAACCAGGTTGAGGCTTTTAAAATAGCTGATGGATTGTTTGTGAAGTTCATTAATCATAGAGCATTAATGCAACCAAAATCAGTTCAGAATTTCATTGATTATGTTAATAAATATAAGAATGAGGAAGAAAAACCCATAACTTTTTTTATGAATCCAACACAAAATAATCAAGGAGAGAAAACTTTTGATTCTTTTGATAGTTTCGTGAAAGAAATGTCATTTGGTTCGTCATGGTCAGGTGGCTTAGCTATGTGGAAGGAAGATTTTAATGCTTTACCTCCAAATTTAGAATATAACACATTGTTTCCACATACTACGTTACTCTTTTATTTCACAGACAGAAAGAAGTATGTCATTAATTATACTGATTTTTACCGCGATATAATAACTGATCATTCGAAAAAGGGTAAATATCTCTTTTATAATGCTTTTGGAGTGGAATATCCTGCAATATTGTTGACACTTCTTCGAAGCAAAAGCATATCGCTTCAAACATTTATTTCAATAAGAGATGCTAACGGTGACTTTATTGCTGAGTGTTATAAGAACTTTAGTATTTTTCATCTACCTCATTCTTACGACTTAAGTGGATGTGAGGAGTATTTGAGCGTGTTTTATAATTTTAATGATATAGTTAGCAAAGCTTGGTTCAAGACAATTAGAGCATATTTAGATGCAATGATAAGGAAGTTTCTGCCTTTTAAGTAACATAAATGTGAATTGAATTTGATGTTTGTTATCACTGATGTATCTTAGTGACTGACCTTTTTTTAAAATATTTATCTAGTGAACTTTATCCAGAAACTTATTAACCCGTTGGCGGAATTAAATTAGTGCATATTTAACCCGCCCAATAGGTTTGTTATTTTTGTAGTTGATATATTGTAGGATTGTAAATGCACTAATTTTCCCGATAATTCGGGTAAACAACCCAATTG
>Ga0208197_1001230_pt1 | contig 26817 bp, 19 predicted proteins | sample AD_JPNNA4_MetaG_FD_184444 | JGI IMG/M metagenome (GOLD analysis project Ga0208197, IMG submission 184444) | Active sludge microbial communities of municipal wastewater-treating anaerobic digesters from Japan - AD_JPNNA4_MetaG (SPAdes) (version 2) | ecosystem: Engineered > Bioreactor > Anaerobic...
GGATGCGATAAGCGACCATCGTGAACTCCTGTTAGCAAGAGATATTGACTGACTCCTATCATCCCCGAATCGGCCACTTTTGGCAAGTCTGTAGTTGTTAAAGTGTCAACCTATTATGAACCATCCCACATTCTCGCCCCGTAAAACACGGGAGATATCGCTGAAGGCGATCAGGCGGCCTTGTTTGTCAACCACATAGGCCAGGCCTGTCTCACCGACTTGCAGGCGATCTACCAAATCCCACATGAATTTCAGGTTGACTTCCGCCAATAATATCCCCTGTGGATCGCCGAAGACGTTGGTGACTGGAACAGCCATAATGATCAAGGGTTCGCTGGTGATGTCGTCAATGTACACTGAACTGACTTGCCGGTTACCCTGGCGGACCTGCGCCAGCATATCACTTCCGATGCGCTCGGCCAGCTGCCCCGCGGTCAGTTGCGATAACCGCGAGTTGCGGATCAACTCCTGACCCTGTAAATCCAGCAAGACCACCTGGCGAAAAGCAGGGTCGAGACCCAGAAGGTTATCCAAGACCCTTTTTTGTTCTTCTGGCGAGGTGGAGAGGCGGACGCCCAATTTCGCGGCTGCATCCAACTCGCTGAACTTTCCCTGAACAAAACCCGCAACTGTACTGGCCGCCTCGCGGGCGATAAGTTGTTGTTGGCTGGCCACAAACCTGCGTTGCGTCTGGAAGTTAAAAAAGAGTTGTAGACCGCTGGAAATCAATAGGACGATCACACTCAAAGCCAGAAAGGCCAGGGCTAACAGAACCGTCAGGCTGCGCGCAGTTTTACGGGTTCCTATATTATTCGATATGCTCATGCTCTCACCTCGTTATAAAATATGCCCATTTGAAACGGTCAAATGTTTTTCAGGGTGGAGCAAGCCGGCGACTGACAGTCACCGGCTTGCTTACTTAACGAACGATCTCATTTGCTTGGATCAGCAAGCTCTCAGGCACCGTCAACCCTAGCATTTGCGCCTCTTTGTAGTCAATCTTTATGTAAGGTTCTTGGGAAACGACAGGGATGGTGCCGGCCGGCGTCCCCTTGAGGACCTTGTCGGCCAGGGGGGCTGCCAGTTTACCTGAATCGAACGGATTCAGGGCCACGCCGAAGAGAGAATTATAGCCTTCCACTGTCATATAGGTACCACCGATAGGCAGCTTGTGTTCGCGGGCAAACCGGCCCATCACGACAAAAAATTCTGGTGTCACGGAGAGAGGTTCCGAGACGAACATGATTGCATCAATACCCAGATCGGCCTGTTGCGCACGCGCGCTCAGTTCCGCCTCCAACTCAGCCGGGCTTGCAGCGGGAAACTCGATCAGGGTCACACCTTCAGCCGCCGCAAGCGGGCGCAGGATTTCAAGTTGACTTTCCACAATTGGATAATCCCGCTGATAAGGAATCCATATTCGTGTGGCGTTCGGCGCGATTGCGCGCATAATCTCGAAACGCTTGACTGCAATATCTGGAACAGGGTAGCGCACCCCGGTCATGTTCCCGCCGGGTTCACGCAGGCTGTTAACCAACCCGGTACCCTCTATTGAGGCGTAAGTGAAAATGACAGGAATGTCAGTCCCTTCCGTGGCTTTCTTGACCTCAATGGTTGCATCAGTTGGAAAGACCAGAATCAAATCAACCTTATCGGCGATGAATTTCTTAACAATGTTTTGGTAAACGGCTATATCGAATTCTGTTTCTTGTACATCGTAAACGATGTTTTTACCCTCGACATAACCCAATTCGGCCATGCCTTCCTTAAAACCATCCATGATGCTGGCAAAACGCCTCAAGCCGGCTAGTACCCCCACCCGATATACCCTGGTTTTCTCTGCCTTACAACTACTCAAAAGCATCCCCATCACGACAACCAGGGTGAGCAACCGATGCCACCCCCTCGTCTCACGCAGCAATTTATTCCTTCTCATAATTACCTCCAACACTTCAAGTTTGTTTTTGACTTTCTTAGCGGAACTATAGGTTAGTTTTTAGTTTAATATTATACGCAATTGCTATATTTTGCATTACCATTATGTGACAGATTGCTTACAAGTTGAGGGTTGTGTTAATCGGCTCATCAATCCTACCAGCGTGTCAAGACCTACCGGCTTCTCGAGCAAAAGGTCCGCGTCTACCTCCTCGGCAATATTGCTGTACCCCGTCTCGCCGGTGATCATGAAGACATGGGTTTTTTGTTCCCGGAGTTGCGTACGTTTCTCGTGGATCAGATCGGTACTACGTTTATCACCTATGTGAATATCGCAGAGCAGGACGTCAAAGCGGTCTTGATCGAGAAATTTTGCGGCTTCGGCTAACACGCCTGTTGCAGTAACTGCATATCCCGCGCGCATCAACGCACGACTGTAGAGACGACGCAGATCAGCATTGTCTTCAATAATCAAGATATGAGGTATTGTCATGTTAAGCGTAACTTCAGGGTTCTGTCTTCTATCGTCCTTCCATTGAGGGACGACAGGAGAAAGCATGACTTTGACGCTTCCCTCAGGTGCATTTCAACTCAGGGGAAGAAGCCAGACCAACCGCCAATTTAACCGCAGAGTTCGCCAAGCAATCTTGAATGACTTTGCAGACTCTGCGTTCTCGGCGGTAAAAGTCGCCCCCGTCCTGATATACATCCCTTCCCAACCTGGATATTATTACAATAGTAGGATACCATAAACTTGAGGAAAATGACATTAGGATTCTGTGGAAATTGTGTTGCAGATGTGTTAGCGCGTAGGAACATATGAGGTGCAGCCTGAGCCGCTTCCGGGTTCTGCCCCCTGATGTCCCTCCATTGAGGCACAGAGCGGGGAGCGTGACTTCGGGCACTTCCCGCCCTACGTGTTGTGCACGGTATATCCCACGCCGCGCACCGTCTGCACAATGTCCGGCTGTCCCCCGGCATCCTTGATTTTTTGGCGGATGCGATAGATGTGGTAGCGGACGATGTCGCGGGCTTCCCAGGTTTCAGATGTGTATCCCTGAACCTCGCGGATCAACTCCTGGGGTGGAATCACCCGCGGCGCTTCGCTGATCAAATAAGCGAGGATGTTGAACTCTGTGGGGCTTAATTCCAATAATTCGCCGTTCATCGTAATCACATGGCGTGTCAGATCCACGATCAGAGGGCCATGCTGTAAAAAGCGTTGTGGTTCTGAGCTTGCCGGCTCGCCATCCGCCACTGCTCGCCCGGCAGCCGGCGGCAGCGGCGGGATACTGCTTGCGCCGATGGTTGCCCGCACGCCTTCCAGAGTATTGCTGAGATGATATTCCAGTTGGCGCAGCAACTCACGTTGGCGTTTCTTTTGCTGGCGGTTGAGCAAGCCAGCGCGGATGCTTTCACGCAACTCGATGGTTTTGCAGGGTTTGAAGAGATAATCATGGGCACCCTGGCGCAACGCCTCGACCGCCGATTCCAGCGACCCCTGGCCGGTGAGCATAATCACCACGGTATCCGGCGACTGGGCGCGCAACACCCGCAACACATCCGTGCCGCTAAGCCCTTTCATCTTCAGGTCTACCAGCGCCAGGTCGAACTCTTCCTGTTCGATGTATTTTAGAGCAGCCTCGCCGCTGTCTGCCGTCGTGACTTGATAGCCATCGTGTTCCAACATCTCCTTCAAGAAGAAGCGGATGCTGGCATCATCGTCCACCACCAGGATCTTGGTAACCGGCTCTGTGTTCATAATGTAACCTCCCCCCTGCTTTTCGTCGGTAGAGGTGTTTACACGGTTTATTAAGGATGTGGCATCAGGATGTCTCACGGGGCAGTAAAATCGTGACCGTTGTACCTTTGCCCAATGCACTGGTCACAGAAATCTGCCCGCGATGTGCTTTAATTATACCATAGCTGACGGATAAACCCAATCCTGAACCCTGTGGTTTGGTGGTAAAAAACGGCTCGAACAGGCGTGCCTGTGTCTCGGGCGACATGCCGACGCCGGTATCCTTGAATTCGACGCCGACCATCGTGGGGGTCAACAGCGTGCGGACCGTCAACGTGCCTCCGTCGGGCATCGCATCAATCGCGTTGAGCACGATATTCAAAAAGACTTGTTTGAGATGAACAACATTGGCGATTATCGGCGGTAAATCGGGATGCCAGATGCGCTCGACGGCAATCGCACTGTGTTGCAACTGTTTCCCGGCCAATTCCAACACACTTTCGAGCGCCCGGTGCAGGTCGAGAGGGCCTTGTTCTTCCTCGGCAGGGCGATAGAATTCGCGCACGCGCCGAATAATCACTACGATGCGCTCGATGCCATCCTCGGCTATATCCAGATATTGCGCTATCTTTTTCGGGCGTCGCTCACCTTCCAGTTCCTCTTTTGCCAACGTCAGGCACCCTCGGATAGATTGCAGCGGGTTGTTAATTTCGTGGGAGATAGAAGCGATCAACCGCCCCAAGGCTGCCATTTTCTCACTCTGGATCAGTTGTGTCTGTGTCTGGCGCAGTATCCGCAATTGCTCAGCCAATTCCCGGTAAAGATGGGCATTGTCAATGGTGATGGCGGCAGGAGCGGCCAGTGCCTGGAGGAGTTCCAGATCATGCGCGTCGAATGTGCCGTTCCGCTTGTTGATTACCTCGATCACGCCGACGAGCTGATCTCTGGCGAGCAATGGCACGGCAAGCAGCGAGCGGGTCGTGAGAGTAGTCAGTGCATCAACGACACTGTAGAAGCGCGGATCCTCCTGGGCGTTGTTGACCAGCGCCGGCTGTTTGGTCCGCGCCACCCAACCGGCGATACCGGCCTCAAGTGGGATATGCTCTCCCAACAAGCGCGCTGCCGTTGCGTCGCGGGCCAGGGCCACAAAGACGAGATCATGGCTTTGATCGTCGTATAGCAACACTGAGGCATCTTCGGCCTCCAACAGGATATTGATCTGGGTCATAGTTTGTTGCAACACCGTGTTCAGATCCAGATTCGACGCCAGCGCACGAGAGATATTGTTCAGCATGGCCAGCTCGCGCGCGTGGTGTTGTGCTTGTGTTGCTATGGTTTCCATAGACAAAACCTCGCTTACTTGTTTATCCTTTTGTCAGTCTCTGTTGAGTATTGTAGCATCTTTGTAAAGGAAGACACGTGCTTCCTCAGGGCCTTATCATTCTTGCTCCGAGAGGAACGCCGGTTCCCCGTTTCTAGCCGATACAGTGATGAGCGACGTGGATCCGGCGATCCGCTCACAGCCAGGTGAAGTTAAGGTTGACTTTTCGTTAAACCCGACTATAATGCCTATGCTCATGTCACATTGGCAAATCACAGTTGGAAGCGCGGAGACGAAGAGTCTCTGTCGCTCGCTTTTTGTTGCCTGAAATTGGTTTTTTGGGGGTACAGGTTATGAACCGCGATGAACGTATTACGGAAGCGCGCACATTCAAAGTTTTGCGCATCAGCCTGGCTTCGCCGGAGGACATCCTCTCCTGGTCCTATGGCGAAGTCACCAAGCCGGAAACCATTAACTACCGCCGGCTGCGCCCGGAGAAAGACGGGCTTTTCTGCGAAGCCATCTTCGGCCCCACCCGCGATTATCAATGTTATTGTGGTAAATACAAGGGCATCCGCTACCGGGGGATCATCTGTGATAAGTGCGGCGTTGAGGTGACGCGCAACTCGGTGCGCCGCGAACGCCTGGGACACATCACCCTGGCAGCCCCCGTGGCGCACATCTGGTACACCCGCCGCATCCCCAGCCACCTGAGCATTCTCCTCGACATCAGCAAGCGCAACCTCGACCGCGTGCTTTATTTTGCCCAGTACGTCGTCACTTACGTAGATGAAGAAGCGCGCCAGCGCGCCCTCAAACGCATTGACGAAGAGGAGCGCATGCGCATGGCGACAATGGACGACGCCGCTACGACGCGCATCGGCGAACTGGAAGACCGCATGGTCCAGGAACGCAAGCAGCGCGCTGCCCTGGAAGAGAGCATCAAGGCCCGCTTCGAGGAAGAACTGAACACCCGGACGGAAAAAATCCTCGGCGAGGCCAAACGCCTGCGTGACCGCCTCGACAGTTTGATGGGGCGTCAGGCCAGTGAATCCATCATCTTCGCGGCCACGGACACGGTGATCGTGGAGGCCGATGAGATCGTCAGCCGCGAGCACTATGCTATCCTCAACACCGTGGCCCAGGACGCGCTGGACGCCCTGGAACTGGAAATTCATCAGCGCGAGGCTGAGGCGCTCAAACCGGCAGCCCTGGAAGCGGCGGCCAAAAGCCCGGACTTCGAGGGCGACATCCAGCACGTGCGCGAAGAGCTTCAAGAGAAAACAACCATCATCCGCAGCCACTACGACGACCTGCGCGAGGAACTGCTCAGCCTTTCCGAGCGACAGTTCTTCAACGAACAACGCTACCGCGAACTGCGCCAGCGTTGGGGACAGGTGTTCCGCGCCGGCATGGGCGCCGAAGCCATCCACGAATTGCTCAGCAACCTGGACCTGGACGCTATGGCCGAGGAACTGTGGCACGAAGTGCGCTTTGGACGTTCGGCGCAACGTCGCAAAAAAGCCACCCGCCAGTTGCGCGTTGTCGAAGCTCTGCGCAAGAGCCACAATAAGCCCGAATGGATGATCCTGACCGTCCTGCCCGTGTTGCCACCGGAACTGCGCCCGATGGTCCAACTCGACGGGGGCCGCTTTGCCACATCCGACCTCAACGACCTCTATCGCCGGGTGATCAACCGCAACAACCGCCTCAAGCGTCTCCTGGAATTGGGCGCGCCGGAGGTAATCATCAACAACGAGAAGCGCATGTTGCAAGAGGCTGTGGATAGCCTTATTGATAACAGCCAGCGCGGCAAGGCCATGAGCCGCCGTGGACGCCGCCAGCTCAAATCGCTGAGCGACATGCTCAAGGGGAAGAAGGGTCGCTTCCGCCGTAATCTGCTCGGCAAGCGTGTGGACTACTCCGGGCGTTCGGTCATCGTCGTCGGCCCGGATTTGCAGATTCACCAATGCGGCTTGCCCAAGACGATGGCCCTGGAACTCTACCGCCCCTTCATCATCCAACGGCTGGTGGAATACAATTACGCTACGAATGTGAAGGCCGCCAAGCGCCTCATCGAGCGCCAGCGTCCTGAGGTGTGGGAAGTCCTTGAAGAAGTCATCCAGGATCGTCCGGTGATGCTCAACCGCGCGCCCACCCTGCACCGCCTGGGCATCCAGGCCTTCGAGCCGCTCCTGGTCGAAGGCAAAGCCATCCAACTGCACCCCCTCGTCTGTGCGGCCTTCAATGCCGACTTCGACGGCGACCAGATGGCAGTGCACGTGCCCCTCTCGCGCAAGGCCGTCGAGGAGGCCCGCAAGCTGATGCTGGCGTCGCGCAACCTGCTCAAGCCGGCGGATGGGCAGCCGATCATCGGCCCGTCCAAAGACATGTGTATGGGCATTTATTATATGACGATGGATGTCACCAAAGATACCGGCCCGGTGAAGGCCTTCGCCGATCTGGATGAGGTCGAAATGGCCTATGCGCTGGGCACGGTAGACATCCATGCACGCATCAAGATCGCGCAGGTTTACGACACACGCCCGGCGCCGCCGCAGATGATCGAGACGACGGTGGGACGCGCGCTCTTCAACCGCATTGTGCCGGACCCGCTGCGCTACATCAACAAACCGCTGGATAAGGGCGACCTGCAAGACCTGATTGCCGTGTGCTACCGCCGGTTGGGGCCTGAGGCCGCGGTTGACTTTGCCGACGCTATCAAGACGATGGGGTTCCACTATGCGACCGTTTCCGGCGTCACGATTTCGGTGTACGACCTCACCGTCCCGAAGGAGAAAGACGAAATCCTGGCGAACGCCGCCCGCGAAGTCAGCGATATCGAGCGGCAGTACCGCCGCGGCCTGTTGACCGAGGAAGAGCAGTATAACCGCACCATCGAAATCTGGTCGCAGGCCCGCGAGCAAGTCTCCAAGGCCGTGTCAAACCACCTCGACCCCGATGGCCCGATTGCTGTGATGGCGCGTTCCGGCGCCTCCAAAGGTGGTTTCGGTCCCATTGCGCAGCTTTCGGGGATGCGCGGGTTGATGGCCGACCCTTCGGGGCGCATCATTCCCCTGCCCATTCGCTCCAACCTGCGCGAAGGGTTGAACGCGCTGGAGTACTTCATCTCCACACACGGCTCGCGCAAGGGGTCGGCAGATACAGCGTTGCGCACAGCGGATGCCGGTTATCTGACGCGCCGCCTGGTGGATACGGCGCAAGATGTCATCATCAATGCGTTGGATTGCGGCACGCGCACCGGCATCTGGATTCGTCGGAAAGACAACATCGGCGGTCAACCGATCACTGTGCGACTTGTGGGACGTATCGCGGCAGCTCCGGTGCTCCATCCGCAGACCGGCGAAGTCATTGTGGACAAGAACCAGGAGATTGACGAAGATCGAGCGGCGCTGATCAACCGTCTGGAAATTGCCGAAGTCTACGTGCGCTCCCCGATGACGTGCGAACTGGAACACGGCATCTGCGCCATGTGCTATGGCCGTGACCTGGGACGCGGTGGCCTGGTGCGCATTGGCACTGCCGTCGGCATTATCGCTGCGCAATCCATCGGCGAGCCCGGCACCCAGCTCACGCTGCGTACCTTCCACACGGGCGGTACGGCCCTGTCGGGCGGCGACATCACCAGCGGTCTGCCGCGCGTTGAGGAGCTGCTCGAAGCCCGCAAAGCGCCCCGTGGGGAGGCCGAAATTGCCGATCAGGGGGGTGTCGTGCACATCATCCGTGAGGGCGACACGGTGAAGGTTTCCATCGTGGACAGCCAGATCAAGCGCACAAGCTACGACATCCCGGAGGACTGGGAAATCCTCGTCGAAGACGGCGACACCGTCAACCAGAGCGATCTGCTGGCGCGCAGCCAGACCGACACGACGAAAGAACTGCGGGCCAAAGCGCGTGGGCGTATCGCACGCGACGGGCGCGACCTGCTGCTTATCTACGAAATCCGCGATGAGCACGAATACGATGTCCCGGCAACGGCGCGGTTGCTGGTGGCCGAAGGGCAACAGATCGAAGCCGGCACGCAATTGTATGAAGGCGTGCCCAATCCTCATCGCATTTTGCAGGTGCAAGGTCGGGATGCGGTGCAGCTGCATTTGCTCAGCGAAGTGCAGCAGGTGTACCGCTCCCAGGGTGTGAACATCAGCGATAAGCACTTCGAGATCATCATCCGCAAGATGCTCAGCCGGGTGCTGGTGACGGAGTCGGGCGACACCGAATACCTCCCCGGCGACCTGGTAGATCGGGTGAAGTTCGAACACACGAACCAGCAGTTGGTGGCGGAAGGGAAAGCCCCCGCGCGGGCACGGCAGGTGCTCCTGGGGTTGACGAAGGCCGCGTTGGCGACCGATTCGTTCCTGTCGGCGGCGTCGTTCCAACACACCATCAAGGTCCTCTCGAACGCGGCGGTGCGCTCCGATGAAGACATGCTCTACGGCTTGAAGGAGAACGTCATCATCGGCAAACTTATCCCCGCCGGCACCGGCTATCGTGGCGATATTGCCGGCTCAGATGGCCCCATCGAGGACTACGAAGGCGTGGTCATCGAGAAAGAATTGCCCAAGGGGACGTTACTGAGCGACGAGGAAGAAGAGCCGGAGCCGCTCCTGCTTTCCGATCTGCAACAACCTTTCCGTATCTAGCACCCACAGTGGTACGGTCGGAGACCGGCCACAACACGGAAGATCAAAGGGGCGACGTGAAAAGTCGCCCCTTTTTGCAACCCTGCCCTTGCTCCTGCGTATACAAACTAGGAATCATGAGCTATGGAAGAAGAATGGTTGCTGCTGGCCCAACGTGGAGAAGAAGAGGCCGTTAACCGATTGGTAGCGACTTACCAGCAATCGGTCTTTAATTTATGCTACCGCATGCTGGGCGAGTACACCGAAGCAGAAGATGCGGCGCAGGAGGCGCTCATCAAGGCCGTGATGCATTTGCATACTTACGATCCTGAACGCCCCTTCAAGCCGTGGCTATTGCGGATTGCCTCAAACGAGTGTATTGATCGCATACGCCGCCGCAAGCCGACCGTATCGCTGGATGGCATGGGAGACGACGGGGCGTGGGAGTGGCAGGCCGGTCACAGCCCCAATCCAGAGACGGAGATGTTGCAACACGAGCGGCAGGCCCAAATTCAGGAACTGTTGGGGAGTCTCCCCCCACTGGATCGTTCGATTATTGCGATGTTTTATTGGGAAGGGTTATCGTATACCGAAATCGGCGAGGCGACCGGATTGAGTGTTCCGGCAATCAAATCCCGCCTTTTCCGCGCCCGCCGTGTGATGGCACAACTTTTGGTTGAGGAGGGAGTCTATGTTGCGTGATCCGATCTCCGATATGCATAGCGAGGCGTGGTGGATGCGCGCACTGGACGGAGAGCTTACCTGCGCGGAAGAACGGGCATGGCAGGCGCATTTAGCGCAATGTCCGTCCTGCCGCCAGGAATGGACCGCGTTGACGCAAGTGGAGACGCTGCTGCGAACGGCGACGCCACCCCCCTTGCTCCCCGATGATTTCACCGCGCGCACCGTCACCGTGATCGCCCAAAAACAGAAATTGCGTGCTATGTTGCGTTTCATCGTTGGTTTTGTGCTCTTCGCCCTGGTGGCCTGGGTCGGGTTAGGCTATTGCAGTGCCACACTGCACGAACTGGTCCAGACCGTCGGCGCGGTGATTGCTAGCCGGCAGATTCTCTTCGCGGCATTGATGCGCACCCTGGTCGGGCTGGCGCTCACCGTCAAGACGTTTTTGCCGCTGATTGCGGGTATTGCAGTGGCTTTGTTCCTGTTTCTGATGCCGAACAGCGTGCTGGCGACCGTAGCGATGGTGCGACTCTCACAGAAACGACAGGCGCGCAGCACGGCGGCGTAAGGATCCCGGAACTTTGAGAGAGGCTATCGGCCTTGTGGGAGGTGTTCTCACGGGCACTGATATAAGAAAATGACAATGTAAAAAAGGAGATAATAAATGATGAAGCGAATGATGTTGGGCATAGTTTTGGGGCTTCTCCTGGCGACGAGCGCGCTGCCGGTGTTGGCCGCGCCGAGCCGGCAGGGGGAGGGGGGCGTGCACTTTGGCCCCTATACGCTGGCGGCCGGCAGCTCCGTCTCCGGCGACTTGACGGTTTTCGGCGGGCCGGTGACACTCAAGAAGGATTCCTCTTTCAACGGCGATTTGACCGTCTTTGGGCCGGTGGAGGTGCAGCAAGGCGCCACACTCAACGGTACGCTGGTGGGATTCGGGACAGTCGAGATCGCCGGAACCATCGAAGGGGACGTCTTCGTGGCCGGTGCGGTGACGCTGGATGAGACGGCATACGTTGGTGGCAACGTATCCGCGACCGGCGCGATCGAGCGCCGCGAAGGCGCCGTTGTCGAGGGTGAGATCAGCCCCATGAGCCAGGAGGATTTCAGGCGGGATTTTCCCATCGAAGTTCCTGCACCTTATGTCAACCCTGAGGTGCACACTCGTCCCTTGTGGTTGCGGGTCCTATGGGGCATCTTGCGTGCCGTGGCGAGCGTGGTGGTGCTGAGCCTGTTGGCGTTGATCGTCGTCAGCGTGTGGCCGCAGCATACCGAGCGCGTGGGGCGGGTCGTTGAAGAGGCCACCCTGACGGCTTTCGGGACGGGGCTGCTGCTTTTTGTGGTGGCGGTCATCGTGTTGACGCTGCTGCTGGTCACGATCTGTCTGAGTCCGATTGCCATCCTGGGCTGGCTCGCCATCGGCGCCGGCGTGTTGCTGGGATGGGTGGCGCTGGGCATGATTCTGGGGAAGCGCATCCTCAGCGGCGTTTTCAATCAGCAGTCCCCGCAACCGATGGCTGCGGCGACGTTGGGCACGGCGATTTTGACCTTAGCGGTGGAGCTGGCGCGGGTCTTCTGGCCCGTTCACGGTATCTTGATGTTCATGTTGGTGCCGTTGGCGGCCGGTGCGGTCGTGTTGACGCGCTTCGGCACACTGCCGTACGCGACGCGGGGTGGGCAGCTTTTCGGCGCCCCAAGTGCGCCCCGTCCGCCGCGTCCGAGTGGCCCCATCGTGCCTGCACCGATGCCGTCGCCTCAGGCGCCGGTAACGGCGGCACCGATGCCATCCGCACCGGAGGTGGAAACACCCGTCCCAGTTGAGGAAGAGTAGTTATACGGGGTGTGTTTCTTTCACAGCGACCGCGTAGGTGGTCGGCTGGGGCAAAGTTATAGGACGACCGGGGGATATTCCCCCGGTTTTTTTATAGTTGCCCGAATAACAGGCGGCATTATAATTACGTTGGGGTGCGATGTGAAGCACGGTTTTTATTCCCATAGCGCGTCTGATACATTGAACTCGACGAGGTGACTTATGGACGAGCGTTATATCCGTCAAATCGTGATACCGGAAATCGGTACGGAAGGACAGGCCAGACTGCGGAAGTCGCGCGTGTTTGTCGTGGGTGCAGGTGGTTTGGGATCGCCCATTCTGCTGTATCTGGCGGCTGCGGGCGTCGGGGTGCTGGGGATTGCCGACAACGATGTGGTGGCACTTTCCAACCTCAATCGCCAGATTCTCTATGTCACTGCCGATATTGGACGGAGCAAGGCTCTGGCCGCCGTGCAACGGGTGCGCGCGCTGAATCCTGAAGTCAAGGCCATTCCCCATGAGGTACGGGTGTTGCGCGAAAACGGTCTGGCTTTGGTGCAGGAATACGACCTGGTCATTGAGGCCAGCGACAATCTGGAAACCAAAGCTCTGATGAATGAGCTGTGCGTGCGGGCGGGAGTGCCGCTGATCTGGGGAGCGGTAGCACGCTTCGAGGGGCAGATGGGCACCTATCTGCCCGGCCATGCGTGTCGGGCGTGCGTTTTTCCGCAACTTCCTGAACCGGGGACCTACCCGACGCCGGCAGAATTGGGCGTGCTGGGTGCAACGCCGGGCGTCATCGGCGCGTTGCAGGCAATCGAAGCGGTGAAGATCCTGTTGGGCCTCGAAAGGCCGCTCGTGGACAAGATTCTGCTGTGGGAAGGACTGGCGGGCACATTCGATGTGGTGAACGTGGACCGCAACCCCGATTGCCCGGTGTGCGGAACGACACCGGATTAAACAATCAGCATTGCGTCCCCGAACGAGAAAAAGCGATAGCGTTGCGCAATCGCTTCGGCATAGGCGCGGCGGATGTTTTCTATGCCGGCGAAGGCCATCACCAGGGCCAGCAGTGTGCTTTTGGGCAGATGGAAGTTGGTGATCAGCGCATCCACGACGCGGAAGTTGAAGCCGGGGGTGATGTAAAGATCGGTGAATCCCGCATAGGGGGCGATGGGACGCCAGGGACATGTTCCATCGGGCGTTTGTAGCAGGCCATGTCGCGCCGCCGTCTCCAGCACGCGCACGCTCGTCGTCCCCACGGCGATGACGCGCCCCCCCATTACCTTTGCGCGGTTGATCTGTTCGGCGACGGGCAGGCTAAGGCTGGCCCACTCGGTATGGATGCGATGTGCCTCGATGTTATCCTCGTTGATCGGACGGAAGGTATCCAGCCCCACGTGCAGGGTGACGAAGGCCAGATCAACGCCTTGTTCGCGCAGCGCAAACAGCAGTTCCGGTGTGAAGTGTAGCCCGGCGGTGGGCGCTGCGGCGCTGCCCAACGTGTGTGCATAGACGGTCTGGTAGCGTTCCGGGTCGCGCAGCGGTTCGTGGATGTAGGGCGGCAGCGGCATGACGCCCAGGGTGTCCAGGTACGGCTCGACCGGCTCTGAAAATGCCAGGGTGCGCTCTCCGCGTTCGCCGGCCGCGATTACTTCGGCTGTCAATGAAGAGGGTGCGCCATGCTGATCAAGGCGCAGGCGTGTCCCGATGCGGGTACGCGCTCCGCCGACCAGACACTGCCATTGGGTGTCCTGAAGTTTGTGCAGCAGCAGGACTTCGATTTTTCCTCCGCCAGGCTCCTTGTGACCGAACAGCCGTGCAGGGATCACGCGGCTCTCGTTGGCGACGAGCAGGTCACCCGGCCGCAGGTACGCGCCGATGTCGCGGAAGATGCGGTGCTCCAAATGCCCGTCAGCGCGGTGCAACACCAGCAGTCGTGAGCTATCGCGCGGCTCCACCGGTGTCTGGGCGATCAGTTCTTCGGGTAGGGTGTAATCCAGGTCGGTTGTTTTCATCGTTTTCGGTAATCAGTAACGGGGAGTCAGTAATAGGTAAAAAATCCGTTCCATCCGTTCCGTTGACTTTACTCTGGCAAAAGCACTTTGCGCAGTTCGGGCGCGTAGGCGTCGAGCAGTTCCGGCGTGATGGCGTTGCCCTGCGCGATGGCCGCGTAAAGGTCGGCGCTGGGACGCGGCGTGCGGCGTTGTGTCCGCGGATCCAGTTCGATCAGGCCAAAACGCAACGTCCAGCCCTCCGCCCATTCAAAGTTATCGGTCAACGTCCAGTGGTAGTAGCCCTGCACGGGGACGTTATCCTGCAACGCGCGCCACAGTTGGTGCAGATGCAGGAGCAGGGCGCGTGGACGCTGGTCATCGTCGGCGTCGGGGATGCCGTTCTCGGTCACGTAGATGGGGATGCCCAGGCGTGCCAGTTGTTTCAGCGCGCGATACATCCCCTGCGGATACAATTCCCCGTAACCACCGTCGAGCGGTTCAGCCTGCGGATCATGCGTCGTCTGTGCGAAGAAGTCCGCCCTGGCCGCAGGCTCGAACTTCACCAGGTCACGGGTGTAGTAGTTCAAGCCGAACCAATCGAGGGTGCGGCGCAGCGTCAGCGCCGGGCCGAACCCCGCAGGTGGCACCCACCAGCCGTTCCACACGGCCTGCAAGGTGGTCTGATTGAAGCCCATATCGCGCACCCAGGCCGCCAGCCGATCCAACAGGTTGTGGGGGCGCACGGGATCGAAGAAGCGCAGGTTGTGCGCCAGCCCCACACGCGCGTTTTCCTGTAGGCGATGGATGCGCCGATAGGCCGCGGCATGCGCCTGGAGCATGGTGCGCAGGACGGCAAACGTCATGCGCATGTCCTGCTTCCCCGGCGGAAAGGTGCCCGCCATGTACCCCATGTAGCTGTAGACATTGGGTTCGTTGAGGGTGCACCAGAAGTTGGTGTACTCGCCCAAAGCCCGCACGACCTGTTCAACGTAACGGGTAAAGTACTGGATGACATTCACATTGAGCCAGCCGCCTTGTTCCGTCAGCCATAGCGGATCGGAGAAATGGTGCAGGGTTACCAGCGGCTCGATGCCGCGCTCGCGCAGGCCTTTGAGCATTTCACGGTAATGGTCGAGCGCCGCCGTGTCAATACGCCCCGGCGCGACCTCGATGCGGCTCCACTCGACGGAGAGGCGCATGGCATTGAGACCCATCGCCGCTGCGCGGTCGAAATCTACCTCAGGATGCCGCCACGCATCGCAGGCCAGACCGGATTGATGGCCTTGTTTGATGTGCCCTTCCTGTTGTTCCCAGGCCCACCATTGATTGTTGGTATTGTTACCTTCGGTCTGGTGTGCGGATGTCGCCACACCCCAGCGGAAGTTCGGCGGAAAATGAAAAGTCGCGTCGGGCATCAGTCCTCCTTCAAAAATGGCAAATGGCAAATGGCAAATGGCAAATGGCAAATGGCAAATGGCAAATGGCAAATGGCAAATGGCAAATGGCAAATGGTGAATCGGCGAAAATCGCAATCGTTATCGTAATTCGTAATCGTAATCGGAACTTGGCAGTCGCATTTTCGTCCTCGTTGGTGTGGCTTGCCACATGGCGACTTCTCGGAAATAGTCGAAAGTCAAAAGTCCGAAGTCCGAAGTCAAGAAAAAGCAGTCAAAAATCTGCTTAATCTGCTCAATCTGCTGACAAAATTTGCCCACGTCTGCTAACGTTTCACCGTTGCGTCGAGTGTGACGCGGTTCAAGGGATGTGCTTGCCCGGCGGCGTCGGTCGCGGGGAGACGGTCGAATGTGGCGGGATCGTACCAGCCGATGCCCAGGCGGTACTCCCCTGGTGGGACGACACGCACATCCAGTGTCACCGTCTCGCTCACCACCTCGCCGGCAGCCCACCACGTCGTCGGATAGGCCCACGCGCGCGGCATCGCGTCGTCCTGCGCTACGATGGTCTCCGTCGCCGGATCGTAAAGGTGGACGAAGCGCTTGTAATCGCGCTGCGGTGTCGTTGTTGCCTGCCACCACAGCGTCAATGTTACCATATTTTTCGCATAGCGCAGATCATAGCCACGCAAGCGTATCTCGCCGCCGAAATCGGCTGCCAACGGATGCGAGATTGCCGGTACCTCGAAAATGCGCGGGCGCGGGATCACGTTAAGCCGTTCGCGGAACGTACATACAGCTTGCGCGACGTCGCCGTCCAGAAGTGTCAGGCGCACGCTGTACGCGCCTGCCGATAGCACGGGCGGCAGGTCAACGTGAACCGGCGCGCGCACCCAGGCGTGCCACGGCCATTCCGACGTGCGCGAACCGGGCGCCAGCGGCCCTTCCGCGCTGCCGACGACGTTGCCTGCATTGTCCAGCATTTCCCAACGCGCGTTCAGGTCGGCGGTCGGCGCTGCAATGGCGTTCCATTCGGCGTGGAAAGCAAGCGGGTTTCCCTCGACAAGTTGTTCCGGTAGATCGGTGCCCAATAGCGCCACACCGGCGGCTTGACACAGGATTGTCGCACCTTTGCGGGTCAATTCGCAACAAGCATTGCGCAGGTCATGCAATGTCACTGCGGTGAGCCGGATGGGGATGTCGGCCTGACCGCCGCCTTCCATTGTTCCCAGCAGATAGGGGATCACCCGCAGGGTGTAGTCACCGGGCGCGAGGCCCTCCGGCAGCGTGAGCACCGGGTAATCGGTCACCGTCTCGCCGGGCAACCACAGTGTTGTTGGCAGATAGCCGTAACCGGGTTGGATGTCCTGCTGGACGAGTTGCCGCCCCGACGCATCCAGCAGCCGCAGCGACAGCGACCAGTTACGCGGCGTTCCCGGCGTTGACCACACCATCTTCAACCGTAACGTCGTCGGATCGGGCTGTATCGGTTCGACAGCGTGCAGCGTCATATCGCGGAACTCGGCCAGCACCGGCGCATCCGTCCGCCGCGCCGGGCCATGAGGCACCCGCACAGCGCCGACGTACACCGCGTCCCCCACGTCCAACTGCATTTCCACCAGATACAATCCTCGCGACAAAGCATCCGGCATCACGAGAGACGTCGCGCAAACGCCGTCGCACGGCAAGGCGAACGTCGTTTCAGCAAGCGCGTAAGGAACGCCGTGACGCGGTTCCGCCGGAGAGACCAACCGCAACGTGCCGGTCAGCGACGTGGCGTTCACCGCCGACCAGGTATGCTGCACGGTCAGCACATCACCGGGCTGCACCGTTGTCGCCGACAGGAGCACGCCTTCCAATCGCGCCACCCCGAAATCCACCGGCCCGGCGTGCGGATAGGGCATCTGGTTGAAATCGAAGAATGGCGCGGGGATGAAGGATGCAGGATGCAAGAGGGCAGGAAAAGCGATAGAGATGACAAGAAGCAAGAGAAGGGTAGACGGTAGACGGTAGGCAGTAGACGGGAGCAGATTGGGAATTCGTAATTCGTAATTTGTAATTCGCAATTTGGACTTTCGCCAGACAGACACCGAGACAATGAGGCCCATGACGGTCAATATCGAAAGGGCTTCGGCAAGCGAGCGCAACGGGGTGTTTCGCAAGCGCAAGGTGATGGTGTGGTCGCCTGCAGGTAGAGAAACGGTCAGCCTGCCGGAGCCGGGCATCGGGGAGGCAGCGACGCGCGCACCGTCCACGTCGGCTTGCCAGCCGGGCCACCAGTTGAGGGGGAAGGCGACCGTCGCGCCGCCCGCATCTACCGTCATCTGCCAGATTTGTTTGGTGGGCGTGCGTTCCAGCAAATCCCAGGCCAGCAAACCGCCGCCATCTGCAATCGGGCGCAGTGCGCCATCCACGGCGGCTTCGGAGATATAGAGACGTGGTGACACGTCGCGCGGCAGGTACTCATAGCGGATTGTCGTGCCGATGTTGCCGGTGAAGGTCTCGTAGAACAACAATCGCTCTGCCGTCACGTCCGCATCCGCAATCGGCAACCGTTCGGGATGCAGTCCCAGCAGCGCCGCAGCGATCACCATCCCGCACAACCCCATCGCAACGATGATTTTCAGATTTTGCGATTTGAAGATTTGCAGATTGACGATTGCCCCCGTGACCATCGCGGTGAAGAGCGCCTGGATCGAAAGAAAGCGCCATGGGAACTGCGTGATCTCCAGCAAGGGTAGATGATCCCACAGCGGTTTGGACAGCGGGGTGATCATGAACGTAGCGAGGAAGAGGCAGAAGAGCAGGTAGAAGGGGGAGGAGTAGGGAGTACGGAGTAGGGAGTACGGAGTACGGAGTACGGAGTACGGAGTAGAGCGTGGGGATTCTTCATTCGCCGATTCGCCATTTGCCATTCGCCATTTGCCATTCGCCATTTGCCATTCGCCATTTGCCATTTGCCATTCGCCATTTGCCATTTGCCATTCGCCATTTGCCATCAGGCAAACCACGCCCGCCACTGCCAACACCGCCTGCACCAATCCCATCGCAAACGGGCCGGCGTCTTCGGGGCGAGGAGCGACGCTGTAGTCGAAGGCGAACGTCCGCTGCACCAGATTCAGGCCGCGAAAGTGGTTGCTGTAGTGGAAATATCCCGCCGTGAACTCCGGTCCCATCTGCCCATACTTCGTTTCAGCAATCGCCGGCAACCAGAACCAGGCGGTGAGGAGAAAGCCCAGAATAAAGGGAGTCACGATGCGCAAAACGTGATGCGTGATGCGTGATGCGTGATGCGTGATACCGGATACTGGTTGCTGGATGCTCGAGACCGGATGCGCTGATTCGTCAATTCGCTGATTCGCCATTTGCCATTTGCCATTTGCCATTTGTAACACGGCATACAGCAACGCAAACGGCGAAAAGACGAGTGCGGAGGTGTTGTGCGTGAGGATCAGCGCGCCGTAGGCCAGGGAGGCGGCAAGGATGCGCCCGCGTGTGGGACGCTCGGCGATGCGATCCAATGTCCACAGGATGAGCGGATACCAGACGAAGGCGTAAAACTCGGAGAGCGAATCGCCGCGCACGTAGACGTTGACCAGGTGAAACGGTGCGAAGGTGTACGCCGCCACCGCCACGAGCGTCGCTGCCCGGCTTTTGAACGTGCGTTCCGCCCACAGCGCCATCGTTAGCGCAGCGAGCACAAAACCAAACGTCTGCGTGGCCTGTATGGCGACGATGGGGCTGAGTCCAAGCACCATCAACCCGCCGGAAAGGTAGTAGGGCAGCGCCGCGTAGTGGTTGAAGAACGGGTAGCCCAGATCATAAGCTGCGTGCATCATCCAGCGCGCCGGAAAGATACCGTGGCGCAGATTTTCCGCCATATCGAGCGTGCGTTGAAGCAAAAAGGGGCTATCGCCCCCACCCCGCGTGTTGACCATCCCCGGTCCCCACAACGGCGCGGCAGCGAGGAGGGCGAGTAAAACGTAAAACGCAAAACGTAATTCGTAATTCGTAATTCGTAATTCGCTGATTCGCCGATTCGCTGATTCGCTCATTCGCTCATTCACCTTACGGAGCCAAAATCACGCCGACTTCGACCCAACCACCAGCAGGATTGCCGGCATCGTCGAGGCGCGAGAGGCCGTCGCCGGTGTCGCTGCGATAGAGACCGATGCGCAAGCTGTCACGCGCCGGATCGGGGACGACACCGGGCAGGAAATGTTCGTCGAGGATGAGGTCGCCGACGGCCCATCCGGTGGTGCGCAGATGGCCGTGTCCAGGTTGGTAGTCGTGCTGAGCGATAAGGTCGCCGTCACGCAGATAGTGGACGAAGACGGTATAATCGGCAGAGAGCGGCGCGTCCGTCTCCCACCAGAGACGCACCGTTGCGCCGGAGCTGTCCGGGTGGACGAGAACCGCGCGCATGATAATGCCCGCCTCGAAGCGTGCCGCCGGTTCCGGCACGTCCGGACGCGGTTCGGCATAGATGAGCGTGGCGACGGTAAACGGCTGTTCGTCCTTATCACCCTGCGCTTGCGGGCCTTCAGCGACGCGCAGGTATGCCGGATGTGGGACATGCGAGAATACATCCAGCTCCCAGTTGCGATAAGGCCACACGACAAACAGCAAATTGGGGGTGGCATCGGGCGCGGCGGCGACACTAAGAAATCGCACACGCGCCTGAGGTACCAGGAACGGTACCGCCGTCCACGATTCCCACAACTGACGGTCAATGTAGACCTCGCGGTCCGCACGTGCGTCATGCAGCATCCGTGCACCGTCCCACCCCTCACCCAGAAAAGCGTTGATCTCCCCGGCCATCGCCACCGGCCCCGCCTCGAACCAGTGATAGGCCAGCGGCGCGCGCGCGTAGCGGTAAAAGTAGTCATAGGTGGTGGAGAGGAAGGCGAGGAAAAGTAAACAGTAGACGATAGACGGTAGACGGGGGGGGGATTGGGGATTGGGGATTGGGGATTGGCAATTCGTGATTCGTGATTCGTGATTCGCTGATTCGCCGATTCGCTGATGCGCTGATTCGTCGATTCGCCGATTCGCCATTTGCCATTTGCCATTCACCATCCGACTTTCGGCTTTCGACTCAAGCCAGAGCAGGCCCAACACCGGAAAGAGCACCGCCGTGGGGAGAACCCCAACCGCGCGGAGGAAGTGCGGGGCGTCTTCGGCGAGGAGGGTGGGCAATGCCATCACCGCCGTCCACAAGAGCGCGAGTGCGGCCCCGGCATTGCGACGGAATCCCGCAAGTGCCACACCCACCCCGATCACAAACGCCAGACCGAGCGCCGGGTCCCAGACGGGACGCCATGCCAGGTTGTGCCGCCAGATACGATCGCCGCGCACGAAAAACATCTCCGCTGTGCGCAGGGTGTGCTTGAGCAACGTCCCCCAGAAATCGCCGCCGTTGATCTCCGGGCTGAGAATCGTCACCTGTCCGGTGCGCGCTAACACCACGTCGGGGTGGCGCACCGTATAGATGCCGAGCGGCGCGAGGACGAGCAGGGCCACCGCACAAAACACCAGCGCGCCACGCCACGCTTTGCGAATGGCGTCGCGGTAAAAAAGCAAGCCGTAGAGCAGCATCACGGCCAACGCAACAGGTGTGAAGCGCGCCGCCATGTACGTGTACCAGCTCAAACCGTAGAGCACCCCAGCAGCGATCCAGTTTCCGATTTTGGATGCTGGATGCTGGATGCTGGATTTTCGATCCACCGATTCTTGATTCGCTGATTCGCCGATGCTTGCTGCTTGATTGCAAAGTCCACGGACGAGCTGCGCCAGGTAAAGTGCCGTGAAGAGCGGCAGCAGTACAGCGCGGAAGCCGATACGGCTGAGGTGAACGTGCCACAACGTCACGGACAGCACCGCCAACGCCCACCGCCCGGCGCGCCGTCCCCACAACACGCGCGCCAGGTCGTAAGTCGCCGCCAGAGTGAGGAAACCCACGAAGAACGCCGGCAGGCGCACCGCCAGCGGGCTGCGTCCCAGCACGGCGACACTGAGCGTGATGAGGTAGATAAAGAGCGGTTCGCGCCCGTTGTTGGCGGGGAAATACAGCGGGAGCTTGCCCGTTTCGAGCACTGCTACCGCATCCAGACCGTTCTGCGCCTCATCGTGATAGAGGCCCGGCGGCGTGCGACCCGCGTCCCCCAGCCGCAGACCCGCCCCCACGAGCAGCAGGAGCAGCAGCAGCGCGCGTTCCATCCACCAGCGAGAGCGATTCAGGCGTTCCACGGCCATCCCTTTTCTGTCAGCAGATTGAGCAGATGAAACAGATTTTCTGTCGGCCAAAAAAATCTGCTCAATCTGCTTAATCTGCTGACTAATCAGAATTCACGGGCGGGGAAATCCCGCCCGTGTGTGTTACTCCTATTCTAGCCGAAAAACGAGGACGTGCTACCCGGCCCCGCTCGCTCCGCCGCCCGCCGCGCCACCCGCGGCGCCTGATGCTCCCGTGCCTCCAGCAGAACCGGAAGCCGCTATCATCGCCACGAACGCTCCGCGCCCGTTATCTTCAGCCGTCGCCAGCGCGCGGAACCACGCCGGCACTTCGACGTCTTCGTGCTTCTTGAGATAGCGTGACCACGGTTCTGCCAGTCCAAACGCCGCCGCGTAGGGCAAATAGCCCTCGAACTGATCCCGGTGCAGCAAGGTGTCGCGGCGGCGCGTCACGTCGCCCAGGTATTTGGCGAAGCTCTTCCATTCCAATGCCGTCTGCTGAGTATCGTCGCCCAGCGGCGAGAGTGATGCGCCGACAATGAGCAGCACAAAGCCAAAAACATCCACCCCAATGGCGCCCAGAATCGGCAACACACCCAGCGTCTCAACCATCAGCCCCGCACCAACCATCAGCGCCACCCCAGCCAGCATCAAGATTACCCCCCACACGATCAGCGCCTTGCGGCGGCGTTGGCGTTCGGCGTCGAAGAACCCCAGAGATTCACATTCCGTCTTCAACGCTTCAGTGAAAGGCTTGAGACGGCGGTACAGTGTGTTCTGGAGTTTGCTCAAGCGCACTTCAGACTGGAGACCGGACTTGTCACTGAAAAGCATCTCAATCACCCCACGCTCGTGCGGACGTAAGGACGCGGTCGCGACATTCAAGCGGAAAACGAAATCACGACCTCGTAGCCAGGAGGTGCGCTGGACTTCCTCGATGCCGATGACACCGCGCCGCGCCAGATCGAAGCACGCCCCCAGGGCATAAGCCCAGGCCCAGGTCGTATCCACGCTGCCGTTGCGCAGCAAGACACCGGCTATAGCGGGCGGTAAATCACTCGGCGGTAATGTCAACGGAGTTTCGCCGCGTGCGGACGACGGGGTGCGGGCGCGGCTCACAAACACCGCCCCCATAATGACGACAAGGGCAACCACCGTCGCAGCAATGAGAGAGAGCACAAGCCCGCTTGAGTTATTGGACGTGCCTCGTGTCTGCCACTGCGGCGGTGTAGCGATCAGGCTGCCCGCGCCGAAGCGCAGCACCACGATAAGCGTACTGTTCGGTTTGAGGTCGCGGGCATCGAACGTGACCATGTTCGCGCCTTGCTCAACCGTCGCCGTGCCCTGCTGCACTTCCGGCACACCGAGCAGAGACACCGTTTCTGGATACGTCACCCGGATCGTGCTGGCGGCGATGCTATACTCGTATTCGTCGGGCAACGCCTGCCAGATGAGGACATCGGCGTCAGTTTCCTTGCGGATCACGCCCCACACGCGGTAGGTCAGGTCGAAGGTGTGCGTGCTGTCGGAAGTCGGGGCGAAATGCCAGGTGACTTTGACCGGATCGCGCCCGGCGATCTCAACCTGCCCGGCCTCTTTCCCTTCAGGCAGCGAAACGCCATCCACGCTCGCGCTGATGACATCAATGCCGTCGGTATACGCCACTGGCAGATGCCGGTAGACGTAGGTGAACGGCCCGCCGACGAAGCGCAGCGTCAGCCGCTCCGTCACCACCAACGAACCGTCGGCCTGCACGGCCACGTCCACGTCGAAGCGGTCGGCGCTGTACGACTTACCCACCGGCCCGCGCCACGGGGAAAACAACAGGCTGAAAGCCACAAGACTGAGTAATAGGTGCTGTAACATCGCTCTGCCCTCCTAGATAGTCACGTAGTCGCTAGTCTTATCGTCAGTAGTCCGGCTAACCCAGGGAGTGCTCGACTACTGCCTTCATTCTTACCCTTCATTCTTATCTTATCCGGGATGCGCGGGATTGTCATTGTCCCTGAGGCCAAACTCACGCTTGTCCTCCCGGATAGTTTTTCCCCGGCAGACTAACGACTGCCCGACTACGCGACTACCCGACTACCCGACTGACGACTACGCGACTACCCGACTACGCGACTACCCGACCACCCGACTACCCGACTACCCGACTGACGACTACCCGACTACCCGACTACCCGACTACCCGACTACCCGACTACCCGACTACCCGACTACTTTCCGAGGTACAGGATAAGCACAGCCGTCAATCCCCAGAGGACAAAATCCACTTGCAGAGGGCGGTCGGTGAGCACCACTTCATCGGGAGGTAACGTGACACCGCGCACGTGGATCAAATAGAGGTAACGGAACATCGCATAGATAACAAAGGGGATCGTCAACATCATCCAATAGCCTGCCGGCAAGTTGGGGGCAGAAAAAGTGTAGAATGCGTAAGCCAGGATCAGCGAAGCCGTAACAATGCTGAGCAAATGGTCCAGCAGCACAAGGTTATAATCATCCAGACTGGCACGGTGATTGCCAGCTTCTCCGCCAAGCTGGACCAGTTCGCCACGCCGCTTCCCCAATCCCAGAAAAAGCGACAGCAACGTCATACAAATAAAGAGCCAGGGCGAAAAACGTTCCGCATCCACCAGCGGAATGCCGGCGGCCACACGCAGCACGAAGCCAGCCGCAATCGCAATCACATCCAGGAGAACGAGGTGTTTCAGGTAAAACGAATACGCGATCTGCAAGACAAGATAACCGGCGAGAATGGCGGCAAAAACCGGATTCAGCAGCACGCCGAGGGTGAGCGACGCGACGGCAATGCCGACCGCCAAACCAAGCGCCAGTCGGGACGAGAGTTGCCCTGCCGCCAGAGGACGACTGCGCTTCTTGGGATGCTGGCGATCCTTTTCCAGGTCCACGACATCATTAATCGTGTAAACAACGCCAGAAACCAGGCAAAACAACACAAACCCCACCACAGTCGGCCAGAGATACTGCCATTTCAGCAGCTTTTCATCGAAAACCAACGCGGCGAAAATCACGCCGTTCTTGATCCATTGTTTCGGACGCATCGTCCGCAAAAAAGCTTTAAGTGTGCGCATCAGTTTACCTCCATAGACCTTCTATCATACCCTAACCAGGTCAGGCGACAAGTGACTTGTCGAATTGGCGATTTCCACCTATACTGCATGCAGAGGGATAAAACGCTCAAGGGCATCCTGTTGAGGAGGTAAATGATGTTATCACCAAACGTCATAGAAACACTCAGGCCGCTTGTGAGACGGCTCACGCCGGGGCAGCGACTTGAGTTGATCCGGTGGATTGTCAATGAGGATCCAACCACCGAAATACCGCAGTCTGCAAAATCGGTTTCAGAAAATTCCTCCTGGGAAGCGAGGATCAGCAAAGAGGCAGAAGCCTGGCACGCACGCCCTGACGCCGACCGCGCTGTTTATGCCGGGGAGTATGTCGCAGTCCTTAAGGGCCAGGTTATAGACCACGACGCCGACCAACGGGCGCTTGCTATCCGTATCCGTCGCCGATATCCAAATACTCCCGTCCTGATTACCGAGGCCGAAGCTCGTCAGCCGCGCGAGTTCCTCATTCTCAGTCCGCGGTTTGAGCGTATGGAAACTACCAATGTCTGACATACCTTACAGCACTACATATACTCCGCCCGCACCAATACTATCTATCAAACTCCAACTACCCGGTGATAACGATACGATTGGACCTGTCCCAGCTATCGTAGATACGGGCGCAGATGCTACCCTTATACCGGTTGCATATCTGCAGCAACCCGGCGCACCAGTCTGGGATGAGGCTTACCTGCGTAGCCAATGGGGAGAGCGCCGACGGATCTACACATATCTTCTTGACATCTGCATTGACACACTCAGCTTGCCGGGCATCGTCGTTGTTGGCGACGATCAAGGTCAAGAAATCATCCTCGGACGCACGGTGCTTAACAAACTTATCCTCTTACTTGACGGACCACAGACGACGCTGCATATCCTCTCCCAAACCCCGCATCATTTGGAATAAGCTGCATTTAAAGGAGGACAATTATGCGTACAATGTTGCGAACGATCTGTGTTCTGACATGCTTGACGGTGTTATCAGGCTGCGGCCTCATCGGGCGGACACCCACCCCGATTCCCGGCCTCGCTTCACCGACGCCGGAAGGAGCATTACCCTCTCCGGTGATTGTGGAACCAGAGACGGCAGTTCCGCCATCGCCGACATTCGCCCCACAGCCCACATTCACCCCTCAGCCTCTCACCGCGGAGATGTCGCAGGTCATCGTTCTGGATTCCCCACAGAACGGAGAGAGCGTCGGCAATCCGTTGACGGTGCGCGGGCGTGTTGCCTTAATGCCCTTTGAGGCGACGCTCGTTGTGCGGGTGTACGATGCGTGGGGGCAGCTCGCCGCCGTCGCGCCGATTATGGTGCAGGGGGAATACGGCGGCCCAGGCGTTTTTGAAGGTAGCATCACTTATGGTGGCGTGCCGGGTGCGGGCCGGGTCGAGGTGGTGGACGTGAGTGCCAAAGACGGCAGCGACATCGCTAAAGCCAGCGTCGCCCTGACGCTAACGGGATTCCCCGGCGGCGGCTACGTCGAAATGCCCGCGCCGTTGGCACAGGTGACGGTGCCCACCCGGGTCCTGGCGCGCGTGGGACAGCCGGGCGAGCAGGTCAATGTGACGTTGACCTGGAACGACGGCACACAATTTACCCACGTGGTCACGCTCCTGCCCGGCAAAGACGGACGTGGACTGGCCGTCATCAGCATGGACTGGGTCACCGATCCCCGGCCAATGCACCCTGATACGCAGGGAGGGGCATTACAAATCCACAATCTGGCGGGGCAGCCATTAGCCTGGCAGCCGTTGACCATCCTGCACCCCAACGATCCCAACACAATGAGCACCAAAGTCTATCCATCTGTGCGGTTGAGTGTAAGGCCTCACGCAGCGCATGCAGCAAAGGAGAACGCCAGCGTCTGCGTGCTGAACCAGCGCAAGCTTTCGCCGTTCTTGACCAAAGCCGTGATCGCAGCCAACGCCG
>Ga0208197_1001234_pt1 | contig 26769 bp, 19 predicted proteins | sample AD_JPNNA4_MetaG_FD_184444 | JGI IMG/M metagenome (GOLD analysis project Ga0208197, IMG submission 184444) | Active sludge microbial communities of municipal wastewater-treating anaerobic digesters from Japan - AD_JPNNA4_MetaG (SPAdes) (version 2) | ecosystem: Engineered > Bioreactor > Anaerobic...
GTCACAAAGGTTAGCAAGGCCACGGGATGTTCAATGATCGGCAGCATTCATTCCCTCCTGCGCACTCTGAATGATGCCTGGTATTTTATGGGAAAACCGCTATCTTGCGAATTTGGCGAAACTACAGGTTAGAACTTATGATGCTTCATGCAGACCATGCAGCCCCGCTTTACCAACAGTTATACCAGCAACTGCGCGATCAGATCGAAAATGGCGTTTTAGCGATAGGGGCGAAGCTCCCTTCTATGCGCGAACTGGCGGCGGATTATGGGATATGTCGTTTGACGGCGCGCAAGGCCATTGAAATGCTGGTCAATGATGGTTATGTCTACGTTCACCATGGCAAGGGCGTTTTTGTCATTCGCGCTGAGACGCCGCAGAGACCGGTCGCCGTGCTGACCCCGCCCGACATGACCCCGGCACAGGCAGAGACGCCCACCAGCCGCGTCCTGAGCGTCGAAACGGTGGCGGCTGATGCGCCGCTGGCCGAACGCCTGCGCATCCTTCCCGGCGATAAGGTCGTGCGACTGGAACACGCCGAATGTGTTGCCGGCATCGCTGTTGTCTTGGCCGTCAGTTGGCTGCCCTACGAGTTGTGCGCCGATGTCCTGGATTCCGGTGTGGCGTGCGAGTCGCTTTCCGCCGTCCTGGAAAATAGCCTGGGTGTTCCGCTCCGCCAAACCGAGGAAACCGTGCACGCCGTCCTGGCGACGCCGCACGAACTCGCTGTGCTGGACTTGCCAGCCCCGTCTGCACTGCTGCTGGTCAATCGCACGACCTACACCGAACAGGGGCGTGTCGTCGAATACGCGCGGGTCGCCTACCGCGCGGACCGCTATCGCATTGACCTTCCTCAAAAGCTGTGGCAATAAAGCGTAAAGCGTAAAACGGAAGAGTGTAAACCCTTACGTTTTACGCTTTATATTTTATTTTTTCCCCCTCGTTATTGACGCTCTGCGCAACCTCCCTTATAATAAAGGTAGACACCGTCCAACTTCTTTCCCGGTTACATCCTTCTTACTCTCTCACCCAATCACTTTTTCTAACCTTCAACCTTCAACCTTTAACCTTCAACTCTTAACTCTTAACTCTTCCAGGGGGCAACGGATGCGCATATCTCAACTCGCGCCCTACCACATCTTCACATATCGCGGCGGCCAGTACGCCTTCGACATTGAGACGAGCGCGGTGCTCAAGCTGGACGCTCCGGCGCACGCGGCGCTGGCATTGCGCTTGACCGGCGCGCCTCCCGATGCGATTGCGGCGCAGTTGTCACGCGATTACGGCGAGACGACGGCCCAGACTGTGCTGCGCGAGTTGCGCTGGTTGGAGCAGCGCGGGCTGTTTCGCGGCCCCGTGCGCATCTACGATGACGCCGAGAACGAGGCTTACATCCAGCAGCTCGTGCGGATGGGGACCAACAAGATCGAGCTGTACCTGGCCGAAGCGTGCAATCTGCGCTGCCGCTATTGTTATGTCAACGCCAACGACGCGCTCAACCACGGTCTGATGCCCTGGGAGGTGGCCCGGCAGGCCATCGATTTCGTCTTCGCGCGGGCGGGCAATGCAGACTCGGTCAACATCACCTTCTTCGGCGGCGAGCCGTTGCTCAACAAGCCCGTGCTCAAACAGGCGATTGCCTACAGCCAGCAGAAGGGGGCGGAACAGGGCAAGACGGTGGGCTATTCGATGACGACTAACGCCACCTTGCTCGACGACGACATCATCGACCTCATCAAACGCTACAACTTCGGCCTGATGATCAGCCTCGACGGCCCGCAGGCTACCCACGACGCGATGCGGCCCTTCGCCGACGGGCGCGGCTCGTTTGAGACGGCGACGCGCAACATCAAGCGCCTGATGGCGCGCCGCCGCTCCGTGACGGTGCGCTGCACGCTCAGCAACCGTGACCTCGACCGGCCCAAGATCGTGCAGTTTTTGGAGGATTTCGGCTTTACGCGGGTGGCGATGAGCCGCTGCACCGGCACGGTGGACGGCCTGGGGCCTTATGACATCGGTCCGGAGGAAAATGCCGTGCTGCGCGCGCAGGATGACGACTTCGTCGCACGGCTCTTCAACCAATTGGCGCGCGGTGAACGCATCAAATTCAACCCATGGGCCAACGTCGTGCGGACGATCCACGACCAGCAGAACCGGCGGATGCGCTGCGGCGTGGGGCGCGGCTGCACCACCGTCGGCATTGACGGGCGGCTATATCCCTGTCACCGCTACGTGGGGATGGACAAGTACGTGCTCGGCCACGTGAGCACCGGCATCGACCAGGCCGCGTTTGCCGATTACCTGCGCGGGTACTTCAGCACCAAGCGCAAGTGCGAGACCTGTTGGGCCATCAACCTCTGCGGCGGCTACTGTCCGTGGTACGTCTCCAGCAGCGACGGCGTTTTTGCCGAGCCGGAGGACTGGTGGTGTGAGGAGATCCGCCAGTGGTATGAGATGGGCATCTGGATGTATGACACCCTGCGCAGCGACTATCCCGACTACTGGCGGCAATTGGTGGGCGAAGAGAGTGCTGAACCGCTTCTGCGGTAGAGAAGGAGGTGATGCCAGGAAGATAGGGTCGCCGCGATTCCCAAATCGCACTTTTGCTTGTTGGTCGTTTCCCTTGAGTTGTTAAGGAGGGTGTACGATGTTTGACAAAAAAATGGATAGACGCGAGTTTCTCAAAGTGGTGATCGCCTCGGCGGCAGCGGCAGGGCTGAGCCACTTCCGATTCTTGAATTTCGGCGGGGCGCAAACCGTGCTTGCAGACAATGTCGGCTGTGATGTGGCCATCCCGGATTACTGTAATCCGGGAGAAGATCCGGATATTTGCCCGGATCCCAATAAGGCTACCAGTTCGGATGTTTGCATTCCTCAAATGATGGAACCCGATGAATGTATGAGTGATCCGTTTGACCCGAATGTCTGCGATATGACGGATATGCCTCCGGACTTATGTCTCCCCGCCCCCGAGCCTACTGATCAATGTGAGATTCCACCTGGTGGACCGGACACCTGCTTCCCACAACCGCCGAGTACTGCCGATGTATGCCCGGATGGGCCTGGAGGCGATGGTGATACATGCAACGAAACCGCTCCAAATGCTAACGCCGATGAGTGTATTCCGGCAGTGAATGAATCGGATAGTTGCAGTGTTTCGGCGGAACCAGATTTTTGTCGCAACGCTGAGGGACAAGTTGTACATGATATCTGTAATCCGCCGCAAGACCCAGACATTTGTATAGAAAATGGCCGAAACGGAGAGGATATTTGTGATCCTGGTGCTGGCAATCCAGATTCTACAAATGCTCTGCAATTGACAGCCTTCCAAGCGCGTTCGGGTATGGCGACCTTGGGGGCCGTCGCTGCTCTCGGCGCTGCAGCCTTACTCATCCCGCGTAAAGAAAAATAACCAGCAACAGGTGCAACGCACTTCGGAAAGTGCGTTGCACCTGGACGTTTCTTGCGTGTTGCTACGGTCGAAGCTCCCCGGCGAACCACGTCCCCGACGAAACCCAGCCGTTGCCGTTCCCGCCCCAACCCTGGTTGACGTAGAACTGGCGATCATACTCAGTCCAGCACCAGATGAAGCACTGCTCGCGCGAGCGCACGCGATAGCCGTAGGCTAGCGGGTAGTGGTTGAGCCAGCCGGTGCCGATGATGGCGGGCGTCTGGCGATAGATGATGGAATCGCGCGCCTTTTCCATCAAGCCGCCTTCGTGGATGCCCAGGACGTTGTAGTGGGTGCGCAACGTCGCGCCAGTGCGCCCGGCGAGATAGCCGGAGGCCCCGCCCATATCCCAGGGGGCCGTCGCTCCGCTGCCAAAGGCACAGAAGGTGTTGATGCGCTGGCGGATTTCCCACATCATATTCTTCACGCCGGTATCCCAATACTGCGGCGCAACCGCGTCAGCGCCGTAGCCGCCATTCTGACGGTAGATGCCCCAGCGCGATGACCAGGTGGGGTTGCCGGCGGCCGCCTGGTTATCCGCCCACCCGAAGAGCATTGACCAAGCCGTTCCGCCGCAGCCGCTGACACAACTGGAGGTATTCGGCAGTTCCCCGGCCGGAATCTGACTGTATAGACGCTGAGCGCCGTGTGTGCCGGCCCAGTACGTCGTCCACGCGCTCCAACCGTTCACGGCGTTGGGAGAGACCCGGCCCGCCACCTCGAATTCCGCCATCGAGACCGTGCTCGCGCTGCCGTCGTGACGCGAGAGCACCAGGGGCAGATACACCATGTACAGCTTGACGATCTGGAACTTGACGGTTTCTTTGACATCGTTGCCGTAGGTGATGGTCGCCGTAAAGGGCGTAATGCCATAAGGTACGCTCCCGGCGACGGTCACTCTGAAGAGTTCGGGCAGCGGTGCGCCCTGCGTGACGGTCTGTGGGGTGATGTAGCCCACCCCCGGCCCGTCGAGCGCCACCGTCGGCGTCACAAACAACATGGCGATGTTGTAAACGTCGTTCTCCCGCAGCACAATCCCGTACTCCGAGTTGGCTTTCTCAGCCTCCCAGGGTTCGCTCGCCTCGCGCTTCTGCTGCTCCAGAAAAACGCCATAGCTCTCGGCGTAGCCATTTTGCAGCTCATTCCATGACTCCCAGCCAGAAAGCTGTAGCTCCATCGGCGGCGCGGTCGGCCCGGTGATGACGAGGGTGCCGCTGATGGTCTCCGCGTCTTTGTCGTCGCTGATCGGTTCGTCGGGAATCCAGGCGCTCTCGGTTAGCTCTTGTTCCTTGTCGAGCCACTCCATCTGCATCCCCGTAATTTTGGGTGGAATCTGGCCCAGCCTGGCCACCACGTTGCCCTTGCCATCCTCGGCGACGTAAGACAGCGTATCCAGTTTGAAATAAATCATAGCCAGGCCGTTGGAATCCCGGTCGAGGATGCGGGTAGGTGGATCACCGGTAAAGTCCCAGTGTGGGATGGGGAAGTCGTTTTCGTTGGCGGCGAGGATGATAAATCCGGCCGCTGAAACAGTTTTGTCGGGGATGACGACGGGAAACTCATAGTACGCCGGCGTTTGCCGGTCGTCGGGGCGATAGAGCAGCCGCACAGGCTCCCCCAGGATGGCGCGTTCCCAACCGGGCGCCATATCGGTGCCGCGCATTTCTTCGAGATGCTGCGCGGCGCGGCGATATACGTCAAGGGGAATATCGCCAAAGGCTGCGGCGCTCTGTGGAATGACGGGCGCGCTCTGTGCGGTACGGGATGACGTCGATATGCCCCAGGCCAGCCCGGCCACCAGCGCCAGCAAAAACGCCAGACGCAGCGAACGCCAGGCACGATACCGATCTTTGTTGATGTGAACCATTTTTGACCTCCTATATTGTGAGAAGAAACAATAATATGCTGCATAGTATAGTATATTTATTAGATAAAGTCAATACTTATCTTATAAATTATGAACGAAGATTCAAAATTGCTCTGAGACGTAAAGCGTAAAACGTGAAACGTAAAACGAGAAAGCTTACGTTTTACGCTTTATTTGCCCTGTCTTTTGTCGTCTTGGGCGCGCCGGGTATAATAGGGGTATGCGATATTGTCGTTGGGGCCTGGTGGGCGTGACTGTGGGATGGGCGGTGCTGATGGTGTTGCTGTGGCACACTGCCGTTGCTGGTGATGTGTTGCCTCCTGACACGTTCGCCGGGACGTGCTCCGCGTGGACGCCGGTCAACGATGGCGCGTTCGGCATGGGAACTGGCAGTGATGGCGATTACTGCAGTGAAGAGGGTTTCGAGGTCGTCGTCTTCGACGATCAACTGTACGTGGGCATGGAGGCCGACAATGCCTACGGCGCGCGGCTCTGGCGAACGAAGGCTGGCGTCCGCGTCCCCACCGGGCAGGCGGATTGGGAGGAGGTTGCCGCCGATGCGAACGGCTGGCCCTTCGGCAATGCCGTCGTCACGCAAAACGACCACATCGACAGCCTGGCCGTCTTTCAGGGCACGTTGTACGCCAGTACCGCCAACCGCAGCGGCTACACTCCGGGTACACTCATCTACAGCAGCACCACCGGCGCGCCCGGCTCGTGGACGCAGGTCATCACGGCAGGCTTTGGCGATGTGAACAACGTCAATTTCAAGGATATGGTGGTGTTCACCGTGGGTGCAACTGAGTGGTTGTGCGGCGGGACGGCCAACGCCGTAACCGGCGCGGAGGTGTGGTGTACGCAGGATGGCGCCACATGGACGCAGAAGAACACGGATGGCTTCGGTGCACCGTCCAACACGTTGATCGCCTCGACGGGTGTCTTTAGCGGCGCGCTTTACATCGGGGTTGCCAGCGCAGCCATCGGCGGCAGCGTCTGGCGGACCGACGACCTGGTAACCTGGACGCAGGTCTTCACCGCCGCGGAGCGCGCGCGTGTGGAAATCGTCGGCCCATTCGCTGGCTCCCTTTACATCGCTGCGGGCGCGTATGATGGGCGTTACGATGACGAGGCTCTCCAACTCTACCGCAGCCTCACCGGCGATCCCGGCGCCTGGGAAGAAGTGGACGCCGCTGTCGGCGATGATCCGTACAACACCCGCACCATTGTGGATGGCGCGACGGTTTACAACGGCGCGCTCTACCTTGCCACGCTGAACAAGGTCAACGGCGCGCAGGTCTGGCGCACGGTGGATGGCGACACCTGGACGCAGCAGAACGCGAGCGGCTTTGGGTCTGCGGATACCTTCGCCGCGCAACTGATCCCTTTCTACGGCTATCTCTACGCCTGGACTTCGAATTACACTACCGGGCAGCGCGTCTATCGCACCGCCTGCCCCCTCTGCCAGACGCGGACCATCACCGGCACAGGCCGCTTCGACTTCGACGGCGTCGGCGCGAGCATCACCCTCACTGCAGGATCGCCGGAGACGTTGACCGTGTGCACCCGTCCCGGCGCGCCGCCCACCGCCCAGATCGAGGAACGACCGGTAGGGCGCACCTACCACATCACGGCCATACCCGAAACGGCGATCTTCACCGCAGACGTGACGTTGCGTTACACGCCGGAAGAATTCGCTGCTGCGGACATCGCCGACGCGGCGAGCGTGTACCTGGCGCGCTGGACCGGCTCCACCTGGGAAGCCTGCGCGGAGGGAAACCGCGCCCGCGACGTCGCCGCGTACACCGTCACCTGCCGCGATGTGGGCGATTTTTTTACCTGGGTCATTGCCGGAGAGGGCGGTGCGCCTACGTGCGTGCGCGGCCTTGTGGGACACTCTGCGCGCGGGGTGGGGATTGGCGCGCTCGCGGCGCTGCTCGTAAGCGCGGGTATCCTGGCTTTCCCGCGCCGCTGTGGGAAACGAAAGCGTGCCTCTCAATTTTGAGGTAGAGTGGGCATAACCGGCTGAGGCCGGGATGCAAACGTATACTTGCATTGCTGTGGCCGGTCTCCGACCGTGCCACCACAGGCTAAAGTGCTGGCTTGGGCGGGCGCGGTCAGAGACCGGCCCGAGCCATTCCCAATGATTTGTCTATACTCCGAAATCAGGACTTGTCAGCATTTCTTCTGGTGCTATGATAGGAGTATTGAGGTTGTGTTTTCTTGTCTTTCACAAAGTCAGGAGGTGCAACGCCAATCGAGGATCACATCAATTTTGCGCAACCCCGTGTTCGATATTTTATTAAAAATTAACCTATTTTAAGGAGGAAACCCATGTACGAAGCACCGGAAATCATGTATGAAGGCGACCTGGAAATCCAGGCGGGCAGCCCGCTCAGCGTGGTGGATTTTGAGGATTGGGAGTGGTAGGAGTAGAGCCATGACGATGAATCGTGTTTTACGCACAGTGTTGATGGTCACGCTGAGTCTAGCATTGGCGGTGGGGATGTGGGGCGTGATGCCTGCGGGCATTGCTGAAGCCGCCGGTATTGATTTTCCACTATTGGAGGAAAATTTTAATTATGGCACGACTGCAGGTAACTTGACGGCTGTCACCACAAACTGGACTGTTCATAGCGGGACTGGGATCCCCCCACAATATGTGACGTCAAATCTTTCAATGGCGGGGTATGGTTCGTCAGGGTTCGGTGGTGCTGTCACTATTGATAACGCCAATACGCCAGATGTAAATCGCGCTTTCTCAACCAGCACGATATCGGATATCCTTTACTATGCAGCGCTTGTGAATATCTCGACGGCAACGACAACTGGCGATTATTTTTTGCACATGAAAGATAACGGTACGTATTTTAGAGGAAGATTGTTTGCGAAAGATGAGTCTGGGGTCCTACGTTTTGGGATCGCTGCTTCCGGTACCGCAGTCTATTCAACCGACAGTTTCTCGTATAATACTACTTACCTAGTAGTAGTTAAATATGACCCATCTACTGACGATGCCAGCTTATATGTACTAACTTCTTACAGTGCTACAGAACCAGCTAGTCCTACAGCATTTTCTGATGGTACTTTCACTACAGGCAATGCCCAGCTTGCTATCGCTCTTCGACAATCCACAAATATACCTGATGCGACCATTGATGGTATCCGTGTTGCCAAAGATTGGAACACAGTTGTCGGGCAAGATACTGTAACACTTTCCAGTTTGACGGCTGGAAATACCTATTATTTCGGCGATACTCTGGTAGCTATGGCCTTGACTTCCGGCGATCCGGGCACGGTATCCGTTACCAAACACAGTGTACCGCCGGGTGGCGATCCTGCCAGCACAGGTGAAATGCCCTTGCAGTGGAACATCACAGCTACCGGCAGTGGTTTTGCCCTAGATTTGATGTTGTGCTATAACGATGAGGAATTGGGTGGCTTGACCGAAGCTAACCTGTTGGCCTATCGGTGGGATGGAACCTCCTGGGGCACCGGTATGGGGACGGTGAACACAGTTAATAATTGTGTCACGGTCACCGGCATTACCGGTTTCAGCAAATGGGCTTTGGGCACATCGCAACCCACCGCCGTCACCTTCTCTGGCCTGAGCGCCGCCTCGCCCTTTGCCGCGCTCGCCGTGGGGCTGCTGGCTGCCGCCGGCCTCGTCGTTCTCCGCAAGCGTAAGTAGCGTCCGCGTTCGAGAACTCGCTTTCCTCCCGCAGACACCGCGTCTGCGGGAGTTTTTTTATCGCGACGCACCTCCCCGTTTTTCGACAGGATTGACAGGATTTTCAGGATTCCAGATCCTGTGCATCCTGTCAACCCTGTCCAAAGAAAACCCGCGCCACGACGGCTTTTGTTCGCGCGCGGCGGGATTCCGGTTATACTGGGGGCGTCAATAGACCTGACAGGTTTTCTGAAACCTGTCAGGTCTGGAAAGCTCAAGAAAGGACCAATACTGTGGACACGATAACAAAACGCTATAGCTTGCTTGCGCTCGCCGTGCTCGGCGGGCTGTTGTTGCTCATCCCGGCGCTCGGCACAGGCGCAACCCCCACGCCTCCCGAACCAGATGCCCTGCCCGACACCGTCGCCCTCACCCGCTCTCCCACCCTCCTAATCTCCCACTCACCCGCGCTCCCGGTCCCTGCCGCCCCCATCCCCCTGCCCGACCCCGTCTGGCGCATCGGCATCATCACCGACGGCGTCTACACGCTGGATTACGCCACGCTCGCCGCGGCGGGCGTCCCCGTCACCGGCGCGGCGCTGGCGGATGTTCACCTGTTCTGGCGCGGGCAGGAAGTGGCGCTGCACGAAATCGGCGCGGGGTCGTTCGATCCTGGCGACGCGCTCATCTTCTACGGCGAGAAGTTCCACAGAAACCGGCAGGATGAGGAATATACCGACGAGAACGTTTACTGGCTCACGATGGACGCCTCCACGCCTGGCCTGCGGATGGCGGCGCGCGATGTGACCCCTACAGGGGCGCCGGCCGGCGTCTGCCGCGTCAGCATCGTCGCTGAACAAAACCTGCGCTACTGGGCGCGCGCCAGCACAATCCCTGGCACGCTGACGACGTGGTTCTGGGAGTACGTGAACATCGCACCGCCCACCGTCGTTACGCGCAACTATTCTATAGCCCTGCTCGCGCCGCTGACGACGGGCGATCCGGCGACGCTGGTGGTGGAACTGGCCTCGTTCAACTACAACGATAGCGTCAATCCCGACCATCACGTGCGAATGACGTTCAACGGGACGGCCTTGGGCGATTTCTATTGGGACGACAAGATTGGTTACGTCATCACGACGACGGTTCCGGCGGCGGCGCTGTTGGCGGGCACCAACACGCTGCGCGTAGCCTACGTCACCGACGTGGGGCCACAAGCGGTGTACTTCGACCGCGCGGAACTGACTTATCTCCGATCCCCTGTGGCGAGCAGCGGGACGTTTGTCTGCGCGGCGCTGACGGACGCGGCAGCCACGTACACCGTCGCCAACTGGCCTGCCGGGGCGCGGCTGTACGATGTGAGCGATCCATTGCATCCTGTGGCGCTCGTCAACGGCGGCGCGACCTTTGCGGATACCGCGCCGGTGGGAACGCGCTACCTGGCGGAAGTTCCGCGCCCGGTCATGCCGTGGCGCTATACGCCGGACGGCGCTTTGCTTGCGCCAACCACAGGCGCGGATGAGATCATCATCGCGCCGCGCCACTTCTTCGCGGCACTGCAACCGCTCGTGGCGCAGCGCCAGGCGCAGGGCTTGCGCGTGCGCCTCGTCGCCGTGGAAGACATTTACCCGCTGTTTAACGGCGGCATTTTTCACCCGGAGGCCATCCGCGCGTTTGTGGCCTACGCGCACGCCAACTGGCCCGGTCCGGCGGTGAAGTATCTCTTCCTCGTAGGCGATGGCAACTTCAACTTCAAGGGCTACAACCCGGCGAGCTATGGCCCCTTCACGCCTACCTGGATTCCGCCGTACCGCGAATTCGCCGATCCCAGCCAGGGCGATGTGCCGGTGGATAGCCGCTTTGGCGACGTGGACGGCAACGGTATGCCGGAGGTCTACGTGGGCCGCATCCCCGCGCAGACGGTGGAAGAGGTCGCCGCTTACGTGACGAAGGCGCTGGCCTACGAGGCGCAGCCGCCATCTGCCTGGCAACTGCACGCGCTGCTCGTCGCCGACAACGGTGAGACCAGCGACGAGGGCTTCGACAGCCAGTTGGAGCGGTTGCGGATGTGGTTCCCCACCGCGTTGACGACGCAGACCATCTATATGGAAAACTACTGTCCACCGGCTCTGACGCCTTGCCCATCGGCGACCCTGGCTGTCACTCAGGCGTGGAACGCGGGCGCGGGCCTGCTGGTGTATTCGGGACACGGCTCCATTCACCGTTGGGCGCACGAGCCGTTGATTTTTAACACATACCTCACCGCGCTTACCCAAACCACGGCGTTGCCGTTCCTGCTCTCCCTGGATTGCTGGGATGGCTACTGGATGTTCCCGCCGTTGTATCCCAGTTTGCCGGGGCGGGATGTGCGCTCCATCGGCGAATGGGCGACGACGGTGTTGACGCAAACAGGCGCGATTGCGGCCTATGGTCCGGCCGGGCTGGCTTTTGCGTCCAGCGAGGAAACGTCGGCACGGGCGATGTTCAAAGCGGCGTTCCAGCGGGGCATCTTCAATCTGGGCGAACTGACGCAGGTTGGACGGCAGGCCATTTCCTATTCGTATGAGGCGCGCACCTACACGCTGCTCGGCGACCCGGCGCTCTTCTTGCCGTGGTGGTTGCGGTTGCGCATCACACCGTCAGCCTTGACAGTACAGCCGGGTCAGGCGATCAACCTGGCGCAGGCTCTGCTCCGCGAGGGCGACACGCGCTTCGGGCAAACCTTCACCGTCACGCCGACGTGGACGGCGGAGCTGGGCATAGTGGATGCCTATGGCGTTTACACCGCCCCTGGGCCGGCCGCGACGCCCCGGATGGCGCAGTTGATTGGGCATCTCGGCCCGCTGACGGCTGCTGTGACGCTCACTATCGCCGGCCCGCCCACCGCTGTCGTCGTGTCTCCCGATCCGGTTGTCCTGTTCCCTGAGGAAACGACAACCTTTGCCGCGACGCTTGTGGATGCCTGGAGTAATCCGATGGCGACGACAGCAACGTTCGCGTGGGCCAGCGACATCGGCAGCATTGACGCGCAGGGCGTTTTCACAGCCTCCACACACGTTGGGGATGGCTGGGTGACGGTGACCGCAACGGTCACCAACCCGGTTGCCGCCGTCCTGATTGGACGCGCGCGCGTCCATGTCTTGGCGTCCGCGCCAGAAGCGGTGGTCATCCAGCCGGATGCGGCGCAACTTCACGTGGCAGAATCGGCCCGCTTCACGGCGGCGTTGGTGGATGCGTGGGGCAATCCGGTGGATATGGGAGCAACGGTGCTGTGGCAAACGGATGCGGGTGTGGTGGATGCGGGAGGAGTGTTCACCGCCGCGCTCCGACCCACGCTGGGGCAGGTGACGGCGATGCTGTCATTCTGGCTGGGCGACGAGCCGCGCATCCTGACCGACAGCGTCCCGGTGACGGTGACGGCCGGCCTGCCGGTGCGTCTCACCGTGTTGCCCAATCCGGTACTGCTGCAAGCGGGCGAGACGGCGCAGATGACGGCGACGCCGTATGATGCCTGGGACAATCCGACGGCGTTGACCGCCACCGTGTTGTGGAGCAGCGACGTAGGCATGATTGACGCGCGCGGGCTGTTTACGGCCCCCATGCAGTCAGCGACCGGGTGGATCACGGCGACGCTGCCGTTCAGTCAGGGTACCAACACGCTCTTTCTCTCAAGTGCGGCGGTGGTGGAGGTGAAGGTGCTGGAAATCATCTACTTGCCGTTGGTGTTGCGACAGTAGTACGCGCGTAACCAGGTGCAGATTCGCAATCGCTCCTGCTCCCTGTCCCCCGTTTCTGGAGCAGGTGACGCGCTTGTCGAGTGCTATACCTCTTAAATGCTCCCTGCCCCCGTCCCCGGGGGCAGGTGAGTTGTATGAGTCAAGCTTTCTCTGGACAAAGTGCGTGATTGTGCCATAATGCGCCTGTTTGCTCATTGCTAATCTTCACGGGAGAGTATATATGACCACAGCAACGCAATCTGAACCAAAATCCACGCGCTGGAAGACGTTGTTTGCCCTGGCCTTCGGCTACTTCATTGATCAAGGCGAGGGGCAAACGATTTCCGTCCTCTTTCCCACCATCCAGAAATTGTGGGGATTGAATTATCAGGCATTGGGCCAGATCGGCACCATCCGCAGCCTGTTGCAGGCGCTCAGCGCGCCGTTTTGGGGCTACGCCGCCGACAAGCTGTCGCGCAAGCGCGTCATCATTTTCGGCACGGGGCTGTGGGGCATCTGGACGCTCTTCTGTGGCTTCACGCAGAACTTTGGCCAACTGCTCGTCATCCGCGCCATCTCCGGCCTGGGATTGGGCTGTCTGATGCCCGCGACCTTCTCGCTGATGTCGGACACGTTCCCGCCGCGCCAACGCGGGCGCGCGCTCGGCCTGATGGAGGCCATCGGGATGTTGGGCCTGGTGGTCGGCACGGTGGGGCTGGGGTTCCTGGCGACGCCGACCTTGTGGCGCTGGGGCTTCTACCTGCTCGGCGGGTTCAGCGTGCTCTCGGGCCTGGTCGTGGCGCTGCTGGTGAAGGAGCCGACGCGCGGCGCGGCGGAGCCGGAACTGGAAGGTAAGATCACCGCAGAGCAGGCGGCGCAGTACACGATCAAGTTCTCCGACGTGCCGAAAGTGCTGGCGATCCCCACGATCTGGGTGGCGATCCTGCAAGGGCTGTCGGGAAGTATGCCCTGGGTGGTGTTGGGGCTGTACCTGATCACCTGGATGGTGGATGTGCGCGGAATGACGGAGACCATCACCTTCAGCCACCCGCAGGGCAGTGCGACGCTGGCCTTTTCCGGCATCGTCGTCGGCACGGCGATCAGCAACGTGCTCGGCGGCATTCTCGGCGACTGGGCGGAAGGCAAAAATCCCAAGTATGGCCGGACGATCATCGGGCAATTGTCCGTCTTCTGTGGGATTCCGTTGAGCTACATTATGCTCACCGTCGCGATAGATTGGAGCTTTTGGCCTTTCTTCTTCCTCTGCTTCATAACGGCGCTGCTCATCAGTTGGGCAGGCAAGGGAGCGAAGGAACCGATGATGCAGGGCGCGGTTCCACCAGAACTGCGCGGTACGGCGTTTGCGATGACGACCTTCGTGGAGAGCGGATTTGCGGCGCTGGTAGCCTACGTCGCCGGTAGCCTGGCCGACCGAATCGGCTTCACCCAGGCGATGCTGTGGACAATCCCGTTCCCGTGGCTGATCTGCTTCATCCTCTACTCGTTGTTCTACTGGGCCTATCCGAGAGACTCGGCGAAATTGCGTGCCCTGATGGCCGCCCGCGCCGCAGAAATCAACCATAGCCAGTAAAGAGTAAAGAGTTAAGAGTTAAGAGGAATGAGGGGGATTATGCAGGTCGAGTTGATTGCACTGACGCAGTATTTGCGGGGGCAGGGGACGCCGGAGGAACTGCTGGAACACGCCGGGCGGGTGTGCTACCGTAGCGAAAGCCGGGGGGATCCAGCGAAGTTCCTGCGTGCGCGGCTGCGCGAGGGCCACGAGAGCCTCATCGAGCACGCCAGCGCCACGTTCGAGGTCAGCGGGATCAGTCGCGCTTGTAGCCATCAGCTCGTGCGCCACCGGATTGCCTCATATTCCCAGGAAAGCCAACGGTACGTCGATATGTCCGATCCCGCGCTGGTCGTTCCCGACGCCATCGCCGAGGACCCCCGCGCGCGGGCCGCGTGGGAGGGATTTGTCGAAAACGTAAAAACGACGTACCAGGAATTGCGGGAGTTGGGCATCCTCAAAGAAGACGCGCGCTTCGTCCTACCAAACGCTGCCAAGACGCGCATCATCGTCACGATGAACTTCCGCGAGCTGTTGCACTTCTTCCGCCTGCGCATCACGCCGGAGGCGCAATGGGAGATTCGCCGGTTGGCGATCGAGATGCTCGAATTGCTGGCACCACACGCCCCCGCCGTTTTCGGTGAACTGCTGCGCGACCTCCGCGCCGAACATCCTGAGTTCTTCCCAGCCTAGTCCACAACCCCGCGCAGGTAAAAAAACACTGGGTGGTTTTCGTTTACGGGCGTGCCCGTAAACGAAAACCACCCTTTTTGCGCTAAAATTTGCATTGCACAGGAGAGAGACTTATAATAGTAAAGGTGGATTCCAGGGGGCTGAAGGAGGTGAAGTCAAAAAAACATTTCGCATACGTTTCCCGACCACACCTGATCACATCAACAGATTATCTACCGCAACACACGCATCATCATACCAACCCATTTTTCGTACCGGTGTTCTTTAAACAGTCACCACACTTTTTGAAAGGAGGTAGTCATGAATTCGATCCTCGTGCTGCTTATAGCGGCTGTGGCCCTCGTCGTTGGGTATGGCTTGTATGCCCGACGTATTGATCGCGACGTCGTCCAACCCGATGGCAAAAAAGCGACCCCGGCCAAGATGTACATGGATGGTGTGGATTTTACACCCGCCAGCCGCAACGTGTTGTTTGGCTATCAATTCAAGTCCATCGCCGCACTTGGCCCCATCACCGGCCCGATTATTGCCGTGCAATGGGGGTGGTTCCCCGCCATGCTCTGGATCATCCTGGGTACGTTCTTCATCGGCTGGGTGCAGGATTACGGCGCGATGATGATGGGCGTGCGCCGCGATGGCGATTCGCTCGGCGCGTTGAGCTACAAGCTTGTCTCCCCACGAGCGCGCACCATTCTGATGATTTTCCTTTACTTCTATTTGCTGCTGATTATGGGCAGCTTCGGCAACGCCGTCGGCAAGACGCTGATGACCAATCCCAAAGTGCCCTTGGGGATGTTCACCGTCGTGCTGATGGGTATCCTGGCAGGGCAGATGACCTACAAGTGGAAGAAGGACATCATTCTCACCACTGTGGTTACGGTCGTGCTCACCTTTGTGGGCATTTGGGTCAGCACCCTCAAGCCGGTGGCCGATTTCTTCACCGGTTTGTATGGCCTGCCTGAGTCGCCGCAGTGGTTCCTGGGCAACACACGGGCGCAGGTCATCGGCACCCTTCTGGTGATCGCCTTCTGTTATCTAGGCTCCGTCATGCCAATCTGGTCTTTCGCGCAGCCGATCAACTACATCTCCTTCTGGATCGTCTCTCTGGGCGTGTTGGGCGGGATTCTCGGTATGATCATCTGGCGTCCAGGGATGGGCGATTTCCCGGCCTTCACCAAGTTTACGACTGCCAGCGGCCCGCTGTGGCCTATGCTCTTCGTCACCATCGCCTGCGGCGCAATCTCCGGCTGGCACAGCCTGGTTTCCACCTCCGGGACGGCGCGCCAGTTGGAGGCCGAGACGGATGCGTTGCCGGTGGGCGGTGGCGCGATGTTCCTGGAGATGATCTTCGCCACGGTCGCTTTCTTGACGGCGACGGCAGCATTTGGCGGATTTCAGGGCTATCAGGATGCCGGCGGCGCGGGGAAAGCGCTGGCCGTGTTCTCCGGCGGTCTGGCGAACTTCCTCAGCCACATCGGCATTCCCAAAGAATTCGGCACGGCGTATGGTTCGGTCTTCTTGACCATTATGGCTTTGACGATCATGCAACTTGTGGTTCGCTTCATGCGCGTCGCCAGCGCCGAGCTGGTGGGTGAGAAGGTGCCGGTCATGAAAAACATCCATGTAGGCACCATCGTGGCGTTGATCTTGACGCTCGTCTTCGTGTGGGTCATTCCCTGGCTCACGATCTGGTCGGCGTTCGGCGCAGCCAACCAACTGATGGCTGGGCTGGCGTTGATGTTGATTGCCCTGTGGGCGATGTCGGAGGGACGCAAGCATAGCTGGGCGCTGTATCCGGCGGTGTTCATGATTGTGACGACCATCGCCGCGCTGCTCTACCTGGCCTACACCAACTTTGCCAAACTCGCTACCCCCAACATCACAACCCAGGCTGCCATCGCTGCCGTCCTCGTCGGCATCATTGCGGTGGTGCTGGTTGTGGCGGCGGTATTCCTCGTCTACGATGGGTGGAAAGCCCTGCGCAAGCCCCATGGGAAGAAAGCTCCCGCCAAAGCATAACCCTGTGAAAAGAGGAGGGCCAGCCCCCGCCCTCCCTTTTTCAACGGTCGCATGCCCAACGTGACAACGGAGAAACAGGCGCATCGTGGAGCCGGGCAGTTTCAGGGACAGACTACAGCGCATTGCGCACGCCGCGCGCCAGGTACTGTATGGGATGACCACCTACGAGTGGGCGCAAAGCGTGAGGCAAGAACGCGCCGAAGTCGAACGGCTGTTTGCCCTGGTCAGTTTTGGTGATCTGGTAGGGGTACCTATTCTGCCGCCCTACTACACCTTGCGCCTGCTGCCCTACGTCGTCCCGGCGATCAACCGCTGGAAGCGCAGCCTGCTCCGCGAGCGCGACTGGACCGACCTCGCAGACTTGATCGGCGGGATTGATTAACGACTATTCGACTAACGACTACCTGACTATAAGGAGACCAACAATGCCAGAAGAAGAACCACGTGAAAGCAAACTGAAGCAAATCGGCCGTTCGATAAAGGAATTCCTGTATGGGATGGCCGGTCACGATATGACCCGCTTTGCCCTCAAGACGCGCGGCAGCATGGAGCACCTGTTCATCCTCATCACCATGGGGGATTTGCTGGGTATTCCCATTCTGCCGCCCTATTATTCACTGCGCTTATTGCCCTACGTCGTGCCACAAATTTCCACGTGGAAGCGGCGTATGCTCCGCGAGCGCGACCTGACCGATGCCCTTGCATAGATCACATTTCTCTCAACGGATTGACCGGAATTCAACGGATTTCTTTCCGTTTGCTCCATTAAATCCGTTGAGCAACCTCTGTTTGAAGGAGACACTATGTCACTTGCAAAAGTTTTCCGCGAACATCCCAACCGCCGCTACATCGAGTTTGGCGGCAAAGGCGGATTAGGCAAGACCACGTTCTCGGCAGCGACGGCCTATTGGCTGGCGCAGCAGGGCTACAAGGTGCTTGTCTTCTCCGTGGACCCGCAAGCCTCGCTGTCGGACATCTTCGAACGCGACATCTTCGGCAAGGGTGCGGTGGAGATTGCACCCAACCTCTACGCGCAAGAGATCGATGCCGACCAGCGTATCCGCGAATACCAAAACGAGATCCGCCAGAAAATCCTCGATATGTACGGCCTGGACGAGGTGCCGAAGGAGATCGAGGACTACATCCAGGCCACCGCCGCCGAACCGGCGATGGAGGAGAGCGCGATCTTCGACGCCGTTGTGGATATCGTCGTCAGCGGCGACTTCGACTATTACATCTACGACCTGGTGCCCCTGGGCCACGCGCTCTATTACTTGAGCATGGCGAGCGTCTACGATGAGTGGATCGACAAGATCACGGCGTTGCGCACGGAGATGCAGGAGTACTCGCAGGTCGCGGCGATCCTTGAACGTAAAAAGGAGACGGAAGAGGATCAGATTCTCGCCGAATTGCAGGACATCAAGAAGCGGATCAATACCTCGTCGGGCATCCTCACCGACCGGGAAAAGACGGCCTTCTTCTTCGTCGTGACACCGGAGGAGATGATCATCCTCGATACACAGAAGGCTGCCACGCTGTTTGCCAAGTACCAGGTGCCGATTTCCGGCTACATCGTCAATCGCGTCATCCCGCCGGAACTGGCGCAGCAGAACATCCCTGCCTATCTGCAAAACCGCATCGAAATGCAGAACAAGTATCTCAAGCAGATCGACGCGACGTTCGGGGCGGATGTGGTGGCGCGGGTGCCGGAGTTCGAGCGCGACATCACCGGCCTGGAGATGATCAGCCGGGTCGCCGAGGCCCTGTTTGGAGGTGAAGCATGACCACAGCATCGATGCAGGCGTTTTTCACGCAGCACCCCCGGATGAAGTACATTTTCTTCGGCGGCAAGGGCGGGGTAGGCAAAACGGTGATGGCGGGTACGGCGGCGCTGTGGCTGGCGCAGCAAGGGCGGCGCACGCTACTGGCTTCCACCAACCCCGTTCACTCGCTCAGCAGCTTGCTCGATCAGAACGTCTTCGGCGCGCCGACCGCGGTGAACGGCGTCCCCAACCTCTTCGCCTACGAGATCGACACCAAAGACACCATCGAGCGCTCCAAAGTCGAGCTGACGCAGAAGATTCAGTGGTTCCTCAAGTATGCGGACATCAAGACGCGGGCTGACGAGTTCGTCGAGTCGGCGACGATGAACCCGGCTTTCGAGGAGTCGGCGATGTTCGAGAACATGATCGACCTGATGTTCGAGGACAAGTACGACGTGTACGTGTTCGACACCGCGCCGACGGCGAACACGCGCCGCTTGTTGGGCATGTCGAGCGTCTACGGCATGTGGGTCAACAAGATGGTGCAGAGCCGCGAGGAGGCCAAGTCGCTCCGCGAGCTGCTCTCGTACAGCCGCAAGAAGGAGAAAGACCCGCTGATGGAGTATCTCCTCAACCTGCGCTCACGGATGGAACGCACGAAGGGCCTGCTCACCGACGCCGAAAAGACCGCTTTCTTCTTCGTGACGTTGCCGGAGGCGCTGCCCATCGCGGTGATCAAGCGCTTCATCGGCTGGTTCCACGATTTCGGCATTCCGGTGGGTGGCGTGATCGTGAACATGCTCATCGACAAAGCCGACGTCACTGCCGACACGCCCGACTTCGTGCACAACCGGATCGCCATGCAGGATCATCACATGGAGGACATCCGCGCCAGCTTCCCCGACACCCGCGCGCTCGTCCCGCTCTTCGAGACCGAAGTGCGCGGCGTCGAGATGCTCAAGCGCACCGCCGGGCAGCTATTTGTTTGAAGCCTGTACATTTTAACCGCGAATCACGCGAATCTTCGCTAATCTAAAAAAGATTCGCGGAGATTTGCGAGATTCGCGGTTCATTTTTGGAGAAGTCCGTCATGCTCAATCATCCGGCATTTTTGATTCTCGCTATAGGACTGTTGTACATCCTGGGATTCGGTGGGCTGTCGCTGCTGCGTCGCCAGGGACTTTCCACGCGCTTTGCCGTTGAGGGCCTGACCGTCAGCGTCTTGGGGGCCGCGGTGACGTTCGCGTTTCCGGGATTTCCGCCGCTGCTGTTCCTCGTCGTGCTCTATCTGGTGACGATGCGCGTGCGCCTGCTGGCGGATCTGGCCAATGCGTTTCTGGCCCGAAAAAACTTTCCGCGAGCGCAGGCGACGTACCGCCTGGCGCTGCGCCTGTGGCCCGATCCCGTGAGTCGGCAGATTGTGCTCATCAACCGTGGCGTCGCCGAACTGCGCGCCGCCGAACCGGAGACGGCTTACGCGACGCTTACCGAGGCGCTGGGCAACCAGGAATTCAAGATCGGCGCGCATTACCTGTCCGCCGGGTATTACAACCTGGGACTGGCAGCGCGCCGCACCGGCCATGAAGCCGAGGCCGTGCGCCACTTCAACGAAGCCATTGACACGCTGCCCCATTCCGTCTACGCGCAGGCCGCCCGCCGTGCGCTGAAAGAACAGCCCTCGAAACAAGAATCACCCTCTACGGATGCATGAGACCTGTCAGGTTTTGAAAACCTGACAGGTCTGTCAAACCTACTGATTGCGCAACACCAGCGGCAGGTAGATTTTGCGTTCCGCGATGACTTCGATCGTTGCGGTATGCCCCGCCCCATCGGTGTAGGCGTAGAGACCCGGTTCTGTGAACTGCCGCCGGTAGACGCGGCCCGGCGCCAACATGCCGCCGTCAAACCCCAGGGTACTGGTGAACGGATCCAGCGCATCGCCGGTGCGTGGCTGCGCGACAGGGTTGGTGTTCAGGCGCGCCAGGTCGGTGGCGGTCGCGTCCGCGTCCAGGGTGGAAATCCATTCCACGCTGGTGTTTGCCGGTATGGTCAGGGCTGAGGGATGCGGGCCATCCGGCAGCAGTGCAACCTGGGCGACATTTTCCGCCGTCCACCGCGTGAGCGGCACGTTCACGTGGACGATGTCGCTGATGACCTGCACGACCGGGCTGCGCCACGATTGGTAGCCATTCGCCCCTTCGACCTGCAAGTAGTAAAAGCCCGGCGGCGTGAAGAAGGCAAAGTAGCCCTGCGGCCCGGTCACCTGCGGGTTGACCTGGTTTTGGTACAGGTGCGCGGGCCAGGGCGTCCACCCACCCCACTGCGGCATAGAGACGTAGGCCGTGACGGTAACGCCAGCGACGGCATGCAGAGTAGGCGTAAAGCCCTGCGTCACGTCAAAGACGTAGCCGTCGGGGTCAATCAAGATCGTACCATCGCTGCTCACGATATTGCTACCGCACTGAGCATAAAAGTGCACGCTATGCGCGCCGCCGGTGATGGCAAAGTCGTACCACGGCGATGACGGGGAGGGATCGTCATAGCGCACCCCGTCGGCGACCACCCACACATTGCTGGGTGGGACCGTGTCGCCAGGGCAGTTGCAGATATACAGGTGCAGCGTGGTGTTCCAAAAGCCATACACGCCGGGAATAGTCCAGCCCTGAGTGGAAAAATTACCGCTGGCATCACGGAACTGGTAGACCAGATGCTGTCCGGCCAACGGGCCGACAGTCGGTGTGCCCTCCCAGGTGGAGCGCTGCGGACACCAGAAACTCTGGGAAGCCTTGAGCGCGATCGGATTGCTATCTGTGCTGCACAGGCCATGTGCCCCGCAAGCCCGCGCTTTGAGCGCCACATCGCCGCCGGGGTAGTTGTAAGTTGCGGTAAAGATGCCGTTCACGACAGGCGCCTGGGCTACCGGTGTACCGTTTGCATAGAGTGTGACCGTTACGCCAGCCTGTGGCACCGTGCCGCTGATGACCACCGTTCCGGGGCACAGTCTACCGTTGTTAGCAGAGACAATCAGCGGCGCGACGACCGGCACATAGGTAGTGGCTTCCAAACTAAAGTCAGATGCGCCGGCGCGCAACTCGGCCGTGTTGGTGAGGCTGCGGCCCGCCTCGGGATTGTTGTAGATAGCCGTAAGTTGAACCATGCCGGACTGACCACGTGAAACCGGTGACGCGGTCTGCCAGATGAGGCGCTGGCCCTGCTGTTGGAAGGACATCGCCGGTGTGTGCTCTTCGGATTCGAAAACCAGTTCCGCCGGCAGGGTGTCCGTCACGCTCACGGTCAGAGCGGGTGGATTGGCTTGATCGCTGCCGTAGTAGTACCGGATGAGGTAGCGCTGCTGCAAACGGCCGTAAGGGTTGTCCGCATCCACGACCCACTGCGGGGCGAAAGCGGCCTTTTCGGCGACGAACTCGCCGTCCTGCGAGCAGGGATATTCGTCGGCGCCCAGGTCTGGGAGGGTATCGGTCGGAAGTGGGCGCATTTGACCATCTATATCGTCTGTCACGCCAGCGTCCACGCCCTGCCCCAGGGCTGCTGAATAGCGGGTGATGTGGTACCCGTCCAGGGCGAACTGCGCCAGCCCTTCCAGATGGCCGGTCTCGTTGACGTTGCCGACGATTGGGGTGGTGTTGTTATCCCACAGCGTGCGATTCAGCGTGGCCTGTCCGCTGCCGACGACCCGCACGCCGGTGGCATTTCCGGCAATGATGCTGTTGGCCATGGTCACGATGCCGCTGTTGTCCACATACACGCCATTTGTTCAGCATTGAAGAATACGTCGGCAGACAAACATTCTCAGGTCTGAGGCGGCAAGAGTGAAAAACACGTGTGCGTAGGCCAGGCGTGCGGGGTTGTCCCTGCTTGTGGATAAGCAAGACAGGAAGCGGGGTAGGATTCAGTTGTTGGGGGCCAGACACCGGAACACAGATCACGAGGCGTCACGGGGGTTGGAAGCGTATCTGAACCCGGGCGTTCAGCATGTGGTCGATTTGCTCAGCGCTGAGGCACACATTGCGCCAGGCTTCCAGCAGACGCCAGGCGAGGTTCTTGGCCGAACCCACTCCTGAGGGGAAAGCCTGGCGGAACAGGCTGCCACGTTCGATGAGTTGAGCGAACGTGTGGGCGAGTTGCAACAGTAGTAGAAGACCTTGGCCGAATTCGGATCGCGTGCGTCATTGTCAAGCAATGTGGGCAGTGGCGTTCGGGGAAAGTGAGCACGCCTGTACCGTCGCTGGCGACCAGGAAGTAGCGGTCACGCAGGCGATAAGGGGAGAGCACTTTCTGGCGGATGAGGGTTTCGACAGTGCTGGTCACCACCTCTTGGACTTCGGAGACCTCTAAGCGGCCAAAAGTGACATCGAGCGTATCACCGTGAGGACAGTCGTCTACGCCGAAGAGCAGCTGGAACTTAGCTGCTGAAAAAGGATTCTGGCGTAGGAGCAGGTTGATTTGCCGACGAGCGCCCAGGCGGAGAAGGAACAGCAGGGTGCCCGTTGCCAGGAGACACGACAAAGGGTAGGTGATGAAAGCGGGATGACGCGGGTCGGAAACAGGGGCAAAGAGCCATGTAAAGCCGCCAAAAAAGTGCTGCGTGGTGACCAGGAATGATCCGATGAGCGCGGTCTATTGCTGGATGAACGTATCCAACTGGTCAGCCGGCGAGCAAGCGGCAACGAGAGAAGACTTCTTGAGTCGAGCGGACATTGGGCAACCTCCCAGTGAATCTGAGTTGCCCAGAATTATGCCACAACTTGAGAAATCGCGCGAGCCAGCGCGAAAAATCCGTGTTCATCATTGCTGGCTTGCACTTTGGCCGATTGACAACGGAGCGCACTTGAAGGATAATGACCTTATACCGATGGAGGGAAAAATGGCTACTCAAAGACTGCTTCCCGTTATCTTGCTCGCCGGCGCCGTGCTGCTGGCAACGTGGAGTATCTCCGCACAGTTGGATGCCGCCCCGTCGGCGGTGCTCCAGGGACGGGTGTACAGTGGGAACGTCGGCGACGAAAGCACGCCCCTGGCCGGCGTCGTCGTGTCGGCCTACGGCGCGAATGCCCCTTACCCCGTCACCGGCACCTTGATCGTCACAGCTACGACTGACAGCACGGGCTGGTACAGCCTGGCAGTCCCCGAGGATTTCGAATACTATTCCATCCAGGAAACCACCCCTTCCGGCTACACTTCGGCCGGCGCAACAACTGTTAGCGGGACGGTCAGGACGGTCGACTGGATCGAGTACGCGGCGCCGCTGAGCGACAAGACACTGACCGGCAACAAGTTCTGGGACAACCCGCCGCCGTCGAGTGGTATCCCGTTGGCCCAAGTTCCCACCGGCCCCTACCGCCAGGCTGCGCAGGTGATCGAACACGCGCGCGGCAGCGGCGCCGCGCCGGGATGGGAGCAAGCGCAGTTGGGGCCAATGGCGTACCCCCTGTACCGCCCCGACGTGGCCGGGGTGGCCTACTACGAGTTCCGCGTGGTGCGGGGCGTGGAGCCGGCCGGCTTTATCGTCATCTCCACCGGCGACCATGACTTTCCGATCCCCCATTGGAACTTTGTGGGTGAGTCGCCCACCCAGGAATTAGAGCGCAAGGCGCAGGATGCCGGCCACCCGGCGGCCAGGTTCTACAAGCTCGACGCGCTGAGCTACGCTGCCGAGGACGCCGCGGGCCAGTTAGCGTCCACGCTGGGAGGCTTGCCACAGCAAGTGATCGGCATGGCCTGGCTGAGCCAGACGGTCGAGCTGAGCGAGGCGCGCTGGACACCGAGCCACCCCGAGTGGAGTGACGATCAGCCTTCCCCGGATGGCGTTTATACAACCAGTGGGCCAATCACCCCCTCCTGGCAGTTGCGCGAGTGGGGCTCGTGGGGAGAGTTGAAGGCCGGTTACGCCGTGTCGTACACGGTGCTGCTTGAAGCGCTCCGCCGGGACGCGGCCCCCGAGTGGGAAATTGAGAGCCTGATCGAGCAATACGGCGAGGGGCTACGGCAGGGCGAGGTCTATACTTTGGCGCTGTTGTGCGACAGCCCGGCGATCACCTTGACCGGGGCGGGTGTGGCCCATGTCCAGGCCGCGTTAGTGACGCGCCCCGGCCTGCCGCCGGTTTACCGGCTGTCTGTGACGAGCGCGCTGCCGGGCCAGGAATTACCCCTGGACGTCACGATGAGCTGCCCGGGCCGCGCGCCGGAGACGGTCAAGTTTGCGATCGGGGAGCCGGCCGCCAAGATTTACTTGCCAATGGTGGGGCGGAACGCAGGCAGCTCGGCCTCGATTCAAGCGCAAAGTGTGGAGGCCGTGCAGCAGAACTGGGACTGGTATTGGGCCTGGGCAGGCACCGAGCACCAACGCATGTACTCGCAGATACCGGCCAACACCGGCCCCAACGATTCCGATTGTTGGAGCGGGTGCGGCGCGACGGCCTGGGCTATGCTGTTCGGCTGGGCCGATTACGAAGCCACCAATCCTGTCTGGACTTACTGGTCGGGCCGCTGGGGCCTCTACCGCCAGGACGGCGGCTATGGCACCGACGCCGTCGCGCCGGCCTCGATGGACAGCGGCGTGGCGAACATGATCTGGGAGATTCGCGGCCACATCGACACGTGGTGCGCCTGCGCGTGGGGCCTGTGTGTGTCGGATGGCGGCGCGACGTTCCCTTCGGACATGGACGAGGCGGCCGACTATCTCAAGGGCCGCACCAACGTCAGCCTGGACACGCACTATAATGTTTTCGGCTGGACCGAGGGGCGTCTGCGGGAATACGCGCGCGATTCGATCCTCTATCGCAAGACGCCGGCGATCATCGGGACCGGTTGGCTCAAGCATTACCCGCTGGCGTATGGCTATCAATGGTGGTCCAAGACGGTGAAAAAGTGTTTCATCTGGTGTTGGACCGAGACGGAATACAATCGCATGTTCTGGGTCAACCAGGGCTGGGGCGACAGCAGCAGCAACGGGTGGATCACGGCCAGGACGTGGTTCGCCGGCGAGATATACCCGTGAGTCGCAGAGGCGAAATGATGACAGACCGGTGGGATACACGTCGAGCGGACGGGCGGCGCCGCCTGCACCTTGTCCGCCAGACCTGCCTTCGCCAACATCAGCAAGGCTGCCACTATCCCCAAAACCAATAACAAATTGCGTCTGTTTTTCATGGTTCGTTTCTCCTGTTCTGTGAATTTGGGTACTCAAGACTTGCGCCGACCTGCGCCTCGATAAAGCGCACCAGGTCGTCTGGACTGCGAATGTGCGCCCGCGTGCCATCGCGCACACATTCCACCTGGCCTTCCCAGGCCGGCTCTTTGGCCTGCGGGTCAATCCACAGGCGTACAATGAAGGTCACAAGGGTTCGCAAGGCTTCTCCTGATCGCCGCTTGCCGGGGTAGTGAAAGATGGTGGCTATGATATTGCCCATACCATAGCCCATCAGGATAACGGGAAGATAATGGGGGAAGACAGACCCTAAAGGTTTGGGAAACTTTAACCCCCAGCTTTTGAAGCTGGGGGTTGGTTTGATTCGGTCAAGCTTAACGGTTTCGCAGCACCAGCGGCAGGTAGATTTTATGTTCGGCAACGACCTCGATTGTCGCGGTATGCCCTGCCCCGTCGGTGTAGGTATAGACGCCCGGCGCGGTGAACTGCCGCCGGTAGACGCGGCCCGGTGCCAACATGCCGCCGTCAAACCCCAGGGTACTGGTGAGCGGATCCAGCGCATCGCCGGTGCGTGGCTGCGCGACAGGGTTAGCGTTCAGGCTCGCCAGGTCGGTGGCGGTCGCGTCCGCGTCCAGGGTGGAAATCCATTCCACGCTGGTGTTTGCCGGTATGGTCAGGGCTGAGGGATGCGGGCCATCCGGCAGCAGCGCAACCTGGGCGACATGGTTCGCCGTCCACCGCGTGAGCGGCACGTTCACGTGGACGATGTCGCTGATGACCTGCACGACCGGGCTGCGCCACGATTGGTAGCCATTCGCCCCTTCCACCTGCAAGTAGTAAAAGCCCGGCGGCGTG
>Ga0208197_1001236_pt1 | contig 26761 bp, 16 predicted proteins | sample AD_JPNNA4_MetaG_FD_184444 | JGI IMG/M metagenome (GOLD analysis project Ga0208197, IMG submission 184444) | Active sludge microbial communities of municipal wastewater-treating anaerobic digesters from Japan - AD_JPNNA4_MetaG (SPAdes) (version 2) | ecosystem: Engineered > Bioreactor > Anaerobic...
ACGGCCATCTCGGCGGGCATGGGACGCGGGGGCTGCGGTTTCAGTGACATAGTATCCCTCCGACGACGTGGTTAGCTGGTGCGGGAGCCAGTATAGCACAACTGAACCAAGTTCGCCAACAGTATCTGTTAAAAGTGCAAAACTACTGCCACTCTTGAGTGGGTTAAAAAGACAGGATGGAGAGGGCTCATGCCGGTGAAAGCTTATGCAGCGCAGCCTGCTCAGGCAGCGTTACGTGGAAACGATGTCCGCATACTTGATCAAACGCAAGCCTTCCAGACGAAGCACTTCTGGAAGAATGGCTTTATAGACAGCGCAGTAAGGCGATTTGATGGTGTAGCTGCCCCTTGCACGGTAGGCTATGAGCGGGCACCCACCGCTACACCAGTAACGCCACGGACAGTCTTGACAGTCTTCTTTGTCCTCTACTGACGGATTTTGTAACTCCGTGGCGGAGTGACGCACTGTCCCCAATGGATCAGGATCGTTCATATCCGTGACTGAATGTGTCATGTCCATCTGGCATTTTGCAACCCGGCCTTGGGCGTCAAAAACCAGGTAGTTCTCTCCTACACTACAAGCGCGGCAGTGCGGGGCGACGAAATGAGCGCGATCGGCTAAAGCGCCAAGCAGACTGCGGCGGGGGAGATGATGTTCGATGACTTTGTAGGCAGCCAGGATACCCGCGATAAGGTCTTCTTCACTTCCAGTCAATTTGGGGCCGGCATAGTCGTTTTCTCGGTATAGATTGAGGCTAAAAGGCAAATCGCGTTCCATTATCCAGGAGATGAGCTCTGGTAAAGAGCTCGCACTCCGTGCAGTCACGGTGATAGATAAAACAGGTTCTATTCCCCCTGATTGTGCCACGTCTATGGCCTGGAGGACATCGGCGAAGGAGCCGCGGCCATTGGGGTAGTGCCGTTGGTCATCATGTGCAGCGCCCAGGCCATCGAGCGAGAGCATCAACCGCAGTCCCGCGGCGCGAAGTTGTGCCACAATAGGTGGCGTGAGCAAGGTGCCGTTGCTGAGCACAACACCTTCCAGAGTTTTGCCCAAACGGGCAGCCTGCGCCTGGGCATAATGGTGTATTTCCATTAACACCGGAAAGCGCAACAACGGTTCCCCGCCGCTGTACTTGAGATGGACGGTCGTGTGCCCATGCGTCGTAGCTGAACGCAATACTGCATCCACGACACGGCGTAACGTGTCTGGCGCAGGATCAGAGGAGCGCTTTGGAAGATAACAATAGTCACAGGCCAGATTGCAGCGCGCCGCCACATGCACCCATGCGCCCAAGACCTGAGACGGGGGGAACTGCGGCGCAGCGGAAGTTGCCGGGCGCACCATCCCAGATTGAAGCAACGCAACCAGGGCCGTTTGCGTTTGAGGGTCAGCGCTGGCAAATTGAAGCGATGCCGGCGCGGCAAAGCTCTGCCAAAGCGCCTGCGCCGCCGGGGTGAGCGCGACCACTGCTGCCGGGCCAAGGGGGTTGTGATAGATGCGCCACTCTGCCTGCCGGGCAATGGGCCAGGCGGACGTCGTGTGATAAAGCACGGAGCCAACTTCGGCCCCAGAGAGGTTGGGCAGCAGAGCCGGCGTACAGGCGCAATCGCAATCTGGGGAAATGACATTGCCTGTGGAGAACAAAACTCGCACAGGCCCTTGATAGTTATACATTGTACCCTCCTTGGGCTACCCAAACTTCAGGCCCGCCGAAACGTTCCTCAAGCCAGCGACGCAGCTCGCTAGGGAAGGTCACTTCGTTTCCTGCTTTTTCATCGCCATATTTGCTTTGGACGTCACGAACAGATTTTTCATCGTATTTATATAACAGGGGGATGACAAAGGAGTGATGCTGCTTGATCATCGAGAGACGTTGCGAGAGGCCATCTTCCGCTCGCCCGCGGTCAAAGGCCGCTTCTCCCAAGAGCCGATTGTACGCCAGGGAATACACCAGGTGAGGAATCGTTTGCTCAAAGCGTTTTTCCAGCTCCTGCCGCGCCTTAGCATTGAGCGTCTCTTGCGCCTGCCACTCCTCGAATTTGACGCCCACATCAAAACGCAGCATCTCCATCTTGCCTAACACTGCCCAGAGGAGGAGCTCCGTGCCTTTTGCATCACGCTTCTTTTGAGGTACGGGCAGATGATACTCTTCAGGGATCAGCGTTTCAACCAGCGCACCCAGGGCCTCGATGACTTCATCTGTTGCCTCACGTTGATAGCGCCAATGCCAGCCCAGGTTGACCAGCGCCAGCACAGGCCAATATCTTCCCCCGCCCAGATGCTGAATTTGTGCTTCAATGGCTTGCTTCCAGGCTTGTCGGGTCGGCTCTGGTAACGTATGCGTCGCGCGCCAATCTGTTAAATACTTCGAAAGTCCAGCGGCCTCAAAGAAATAGGCTTCAGCCCGGCCTGGAGCGTCCTTACAAATGGGAGCCCATTCACTCCAGTCGGTAGATTTCAACCCGGGCGCCTGGAGAGAAGATTCTCCGCCCAAATCCTTTTCGTACCGCTGATAGAGCCAGGCCATCTCGCGCTCAATACAGCCGCCTTCTACCAGCGCCTCGACATAGTAAATTTCATCTTTGTCCTGTTGAGCTTGTTCCCGTAACCATCCCAAAGCGCCAGCAGGGCATTCTGATTTTTCCTGCATTGAATCTATGTTAAGAATAGCGCCTGGTCCTTGAGTTTCCAGCAGTTCATAGGCTTTCTTGAGCGTCTCGGGCCACTTCGCGCGCCATTCGCGCAAGGAAACGCTTCGGTTCCACAAATTCCGATAGGTGCGCGCCAGGTTGACGCAGACGAGGCTTTCCCAACGCGGGTTAGGAGCTTGCTGTAACTTCGCCAGCGCTTGTTTACCGTACTCTTCAGCTTCCAGGGGGTGACCGTCCAATGTCTCAAGCGCCATCATTACGTTTTGAAGGCGCATTTCCCAATGCGGAGTACCCTGTTGTTTAACGAGGTCCAGTGCATCGTAGAAGGCCTGCCGACCACGACGGAAATATCCGACTTGTGCCATGGCATAAATGAAGTGCTCGTACTCGGATATCAACATGCCCACCTGGAGCTGCTCAAAAAGAGCGATGACCTTGCGATAAAATTCGATAGCCAGATAGTAATCCAGCGTCAGGCGGTGTACATAGCCCTGATAATGATATATCAAGGCCAGCAGCAAGGTCACTGATTCAGGGACGACGCCCTTTTGACGTTTGATCTGGTCAACCTGAGTGCTGATGGCTTTGTCCAGCTTGTTCAAAATTGCGACAGCTTCTTCCCGCTGACCCAAACGGATTAAGGCAACGGCTTTGTACAGGCACAAATGCCATTTGGGAACTCTGAGGTGGGTTTGTTGAAATAGCGGCCACTGATGAATGCTGTTGAAAAGTTCCAGCGCCCCTTGGGGGTCATTGTCGAACAAGAGCTGGCCCATCCCCCAACGCACAGCCAGGTTCAAGTCAACCATCTCTTGTTGGCCAGGTTTTAATATTTGCTCCTGCTGCAAGCTTCGGAGTGCCCGATGAATATTGGTGTACAGCATCAGATAGGCATCCTTTTGCCGCGCATCCATCCAATCCTCTGCTAACAGGAAATACTGTTCTGCACCGGCATCGAAATCGGTCAGCAATTGATAGTAGATACGCTCTACCCGGAGCACGTCGCGCCGGCGTTGCAAGACATCGCGCCGCTCCCACGGCGGCTCAAGTCGCAGCTCGTCCAGTAATTTCTGTTCTTGTTGGCCATAATAGGACGTTAGCGCCGGTAGCAATTGCCTGCGTGTCGCTGTAATGTTATCCTGGTACCGTTCGAACAGTTCATATAACTCGTCATGCAGGAAGTAGCGTTGATCGGCTGGCTCGATCTCCGGCAGAGGGGAGGCGCGATATTGTTTCACCAGCACCAGATCGCTGACAGCAGTCAAATACCCGGCAGCTTCCTGAAGTGAGATGTCCGTCCCCTCCACATCATGGATCGCCAAACGCAGCAGCTCCGCGTCAACACCTTTGGGCAGGTAGGCCATGGTCCTCAATGTCACCCCTAAGGGGTGAGCGAGGCTCAACAGGTCATGCAATAACGCATGGGCGCGCCTTGCCGGATCCCCTGGATCTGGCAAACTGCCCCCCTGACTTAAAATGTCCGCTATCAGGGCCAGGAGGATAGGGCGCCCCTCGCTCAAAGCATATAGCGACCCTGCCGATTGCTGTAGAGTGTTTTTGATGCGTTCTGCTTCCAGGGGCTTACCACTCTTGAGCAGGAACTCAATCACCGCCTCGAAGTATTCCTGCGACTCCTGAGCGTTCAAGGGCTGAACCACATGTTTGGGGTACACCGTCAATGCAGGGGACGTCCCCGGCGCACGGTCCTCGAGCACATTGTAGAGGGTACGGTCGGCGGGACGCCCGCTCAACAACCACAGCACGCGCCCGTGGCTGCGGCAGATGATGGCATCTACGAGCCACTTTCCCACGGTGAGTTCCGGCAGTTCACGCCCCATGTCGCGATGGAAGCGGTCTTGTTCGTAGCCTAAAACTTCGGCCGTATCCAGCGCGATCAACACTGGCTGTTGCTCTGAGAGGCGCTCCAAATCCGTCAAAAAAGCCTCCCAAACTCCTTGCCATTCTGCATCGGCGATTTCCACTCCCCCGGCGCCTTTTTTCTGTAGCTCTTCATAGGTCTTTTGATATCCGGTAAACGCCTGCTCGCCAAGGTTGCGCACGATGCTTTGGATTATGCCTGTCCGCGATTGATGCTCAACGTGATACAGATCTATCAACTCTTTGACCACATGGCCCTGACCGGCAAGGCGGCCTTTGGCTGCCTGCAACAAAGCGGTCTTGCCTATGCCGCCGGGTCCCTCCCAATAAAACACTGCCGGACTCTCAAGGCTTCTGAAGATATTTTCAATAAGCTGCAATTCATCATTGCGCCCGATGAGATTTTCCAAACGCCGTGCAGCCTTGAGGGGTTGTGTAGTCTTACGTTCATCCACAGACATCATCCCAGACCTCCTTGAAATGCGCTTTGAAGTTCCCTGTAAAGCTCCGGTTTTTCTTCTTTAAGACGCTCTTGCAGACATTTCTGAATCGGAGAATACCAATAAGGATAACGAAGGGTTTTCCCTTCATGCTCTTTGAACGTCAACCATTGCAATTTGTCCACTAGCTTCAAGCTTAAGATAGTGTCCCAATCGGAAGGCGCGGGCTGTTTGGCTGCCACGCGCCAGGCGTCGTGCTTCTTTTGTGGCCAATCTAGGGCAGAAGAAGGGATCAAAGAAAGCGGATACGCCACTTCGAGAATCTTCTCGCGTTCTTGCCATAGATCTCTGTCTTTGAGCCAGTCCAGAATCAGGATGTGACAGGCCTTGGCATAAGGATGTTTCGCAAGAAGATGGGTCAGGTAGGGATGACCGAAGGTCAATTCATATGCTTCTTGCTTTGGGCCAGGCAGCGCGGCAACCCCCTCACGAGTAAACTCGCCCAGGGTATACGGCTCCGTGCCAACCGCGGGGATCTTGTGACTCCAGCCGCGATGACGCGGATGCTCCTGCGCGCACACTAGAAAGGCTCCGCGCTCCAAAGCCTGGTACAACACTTCCTCAAAAGCTCTGAGGTCTTCACCTGCGCCATCGCGTCCGGGGATGTTATCCACACAGAGGCAGAGCGGTTGGGAGGCAGCTTCGATCGCCCTCTTTTTCTGGCTAACGAAGGCGCGGGGGGTTGTCCCTTCGGCGAAGGCCTCGCGCCAGTCAATGTATTGAGCGGTGTAGGCCCTGGGGAATGCTCTGGAGAAGTTTGTCCCTCCTGCCGCGCTGGCTGCGATATAGCGCAAAAACCAGGTCTTGCCAATGCCAAAAGGCCCGGTCACGGCGAAAACCCGCTCAGACAGATGGGGTGTTGGCTCCCACAACCAGGGTTCGAATTTGTTCAGCAAGGCCTCGCGAATATTGACCCCATAACGATTCTCTTCAGATATATAACCATCGAGATTGAAGTCCGCCATGTTACCTCCCCGCTATCAGCGGTTCACCCCACGCCTCAAGCAAGCGGTTGCCTTCTCGAATGACCTCCTGGGGGGAATGTGCTGTATCCGGTATGTTTGTAAGGAAGTCTTGCAGGGACCTATACGAAGTCTCGCCCAGGTGTTCCTGGTCTAAAAACAGGTCGGCTTTCACGCAGTCCCATCTGTGTTGGAGCATGGCATGGAGATGCCTGGGTTCCCATTCCATGCGGATCTGCCCCTGCTCAGGGAATTCGTGTTGGGTGAAAATCTTCAAGTTTCCCATTTGCCGCAGGGAGTCGTGCTCCCATAATGGAGGGAGCTCCCGATAGGCGGTAGCTTGGGGAAGACGGAAATCCACCCACAGATAGATTGGATAGTTCCAATCCTCTTGATAAGAGACGGGGTAAGCTTTCCCGATCGCAACGCGCGCGGCGCGGGCGACGGCAATCATATCATCCCAATGGAGATGGTCCCATGGAGAATACCTGCCAAGCACGTCGGTGAGCAGACGGCTATCGTAGAAGGTATCGGACTTGTCGCCCGTGTTCCTGATCGGGTCTGCCGTGATCGGCAATCCGCCGTCACGCAAACGTTGTAACAGAACAGCGAAATCTCCTGCCCATCCGAGGAGAAAACGCCCCATGTCGGCTTGCGTTTCGCGCTCCGCAGCTATGAACCAGTAGGCATCTTCAGCCAACGCGCAAAGGAGCGCGCGCCCCAGGGCATCGGCCACGAGGTTTAGCAGGTGCGCCGGTTCAAAGGGAGGACGCAACAACAGGTAGAGCGACAAGGCCGGTTGGTATCCGGTGATTCTGTGAGCGTGACGCGCTCGCCAGATGGCTGCGGTGCGTCCGCAACCGCGCGGCGCGAAGAAAAGCCCATGTTGCTCAGCAGAAATCTCGGCGTACCATGGCATTTTGTCATAGAAGAGCGAGGGGATAGTTTCGCCTTCTGAGGGAGCTGTTGGGCTACACAAACGCGGATCATCCTCTGCTTTTTCTGGGCCAAAGGGGGTGTAACAGGCTGGGGGTTTAGGAACAGCGATTTTTTCCAACAGGGCCAGATGTGCGGGTGAGAGCTGAATGAACGTTTGTGCAGACGAGAGCGGCCTGGACGGTGCCCGCCATAAGGCACAAGCGCCCCTGCCTGTGGTAGAGGCGCCGATCTGAGGTACAGGATCGTCGCACAGCCATTCTGTAAATTTTGCGCCCAGGCTGGGATTGCTCTGTCCCCAAGCGCGCAGCAACATCCGCCCGGCAAGTCCCCCCCTTCCATAGTATTCTTCTTTGATTGCCTCTAGCGCAGCGTCATTCACGTGCGCATCCAGACGTTTGATGATTTTATCCTGGCTTGCGGCGCCCAAAATACGGAATGAACGCAGAGCTTGCTGCAAGGTTTTTTCAATTTCCATCGCGGGCGTGTCCATCGTCACACCTCCGTGGCAACCCGGTGACAAAAAACGCTCTGAGTGTTTCAATTTCTTCTTTGCTTAGTGAGGATTGGGCCTCGGCCATCTCATCCCATGAGATTCTATCTTCAGGAGGCGCCTCGCTTTGTTGAATGTGATCCGTGAGCCATTCTCGGATCACGCGACTTGTTTCGAAGGGGTAGAAGGTTTCAATTTCTCTCCAGGCTCTTTTGAGACTTTGCCTGCTGTCATTTGCTTTATGGGTTTTGTATAGATTCCAGAATGTTTCCCAGGCTTGTTTTATCGGCATCTCTTTCAGGGCCTGAACCTGATTTTGAAGCTCCCTCGCTTCAGCTACTTTTTTCTCATGCTGCTTGATCAAAAAATTCGCGCAAATGGACAGGATACTCACCCAGCTTAACGCCGGTGTATTCAAGAACAAGTCGCATAATTTACGCCAGAATGCAGCGCAGCGGGTTTCCAAGTTGACGGTGATAGGGACTTCCGTGGTGGGGATCAACGTCAACTGATAATCGCCGCGCCAGAGTTGGAAATCCAATCTGGCGCGATTTTCCTGTTGTCCGTTTGTAAAACGGCTGATATAGAGAATTGCTCGCGGGGCTTCTGCTTCGCGCGTTCCTGCCTGCAAATTGAGCACGCTTGCAATTTCCAGCCCATTTTTATCGGTGAAGATAATATTGGCCTGTGAAACAACAGAGGGTGTGTCTGCGCTTGTCGCCATGATGAGTAAGCGCCAGGTTATTGGCATGGTCGCTGTAATTTCGGTCGTGGGGGAGAGCGCTGTAACGGCAGAAACATCGGCGCGGCCAGGCAAGCCTGTGACAGGAGCACTACTGCTGGGGATAAAAGCTCTCGTAGATGAAGTGATCGGAGAGGAGATGGAGATCGCGGCAGTGGGAGTGATACTGGTAGACAGAGAGAGCGTGGTTGTGGGAGATACATTCGCCGGCACCGGCGAGGTTGCAGTAGCAGTGGCAGACGCCCGCCACAGCCAGGCGACTAGCGGCCGCCCACGCTCGCCTACCGCCTCGATGGGAATTTTCTTGGGGTAGTGGATGGCTAATCTGTATTCCCCGACGGGATCTTGCGACGACATGACGCGGTATTCAGTGCGTTCCATACTGAAAGTGCGTTCGCGCCAGGGTGCAGAGGCTTGATAGCCCAATGAAAGTACAGCGTATACCGCCAGCAAAACGATGAGCCAATGTTTACAGAGAGTCGGGCAGGGCGCACGGAAAAAGCCTTTGACCTTCAGCCAGCACTCTTTTAATATGTCGAGGCACTCTTGCATAGGCCATCTTTCTATCGTATCTTATACGATATCTTATACAAATTTTACAGCTGATTTATATACCATGCAACTATACCAATCGCGCCATCGCGTTATGTGCTCACGTCAACGGTGTCAATCGCGCCCTACGACTCGGCTTGTTGCGCTGCTGTTGCGCAGGGCGCACGGCAGTCAACCCCATGCCAGGGAGCGTCGCCTGTAGTCGGAAGATTGATTTATCGCCTGGTGCACACGCGCAAGAATTGTTTTCTGCTAGCGCCCCACAAAATCCCACGGGGCCAAACTTCGATGATGTCCTTTCTTCTGCAAAGAAGAAAGGACCACTGCAAGGATGCACAGAGGCAGACTCGCCTATTCCCACCGCCGACTCAGCGCCGCCCACTTAGCCTGATCCGCCAGCACCTCGGCGCAGGTCTCCCAGGGGACTTTCTCCACCTGGGTATACCGCAACTCGAACGGATGCTGCTTGGGTACCTCATCTATGATCTGCCGGGCGCGCTCGCGCTCGCCTTTTGCCAGGGCGATCCAGGCATCCTCTAACACATCCGGCAGCTGCCCAAACACCGCGTAGATGTTCTCCAGCCGCTCGGAGAGCAGCTCGTGGACGCGATCTTCCACCGAATCCTTGTAGCGCATGTTGTAGACGTAGACCGTATCGAAGCGCTGCCCGATGCGCTGGATGCGCCCTTTGCGCTGCTCCAACCGCGTGGGATTCCAGGGCAGGTCCAGGTTGATGAGCGCCCCCAGCCGTTGCAGGTTCAGCCCTTCGCTGGCGGCATCCGTGCCGAGCAGCAGGCGGATCTGGCCGATTTTCACCAGCTGCTTGATGTCTTCGCGGGATTTGGGCGTCCAGCGCCCGCCTTGCAGCAGCCCGGAGGTCTGCGGCCCGGAGTAGAGCGCGATGACCTCGGCGGGCAGTTCGGCGGAGAGCTGCTCCCCCAGCCATTGGATGCTGTCGCGGTACTGGCTAAAGATGATGCAGCCGCGCTCCTCCAGCCAGCGGCGCTCCAATAGATACTCGCGCACGCGCTCGTATTTGGGATCGCGCTCGCGGTTGGCTTGCAACGCGCGCCGCAACTGTTCCAGCAGGCGGCGCTCTTCTTCCGTGATCAGTTCCGCCAGCCGCGAGGGCGAGACCGGCGCGTTTTCCTCCACATCGTCTTCCTCATACTCTTCCTCTTCGGGTTGGACGTTGAGGATGCGCTCGACGGTGCGCTGCCCGGCGTAGATAGAGCTCCCAATGCGGCGCAGCAACAGCGTCTCCAGGAAGCCGTTGGCTCTGTGCGCCAAGTGTTCGCAGAACTCTTGCGCCAGCGTGTACGCCTGCCGCAGGTAGCCGGGGAGCGGGATGCCCTCGTTATCCGCCTCGCCGAAGAGCTGCACGCCGATGCGTTGCAGCAGCGGCTCGTGGGTTTCTGGATCGAGCTGATTCTCCAACTGCTCCCGCGTGCGCCGCACCAGATGCCGGATCAGGGGGTTATGTTGCGTGACAAAATCCGCAAAGCCGCGCTGAATGCGGCTCTGATCCCCAACGCGCAGGGCCGTGAGCTGGTCGCCGGGCGCCACCGGTTGCGCATCGGGTAACGCCAGGCTGCGGCGCAACACCTCGAAGTCGCGCCCCTCGAGCTTGGGCGGCAGGGGATTGCGCATCCATTCCCAGAGCGCCGGCAGGTCTCGCGGCGCGGGCTGCTGCCCGGTGATGAGCGCCAGCGCCCGTGTCGCATCGCGCCAGGGGCTGACCATATTGCCCAGCACCGCCTCGTTGCCCTGCGCCAACACATTCAACAGATCCCAGGCCTCAATGGGATGAATCTGGATCGGGGTCGCGGTCGCCAGCAGCAGGCTGCGCGTCCGGGGGGCGAGTTGCTGCATAAACGCCAGGAGGTTGTTCGGTTCGGCCTTTTCTTGGGGGCGGTGGACGTTGCACCGCCGCGCGCGGTGCGCCTCATCGAGGATGACGCAATCGTATTCCAGGCGCAACAGATGGTCGGCGGCTTCGGCGTGGCGGGAAATCAGCCCTGCCGAGACGATGCCCACCCGGCGCGGGCACCGACGAATTGCTTCGACGCCCTGATTGGGGTATTCCAGTCCATTCTCATCCACCCAGCGCTGCCCGTTCCACACGGCGGAGGGCATCGCCAGGAGGTCCCGCATCTCCGTCTGCCACTGCCAGAGGAGCGTTTTAGGTACGATGATAAGGATGGGTTTCTCGCCAGTGAGCGCGATGAGCATGGCGGTCAGCGCGAGCTGCAGGGTCTTTCCCAGGCCCACCTGGTCCGCCAGAATGAAGCGCGCTTGCTGGTAGGGACCGTGATGGGCTTCGTAAGCCAGCTTGATGAAGTATTTTTGATGTTCCCACAGGCCGTTTTCCTGCCGGTAGACGGGGGTCTCGATGATGGCGGGCGCCGGTTCGGCGATAGCCTCCTCCGGTTGCCATTCGGGCAGCGTGTAGAGCACGCGCCGCCGCGCCAGGCGTTCGATGTCTTCGATGACGCAATCGGCAAGCGGCACGGCGTGAGGCGAAGCCCAGAGCGCGTTGAATTCCTCTTGCACCCAGGCGACTGCTTCCTCCGATGTGTCTTCCCACAGCAATTCATAGTTGAGTTCCCAGGCTGTGCGTGATTCGTTGGCGCTGCCCAGGAAGCTGGTCTGCCGCCCATCTGCCAGCGTGATGACGCCTGCCTTACCGTGGATCAAACCAAAGGCGGCGTCGGGGAGCACGCGGACGTGGAGTTTGCCCTCGCGCAACAAGTAATACAGCCGCTCGTAACGCGCCTGCAAGCGCTCGCCGCCGGGTGCATCCAACGCCAGCTCCGGGCGCGCGCTCGTCCAGGCGCGGCGGACGCTGGTCTTGGCTGCCTGCGCGGTAATCACGTCGCGCGGGTCGAGCTCGGAGTTGCAGACGATGCGGACAACGCCACGCACGCTTTCGAGCGCTTCCCCCACCACCTCCAGCAAGGAGGAGGTGAAATAGCCAGCGATGCGGTCGTAGGCGCGCGCATCGCGCAGGCGTTCAGCCAGAAACGTGCGACCCAGCGGTTGCCGGCGGGACGAGAAGCGGTTAAGCGTCATGGCTTGTCCTTATCCCTGTAACGTCGTGGATGGGTGCTGATTTACCTATTGACCGGAGACCGAAGACCGGTTTTGGAAAGTGATCGCGGTCGTCGGTCCACATCCCTATATCACACATGATCCCCTCGCACCAGCGCGGCGAGGATTTCGGCGCTCTCGGCGGGAGCGTGCCAGTGTTCCATTCCGCTCACCCGCCGCAATTCAGCCAGATACCGCAACAGATGGAGCAGCTTTTCGCGCACCGCCCAGTAATCGGGCAACTCGGTCTTGAGGTAGTTCAGCCCTCTGCGCGGCTCCTCCGCGTCTTCAGCCTGGTACACGGCAAAGAGGATGTGCCGCAGCAGTGTTCTACCAAAGCCTTCGCCACCCAATTGCCGTCGCCCGAATTCCCTGGGGGTCTTCAGCCGGGTCTGATTCGCGGTGGTATCGGCGAGCAGGTCGGTATAGGCTAGCGCGCCGAAACCGCGTGCCAGCTCCTGGTAGACACCGTTGCGGTATTCGCCATGCGATTCCACCTCCAGCCCTTTGAGGTAGAAGCGTTCCATCGGTGAGAGCGTCTTCCAGAAGTGCGCATCCAACCCGCGCGGGGTCAGGTGATCGCAGGCGATTTGGACCGCGCTGCGGATGAGGCGCTCGATGGGGTTCTCCTCACCGGGCGCGCGCAAGCGGTTGACTTCTCGCACCGGGTCAATATCTTCGATGGGCTGCGCGGTAAGCACGCGCAACGCGGCAGCGTAGGCAGCAAGCTGGTAGTCGGCATCGCCGAAGTTGGGGTCGCTGGCGTCATCCAGGCTGACCATGCTATCCAGCTGCCGGCGCACCTCCTGCTCGATGCGCGGCACAAGCTCATCGAGGAAGAGCGCCTCATCTGCCACGCGCTTACGGCACACCAGCAGGACGGTGCCCTGCACGTAGTTGCCCATCTTCAATCCCGAACTGGTCTCGGTGGCAATCGTCCACGCGGCGGTAACGCGCAAGCCTGCGGCCCAGAGGATCATGGTGAGGTCCGCCCACACTGAGGCATCCTGATGTGTGAACATCACGACCTGCACGCCGTCATCGGGCATGTGCTCGGTGAGGTTGCGGTAGGCGGCGACCATTCCCTGCCGGAAAGCGGCCGGATCGTCGCCGTGAATGGCAAGCGCGCGTTTAGAATCGGTGTACCAGTCAGGAAAGAGATGCGGAACAATTCGTTCGTGCCATACAAGCCAATACTCACTTAGTTCGTGATAGTTGACAGCATCAGCATATGGTGGGTCCGTAATCCAATAATCTCTATCTACGTCAAGGCTAGTGGCATCTCTAGGCCTGGCGGAGGAGTATCCTGGGTTTTGATTAATCGTGGAAATGGATAGGTGTAGAGATTGGTACATTAACAGTCCGCGGCATCCCCAATTCCACAACGGATTTAGAGCCTGAGAAGTTGATGCTGGCATGATGCCTTCATGCCCGGCGATAGAATTCCAAATGGTCATACGAGCGCTATTGTTGATCATTTTGGCGTGAACGAGCAGTAGAGCTACTGTTGATCGGATATCTTCCAAATCAGTCGCTTTGTTTAGGAGCAAACCCTGAATCACCAAATCTCTGGGTGTGAAGAGATGGTGCCAGTGTGTCCAGCCACGCGTGCGAATCGGTTCATGGGTTTTTTCGCCCGGCTCAATGGCGCGGGAGGGGATATAGCCCTTTGCCTGCCACTCGTGGAAGCGTTCCTGTAGCAGTTCCAGCACCCGCGCTTCGCGCGCCAGGTCTTCAGGCGTAGGGGCGCGATAATGCCGGCGGGTGCGCTCCCGCCCCTGCTCATCATCATACGTCTCCACCCAGCGGATGCAGTAGAGCCGCTCCTGGAAGACATCCTCTGGGCGCGGGATCAGGTCGTCGTTCTCCCACAGGCGCAGGTTCCGGCGCACCACTTCCATCGGGGTGGAGACGCCGCAGTGCGGGCAACACAGACGCGAATCCTTAACCGTACCGCTTTCCGTCGCCTGCTTCATCCGCGCGGCCGAGACGCCCTCGTGAATCTCGATCACGAAGCGCCGATTGGCAGCATCGGGCATGAGTTCGGCCACCACGTTGGTCTTTTCCGCAATCACCCAGCCGGGCGCCAGCGGCACTTTCCAGCCGCACTCCGGGCACACGGCTTCGGTGCAGTAGAGGTAAGCATCGGCCCGCCAGCCCTCCTCATTGTGCTCAATGCCCCAGGCCGTGACCTGCGCATCCACCGCATAGAAGACTTCTTCCTGCGCCGCCTGCACCTGCCGGGCCACCTCTTCCCCGCCGCCTACGATGTTGAGCGCGGCCCAGGTCAAGAGCGCGGCCACCGGGTTGAGGTCGGAGCCATAAGCATCGCAGCCCAGGCGCGCGGCTTCGAAGGGCACGGAACCGCCGCCACAAAACGCATCGCCCACGCGCGGGCGATGCCCAAAGCGCCTCTCGCCCAGCGCCTGCACCAGCTCGGGCAGGCTGTGCACTGCCGTGCCCAAATGTGCATTGATCTCTGCCCAGGCTTCCGGGGAGGGACCCGCAATCTGCTCCGGGCGGCGGCAATACGCCAACTTTTCGGAATAGGGCAGCTGTTCAAAGACCAGGCGTTGTAGCGTTTCTCGCTCCGCTTTTGCCAGTTGGCGCAAGTCATCGCCCTGGAGATAGCGTTTCTGTACTGATGGAGGCTGATGTTTGAGCACCTCGATGAGCATTGCCTTAGGAATAGCCTTATCCTTGCGCTGCCACAACCCCTCATCGTCCATCGTCATCAACTTGAGGAAGATGTCCATGTCTTTATGCGGATCGTCAGTCGCGGGCAGCAGCAGCCCCAGGATAATGGCGCGCACCAAGACCAACGGCTTGCGCCCCCACCACTTGCCCAACCCGGTCAGGGTCTGGCTGGCACCGGCCTTGCGCTCCTTGTAGGCCTCGGCGGAGAGTTTAGCGACGGGAAATTGCGTTTCGATAAAGGTAGAGTTCATAGAGAGTTTTCAGCTTTCAATGTGCAGCGCGTGACCACATTCGATGTTCGCCAGCTCAATACTGCCATCCGGTTTGAGCCAGTAGTGCAGGCGCCAATCCCCCTGTATGCGCAACCGGTAGGCTTCAGCGCCATCGCTCGCGCGTGTGACTTTCATCGTCGTTATCTTATGTCCTGAAGCACAGAAAATGGAATACGGTTCATCCCTCTTCCCCATTTTTATCGGCATCATTCAAAGTCTCCATCAGGCGTGGTTGAGCGCTGGCTTCGGCGCGGCGGTAGAACTCCGGCAGCTCCAAGGCATCACGTTGCGTCTCGCTCACTGGATTCTCGGTTAGCGCGAAACGCACGGCTTTGCGCCAGCCGATATTGCGCCCATTAAGACCGTGCCCAGTCGCTGCAGCGGTTTGGGTGTATAGCCACCAGCGCTCCTCAGGGTATAAGCCCTGCCAGTTGGCGATGGCATTGGTGATGAGTGCGGGGTCTGCGTCTTCAATCGCCCAAGCCAGAAGCACCAACTCCTTACCCAGCTCGCGGCGCACCAGGTTCTCATCCACGCGCCAGAGGCCCACTTGTAGCCCCTGTTGTTTGAGCCGCCGGTTGAATTCGACGCGCAGCACATCGGCAATTGCATCCCATTTGGAGCGAGCCAGCACCACGCGAATCTGCCCATCCGGCGCGTTGCCGCTGGTCATCGGACTGGAGCCATGCTGTTCACTCCAGGTCAGGTGCTCGCTGATGTTGACCGGTTGCGTTGCGGCGCGCGGAATGCGCACCAGAAAGTGATGCTGGCTTTCGACCGGGTCGAAGCCAAACGAGCGCTTGATCAGCGCCAGGGGTGTAACGTCGGCAGTGGTAGGCACTACTGGGTCACCTCTCCAGGGTTGAGCTCGAGCCGGTTTTCCGCCACCCAGTCCAGAAAATCTTGCCCGTTGGCGAAGTACAGGGTCGTTGTCTGCAGCACCACCTGGCCAGCAGCCTGAATACGGCGCAGGGTCTCCAATGCGTCTTTGATCTGTTCCGGGGATATTTTCTTCGCCTCTGCCGCAGCCAACTCCAGCCACTCGCGCGCGCTGGCATCGCCGCCAATGGTCAGGGTCAGGCCCACGACTTGTCCATTGAATTTCCCGAGCGTTTCCAGCCAGGTGTAGGTTTCCTGCGTGCTTGCAGTCTTGTGCGCGCGTGTGAAATTCGCCGGCAAATGTGGATCAACTTTGACATCTTCGTTTTGCTCCCAGTCAATGGGCGCCCGTAACACGTCCGAGGCGATCCCGTCGCGTTCAGCATACGCCTGCACCAGGGGCGCGCCGCGGGGAATGACGAAGTCACCCAGATAACGTGCTCCGCTCAGTTTGGGGTCCGAGCCATCGCTGGTATAGCGGATGTCTGCCAGGGGCGCAGCCTGGAGTTCCATCATCTTGTCGGCGCCGCGCTGGTAGGTGCGATACTTGAGGGTGATGCGGTTTTGCCACGCCACCACGTCGCCGGTTTCATGCTGACCAGTCGAATCCACGCATAGGAACGACAGCCGCAGTTCGCGGGTAGAGAGCTCATTCCCTTCCATTTTGGCTGAAGCGGTGGTCGCCTGGCTGCCTATTTCCCAGTAGAGCGTGTCACCGTGGATAGGGGTCAAGCGCAACAACACCTCACCGGTTTCGTCATTGCGTTGCACCTCGCGGAACGTCACACTCGTCTTGGGCTGGGGGAAAGGTCCCTTATCCACAAAGCCGCCCTGCTCGCGCCAGGCATCACGGAAAAGGCAATCAGCCTTGAGGTCATCGAGCGCCGAAGGCAGATGCCATTGCCAGGCGGGATTGGTCGCCGCGCGCCGTTTGATCTCATTCCAGGGCATGGATTGCTGGGTGAAGAGGCGTTGCTCGCACTTCTTGCGGAAGGTCTCTCCACTCACGTCCTCGGTGAATTTCATCTTTTCTTTGAGTACCTCGCGGACCTGCTCCTCGCCATCGTAGCGATTGCCCTGGAAACGCATGTGGAAATCAGCGTTCATTAAACCACTGGCGGTAGGATACCAGAGCGTCGTGAAAGTTTCCCGTACTGCTGAGTGAAAGGTTTGGTGAATGCGGTCGTGTAGATCTTGCGCCTGGACCATCTGCGGATCATTTGCCGGCGTGCCTTCAGCTTTCAGCTCGCCTAAAATGTGCTCAATCGCGCGCAACCGCTTGCCCACATCGAGCAGTTGGTTGTAGGTATTGCGTGCACCGGTCAGGATAGCCAGGCGGTTCTTCCATGTGGCTTGTTCGTAGAAGGTGCGTAAGTCCGGGTCGAGCCCACCGGAGTAAGGACGAGCTACTATCAGTGTAACGCGATCCTGTTCCAGGTCAATCTCATCCACGGCGGGGAAGATTTGCACCTTTTGATATACATCTCGCTGTTGCGCTTGGAAAAGCTGCTCCAGGCGCTCACGCAGTTCTTTGAGAGCTTGCTCCTCCAAAAAGGCTTTGACCAGCGTTTCCAGTTTGGCATTGAGGTTCTGGACATTCTTGAAGAAGAGTTTCCCATCGCGGGTGCTGTGCATGTACCAGGCCTGGGCGGCCAGGGTTTGAAGTACCTCGTTCTTCAATCGTGGCACATCCCGTCCCGGCTGTGCCAGATAGGCAATCGCTTCTGGAATGGCAAGGCCTAGCACAGCGTTGGGCACATTTGCCAGTGAGGCCACGAGCAACAAGCGGGCTGCATCTGAGGCGTCGGCAGTACCATAATTGGCATCCAGCTGTTCGGCTATCGCTCCACCTTCGGAGGCAATATCGTGCGCAATGGCATTATCCAATGTGCTGTTGATCTGGCCAATCTCGGCGCGAATCTGCTGGTCGTTTAGGTCAATATCCTGAGCGCTGATGAGATATTTGTGCTCTGCCTTGCCCGTGCTCCACAGGTTAGCTGCCACCAACCGCATCAACCGGATGAGGCCCCGGGTCTGCTGAAAACCAGGATTCTCCCGGAAACGGGCGTACAAATCGCGGATGCCGGGGTGGAAAGGGTAAGAGGTCATCACGCGCGCGGCGAACTCTTCGGGCGATTCGGTAGTCATATCCATCTGGCGGGCTTTGCGAATGGCTTCCGCATAAGCTTGCGCTACCTCGCCCATCTGCTCTTCGGCGGGCAGGGTCTCGAATAGCCGTTTGCGCAAAATATGATAGAGCTCGTCGGAGTTGAGGCGCACCGGCTCCAGTGTCATTGCGGAGCGGCGGGTTTCATTTTCGAAATCGCGTAGCACTTCAGTAATCTGTGCGCTGCCTTCCTGATACACAGCCGCCAGGTCGGTGATGACCAGCGCGACGTGTTCGCAGCCGGGACGGCCAAGCGCCACCAATAGATTGGAGAGTGCTGTCGCAGTCACCTGCGCCAGGTCAGAGTTGCCAACAGGCACAGCCTTGGCGCTTTGGAAATACGGCGGTAGCTCATCCAGCAGAATCAACAACCGCTCGCCAGAAAGTAAGTTCTCCCAGGCTTTCTGCCCAGGTGCGCGCAACGGTGCATACAGGTCTTTGAATAAGTCCCGCTTGCCCAGTTGTTCAGCCAGCGCGCCCCACACACCATAGGGTGCATCCGTCTCTCGCCCGCTAAAGGCAATGACTTTCACTTCTCCCAAGCCGGGGTCTGGGGTGTAAAAATTGCCCATCACCCGTTGGCGGAAGGCAGGGTACTGTGCGAGCAGCCCCAATGCCAGCAAGTTGTGGGTCTTGCCGCCGCCCATTGCCTGCTTGAGTTTGAACACGCCTTGATCGGAGCGCCCTTCCAGGCGGCGGAAAGCATGTTCCAGGAGCGTCTTCATGCCTTCAGTAATGTAGTTTTCCTCGAAGAATTCTGCCGGTACGATGCGTTTCGAGACTAGATCGTTCAAATCGAGGACCGTATCACGCTTTTGCGGGTCAAAGACTACGGGGCGAAGAGTACAGAGTTGTTTGATTGTTTGCATGAGATATGCTCCTTCACAATAGACAGCCTGCTCAGCTCGCACAATGGTTCTGGCGTCGCCAACATTTAGTCAGATGAGGTGACATTGTATGACCAGTTGGACTACAACCAAGTATACCCATTCAAGAAAAAGAGGCAAGCAAAAATCGCTTGCCTCTGCAGCCTAAATATGAACGGCTATTCTGTGCTTTCTTCGATTCGTTTCGGCTCGCGCATTCTCAGCCAGCGGGCAGCGCGGGCCAGCCAGTAGAGTGGGGGATAATTTATGACTTACCGAGCCTTATCACGCAAGCGATAACACTGCTCCCGCTCTGCAGCAGCCATTTGTGAGAGATCGAATAACTCCGGCGTCTTTCCGAAATGTTGTATCGCCGCCGTGTAGGCTGTGATTGCCTCTGTCAATGCGCCGCGTTTTGTCTGAGCTTGCCCGATTAACATGAAGTTGCGTCCCACTAGCAATAGATTCTGCGCAGCGGCAGCAAAGGGTAATGCAACCTGCGCGTATCTCAGTGCTTGCGTGGGGTCGTTTTGTCCGATGCAAGCAGCTGCCATTAATTGGTACACAAAAGCATACCGCTCTGAAGCCTCGATACCTTCCGGCCATGGTTCTAACAACTTCAACAGACGTGTACTAAGACTCAGGACCTCTGAGAACCGTTTTGTTTGTAGGCAGAACTGCATGAGCTCCAGCAGAACCGAGAATTCCAAAGCGATGATTTTGTGAGATTGCGCAATCATCAAGGCAGAATTGAGGCAGATTTCAGCCTGATCGAAGTCGCCGATGTCGCGATATAGCTCAGCCACAAACAGAAAACTATCACCTTGCTGAAGGGGATCTGGCTCTGCATCTATCATTTGCACCAGTTTGCTCAGTTCGTCTTGCAGGCGTGTGAAATCACCACGATGATGTGTCAGACGTATTACCAGTTGCTGATATTGTCGTTGTAACTGGGGCTCACTGGGGCTTATAAAGGAAGCTGCTTCCGCAAGCGCCAATTCAGATGCGGCCCATTCCTGGTACCGCCAACACAAATCAGCCTCGAGAATACACAAAGCACCCTTCAGACGATTTTCGGCTTGAGGGTTAGCAGAATAGCGATGTCGGAAAACCTGTGCCGCCTGCCAGTGCCCACCAGCATAGAGGCGGCGCACCTTGGCATGATCCCACATACCCTGTGCAGCTGGCGAAAGAGTTGCCCAGTGAGTTTCAAGATGTTGTAGCCATTCGTCCAGTGTACGGAAATCCATTCTGATAAGCATAAACGAGTGTAGAGATGCTAATAGAAGCGTAGCTTCTTCGTGCTTTTCCAGGTCGCAAGCGTGGGCAAACGCTGTCGTCAGATTATCCCATTCCATTTCCAATTGTGCCGGAACTGTTGCCATATCAAGCGCCCAGCGGTTATAAAGCAAAATGTAGGCATTCCGCCACGTATCGAACTCTCCCGTCTCACGGAGTAGAGCTCGGGCATAATCATGAATCAGTGTATGAAGTCGAAAACGGTTTGCACCTTCCTCTGTCGTGCTATGTTCTAGCAACCCGACATCGTATAGAGACCAGAGCTCTTTTTCCCCAAAAATATGTAGTTCTGCCGAACTCATCTCTGCGCGTGGTAATCCCCATAGGATACCAGCCATGAAACCAGCGAAATCATTGCCATAGCCAAAGACGCCAAGTCTTCTGAAATAGCCTTGTGATGCAGTGGGAAGTGCGTCATAGCTTACCTGCAATGCCATGCGCATACTGACCTCGCGTGTCAGAGATGTGCCAGTCGCCAACGCTAGTAGCCGTGTGTGCTCATCGCGCATCACCGACAGTACATGTTCCCACCCATGCAACCGCACCAGGTGCCCTGACAACTCAATGGCTAGCGGTATGCGGGCCGCCATTTCTATCAACTCATTCTCGATGATTTTGGAGGCGCTCGCTAGTTGTTCCGGCCCAACCAGCCGACGTAACAAAGTCCTGGCTTCATCGGGGTTCATAGGTCCAACCTCCATGATCTGTCCGCTAGGAAAGCGAGTTATGAGTGTGCGATCCCGCGTGGTACAGAGCCAGGTCAGGCTTTGCACAGGGAATAACAACTCTTGTAGCTTGGTATGATCCCACACATCATCCAAGACTACTAGATAACGCTTTCCAGGTCGCGACATTGTGGCTATGAGTTTTTCCTGCATGGATGCTGTGTCGGCACTTGGCTTGGTGGAGATTCCCAACAAGATGCACCAACGGTACAACCAATGTTGAGGATTTGCCTTAGGTCCCAATGAAGCCCATAGGACTCCATTCCAGAATGTCCGTTGAATATCTGAGGATTGCGCAACAGCCTTGGCTAGAGTAGTTTTGCCACTGCCAGCCATGCCCCAGATAACGACCGACTGCGATGGTATTTGTAGTAGATTTCTTTTTAGCCATGTCAGTTCGGTTGTGCGCTCCACGAAGGTGGGGGGGAGAGCCATAGCTGGCTGTGTGGGTATTGTGGATTCGTTTTGCAATTTCTCAAGGGAGACCATCATCCCTTTGATTGACTCAGTATCTTCTAGCCCCGCCGCTTTGACTGCTTCCCCAAACTGCTTGATTGAGAGGCCCATTTCACGCAGAGCGTACCGCAGTTCGCCCGGTTCGAGATACTTGGAGTTTTTTTCTTCTTTGTAAAATGCGAGCAGGAGCAACACCAAATCAACATCATTACAAGCGTGCTCTCCATGCAGCCAACGATAGACATTTGTATAACCTAATCCAGTGGCCTGTGCCAGGTCCTTGATAGACATACCTGTACGCTTTGCCCATAAATGCAACCACTTTGCAGTCATCTCCTTCTTGAGTCGCATCTTCTATATATCCCTCCGGAAAATTGTAATTTCTAACCTGAAAACCGTAATGATTCGTGGGATTCGGTTATTCCCGGTCACGTGGCCCGGTTTATACTCAGGGTATGAACAGGTGGCCATCTAAATGATTATACCATCTGTGACCAAAACCCGGGTTTTGATTTGTCTCAGCCGCCGGCGGCTCCTACATGATGGAGCGGGCCCGCTCCCACAAAAATCAGGGGAGCAAATGTGAGCACGTTAACAACTGAAGACAGAGTTTCCGACGCGATTGACGAGTTCTGCTACGACGTGGCACAGGCCGTGCGACGTCTGCTCGGTCTGGACAGCCCAGACACCGTTGATGATGATGACGAGGAGGAGGGGGGCGGAGATGATTAGGCTGCGATCACGAGACACGTTACCAACCGACCGTGAGGTGGACGCGGATCTGGCGGGCCTCTTTGGGGTCACGCCGGATCCCATCGCCGAGCACGGGGGAGGCGTATATGGTTATATTCGGCGCTCGAAACTCGAACGGTATACGCCGGAGGAGAGCTTGAGCGGCCAGGCTCAGCGGATTATGGATTATGCACGTGAGCAGCAGCTCGGAGAGCCTCAGATTTACCAGGACCCTGGCTACTCGGGGCGAACCAGTCAACGGCCAGGCTTGCGAGCGTTGAAACGCGCAATGAAGGCTAACAGAGTGCGGGTGCTGATCATTGACCGACTGGACCGGTTGTCCCGAAACTTGTTCGTCTTGTTGGATCTGGTGCGGCTTTTCAATGAGCATGGTGTTCGCCTTGTCTCAGTCCGGGAAAACATTGATTTTTCACGCCACTTTGGCATGCTCATCCTCTATGTGTTGGGCGCCTTGAGTGAGTTTTACTCACGGTTGCTATCTGAGGAAATGCGGTTGGTGCGGAAACACCAGGCGGAGCAGGGGCGGCTGAGTGGCAGCACCCCTTTCGGTTACTGCAACGGACGTTGTTCGACCTGTCATCATCTGAACGGACCGGGCTACTGTCCGTATGCTGGCGGGCCCGATCGGCACAATGGTGAGTTTCGCATTCCGCATCCGGTGGAGTCCGTGGCGGTTCAGCTTGCGTATAGATGGTACGCCACCGGGACGTGTTCCGATGATGACATTGCGCGACATTTAAATGAAGAGACCTGTGTGCTGGAAGATGGCACGGAAGTGGGTTTCCGCAGCGCCGGTCGGGCTGGGGTGCAGGTCAAGGCCCCTGATACTGCAGCTCTTGATGTCATATGGTCGGCTGATGCCGCGGAAGACGCGGCGGATGTTAAGGACAGTGAGTTGCGATATCCGCCTGGTCCCTTTACTCGGGATACGGTGCGCGCGATGTTGAGCAACCCGGTTTACGCAGGTTTCGTTGCCTATTACAGCACGCATGAGGCTGGAGAGAAGGGGGGCAAGCCGTTGCAGGGTACCAAGCGCAAGAAGCCTGTGAACATCTTCGAGGGCCAACACGAGGCGCTCGTGTCGCTAGACCTCTATCGTCGTGTTCAAACACTTCGGCGGAACCGAGGGCATCGAACCACAGCAGAGCAAAATCCTACGCGGGGGTACCCGCTCACTGGATTGCTTTTCTGTAGCGCCGCGCATAGACCACTGCGTGGTATCCCGGCTAACCAGGGGCTCAACGGTACTACGTGGATAAACTGTGCCAAAATATTTTACCGCGAGAGCAATGGCATCAAAAAAATCTACGTGCTGATCACCTTGAGGCGCAGGTGGCGGAGATGGTCGGGCGGCTACAGTTGCCTGCGGCCTGGCGGGAGCGCATTCTGGCGTATGTGGTGTACACGGATGGAACCGATGAGCTGGAACGGGAGAAATTCGCCCTTCGGGAGCGACTGCAGCGGGCGCGCGAACTCTACGAGATAGGGGAGTACAGCCGCTTGAAATTCGAACAGGTCTGTGCTGAGTGCCGGTCACAACTGGCCGCATTGGTGCCTGAAGCTGGGCCCTTAGGACATGAGGCCGCTGCCTGGCTGGATAACTGGCCAGTGCTGTGGGCCAGCCTGACCGCCGATGAGATGAAAACACTGTTAGCGCATATTTTCACCGCTATCTATGTCAACGATGCTGGTATCACCGAGGTCGAACTCCGAACAAGTTTCATCGGGCTAATCGGGGACGACTGATCTTTGTCCCTAGCAAACACCTCGGTGGTGGGCCTCCACCACCGAGAATGTCATCAATAAGGAGAAACATAACATGTCCACGCAAAACACGTCTCGAACTGTGCTAAAACTGGCAGACAAAGGCGGACGATTGGCGGCTGAACAGCGGCGTTTTACTGCGGCCCTGCGCTATCTCAACCAGGCACTCAAACTGGATCCCGAGAACGCCCATGCACATCGTTTTCGGGGGTTGGTGTATCGCGAGCGCCAGCAATACACTCGCGCTAAACGCGATCTGGTCGCTGCGGTGAATCTGGACCCTCACAGCTCAGCTAGTCACCTGTTCTTGGGAGTGTTCTTGGTGGATCGTAGTGCCTATCGCTGGGGCTTGTATCATCTGGAGCAGGCTTTGGCGCTGGAAACCGACCGTTGTGTTGGCACCGCGTCAGCTGCAAATCTGGTCCGGCCGTACGCCTACCATCGTTTGGGGCAAGATTTCCAAGCGCGTGAGGTTTGCGATCTACTGCTTGCGGAAGATCCACATGAACCATGTTACCAGTGTATGGCTGAGTGGTTAACTCTACGGATCGGCTGCCAGGACGCGTTAACGACGGATTCTCAGACACGGCAAATTCTGGCGGGCCCGCGGTTCTCGACTCGCTGTGGGGATTGGCCTGGTTTATATTGCCGCTGCGAGGCGTGGCGTGTGTTGAGCATCTATGTGTTACCTGATGATCGTCGCTACGTAGCATCTGACGACAACGATTAGAGGCTGATTATCCTTGCCCTGGGAAGTGTGAAACTTCCCGGGGCATTGTGCTCTCTACAACCTCTTCAAATAGCCTGCCAAGAGCAGGCGTGTGGCTTCAACCAACTTCCGGCGCAACATTGGATCGGCAATCTGTTGAAAATCCTCTACCAATGGGCGCAGATCAGAGGGCATAGTCTCTGGATTCACTTCTGCCTGCTCGAAAATCTCCATGGGCTTATAGCCTGCTAACACCAGCAGCTCATTGGGATTCACCCCGAAATGGTCCGCCATTGCTATAATCGAAGTGCGTGATGGCCGTTGCGCCTCATGGGTGTAGCGACGTAATGCCTGATGATCCAGCCCGGAGCGCAGCGAGGCTTCGCGGTAACTCTCGTTGCGTTCCACCAGTAGTGCCTCCAGAAACTCTGCCAGGGGGCGGGGATCATAGTCCTCGGTTTTGTAAGTTCGTCTGGGCATCTTCCCTCCATTTATATACGGTTGTCTGGTGCATCGGTTTATCTATAATACAACCATCTCACACAAAGGAGGTTTCCATGCGTGCCGCCAATTACATGCGTGCTTCTACGGTCGAACAAACCAAGAAGCACAGTCTGGACGCGCAGCGCACATCCACTACTGCCTTCATCCAACAACGCGGCTGGACCCACACTCAGGAATACCTGGATGCAGGGCTTTCAGCCAAGTCCGACTCGCATCGTCCTGCGCTGGAACAATTACTGGCTGATGCCGAGCAACACCACTTCGATGTCGTCGTGGTAGATAAGATTGACCGGTTCTACCGTAACCTCAGAGGGCTGCTCGCGACTCTCGAACGCCTCAATCGGCTCGGAATCAGTTTTGTCTCAGTCAAAGAGAACCTGGACTTCACCACGCCCTGGGGCAAACTCAGCCTGACCGTATTAGGGATGCTGGCTGAGATCTACATTGACAACCTCAGCCAGGAAACCCACAAAGGCTTGCTCGCCCGTGCACGTAAGGGCTTATGGAACGGTTCGATTCCTTATGGCTATTGCAACGGCATCTGTACTGCCTGTACCGATCCCAATGGGCCAGGGTATTGCCCTCATGCTGGCTCGAGTGATCTGGGCGATGGGCGTACCTTGATAGCTCATCCCATCGAATCTGTCGCCGTGCAACGGGCCTTCGCCTGGTACATCGCTGGCGCTCATAGTGATGGCGATATCGCGGAACGGCTCAATTCCGAACCGCTACTGTTGCCCGATGGCAGCAGTGTCGTCTTTCGTACTAAGGGTTTGCCAGGTCGCTGGCCGCCAGGCCCGCTAAGTAAAGAGAGTGTCCGGGAAACACTGCAACGCCGCTTTTACACTGGCGTAGTACCCTATTTCGGTGTAGATGAGCAGGGGCACAAACGCAAGCGTGGCAATATGGAAGCCGTGTTCCCGGGTCAACATCCGGCGCTGGTGAGTGAGGCGGATTTTGAGCGCGCGCACGAATTGCGGCAACAGCTCTCCCGTCGCTCCCGAACTGCCAGTCGGGAACCTCGCGTGTATCTGCTATCGGGTTTGTTAATTTGTGACAGTTGCGGGCGGACAATGCGCGCCATGACTTGTGGCGCCCGCCGCTACTACCGCGATCTGACTCGGGTGGATCACACAGGCGTCTGCGATCAACCTACGCTAAAAGCCGAAGAGATCGAGGCGCAGGTGGTACAGATTCTGCAACGCTTGTGCTTACCGCCTGATTGGCAGACGCAGCTTCCCGCATGGCTGTTAACGACCGAACAGTATACTGAGCTTACCACAAAAAAGGCAGAAATGGAAGCGCGCTGGCAGCGCGCGCGGGAGTTGTATCTGAATGGGTTGCTCACCAAGGCGGCATTCCAGACCGAACAGTGGCATTACAACGCGGGCATGAATAGCTTGACACCACGCGAAATAACTGCTATACTAAAGGCTGGAAATATTCTGGAAGCGCTGCTAGAGGCTTTGGGCGCGCCAGATCGTACATTACTACAAAAAAATGAGCTCCTGCGACTGGTCCTCGCAGGAGCTCGGGTCAGAGGTTACAAGCTAACCGCTCTACAGCCCAACTTGTATTTTTATCCTCTGATGCAATATTGTCTCAGCGGGAGCGACGGGACTTGAACCCGCGATCTTCGGCTTGACAGGCCGACATGTTAACCACTACACTACGCCCCCTGAACACGGTAAATCATACCATAGCCCTCGATTTTGTCAACAGCAAGCGCTACACCTTAGGGCTTATCAACGCTCATACCGACCTCAGCCAGGCTAAGCCGCGATCAGGCAAGGCAGCTGCGGCGCGGTGGCCGTCAGGGATATACCGATAACCCAGGCGGCGCATGATATTCAAGGAAATACA
>Ga0208197_1001250_pt1 | contig 26538 bp, 29 predicted proteins | sample AD_JPNNA4_MetaG_FD_184444 | JGI IMG/M metagenome (GOLD analysis project Ga0208197, IMG submission 184444) | Active sludge microbial communities of municipal wastewater-treating anaerobic digesters from Japan - AD_JPNNA4_MetaG (SPAdes) (version 2) | ecosystem: Engineered > Bioreactor > Anaerobic...
TTTTGCGATGCAAGACTCCTCGTCCGGATATTTTTGTGTGAACTCCAACAATTTCATTTCAATGCCGATTTTATATATGCTCAAAGTTAGCGTTTATGCCGGGTTTATGCAAATTTTCAGTGGGACATATTGCGGATTATCATTAAAAAGATTGTTGTGGATGCAATGCTTGTGGAGACATTTGTCCTAAAGATGCCATTACATTCAAAACTGATATTGACGGTTTTTGGTATCCGGAAGTCAATAAAGACAAGTGTATAGATTGTCATTTGTGTGAAAAAGTTTGTCCAAATATAAATATTACAGATTTAAAAAAGAATGAATTTGAGACGCCTAAATGTTATGCTTCCATTAATAAAAATATTGAGGTACGTTTTGATAGCACATCAGGAGGAGTATTCACAGCGTTAGCAGATGAGGTTTATAAACAAGGCGGTTATGTTGGAGGAGCTGTATATAATGAAGATTGGTCTGTATCACAGTTCCTTTCAACAGATAAAACAGATCTTGTTCGTCTACGTTCAAGTAAATACCTTCAAAGTAATTTCGATGGATTTTATAATGAAGTTAAAGATGCACTAAATACAGGAAAACTGGTATTAGTTTGTGGTGGTCCTTGTCAAATGGCAGCACTACATAGCTTTTTACGTAAGCCTTATGACAATCTTATTATTGTTGATTATATATGCAGAGGTATTCCATCTCCTTTGTTGTTCAAAAAATTCATTGAATATCTTGAACAAAAGCACAATTCAAAGGTCGTTTATTTTAAACCCAAAAACAAAGAACTTGGATGGCGTAACCTTACAACAAAGGTCATCTACGCAAACAAGGATGTTGATTATATGCCCAAAGATTCCAATCCATGGTTACAGTTAAAGTATGAAGTGCCAGAAACTTGTAGACATAGTTGCTTTGAGTGTAAATTCCGTGGTTTTCCAAGAATTGCAGATATTTCATTAGGTGATTTATGGGCAAAACAAGGTTCTATCCCTGAAAATTTAGATAATGATTTAGGTACTTCTATAATGTTTGCCAATAATGAAAAAGGTAAATCTTTTACAGAAAGATGCATGAAGAGAATGAACTATTCTGATTTCCCATTTGATATAGCAGTTAATGGAAATTCTCATTTAATCAAACAAATTTCTCATTCAAAACATAATAGAAATGAGTTTTATAAAGATCTTAATGAGTCATTTGAAAAATGTATTGATAAGTATCTTAAAAACAAAACTATCTCTTTCAAATTCAAATTGAAACAAAAAGTAAAAAATATATATCATTTTCTCAAAGGTTTAAGAAGTGCTGCAGGTTGGAATTTTGGGAATTATTGTAAGAATTTATATTATAATTTCTTTTGTAAGCAAGTGGATTCCAGTATTATAGAAGGACGATATTTTATTATCCATAAATATTGTTCAATAGAATTACATCCTAAGGCTAAAGTGATTCTTAATGCACCTTTCTATTTTGGAACAAAAAAAGTAAAAAGTTCTCGTCTTGATAGTAGACTTTTAGTTGAAAATAATGGTAAATTTATCATCAAAAATGCTAAATATAGTATTAGTTATGGTGCAGATATAGAAGTATTCAAAAATGCTACTTTGGAAATAGAAGGAGGAAGAGGTGCTAATATAGGATTAACAATTATATGTGGTAATCACATTTATATCGGTCATGGAACAGGCTGTGGTCGTAATGTAACTATTAGAGACAATAATGGTGGTCATTCTATTTCTGTACGTGGATATAAAAATTCAATTCCTGTAGTTATTAAAGACCATGTATGGTTAACAGAGAGTTGTACTATTATGCCTGGATCTATAATTGATACAGGAGTAATTATTAGTGCTCGATCAGTTGTATCTGGTCATATACCAAGCTTTACTATTGCTAAGGGAGATCCAGCAGTAGTAGTTGATTCGAATATTTATTGGAAAGCATAAAAAATATATAATGGATTTAAAAGATTTTATAAGCAATTTTGCAGCTCAATTTCCAGATGAAGATTCTTCATCAATAACAGCAGATACTGATTTTCATGAGTTAGACACTTGGTCATCATTAAACAGTCTTCTCGTTGTAACTATGGTTTTTCAGGAATACGGAGTTGAACTTGAAAGTCAAGACGTTCGCGATGCTGATACGATTGAAGATTTATATAATATCGTAAAAAATCGTAAAGCATGAAGACAAGAATTCCTAATGTAACTATTCAAAGTGTTGCTACATGGATGCCTAAAAATAAATATAAATGCATCTCCTTTTGTGACCAATTCCCAGAAAAAGATGTAAAAGATATAATAAAAGCTACAGGCGCTGAGACTATCTATCGTGCAGATGAAGGAGAAAAGGCATCTGATTTGTGTTACAACGCAGCAGATTATTTACTAAATAAAGAAAACATAGACCGTAATACCATTGATGGTTTAGTTTTTGTATCTGCAACTCGTGATTGGATTCAGCCAGATACTTCAATCTCAATACAACACCGTTTAGGATTATCAACAGAAACAATTTGTCAAGACATTAATTATGGTTGTGCTGGATTTATTTTTGGCCTTTTACAAGCATCTTCATGGATTCATTGCGGTATGTGTCATAAAGTACTCGTATTAACAGGTGAAGTTTTAAGTCCATATTTGAACAAAGATTCTGTTGCAAGTATAGAAGTTAGCGAGGCTGGAACTGCTGCAATTATTACAGAAGGAACGAGTGATTTTGGAATTCATATTTCATCAAATGGTGCAAAATCAGAGAAAATAATACTTCCTTATAATGGTACATTCTTTCAAGATGGTATGACAGTTTTTACATATGGTATAGCAAATGCACCGAAAAGCATCAAGGCTGTAATGGAATTAAAACAGTGGAGTGAATCTGATGTTGAATTTTTTTGCGCTTCATCAGTCTAATCAAATGATAATAAAGAGTATTCGAATGTCATTAAAGTCAACCCCTGAAAAATTTCCAACCAATATGCAAAGTTTTGGTAATACTAGTAGTGCTACCATTCCTTTATTATTATGTGATCTTTATGGAGGCAAGAATATTTCTCAGCCCAAGCGCGCAATTCTTTGTGCATATGGAGTTGGTTTGACTTGTGCTAGTGCTGCTGTTGATATAAGCAAAACTCATTTTTATGAACCTTTAAATAAATAAATTATGCAATTTACTGTAACAGACTGGCTGGATAATAGTGCAATTAATCATCCAAATAATATAGCTCTTGTTGACGAAAATCGTTCAATTACATATGCAGAATATCGTCAAAAGAGTCTTGAAGCTGGAATGCGAATTTCATTTCAAAAGTATCGCTTAATTGCTGCTTAGCTGCTTGATAATGAACTTGTTATAATGTGCTGAATAGAAATATCCTGAGTAACGAAGTCACAAAATAGCTACAAAATTTGCAGGTATGTACACTTCGAAGGCCAAAAGTATGTACATAACCTTCTAAAAGATTGGCTCATCTGAGCTGATTATTTTTATTCGCGCGTTATGTGTGTGCGATTTATACGGTGTAATAGTGAAAATACGATGTCTGGTTTCACAGAACGTGAGCTGATTGCCTCCTATAACCACAAAAACGAGAAAACAGGAATGGAGAACACGTGAAATCTTACCGGAAACCTTGATTTTTGAACCTCAAACCACTTTGTGGTGCAGTAATCATGCATTTCGTGATTATTTGCCGATATAAATTATTTCGCAACTTAATACTTAACGAACTTACTACAAAGAAATAAAATATTTCGGAAGATGAATATTGTGATAGAAATAAATTCTTTCGATAGAATATCAGAAGAAGAATACTGCTAGCCGTTTACTATTCCTTTCCAGTTCCGAAAGACCTTCTGAATTTCTTTAACATATCATGATTGATAAGTAAGTGCATGCGTGATGCAGCAGATCGAATCTGCCACTTGCTACATATTTATTTTTTCGATATTAATCTTTTGGATAAAGGAGATGCAGACGGACATTTCAAAGATCATGCAGTTGCCTAATTCTGTATTGATATGAATGTCTGTCTGGAACTTGAAGAAAGAAGTAAACATTAAAAATATATGAACAAAGATTCTAAAATTTACATTGCAGGCCACAACGGACTTGTTGGCTCTGCTATATGGAACAACCTCAAATCGAGAGGATATCATAATTTGGTTGGTCGTTCTCACAAGGAACTCGACCTCACCGATCAATATGCCGTTAAGAAGTTCTTCGATGAGGAGCGTCCCGATGCAGTTGTCCTTGCTGCTGCCTTCGTGGGTGGTATTATGGCTAACAGCCTTTATCGTGCTGACTTCATGATGATGAACATGAAGATTCAATGCAACGTCATCTCTGAGGCATACGCCCATGGAATAGAAAAACTCCTCTTCCTTGGTTCTACCTGCATCTACCCAAAGAATGCACCACAGCCAATGAAGGAGGACTGCCTCCTCACCTCGGAACTGGAATACACCAACGAAGAATATGCCATTGCAAAGATTGCAGGTCTGAAGATGTGTGAGTCATACAACCTTCAGTATGGTACCAACTATATTGCCGTTATGCCAACAAACCTCTATGGCCCTAACGACAACTTCCACCTCGAGAACTCCCACGTCATGCCAGCCATGATGCGTAAGGTTTATCTCGCAAAGTTGCTTCATGACCAGAATTGGGAAGCAATCCGCAAGGACCTCTCCATCCGTCCTGTAGGTGCAAACATTAAGGAGAATGGTGCAACCGAACCAACCCGTTATGTCATTGATGGCAACTCTGATGAAGCCCTCATCCTGAAGATTCTTGCATTCTATGGCATTGAGAACAACAAGGTAACCCTCTGGGGAACAGGCAAGCCATTGCGTGAGTTCCTCTGGTCAGAGGATATGGCAGATGCCTCTGTTCACGTCCTCCTCAACGTCAACTTCAGCGACATCATTGGCATAGAGAAATACTCATCTGTTCACTATGGCGTGAAGGCCGATGGCGTCGTTGACCGCAACCACTCAACCGGCCGAGGAGGAGCCATCCCATCTCTTGGCGAGATCCGCAACTGTCACATCAACGTAGGAACTGGTAAGGAACTCACCATCCGTGAACTCTCAGAGCTCGTTGTCAAGGCAGTAGGCTTCGAAGGCGAAGTTTTTTTCGACAGCAACAAACCAGATGGCACAATGCGTAAACTCATCGACGTCAGCAAGCTCCACTCCCTCGGCTGGACTCACAAGGTTGAGATTGAAGACGGTGTACAGAGACTCTTCGACTGGTACAAAAATTCGTTGATATAATGGCAAAACGGGTGTTCGTTTCAGGTTGTTATGACCTGCTGCATTCCGGTCATGTGGAGTTCTTTAAGCAGGCTTCACTGTTTGGCGACCTCTATGTGGGCATAGGTTCGGACGCAACCTATCAGGAATATAAACATCGCAAACCGATGTTCCCAGAAGAGGAGCGTCTGTTCATGGTGCAGTCAGTACGTTACGTCAAGGAAGCATATATCAACCAAGGCAGTGGCGTGTTGGACTTCATTCCAACACTCGATATGGTGAAACCCCATGTCTTTGTTGTCAATGCCGAAGGAGGGGGCGATGAGAAGCGACAACTCTGCACAGAAAGAGGCATAGAGTACATTGAACTCCAGCGCACACCAGCAGAAGGACTTGAGGCACGTTCGTCATCATCATTGAAAGCAACTCTTTCAAACCAGTTGAATGAAACAAACACTTCAGAACCATCAAAGGGCATTCCCACACGTCTTGACCTTGCCGGAACATGGATTGATCAGCCATACGTAAGCGTGCACCACCCTGGATGGGCTATCACAATCAGTCTTGAGCCGACCTTTGAAGTACGCGACCGTTGTGGGCTCTCTACCTCCACTCGTAAGATGATCCAGAAGATCTGGCCTGTCAAGCTCCCTAAGATGGATCCTGAGACGCTGGCACGACTTGTCTTCTGTTTTGAGAACAATCCTGAACGTACCGATGGTCATATTTCAGGAGCCCAGGACTCAATTGGCATCTGTGTCCCAGGTCTATGCCGTCATTATTACGACAATAACTTCTGGCCAAAGAAAGTGGAGTACACCAACGATGAGATGACGCTTCGTTTCCTCGAGCAGCACCTTGTTATGATCCCAATGGAACCTCGCAAACCAGGCTGCTCAGTAGTTGAAGGTAAAGACATCACCCCACAGAAGGTAACAGCCCTTGCTGATGCAGCCGAAGCCTGCTGGAACGCTATCATAGCCAAAGACCTCAATGCCTTTGCAGCAGCCTACAAAGCCAGCTTCAATGCACAGATTTCAATGTTCCCCGGAATGGTCACACCTATATACATTGGCCATGAGGAACTAGACAACACCTATATCCAGAAGACCATAGACAAGTACAGCCAAATGCCAGACGTTCTAGCTTGGAAAATGCCTGGAGCGGGAGGAGGCGGCTATCTGGCTTTGGTCGTAAAAGACGCACAAATCTTTTGTGAGACCCACAAAGAAGCCTTTGATCTCCATATCAGAAGAGAATAATAACAAGTAAATAATAAAGTATTAAACATTATGTCAAAAAACATTGCACTTATCACTGGCGTTACTGGCCAGGACGGTTCTTACCTTTCAGAGTTCCTTCTCGCGAAGGGTTACGAAGTACACGGCATCATTCGCCGTTCATCTGTTGACTACCGTGAGCGTATTGCTCACCTTGAGGGTCAACCTAATTTCCACCTCCACTATGCAGACCTCTCTGACTCTATGTCATTGGTGAAGCTCGTGGGCAAGGTACAGCCAACTGAGATCTATAACCTTGCAGCACAGTCGCATGTACAGGTATCTTTCGATGCACCTGAGTTCACTGCTGACGTAGATGCTGTTGGCGTTCTCCGTGTCCTTGAAGCTGTCCGTACCAACCACCTTGAGAAGACCTGCCGTATCTATCAGGCCTCTACATCAGAACTCTACGGCAAGGTAGAGGAAGTCCCACAGAATGAGAAGACCCCATTCCACCCTTACAGTCCTTATGCTGTTGCTAAGTTGTACAGTTTCTGGATCGTGAAGGAGTATCGTGAGGCATACGATATGTTCTGCTGCTCTGGTATCCTCTTCAACCATGAGTCAGAGCGCCGAGGCGAAACCTTCGTAACACGTAAGATCACCCTTGCTGCAGCACGCATCGCCCAGGGCAAGCAGGACTGCCTCTACCTCGGCAACCTCGACTCTCTCCGTGACTGGGGTTATGCCAAGGACTATGTAGAGTGCATGTGGCTCATCCTCCAGCACGAAACCCCAGAAGATTTCGTCATCGCAACAGGCGTACAGCATACCGTCCGCGAGTTCGCTACCCTCGCCTTCCATCATGCTGGTATCGAACTGAAGTGGGAAGGAGAAGGCATCAACGAGAAGGGTATAGTCGTATCGGTAGCCAATCCGGAGAACCAGCACATCGTAGGCAAGACCGTAGTAGCCGTCAGCGAGAACTTCTACCGTCCAACAGACGTTATCAACCTCTGGGGCGATCCAAGTAAAGCAAAGGCTGAACTTGGTTGGAACCCGATGACAACGACTTTCGAACAACTCGTAGAACTCATGGTACGTCACGATATGCAGAAGGTAGCAGCAGATCACGTTGCTGGTATGGTACGTACCAACTTGACCGAGAAGCTCAATTGGGCAGATAAGGATAAGTGGTAAGACCAAGCCCCTCCTAATTTAGTAGAATATAAAAGTCTCCCTAAGCAGGGAGATTTAGAGGGGCTAAACAGACAGACGGATGGTTCCCTTGGGAAGGTCCGATTCCTTCCGTCTGTTCCAATTGAAAATCTTCAAAGCAATGGAAATAATTAAGACTCATATAGAAGGTGTAGTTATCATCAAACCAAAAGTGTTCAGTGACCCAAGAGGGTACTTCTATGAAGCGTTCTCCCAAAGAGAATTTAACGAAAAAGTACGACCTATTAGGTTTGTACAAGACAATGAATCGATGTCTTCTTATGGTGTGATGAGAGGCTTGCATTTTCAAACTCCTCCTTTCACTCAGAGCAAGTTGGTTCGCTGTGTAAAAGGTGCCGTCCTTGATGTAGCCGTGGATATCCGCAAGGGCTCGCCTACCTACGGACAGCATGTACAATGCCTCCTCTGTGCGCACGATGAAGAAGGCAAGCGTATTGCTGAGCAGTACAAGGAACTTTTCTTCCCCCTAAACAGGGGGACTGAGGGGGTCTGCGGTCTCCAGTTCTTCGTTCCAAGAGGCTTTGCTCATGGCTTTGCCGTCCTCTCAGAGACTGCCGTCTTCCAATACAAGTGCGACAACTATTACGCCCCTGCTAATGATGGTGGCATCAGCATCAAGGACGACTCTCTCGGTATCGATTGGCGCATTCCAACAGAGAACGCGCTTCTCTCAGAGAAGGACACAAAGCACGCCCTCCTCAAAGACTTCGATAGCCCATTCTCAATTGACATGGATCTCTATCCTGAGTTCAAGTAAATAAAGAATTTAGTCTATCAGGTGTCACCGATTGTTTAACATTTAAATCCGAGTGGCATGAAAATAGAAATAAGTGCTGAGTTTTTGAAGGCCCTGGCTAACCTCGTGAAGTGGGTTGTTTTCCTTCTGTTGTGTTTGAATTAAACACACTGCTTAGGTATGGAATGAAAGTTCCAGTTAGTGCTGCAAATGCACTAGGGGAGGAAAATGTTTGCAACGACCTCCCCCGTTAAGGACAACCAGTAATTGTCTCACCTGATAGATTTTTCCACAAAATATTAAGTCGGAATTAAAACAATATAAGAATAGGTATCATACAATGGTTACCTAGTAATATAGTAACAAGTCAACAACAGCAATATTTTTAATCGGATTCGCAGTTCTCGCAGTTATCATGCTCGCATTCGCCATATACGAAATGAAGCATGCGTACGAGGTGGATCCGAATGACGAAACATTTTTAGATTAACAAATATACCAAGGGCAGAAACCACCTCTCGCTTTTACTATTCCTTTCACAGAGAGGAAGGTCTGCCTGCGGTTTTTATAGTTAAAGTAATGAGTTCAGATTCACAATCAAATAATAAGCGTATTGCAAAGAACACCATTTATATGTATCTGCGTATGATGGTGATGCTGGTTGTATCTCTATTTACTGCCGGCATTGTTTTTAATACACTAGGTGTAGATGACTATGGTATCTACAATATCGTAGGTAGCATTGTTGTATTCTTTACTTTCTTGAATAACGGATTGACACAGGCTACGAGGCGATTTATAACGGCAGAATTGGCAACAGGAACACCCGAATCGCAGCGAAATGTCTTTAACATGTCCTTGGTTTCTCATGCTATAATAGCCTGTGTAGTTTTTGTGTTAGCTGAAACCATCGGACTTTGGGGAGTAAACTATTTCCTAAATATACCTGAAGAGCGAATGTTTGCAGCCAACATTGCATTCCAAGTTTCCGTCTTGACAACACTTTTCAATGTTATGCAGGCTCCTTATACGGCTGCAATAACAGCAAATGAGAAGATGAATGTATATGCATATTTCTCTATCTTTGAAATTGTACTAAAGTTGATGCTTATTGCTGCTGTAGTTTATATCGATTATGACAAGCTCATAGTATATTCAATTATGATATGTATTGTTTCGATTATAAACATTATGCTTTATCGCGTTTATTGTCGCTTAAAGTTTCAGATGTGTAAATTAACAAGACCGCATGGAAGACAATTATTGAAGGAAATGTTTGGTTTTACCGGCTGGAGCTTGATGGGGCAAGGTGTAGTGGTGCTAAATAATCAAGGTGTAACCGTCCTGATTAATATGTTCTTTTCTGTTGCAGCAAACGCTGCAATGGGTGTTAGTAACCAGATTACCAATATAGTAAATCAATTTGTATCAAACTTTCAGATTGCATTTAATCCACAGATAACCAAACTATATGTAAAGCAAGAATACAATGAACTGATTAATCTTGTATTACGAAGCTCGCGCTTCTCCAGTTACTTGATTATGGTATTTATGATACCTATTTGTTTTCAGATAGATAACTTTCTTAGTCTGTGGTTAGGAGATTATCCTCAATATACCGTTGAGTTCTGTATCTTTACCCTGATGGCAATTTTTATTGATTGTCTTGCTGCACCACTTTGGATGGTTCTTGGATCTGACAAAGACATTAAAACATACCAAATAGTTGTATCTACCCTCTATTCCTTTAACTTTATAGGAAGCTGGATAGCACTCTATTGTGGAATGCCTCCATATTCAGTAATTCTTGTTAGAATATGTGTATTTGCCATTACACTCGTGGCACGCCTTATTTTGACAAAAGGCAAAGTAAGTGTTTTCTCTATAGGCCGATGGGTTAAGGATGTTCTTTTGAGATCTCTGATTATTGTATCAATACCTGCTGTTATCATGGTATTTGTAAATAAAATAGAGTATAGAAACAGTATTATTGAATTGATTGCGAATAGTTGCATTGCTTTCTTGTTTACAGTGATGACTATATATACATTAGGTCTAACAAAGAATGAACGAGCATTCTTTGTTGAGAAGATAAAGAAGTTCAAATTAGGACATTAATTTATGATAGAAATATGCGATAATAAATCATGTACTGGTTGTATGGCATGTGTGAATGTTTGTACACACAATGCCATATCAATGCAACCTGACGATGAGGGGTTTTTGAGACCAGAGATTAGTCAAGATCTTTGTAGGGATTGTGGATTATGCTCAAAGATATGTCCTGTCAACCTCAAAGTGTTAAAAGCAAAACCGCTTTCTGTGTATAGTGGTTGGAGCAAGGATGATAGCATCCGTATGGCAAGTTCTTCTGGAGGTGCGTTCACAGAAATAGCCAGACCTATTCTTGAAAGAGGAGGTGTAGTTTTTGGATGTGCATTAGATTCAGACCTTAAGGCTGTTCATACTTATGTTGAGTCAATGGAAGATTTAACAAAACTTAGAGGCAGCAAATATGTACAGAGTTATATTGGCGATAGTTATAGGCAGGCAAAGAAATTCCTGGTAGAAGGTAGAGAGGTATTATTCTCGGGCACACCTTGCCAAATTGCAGGTTTAAAAGCCTATTTGCGCAAAGACTACAACAATCTATGGACAGTAGATCTCATATGCCATGGAGTTCCCTCACCTCTTATGTACGAAGAATATAAAAGTTACATTGAGTCAAAGTATAACGACAAAATCAAGGATATAAAGTTTCGTTCCAAGAAGGTCAGTTGGAGTTATTACGGAATGTCTATAACATTCCGAAATAACTCCAGGAGCTATTACGGAAATTATTTTTCAGACCCCTACATACGTGGTTTTTTAAGAGATTATTTCCTCAGACCTTCGTGCCATCAATGTCAATACACAACGGAAAAGAGAGTAAGTGATTTCACCATTGCGGATTGGTGGAAATACAAACAACTCTCAAAAAAAGATAAGGATTGTTATCATAAAGGAGTAAGTTTAATTCTTGTTAATTCCGAAAAGGCTCAAAACGCAATTGGTGGATTAGGTTTGGACTTGGTGAAAAAAAACATTGAGAGTGCTCACGCTACAAACGAGTGTTTGCATACTTGCACGCGACCAAGCGATAAAAGATGTGCATTCTGGTTGGATTATAAAAAAAACAGAAGTGGATTCGAGTCTGTTATTAAATATATGACCCCACAACATACAAATTATAAGCAAGATATTTTGAAGAGAATTCCTAATACCGATCGTACTCTTTACATGGTTGGTATGTTCGATAGAATAATAAACCTTCCTATTAAATTTGTGAATATATTATCTGGGAAGTATTCTTTGGAAAAAATAGTATCTAAATTCAAAATGTTATGAATAACTTTATTAAAAGAGTAATAAATAAATATAATTACATAATGATCAATTTCTATTTAAAGAAATTAAGAAATCATATAGAATCAAGTATTAATAGCAATAGTAGGCAAAAGATATATTACTTTTGTGTCCCCGTTCATCCTAATCTTGGAGATCAAGCTCAATACATCTGCTGGCTAAAACTCTTTAAAGAATGGTATCCTGATACAGAGATTATATCTATCCCTAGTTCATTTGTGAACAATGATTTGATAGAATTAATCCAAAAACACATTTGTGACAAAGATAGAATTTTTATCCACAGTGGATACTTAATGTCTGACATACATGCCGATCTTAAGGTCATGTTGAACGTCATACCAAATTTTCCTAATAATAATGTAACCGTATTGCCACAAACAATAAACATTACCGATTCTTATCTTAAAGAAGAAGTCTCAAAAGTGTTTGATGGTCATAGTCACCTAAGAGTTATAGCGCGTGATGATGTATCGTATAATAATGCGAACAAACTATTCTCTAAATGTAAAGTAGAATTGATGCCTGATGTAGTCACTACCTTAATAGGTACAGATTATGTTGACTCATGCGGTTCTAGGTCTGGGGTTTTATTTTGTCTTCGAAATGATAGTGAGAAACTCTATACCGACAAACAGCTCGATGCTCTTAAAAATAAATTTAATTTTGTAACTATAGATACATGCGATACTTCAATAGTAGCAAAGCGTAAAGAATTAGATAAAAATAGAGAACAACTTATCAAAAAGACGATATCTATGTTCGCTAATTACCAGTTGATAATAACAGACAGATACCATGGTACAATTTTCTCTCAAATATCAAATACGCCTGTAATAGTTTTATCTTCTACAGATCATAAACTAAGTAGTGGTGTGAATTGGTTTCCAAAAGATATTTTCTCTCAGAATATGTATTTTGCAAATACTCTGGAAGAAGCATATGACATTGCAGTCAAAATTATAGACAGAAAAGGAAAGGAAATAAAAAATCCGCCATACTTCTTAAACAATTATTATTCCAAACCTCTTTAAAAAGAAGCAATGAGTAAGTTTTCTATATTTATAACTACCTTCTTTCTATTTTGGATTCTTTTTCTCCCTACGTATGAGTTTATTCCTGATTATACAATAAATGGATGGGTTAAGAATTCAATGGTACTTTTTATGGTACTATATTTCAGAAATGACATAGTGCCATCTTTTAAAGGCGAGTATAAAGGACTTTTTTGGGCTCTTGCAGGTTATGGTTTGATAAGTGTTTTATCGGTTTTCATAAATGCTGATACCATTAGTCAATATCCAGCTTATATATGGAGCGATGGTAAACAAATAGAAATGGAGAGCAATGCAACTGTGAAAAACGCTTTTTACAATTTTATATATCTCCTCACATTTGCATTGTTTATGCGAAAATTGTCCATGGAGCATAAGATAGTGCAGTTCATAAAGATATTATTTTATCTTATGCTAGGTTTAACAATATGGGTTGATATAGATGCATTTAGCCGTGCAGTTATTGATGATGAAGATATATTTGGGTATGTGGTTGAAAATAAATTTATAGTTTGCTATACCAATTTGTTTCTATGTGTCTTGTTCCATCTACAACATCCTTCTTTATCTCGTATAATAGAGAAAATCATCTTTATCGGTATATTAGTGGTAATGATTACAGTCAGTATTCACGTCCACTGTACAACGATGGTTGTTGGTTCTTTAATATATGGGTATTTTGCGTTTACGTTTTCAAATAGACCCATAAAATTATTTGCCACTCCAAAATTCTTTATATGGACAATAGTGATTGCCGATTTGTTTTTTCTGTTTTTTACTACATTCCTCCTGCAATTCCCAGTTGTAGCAGACTTTGTAGTTGACGTCTTACATGAGGACTCTACTCTTACCGGACGAGTATTGATATTTGAAAATATAATAGAGGCGTTTGAGGATCACTTGCCTTTTGGATATGGTTTTGGCAATTCACAATTAATATGTAGATTTTTTGGAGGTGCTACTAATCCTCAGAATGGACTAATGGAGATATTTATTAATGTAGGCATCCTAGGTTGCATAGCATATCTTACATGTCTCTATCATTGTCTTAAGTCGGTGGGCTTTGACGTTAATAAATATCCTTTAGTTATATTTATTTTAACAATGATTATAATTTCTACCATAGAGGTTCCTTTTAATCAGAGTTTCCTGTTCTTTAGTTTTATACTATTAGCATATCCACAAAGCGAAGATAAAACAATTTCTAAATATGAAGAATAAAGTTTGTATTTTGTCACCAGGATTCTTGCCAGTTCCAGATGTCCAAGGAGGTGCGATAGAGCGTGTAGTCACCATGCTCGTTGAGGAGAATGAAATTGAGAAGAAGTTAGATCTTACGATACTCTCTATACCAAGCGAAAAAGCTCAAATCGCAGCTAATGCTTTTAAGGAATCTAAGTTTTTGTATTTACCTTCTGGCTTGGGTACTAAGAGTTGTAATTTCATAACAAAATTGCATTCTTTTCTTTTCTGGAAGTTAAATCTTGATTTAAGTTTCCTCACTCGTCTTGTATCTCCCTTTAATAATTGGTTGAGAGAAAATGGCAAATCCTTCGATTTGATTATCAATGAGAATGGCCCTCTATTCTTAAACTACAACGCTAGCCAATCGTTAGGACGAAATAAATTCTGTTATCATTTACACGGTAATACAAGAGAAAACCGAATGTTGTCAAAAGCGTTTGGCAATATAATATCGGTAAGTGATTTTATCAACCAGCAGTACTTAAAATCATCAAAGTTACCAGCATACAAAGTAAGAACTGTTTTTAATGGAATTGATACTAGCAAATTTGAAAAAAAATTGGAAGTTACAGAGAAAACAAAGATTCGTAGTTCTCTCGGATTGAAATCTGATGATTTTGTGATTGTCTACTGCGGTAGGATTGTGCCTCAGAAGGGAGTTAAAGAACTTATAGAGGCAATACTCCTATTGAATAATCCTAAAATTAAGTTGCTCGTTATAGGTTCGTCTAATTTTGGATTGGGAGATATTGGTGAATATCCCGAGCAGGTAAAAAATCTTGTAGCCTTACACCCAGAACAGATTAAATTTACTGGATTTATTCCAAATCCAGAAATTTACAAGTACCATCAAATCGCAGACGTGGGAGTTGTACCATCTACATATACTGACCCTTGTCCATTGGCATTGTTCGAACTTATCACTTCAGGCCTACCAACAATTACCACAGCTGCCGGAGGTATGTTGGAGATTGGAACAGAAAAGACCACACTGTTTGTTGACATTAACAATATAGTTGCCGAATTAAGTGATGCTATATTAAATCTTTATAACGACAAGAATCTTAGAGAGTCTATGTCGCAAAACGCAATTATCAGACGAGAATACTTTACGAGAAAAAGATTCTATAATGATTTTTGTGATGTTGTAAGTTCTTTAGTAGAAAAAAAATAAATTGTGCAATGATTCTTACAATTGTTATACCTGTATATAAGGTAGAAAAATATATAGACAAATGTCTCAGTAGCATATATGCAACTTCCTGCCATGAAGATGTTTTTGAGATAATTGTAGTTAATGATGGGACTCCAGATGATTCTATGACCATTGTCTCTAAACATGCAGACAAACATACCAATTTGCGCATTATCAATCAGAAGAATCAAGGTCTTTCTCGTTCTCGCAATGTAGGTATAGAGAATGCTAAGGGGGATTACATTTGGTTCGTTGATTCTGATGATTGGGTGGAGAACGGTTTCCTGTCTAAGCTGATTTCCTTATTATCTACATCAGATAAAGATGTCCTTATGATAAAGCTCCGCGAAATAAGCGAGGATACAGGAGATTGTCTAAAGGTGACTATATTTCGGGATGAAAACACAATTGAATTTTGTAAGGGATGTGATATGATTACAAATTGGTTCCATCATGGTATTGATATCACTCCCATCCAGAAGTTCATCATCAAACGGCAATTCATTCTTGAAAATAATTTGTTTTTTGTGGAAGGTCTATACCACGAAGATAAGGAGTATGCACCAAGAATGCTAGCCCAAACGGACAATGTTGCTTATTATCCGGAAATAGGATATTGTTATCTCCGGAGATCGTCAGGTAGCATAACCACTGATAAATCTCTCCTCTTTAAGCGAGCTATCAGTTTGTTCAAAATCTATGACTTACACCTATCGCTAGAAAACAGCCTGAATAACGACAAGCAAAGGATTATTGAGGAGTTCAATTATACTATTGCATCACAGGCATGGTATTGTTGCGCTTTATCGGGTAACAAAAGCTGGAAGAACGTAATAGATCATAAGCATTTCATACCCTTGTTTCAGAAAGATGTGAGGAAGCACCTTTTCAAAAGTCCGAAACTAACTTCAAAAATACGTCAACTATTATTCCTAATTTGTCCATACCTCCTTATGAAAATGGGAAAAGGGATTAACTAATAACATTGTAAAATGATACATCTCATTTGTCAAGACTGGCTAAATACCAGTGGTAATCATGCAGGTATTATGTATCTGTGTAAGACTCTTCAAGAAAGGTATCCAGATACTTATCACATGTATTGTGCTCCTTCTTTTTTACCACCTTTAGATAAAAGGCATAAGTCTAGAATTGGTAAAAGATGGGATTTTTTTCTTGCCAGTATAAAACATAAAATATATGTAAAAAAATTATTTAAAGAAATTGCTCATACTACTCGTGAGGGAGATACCGTGTTCCTGACGGAGTATATGGAAGCCATGTATCCGATGTTGTCTTTCGCTCGAAAGGTTAAAAGTAATCTGCGGAAAGTAAAGTTGATTTCAATGGTTCATCTAGTGCCATCAAAACTTAATGCCTCTTACCCTGATGATATTGTATTCAAGCAATGGACAGATTGTGTTGATAAGATATTTACATTAGGTAGTTCATTAACTAATTATTTTATAGGCAGAGGTGTTGACGAATCAAAAATGACTACTACCTTCCATTATGTAGATGAATATTATATGCAGGAGGTTCATAGACACGATGATAAACCTGTGCGTGTAATAGCAATGGGCTCACAAATGCGAAATAACAAGTTATTGTCTAAGATATGCAGAGAGAACCCAGATATGAATTTTACAATTTGCCAAGGTTTGACTGATATGAGTCAGTTTTTTGTCGGTTGTAAAAACGTTACTTTAGTACCATTCGTGCCAGAATGTGAACTACGAGATATGATGCAAAAATCTGACATTTCGCTAAATAGCATGGAGGATACCATAGGTAGCAATGTAATAGTGACTTCGTTGGCGATGGGGCTTGCCATGGTTTGTAGTGATGTAGGTAGTATACGAGATTATTGCGATGAGTCAAATACCATTTTCTGTAATAATAATGATCCCGATGCTTTCTCTATAGCTATTAGAAGAATCAGTTTAAATCGGGAGTTACTTTTAAAAATGCGAGAATCGGCTGCCGCAAAAGGCAAAATGCTTACGATTGATAAATTTCACCATCAATTACAATCTTCAATATGAATCAAATAAAAGAGAAATACAAGAGGATAATCAAGGATGAGCAGCAAAACTACAAGGAATGGATGTTCCCTTCTCTTGGAAGATGTATAATGGCCTCCATCAAGAGCGAACCTGCATATAAGATAATGAAATGGCAGGTTGCCTCACGTTGGGCTGACTATTACGATGAAATGAGAGTTACATCTTCAAATCCTTGGTACAAGTTAATGTACATATTGTATTCAAGAAAAAGAAATAGACTTGGATTGCATGTAGGAAACGAGTTACTGACGACTAATATAGGAGAAGGACTACTTGTATATCATGGTAGGAACGTTATCAATACGTATGCAAAAATTGGTAAGAACCTTCATTTGCACGGATGTAACGTTATCGGTAATGCAGGACCAGACACTCCCACAGACTGTCCTACAATAGGAGATAATGTTATGCTAGGAGCAGGCGCAAAGGTTATAGGAAAAATAACGATAGCAGACAATGTGAAGATCGCTGCAGGTGCAGTAGTCGTTAAATCATGCCTTGTTGGGGGGGGACTTATGTTGGAGTACCAGCTCATTTAGCACAGTCGCATAAAGATGAATAGGAATAAGTAATTTATAAAATCAAATAATATGAGTATCATTAACAAACTAATCCAAAAAGTCAAGAAGGAAATAGCCTTTAGGACTTCTGAAGGGGCGATTAATTATTGGCGTTCCCTGGGTATAGAGATAGGGGAAGGCTCAGAGGCCCCACACCCGAAAACTGTTCAAATGGACGTAACAAGAACTTGTTTGATAAAGATTGGAAAGAACGTCCGATTGAACAGGGATTTGACAATCATGAACCATGATTATGCAGGTGTTGTTTTCTTGCGTAAGAACAATGAATTTATCAACTCGAGTGGAAGGATAACTATTGGAGATAATGTTTATTTTGGTCGTCATTGTACAGTTTTGAAGGGTGTAACTATTGGAGATAATTGCATAATAGGCTACGGAAGTGTTGTTATGCGAGATATCCCTGCTAATAGTGTCGCAGCAGGTACTCCCGCAAAGGTCGTATGCACTTTGGATGAATACTACGAAAAGCGTAAGAAACGCGCTATGGGGGAAGCTTTCGAATATGCTCGTACCATACAAGAAAGATTACACAGGCGTCCAGTGCCAGCAGACTTCTACGAGGAGTTCCATTATTTTGTTGATGGTTCAAATGCTGATCAATATCCAGAGATACCTCTTCGCAAACAACTGAGGGAAAGCTACGACGAATGGATGAAGGAGCACAAAAGGACATTTGATACTTTCGATGACTTCTTGAAAGCTGCAGGCATTGAATAAGATAAATTTCTGCCTGCGCAAGTGGTCGTATGAACGACATGGTGCGATACCATCAGGCAGAACAAAAACGAATATACTATGAGATATAACAGCAGTCCTTTTATCAAAATACCTATAGAGATTTTCTATAATTGGCAAGAAGGATACGGCGAGTTGTCTGCAATAATAAATGAGGCATTCGCTATTCCTGACACCGAGAAATTGTTGAGATTGGATAACATATATCCTCTCTATACATATTGGAGTAAATTATTTGAGGAGCAGTTTCGCGGCTTTAAAGAACTGGTAGAGCAATATTGTAAGGTTTTGGATTCTTTACTGAAGTCGTTTTTTGCATTAGTAGAAGATGGCAATAACGATTCAATCATAGAGCCAAAATCTACACTATTCATAATATATAATCGGTTGCGTGATACTCTCAATAATAAGAAGGATTTGCAACCTCTTGGGTTGGCATGTCTTCATCATTCAGTTCATTTGCTATGGCAATATGTTGACCTTTCATTTGAAAGAGAAGAAACAGGTTATGATGTTCCTCAGAAGTTATAGTTAAGCGCTTGTAAAAGGTTAAAATTGTCTGCTGACTATTTGCTATATGGCGTTTTGAAAGCTCTGGAGATGGCAAACATGGGTGCGTATAATGCTTCAAAATGTTTGCCTATCAGGGGTGTATATAATATAGCCCCTATCAAATGGGTACCAGATGGAAAGTACAAGCAGCAGCTACTTTCAGAACTGATGGACGGAATCAAATACGCAGATGCAGCTTATGCTATACCAGCAAAGAGCGTTGATCATGCTGCGGGTGATAAGGCTGATGTAACACTTAAACCAAAGGAAGTGTTCCGCTACCATCATTTGACAGTGGATATTTATGGTCGATTTCATTTCCCCTGCAACCTGAATGGATATGTTGCGGAAAAGCAAGGAGCAGATCGAAAGATAATGGTAGGGTTCTCTGGTACAGAAAATGCGATGAATTGGAAAACAAATATCGTACAATATATGTTCGGACCAGACACTACCTATCTGCTTGCTTCTGAAATAGTATGCCTCGTAGCTTCAAATCGCAGAAAGGACAATGAAGAGGAAATACCGATTCACGTTTACGGACATTCGCTTGGAGGTGGACTTATGCAGTATGCCATCTGTAATTGTCATGCAGATAACATCCGTGGATTTGGTTATAATTCCGCAGGTCTTTCATGTTCCACTTATGAGAAGTGCACAAACATAAAATACGAGCGAATCACACACCTCTATCAGCCAAACGATGTAGTATTCACCCTGCCTTTCACATTCCAGATAGGCAATGCAGTGAAACTGCTAAATTCATTTCATGGGATTTCCAACACGCATGGTCTTGATGTCATACGCAGAGAATGTGGGAACCCTGGTCAAGAGACCGCTGAGATAAGATAAAAGTGATATGACGAATGAAGAAAGATGGAAGTCCTTCATAACTGAGTTGAGGGAGTACGTTGAGGAGCACCATCACTTCCCAAACAAGCACACCTCAATGCTGAACGCCATCAAATACACTCGGAAGAAGATACGTGAAGGTACTCTGGAAGAGTGGAAGGTGGAACAGTTCAGGGAGATTGAAGGGATGAGAGATATGGAGGAGCATACGGGAGGAAGGCGCAGCACCTTTGAAAGTTTATGGTGTATGGTTTAGGGATTATGGCCGCTTCGCCATGACACCAGATGAAACAATAAAGATTACACACTCACATACACTCGCGAGGTGTAAGAGATTCAGCTGCAAGAGTTTACGACTGGAAATTTGGTACAAAATTACTGCTTTTTTAGCGCATAAGCAATGTTTGTCCCGGATGGCGAAACCACCCTGTCCCGGATTCTGTGAATTGCACTCTCATTCCTCCGCGCCTCCGCATGAGAAAATATAAACAAGCAAGAAGTAACCAAGGTAACAGGAGTAACTTTCAGTATCTGCTGAAAACGGAGGATATCCACCCACCCAAAACGGGGATATCCGTTCACTTTTCATGCTCTTTACCCTAATGGCGATGCAAAATTAGTCATTTTCTCTGTTTTCAGTTTGATTTGATACTTTTTTCTGCCGTAGAGAGGCTCCTTTTAGCTCGAAGCGCACACTTGTGTGCACCAAACGGTCGAGGATGGCGTCAGCGGCCGTAGTGTTTCCCTTCATCACATCGTACCAGTCGGCTACCGGTAACTGGGAGATGATGACGGTAGCTTTTTGGCCGTGCCTGTCCTCTATGATTTCCATGAAGTCAAGCAACTGCTGACCATCGAGCACCTTCATGCCAAAGTCATCCAGTATGAGCAGGTCTGTCTGTGCGAGTTTGGCAAAGAACCGGTGCAGGGTACTGGAGATGCGTGCAAGTGCTATCTCCTCAAAGAGACGGTAGACATTGTAGTATGCCACCTTGAGTCCGTTCATGCAGGCCTGGTGTCCCAGGGCAGTGCCGAGCCAGCTCTTGCCTGTTCCTGCTGCTCCTGTGATGAGCACGGACACTCCCTTGCTCACATAGTCGCATGTGGCGAGATTGAGCACCTTCTGCTTGTCCACTCCACGCTTGCTGTCGTAGATGACCTCGCCGATAGAGGCCTGGTATCGGAAGCGGGCTTTCTTCACCAGACGCGTGTTCCGGCTTGTAGTGCGGTTGTCCAACTCGGCCTGTATAAGCAGTTGCAGGCCATCTTTAAGGGAGAGCGAGTCATGCTGACGCGTCTCCTGCATGGTAGTCCAGTAATGCGCCATTCCGGGCATCTTCAGACTTCTCAGGGCGTTTGAGATTTCGTCCATCATGTTTGTTGTTTTGGGTGGGTTGATGTATAAGTGATTAAACTCTGTTATCTAAACTGTTCGCGTCCTCGTATATTGTCATGCTCGGGAGGGGACAAGTGACTCTCCGTCTGCACTACTCCAGCACATTTGCTTTCAACGAGGGAGCGTATAAACCTATAGCTGTAGCGTCCATACCGCAGGGCAGTCTCGCATGCAGTACGGAAGACGAGCGGATCGCTGCTTCTCTGCAGGCTGAGCAAGCCGTCACACGTGCGGTAATGCGTTTCCGCAGGCATGCAGGAGTCGTAGAAGATATGCCTCATCAGCTCTGCAAGTTCCTTGGACGCCTTCTGTGCACGCTCTATGTACCTGCCTGCGCTCAGGCCTCTGTATTCACTTGACTTGCTTGCCAGATGCTCCTCCACGATGGTGTACCTGCCCTTGCTGTAATCCCTTGCATGTGTTGCAACGAGCGCTCCGCCCACATAGATTTTCACGAGTGAGCGTGTATAGGCTACATGGGCTGTTTTTGAGATATGCTGATAGGGCACGGTATAGTAGTGCTGGTCGCGTCCGAGATAGACACAGCAGTTGGAGGACACCTTCAAGTCCGTGTATGAGACTATCTCAAAGTCTGCTGCAGGCAGCGGCTTGAGGTTGGGCCTGTCTATGGCAAGGAAGCGTTCCTCCCGGGTGTACGGATTCTTCTGCATGCGCTTCTGGTTGTGCTTGCGCATCTTCTCTGCGGCTGCCGCATTCAGTTCGTCTAAGGAGTAGAAGGTCTCGTTGCGGAGTTCTGCGAAGACACGCATGTAGACGAGCCTTACGCTGCCCTCCACGTTGGACTTGTCCTTGGGATGGACAGGACGTGCCGGTACCACCACCGTGCCATAGTGGTTGCCCATATCCTCCAGCACTCTGTTGAGTGACGGCTCGTACCTGTCCGTCTTGATGACGGCAGCCTTCAGGTTGTCTGGCACGAGCATCTTCGGCACACCTCCCAGATGCTTCAGGCATTGGGTGATGGCATACACGAAGTCCTCTGTGCGCTAGGAGGGGACGAAGAGCAGATAGCCGTAGTCGCTTGCAGGCAGAGTTGCGACAAAAGCCTGGCACTGTACGACCTCGCCGGTTTCCAGGTCGATATATCCCATCGTGTCACCGGTAAAGTCAAGGAAAAGCTTCTCGCCACCGGTGCGCATGTCGGCAAGGATGGTCGAGGGCGATTCCTTCCCAGCCTCCGTATTTTGATTGTAGTGGAAACGGAACTGGGTGAGGCTGTAGTGGTCGTCAGGATGCTCCTGGATGTATTCCTCCCACAGGAGTTTCAATGTGACATGTTTGCGCTTCATCTCCTCCTGGAGATATGGAAGCAGTGCCTTGAACGCCTCAAAACGCCTGTCGGGATATGCCGCATTGCCACCCTTCAGACGATGTTCAAGCACGGGGTCGTCGAGTTTGAGAAGACCTTCTATACCGAGTTCATCGGCAAGGGCCTTCCTTACGTAGTTATTCACGGTCTCCTTGTTGATGCCGACTGTTGCGGCCGCCTTGCGGTTGGAGACTCCCTCCTTCTTAAGGAGAAGTAGTTGCTTGATCTGGCTCATTTCCTTTGTCTTTCCTGCCATGGTCGTATATTGCATGTTAGATGTGTTTCTACATACAATATACATGAAAAGAGCGGAAAAGTGAACGGATATGCTCCGTTTTCTGGGAGCGGGCTGACATCATGGGGAAATCGTGAACGGATATGCTCCGTTTTTCCGACGCAAGTCATTGGAAATCAGCAAATCTGATTTTCCTATGTGAACGGCAATGCTCCGTTTTCTGTGCGATTTCGGTATTCATCACACCTCTCTCACTACAGGTGAACGGGTATGCTCCGTTTTTTCGAGCGATTTTCAGCGTTTTCGGCTATATTGAACGGATATGCTCCGTTTTTCAGGCCAATTTCAAGCTGATTTTCTGATCACAAGTGGGTGGATTGAACCGCTCTTAGTGGGTGGGGATGCTCCGTTTTCAGCACCTACGTAGAGTTGACTAACCTCGGTCGGTTGGTGCAGGCGAAGATCGATGGAATAGGTACACACAGGCATGAGGAGGGTGTGATTGTGCGCAACTCAGTCATCATGCCAACGCATGTGCACCTGACCATCGAGATTACCAAAGAGCTGCCCATCATCCAGCGTGGCAAGAACCGCGAACGCTACCATCTGGGGCGTATCATTGGTTACGTGAAGAGTGGTACGACCGGTTGGTATCGCCGTCTGCTACAAGGCGAGATCGTGGACGAGATCCTGGCCAAGCCCAACTGGCGTGACATCTACAACGAGGACGGCACTCGCAAGGACGGAAATAGTTCCTCTCTGACGACAGATAGGAACATAACGTCAGCAGGGGACAATGATGCCATCGTCACCGCCAGCCTCTGGGACGCGAACTACAACGACAAGATCCTGACCCCCCAGCAGAAATATGAAGAGTGGAACCGCTATGTGGACATGAACCCGTTCCGATGGCGGATGCGCGATGAGCGCCCTGACCTCTTCGAGCATAGGCTACACCTGATGGTGGAGGGAACCGACTACTCGGCATGGGGATGTATGTTCCTCTTGCGAAAGCCTGACCGAATACAGGTGTTCTGCCACCGCTACAAGATGGATGCCACCGAACGCTACCGACTAAAAGATGCGCATGGCGAATGGATCCCATACATCTCTACACCAGAGTTCGAACAACAGAAAGCCAACGTCCTATCGGCTGTGCGAGAAGGTGCTGTGGTGGTCAGTCCGGGCGTAAGCCCTGGAGAGGCAGCCATTGTGGAGGCGGTCTTGGAGGCAGGTGGCGAAGTCATCAAGCTCTACAAGGATCCGCTGACCAAGAAAGCCCACCCACGCGGAACGGACATCGACCATTGTGCTCAAGGCAAGATGTTGGTATTAGGACCATGGGAGATACCCGATGCCAACGCCTTCGAACAACGTTTTGGCGACAAAGATAGCAAGTACGCCCAGTTCCACAACCTCAACGACCTCGCCAAGCGTCTCTGCGAGCCGCTGAATGAAGTAGTACTGAAAGAGGTTTGGGAGGAATAAACATCACTGTTCGGGAAGTGTTAACGTTAAGTGTTAAATCAAATAGAATTAGAAAGTTTGAATTATGGCAACATATAATCATGTACGAGGAAAAGTATTCGTTGTAGGAAGTAACGTTTATGAGCATACCTCTAAGCAACTCAAAAACGCAGTAAATGACGCAACATCGATCGCCGCTAAATTCAATGAGTTGGGGTATGTAGTTTACACTCCTCAGATTGACGTGAGCGTCTATGATGCTGATGCTGCTTTATCGGATTTCTGTTCAGATTTGAAAGATTATGATGTCGCCATATTTTATTTCGCAGGTCATGGTATTGAGATAAAGGGTAAAAACTATCTCTGCTTCAAGGATACTCAGTTTACTGGTGTAGAGAAGACGACTATTCGAACGTCTCTTGACCTCCAAGATACTATTAAGCAGTTGCATGAGACAGGGTGCAGAATGATTATAACTATCGTTGATGCCTGTAGGGATAATCCTTTTGCAGAAGATGAGGGACGTGGCTGGGGATCAATAAACTTGCTCCAATCTATACTCCTAAAGGAACAATGATTGCTTATTCAACATCGCCAGGAGAAAAGGCTTCTGATGGTGGTGATGCTGGACATAGTGTTTATACGCAGTCGCTTCTGAATTATCTGGATAAGGAAGGATTGGAGATTGAGGCGTTCTTCAAGAAAGTCCGTTCAATGGTATATTCGCTTAGTGGCGAAAAGCAAACCAGTTGGGAACACACTTCTTTGATTGGCGAATTTTCGTTTAATTCTGGGAAAATCATCAGTGCGGCAGAGTTAGGATATGGGGTGACTGCCATCTGCGACAAGGACTATGACATGACTGATCCTGAGATAGGCAAGGTCTTGACTAAATTCAAAACCTATACTTATGATGTGCAAGCAAGCGGCTTGGAGTTGTTTGAGTCGTTAAACTCTCGTAAACTGAAGCCGGATCAATTGTTTGTCATAGGAAGAAATATCCTACAAGCTGCGAATGGAAATTGTTGGGCATGCCAGGGGTTCATAAGGGATGCTAATAGGATTGCACAATATTCGCATGATGGTTTTAATCATGTGCTGAATGGAATCTTGTTTGAAGTGTACTTTAATTCGGAGTGCCATTTCAGGGGCGAATCATGCAAACGTGCTTTCTTGGATGATTTGATGGTTTTGGCTAAAAACGACACGTTCAAGTCTTCTTTTGAGTTTATCCAGAAGGCATTATCGGCTCATAGCAATAAAGTTTTGTTCGTACCGCAAAAAGATGCCCAGATTGTCGATATTATATTGGGGTTGGAAGAAGCAACAGTTGACTATGCGTGGTCAGATGTCGAGGCTCTGAAAATTGTCTCTGCGAAAAATGACGGCACAGAATTACTGACTGATGAAGAGAACAATGTATTCCCATCTCGTCCAGACCTGTACTCGCTTGACCAGCTCAAGGAGATGCTCTGCAAGCATTATGTTATTCCTGATAGGTATCTGAATATAATCGGGGATAAAGAAATAGACAAGAACCTTTACGTTGAGAAAAAGTTTAAGAAGATAATCTGAGAGTTTTAAGTGAATACATAGACATGTCAATTTTAACATCAGAAGTGCAAGTAGGTTACTTCCTGCTGGAGGGCGGCACAGTGATAGTAATCAAAGAATTGCTAAGTGTAGATTATTATTTGTGCAGCGACAATGAAATACATTCTATTGATGAATTGATGCCATTAGGTAGTGTCTTCGTGGATTGGTCGGCACATCCAGATTACATTGGTGAAGCATTTTTCTTCTCTTCAGGTTGTGAGGAAAATGGAGAGACGTTACCATTCTGGAAAAATCGGAGCATGCTGTTACACATGGCATGATTAATAATATGTTATAAATTGAGCATTTTATCCAAAAAGGCATAACTGATAATCAATGCTTTAGCCAAGCAGCTTTTGCGCTTGTCGCAAA
>Ga0208197_1001251_pt1 | contig 26538 bp, 21 predicted proteins | sample AD_JPNNA4_MetaG_FD_184444 | JGI IMG/M metagenome (GOLD analysis project Ga0208197, IMG submission 184444) | Active sludge microbial communities of municipal wastewater-treating anaerobic digesters from Japan - AD_JPNNA4_MetaG (SPAdes) (version 2) | ecosystem: Engineered > Bioreactor > Anaerobic...
AGACCGTCTTTTAAGATTAAAACGCAGTTTACCGTTCAAGCGATTTTTAGTATTTTGTTGTTGCTTGCGTTATTGTTTACCCTGTTTGAGGCGCGGACGCGTAAGGAGAGGCTTATCAATGCGGAGGAACAAAAATATTTTTCCATGCTGCTTGCCGATGAGTTTAGACAAACGTCGCAGGATTTAACCCGCTCCTGCCGCGTTTACGTTGCCACCGGCGGCGATATGCGGTATTGGGATGAGTATTGGAATATTGTCGCATGGCGAAAGGGAGATGTTCCCAGACCGCAAACAGTAAACGCTAATTTGTATCCGGGAAGAACTGTCGATCAGCAAGTTTTAATGAAAGAGCTTGGATATACGGAGCGCGAATTATCGCTCCTTAAACAGGCGATAGATTTTTCAAACAAACTAATTGCCGTTGAAGATCAGGCGATGCGTTGCGTGAAAGAAGGGCGTTTTGTATCCGGTCCCTGCGCGATGCGCGGCGACGAGACGCTATTGGAATTTGCTATTCGTATTGTCAACGACGAAGCCTATCATGCCGAAGTTGAAAAGATTATGGGACCGGTCGGCGTTTTTGAGCGCGAACTTGACGAGCGCGTAACGTTGACTACGCAAAACGAAAGCCGCAGGATGGATATTTCTCAAAGCGCGGCGACGGGCTTTGCTATCGTTGTAATCATATCGGTCGCGTTTTTTGTCTTCTTTTTAAGCAGATCGGTTATAAATCCGATTTTAAAAACGTCTGAAGTATTTACCGTTCTTGCAAGCGGCGACTTAACATATTCATTGCGCGTTGGGCAAAACAACGAAATTGGCGGCATGGCGCGAAACTTTAACGAAATGCTTGAAAGCGTTAAGCGGCTTATTAGGGCTATTCAAAAAAACGCCGAATTCTCGTCGGAGATTGGACAAAATCTCTCGTCAAATATGACCGAAACTGCCAGCGCTATAAACCAAATTACCGTAAATATCCAGGACGTTAAACAGCGGGCGCTGAAGCAGGCTACAAGCGTTAGCGAAACCGCCGCTACGATGGAAGTGATTATTAATGCAATAAAACAGCTGAACGACAGCATAGAGAGTCAATCTGCGAGCGTTGTTCAATCTTCCGCCTCGATTGAAGAGATGGCGGCGAATATAGCCTCTATTACTCAAACTCTCGGCAAAAGCGACGTAGTTGTCCGCGATTTGGCGACGGCTACCTTCGACGGTAAAGAGACGCTCTACTCTTCAAATAACATTACCCAAAAAATAATGGAACAGTCGAGCGGCTTACTTGAAGCAAGCGACGTTATCCAAAACATAGCGAGCCAGACAAATCTCCTGGCGATGAACGCGGCGATCGAAGCGGCTCATGCCGGCGAGTACGGGAAAGGCTTTGCCGTCGTCGCCGACGAAATAAGAAAACTTGCCGAGGAGTCGAGCGCTCAAGGGAAAAAGATAACTTCCACGCTTAAAAATTTTTCAATCGAGATTGAGACGCTCTCCGGCTCCTCCAAAGTACTGGAAGAGAAGTTTAACGCAATTTATTCCCTCGCCGAACAAGTTAAAGATGTGAGCGCCAGCGTTATGAGAGCGATGACGGAGCAAGAACGCGGAAGCCGCGAGGTTTTGTCCTCCATAAAAAATATCAACGAAATAACGGCGGAAGTAAAATACGGCTCTGAAGATATGCTCAGAGGAGGCGAGCAGGCGGCGGCAGAGATGCATAAACTTGACGACCTAACCCGCGCGATTACCGACAGCATGAACGAGATGGCTTCGGGAGCGGCGCAGGTAAACCAAGCCGCTCAGGAGGTAAACAAGATTACGCAAAAGAATGAGGAGAGTATTGAAAACTTGTCGAGAGAGGTGGGGAAGTTTAAAGTATAGTAATTTAAATTGATATATTACCTATCGTTTAATTTAGTATACTCTTTTTCTACCGCCACGCTTTTATATGCAGGTCTTATAATTTTACCGTTATTTGCAATCTCTTCAATACGATGCGCGCTCCATCCGGTTATTCGCGCCGTTGCAAATAATGGGGTGAACAACTCTTGTGGTATTTCTAACATTCTATATACAAAACCCGAATAAAAATCAATATTAGCGCTTATACCTTTATATATTTTCCTATGTTCAGAAATTACCTTAGGCGCTAATTGCTCTACTTTTTTATATAAATTAAATTCTTCAACTAATCCTTTTTCTTCCGCTAAATTCTCCGCAAATTTCTTTAATATTACGGATCTGGGATCAGATAGGGAATATACAGCATGCCCCATTCCATAAATTAATCCGAGATTGTCAAAAGCTTTTTTGGACAAAATTTTGCTCAAATATCCGGAAATTTCATCGTCGTCATTCCAATCGTTAATGTTTTTTTTGAGATCCTCCATCATTTGCGTAACTTTTATATTAGCCCCGCCATGTTTAGGACCTTTTAGAGAGTTTATAGACGAAGATACCGCCGCATAGGTATCTGTGCCGGAGGACGAGACAACATGATTCGTAAATGTAGAATTATTTCCGCCTCCATGTTCTGCATGCAATACCAATACTAAATCGAGAAGACGAGCTTCTAATTTTGTATACTTATTATTAGGTCTGAGAATATGAAGTATATTTTCCGCTATAGAATGTCCCTTTAACGGGTTGTGAATAATTAAACTTTGATCTTTAAAGTAATACAAAAATATTAAAAATGAATAAACTGCTAATAAAGAAAAATTTGATATTAAATATAACGATTGTTTTAAAATATTTTCAAGAGAAGTATCGTCGGGATTATCGTCAAAACTATATAAAGACAAGACGCTTTTAGAAAGAGAATTCATTATATCTTTAGCGGGAAACCTCATTAAAACGTCTCTAATAAAACCGTCGGGGAGACCTCTGTATTGACTTAACAATTCTTTAAACGAATTTAACTGTTGCATATTTGGAAGTTTACCCAATATTAACAAATAAATAGTTTCTTCAAATCCAAACCGTTCTTCGAAAATAAATCCTTCAATAATCTTGTTTATATCAATACCTCGATAAATCAATTGTCCTTCAATGGGATATATTACTCCGTCTTTTTCTTCAGTTCCTCTAACTTCTGAAATTTCTGTAAGACCGGCCAGTACCCCTTTACCGCTAATATCTCTTAATCCGCGTTTTACATTATATTTTGTATACAACTCATTATCGACTATAGTTGTGTTTAATATATTTTCAATAAATACCGATAAAATTCCATCATTCATTCGTAATTCCTCCTATATTTTATATATAATATTAAAACGAATATCGTCTAACGTTTCATCGTAGATGTCGAATTGACGGCTGGCTTATAAAAAACTAAATACAACTAACAAATACTATAAATAATATCAAAAATCAACCATAAATTTATAATTTTACGTAATTCGTCAGTTTTTTTTGGAATGGGGAATAAATTAACGCATATGCGTTGCGTCGATAACGCGCGGCAATTGCGCATAAAAATTCGACGCATATGCGTTAAACCGTAAAATAAAATATAACGCCATATGTGTCAATTTATTCTATTTTCTAAAGCGCTGAAGTTACCTTATCTGAAAATATTTGTCCCATATGCGTCGATTTATTCTTTACATCATATGTGTCAATTTATTTTTAACGCCATATGCGTCAATTTTCAAAAATTTTGGGATTTCCAATTATGGACTTGACATAAATATCAAATTTGTTTAAAGTCGAAATAATGAAACGCGGAGATTATTTATGAGCGATTTAGAACAAATCTTGATGAAAATGAAAAAACAATCGGCTCTGTTGGCGAGTCTTTCCGGCGATACAAAAAACTTGGCTTTAAGAAAGATCGCCGACAACTTGAGAAAGAATAAAACTCGAATTATAGAAGAAAATTTGTCGGATATAAAGATCGCGCAGAGCGAAAACCTACAGGATACTCTATTAAAACGGCTTTTATTAGACGATAAAAAGATCGAGGGGTTGATTGAGGGGGTTGAAGACCTGATCAAACTCGAAGATCCGACTAATAAAATATTAGCCGTTACCGAACTCGATAAAGGTCTCGTTTTGACAAAAAAATCTGTCCCCATCGGCGTTATTGGCGTAATATTTGAGTCGAGACCCGACGCGTTGATACAGATATCTACTCTTTGTATCAAATCGGGTAATTGCGTTATCCTCAAAGGGGGGAGAGAGGCGGCTAGGACTAACAGGATTTTAGCGGACATAGTCGTCGAATCGATCGAGTCCGTCGGCGAGGAGTTTGAAAACTCGTTATATCTCCTTGAGACCCGCGAAGAAGTGTCGGCTATGCTAAAATATGATAAATATATCAACCTCGTAATACCGAGAGGGTCTAATCAATTTGTGTCGTATATAAAGAAGAATTCTCTTATACCGGTTTTGGGACACGCCGACGGGATATGCCACCTTTATGTGGATTCCGACGCAGATATCGATACCGCCGTCGAGATAACTTTTGATTCAAAAACTCAGTACGTCGCGGCGTGTAACGCTTTAGAGACGCTATTGGTAAACGAGACGATTGCCGGGAAATTTCTCCCCGCTCTAAAGAGAGAGTTGGATAAAAAGGACGTTGTTATAAAAGGGGATAAAAAAACTAAAGAGATACTTAAAGACGTCGAAGACGCGACGGAAGAGGATTGGTCGACCGAGTATCTCGACTACATATTATCTATAAAAATTGTCAAAAACGTCGACGAAGCGATAGAGCATATTAATAAATACGGCTCCGGTCATACGGATAGTATAGTTTCAAAAAACTCTAAAAATTGCGATAAATTTACGGCGCTTGTCGATTCTGCCGGCGCGTTTGTCAACTGCTCGACAAGATTTTCGGACGGATTTAGGTACGGTTTTGGAGCGGAAGTCGGCATCAGCACTAATAAAATTCACGCCAGAGGACCCGTCGGACTCGACGGGCTTGTTATATACAAATACATACTTCAAGGCGAGAGCCATATAGTAGAGGATTATTCAAGCGGTAAAAAGAAGTTTGTCCATAGAGAGATAAGTTAACGCTTCGTTTTGGGCGGAGGTAACGAATGGTATTATTGTCATTATCGGTAATTCTTACAATATTAATCTCGGCGGCTTGTTCGTTATTTGAGGCGGCTATTGTAAGCGTATCGTTGACGGATATAGCTAAAATTTCTAAAACCAACCTCGCGTCGGCAAACATTTTACAGAAATTTAAAAAAAACATTCAGGAGCCCGTCGGCGTATCATTAATAATAAAAATTTTTGCTTACGCGACGGGGACGTCGGTATCCGGAGTTTTTTTCTACAAAAAATTCGGATTGGCTTTATTACCGGCTTTTGCTTTGATATTTCCTATTGTTTTAGTTATTATTTCCGACATAATTCCTAAAACTTACGGGATTGCCAATAACGTTAAGGTAGCGGCGTTTTGCGCAAAACCGGTCGATCTGTTAGTTAAGATATTTAAGCCTTTTCTATATATTTATAAGATAATAAGCGAAACGCTTAAGAAAAAAGCGGGTAAAGGTAAAAAAAGCAGCGTGGACGATATAGCGGTTTTGACAAGATTTGCCTCTATGAATAATATGATCAGTAAAGATCAGGAACAAATATTATCCCAAACTCTCAAACTGCAGAAAATAAAAGTCAGCGATATTATGGTAAAGAAAGAGGAAGCCAAATATCTCTCTACTAATATGAATCTTATGGAAGCCTTACTTGAAGCCCACATATATCATCATACAAGACTTCTTGTAGTTAAGGACGGCAATATCGACGACGTCGTAGGATATGTGAATTTTAAAGATATTATAAGCGCCCTTCAGACGAATCCCGAAGATCCCTCCTTACTTAGCATATGTAGACCGATTATTAATGTCCGGGAAGACGATGTTCTTCTTACCGCTTTAAAAGTGTTATCGAGAAGCCGCCAGCATATAGCGTCCGTCAAAGACGACAAAGGCGGATTGGCGGGGCTTACCACGCTGGAGGACGTTATCGAGACTATTATAGGGGATCTCAACGAAGAGATTGAAGAATTGCCCACTTTTTTTTATAAAATTTCTGATACTCGATATATTGCCGGAGGCGGTATTCCGATGAAGTCGTTCAGAGAAAAATTTCATTTGTCTCTTCCGGACGTGGTTGGGAATTTAAACGATATGATGTTGCAACTATTCGGCAAAATTCCAAAAAACGAAGACAAGATTAAATTGGGCGACTACGTCTTGATAGTCAGAAAAATGATACGCTCTCAAATATTTGAAGTAATAATTGACACTAATATTGATATTGAAAATAAGTAGTTACTGTTTGTCGAGGAGTTTTACAAGTTTGACGGTTCTGTCGGACGCTTCAATAATCTCAAACGAGACGTTTTTATAAACGACTTTCTCCCCTTTTCGTCCTATTCTGCCTAGAGCTATGTTTATGAGTCCGCCCAGCGTTTCAGCCTCTTCGTCGGTAAAGTCAATACCCGTTTTCTCGAGAAAGTCGTCGAGATAAGTTTTTGCATCAAAAATGTTTTGTTCAATTAGAGCTTCCGACTCCGAAGATTCGGGGTAAAATCCTTTTATTCCGCCTATAATCTCTTCCACAATGTTGTCTATCGTCAAAATCCCGCGCGTTACGCCGAACTCGTCGACGACTATGCCCATATACTTTCTGTTTCGTTTGAGCTCGGATAGTATCTGAATAACCGGTTTTGTCGACGGAACAATATAAAGTTTTTCCGTATAAGAGGTAATCGCATCGGTATCGTCTGCGCCTAAAATGTTTATAACGCTAATCGTTGAAGAGATATTAAAAACATTCTCTCTATAAACGGGATATCGGCTAAAATCGGCCGTTTTTATTACTTCTTTAAAATCTCCGACGGTAGAAGTTTCGTTAATCGCGACGACTTCGTTGATATGAACCATTATGTCTTCGGCGGTCAACTCGCTTATATCAAAAACTTCATTAATTATTTTTTTTGTTTCGTCTGAAATATTTTCAAATCTTCCGACGACCAGAAGCTCTAATTCGTCTTTTGAGATGGAGTTTCCTTCTTTATCGATTTTTAGCGCTTTACCGATGAATTTAGATATTCTACTTACGGTAAACATTAACGGGAAAAGAACAAAATAAGCGGTCTTAATGAATTTGGCGTTTCTTAAAGCGGTAGTATTTGGGTATTTTCGAGCTATCGACATCGGGAAAAGCTCTCCAAATACGAGTATAGTCGGCACCATGACGAGCGAAATAATTAAGTCGATTTCGATTATTTGTAGAATAAAGCTCAATTTATCTATGATTACTACTTTAAAAAAGTAGTCGGCAAGAGCGGTGGAAACGACCGTAGCTATATTGATACCGACGAGCGTGGTGCCAAATAATCTCTCCGGATTGTTTAGTAGAGCGAGAATAATAGCGGCTCTTTTATCGCCGTTTTTTGAAAGATAATCTAGCTTTATGCGGTTGGAGCTAACCATAGCCATTTCTGAATTTGAAAAAAACGACTGCATAAATATAAATAATATGATCAAAAAAGGTATGAAATATATAGCAAACAAATTACCCCTCCGCGATTGTAGCGTTTAAATCAAAAAGTTCGTTTTTCTTTTTTAGTTTTCTTACTTTAGTTATTAAAATTTTTTCTATTTTGTTTGGTTCGGCTCCGATTACTTTAAATTGAAGATTATCAAATTTGAACAGCTCGCCTCCCTTTGGGATCCTTTTCACCTTTTCAAGCAGATAACCGCCGATTGTCGCCGCCGAGTCGCTTTTTAAGTTGACCTTAAAAATTTCGTTGAATTCGGCAAGTTCCAATTTTGATTCGACTTCAATCATTGAAGGATTATACTTATAAAAAAGAGGAACTATCTCTTCTTTATCGACGACTTCGCCTATAATCGATTCGATAACGTCTTCCATTGTTACCAGACCCGAAACGCTTCCGTACTCGTCGATCACTATCGCTAAATGTTGCTTGGAACTCTGAAGCGTTTTAAGCAAATTATCGACTTTCATAGTCTCCGGAATAAAAAAAGGTTTTGCTAATATAGATTTGTAGTTTTCCAAAATATCTTCTTTATTACAATCCGATTTTACAAGTTCTCTAACGTTTAGTATTCCGATAATATTTTCTTCCTCATCTTCCCACACCGGCGTTCTGGAATACTTCTTCTCTTTTATTTTTTGGCGCAACTCCGACATTTTAGTCGTCGTTGAAAAAGAGAATATCTCGTTTCTGGGGCGCATTATTCTCCATACCTCCGAATTTGGGAAAGATATAACGTTTCCGAGTAGTATGCTCTCCTCTTTGTTTAGAATTCCCTCTTTATGGCTCTGTTTTATAATTTCAATCATTTCTTCGGACTTGTATTCGTTGGATTCCGTTACATTTCTATATTGAATATGAGAAAAAATAAATACCAAGAATTTGGAGATGTTTCTAAAAATAAAAATAAAGGGGGTTAATATTATAGTAAGGAAGTACAGTATAGGAGCGACAATCAAGGCAATCTTCGGAGCTACTTTTATCGCCAACGTTTTAGGGGTAACTTCGCCGATAATAAGTATCAATAAAGTCATTACAATAACGACTAATATATAATCCGCCTGCGGGATATATTTTGTGAATATATTGGACGCCGCCAACGTAGCCGAAGTGTTTACCGTAGTATTGCATATCAAGATCGTTACGAGCAGTTTTTGCGGATGTTCAAGCAAATCAAAGATCATTTTACCTCTGATCTTGTACTTCCGTCTAAGATCCTCTACCTTGAGACTGTTGAGAGAGAACAGAGAGGTCTCAGAACATGAAAAGAATGCCGATAAAGCTAAAAATATTGGTAAAATTATAAAATTACTATCTATCAAATCGGTTTGTACTATAAAAAAAAAGAATTTGTTCGATATATATATTAATGAAAAAATTATTAATGTCAACTATATTTTATGTTTTTTTTATGACAAACGCCGTTTATTGCGATATAAATTCCTACTCGGAAAGACTTTACGCTTTTTTTGTTCTGTCGTTTCACAGAAAATATGAGATATATTGTTCAAAAAAACCTATAGGGTATTATAAATACAAGGAAGTTGTAAACGGCTGCGAGCTATATTTGACCTACGAGGGACGGGATTTCTTGAAAAAATGCAAATTTGACGAGAATTATACGGTATCGTCCGATATTTATCCTTTAAATATGTACGCTAACAACAAAGGAGAAGTCGCGCGGTTTAGAAAAAAATTCGGTCCCGTTATAGAAAAAAACAGAGAGCGGAAGAGATACCCCTACGGATATGGCGAAAATTGATAATGGGTTAGGGTATAAAAAAACGGCAGTCTAAAACAGACGGCCGTTTTTTTATATATTAAATGTTTTTATATTAAATAAACGTTATTTTGACGCGGGAGGAGTAGCGGCGGCTTCGGTCGTCGTCGGCGTCGTAGTTGCCGCCGTCGTCGTTGTAGTCGTCGTATCGTCAGTTTGCTCTTCAGCCTTAATTCCGGATATTCTTACCACTACCTCTTCAGGGTTTGTAATTATCTTATATTTATCGCCAAGAACCAAGTCTTTGATGTGAAAACTTTCGTTAATTTTCATATCTTCAATATTTATTTCAAAATGAGGAACCATGTCTTTTGGCAAACACTCTACGGTAACCGCTACTGTATGTTTTTCAAGCGAACCTCCGTCTCTTATGCCTACGGCGTTGCCTACAACGTTGATTGGAATATCAACGCGCGCCGGTTTTTTTGCGTCGAGTTCAAAAAAGTCTATGTGTAGAAACCTATCTTTCAGATAGTCTTTGTCGTAATCCTTAATAAAAACGTCTTTTTTCTTTCCGTCTAATTTGATATTAATAACCGTCGATTTGGTTAACTTAGGATATAGTCTAGAAAACGATAAAGAGTTAATCAAAATATTTTTATTCTCCTCGGCTCCGTATATAACGGCCGGAATAAAGCCCTCTTTTCTATATCTTTTACAAGCCTCTTTCTTCGTGTTTTCTCTTTTCTTTGCTTCGAGTAGAATCTCCATATTAATGTTTGCTCCTTGCGCAATGCGTAAAAATTGATCTGGGTCGGCAGGATTCGAACCTACGAAATGCCGGTACCAAAAACCGGTGGCTTACCGCTTGCCGACGACCCAACGATCGCAGTAATGTAAATTTTTTTTTATTAAAAGTCAAGATATTTTAATTACAATTTTTATACCTATATGATTCGCAAGCGATAATGTCCCGTTCATCACTCTGTCGGTATCCTCCATTTCTGACGCTCTTGTATCGGATAATATTTCCGCAATTTGAATAGGCGTAATAAATAAAGACTCATTTTGTTATAATGTAAAATAAAATTAACTTTACCAATTAAACTTATACCCAAGTTCTATTGATATGTTATGATCTATAAAAAAAAGTCGTTGTATTATATCCTAATTTAATTATAATTCTTTTTAAATAAATTCCTATCTTCGATGAAAACAACCAACCGTAATATAGAATTGTTTCAGAATAACAATAAATAGGTACTATATTTATTAGAAATATTAAAATTATTTTTTTTATAATAAACTCCAAATTAAGCCCGCCAAGGACGGCGGGTTTTCTGCGTACGCTCTCAAAAAATATTTTTGCCCAGCCTTTTGCCGATAACGCCCCGGCATACAAAAAGGCGCCCGAATAATCCCAAACCGCTACATCTTATATGTATATTCCAAATAACAAAATAAATCAACCTTAAAAAAAATCTTGTAACTCGTCAGTTTTTTGGGGAATTAAAAATATTTGTTTCATATGTGTCAATTTTCCCGCCCCAAAAAACTGACAGAATACAAAAATCTCAAAGGGCGCCTTAGGCGGAGCGAGCTTGACTCGCGAAACATTGTATACCGGGTTAAGCGCTAGTCGCCCTCTTAAACTTCATTATCAATATCTAAAGCGATTTTCAAACAATTATTTAATTCAAACATCTTTTCATGAGATAGTTTTCCAATATAATCTGTTAGTAACTCTTTTCTAATACTTATCAATTCATCGCAATATATTGAACTATTATGTTTTAATCCTTCTTCAATTCCTACTTTTACCTGCGTAGATAGTCCATCATAATTACTATATATTGGAGCGCATATTACGGTAGAAAATTTGGAGTCTATTAATATCTGTCTACTAATTATTACAAATACTCTATAATTTTTTGGATCATTTACCGACCCCTTATAAACTCTAAACAAATCTCCTCTTTTCAATTTTACTAATCCTGAAAAGATAATACATCTTCCGCTTCTTTATTTAATTCTTTATAATTAGAATTTATTATCTTGGAATCATTCATTTCTCTTATTGTTTTTTGATAATTTTTTAAATAATAAACTACCGCTTCTTCTATAAATTTTGATCTACTATAAGAATCGTTAATCCTATTATCAATTTGTTCAAGAATATTTTTACTTATAGTTATTGACGCCTTTACTTTCATACTACTAAATGTACTACTATTACAAGATTATTTCAAGGAATTTTGTTAAGATTTGTAACAAGGGCGATTTGCGCTCAACGCCCGCCGGTTGTCGAAGTTGACGGCTGGCTTATATAAATCTAAATATAATTAACAAATACTACAAATAATGTCAAAAATCAACTATAATCGTATCAAATAGCCGTCAATTTGGGTAAACCGACAACCGGCTGTTGCGCGAAGTTTGCCCGCAAATGAAATACCATAAAATCGCGGCGCGGACGCCGCAAATGTTACTCACTTATCCAAGAATTCATACACGCCGTTCCACGTTTCCAATAATCCTGCTTCTTTTTGCTCTTGCAATTTTATACATCTATCCAAATAAAAGTTTAACAGAGGATCAGAACATTTATTTTTTAAATAACTGTGGTTTTTGGCTTTTCCTATTAATTTTTTGTATATTTTTATTGTTTCTTGAAAATTACCTTGTTTATATAAATCAAAAGTTTTAATCAATTCATCATTGTAATTATATTTCATTTCAGTAATTTCAGGCTTTTCATAATCAAAAACTTCATAAATTCTTGTCGGTTGTTTTTTACCTTTTACTAAAACTTCGTCTATAAACCGAATTTTGTAATTTTCTTTTAAAGAATTTTTGAGTTCTTCGGAAATAATAATCGGAAGTCCGTAATATTTTGTTAACGACTCAATCCTGCTTGCAGAATTAACAATATCGCCAATAACAGTATAATCCATTTTTGTTTTTGAACCAATATTTCCGAGAACTACTTCGCCGTAATTTATACCAATTCCGTTATTTACTCTTATTTTTATTTTATTTTGTAAATTAAAGGTCATAAGTTTTTCTCTCATTTGAATTGCAGAATGGATTGACTTATCCGGATCGTCAAACAAAGCCATTATGCAATCGCCGATTAGTTTATCAATTTCGCCGCCGCCAAGTTGCATTATACAATCATTCATTTCGTTAAAGTAGGAATTTAATAATTCTACCGTTTCAATTGCCGATAGATTTTCAGAAATTGTTGTAAAGTCGCGAATGTCGGAAAATAAAATCGTTATTCGCTTATTTTCCGGTTTGTAACTAGTCGGATCTTCGCCTTTTTTTATTTTTTCTACGATTGAACGGCGCGTATAAATTTCTGTTATTTTTAATCTTTTTTCTGCCTCATTTTTTAATTTTGTTTGAGTTTCAAGCGCTATTTGCTGTAATTTTTCTTTTTCTTTTTTCATTATGTTATATTTATCGCCAAGAGCGAATGAGAGTAATAATAATTCTAAAATTGTTCCAAAATAGACTGAGTAAGATGTTATATAATTATCAATTATAAAACCAAGATTTTTCATCATAACTAATCCACCAGTTGATAAACAAAAGAACCATGCAACAGTATAATATCTTGCCTGTTTATAACCTTTATATAATAGAAAAAGAGATGATGTAAATAGTAGTGGAATACCCATAATGCCGATAATATCGCTTATTATTATAGGAATCATAACATTGAAAGGAATAATTAACAATTGTAGCGACTGTAAAACTAAAAGAATCACGAAAAACACATTTATTTTACTTAATGTATTTTTTATTTCAAGAAACATTTTTGTAAATAAAATTGCAAAAAACATAACACCAAAAACTGAAATTACAAAAAGAAATTCAAACAGTTTTTCAGAGAAAGATGGGATTAATATTTTAAAAAATCCTGAATATGTTAAATTATAAATAAATTGACTGGTTAGATAAAGCACATATATAATATAATTATTATCTTTGATAGAAATCCATAGAAACAGGTTGTAAATTAAAATGGCTAAAATTATGCCAAAAAACAAACCATATAATATGTTTTTAATTATCTCGTTGTAATAAAAACTATTTGATTTAATTATTTGTACAGGTAAATGGATTGAAAAAGGAGTTGATGTTTTTATATAAATCTGATAATCTCCACTTGGTATTTTAAAAACGAAGTTTTTACTTATTATTTCTTCGGTTTGATTCTTATTAATATAAGAAGATGAAAAGGTAGTAATATTTTGGTCATTAACATAAAAAACTTCGATATTTTTAAATAAAGCCCATGAAATACTCATTAAATAGTCAGTTTGATTGATGTTTAAATTAAATTTATGCCAATATGTTGAATAAGAAAAACCATGATTCGGAACATTAACTTTTGATTTAATAAATTGATTATCCATTTTTAAAATATCATTAATTGTTAATTTATTTGATTTATCTTCATAAAAGCTTAAATATTTGCCTATATTAGATATTTCTGTTTTTGAATTATCAATTATTAAAACATCATCGGCAAACATATTAAAAACAACAAGAAATAAATAAAATATAACTACTATATATTTTGTCAACTTTTACCTAACCTGATTCTGAAATCATAGATAAATCCTGTATCGGCAAGGATGCCGAGACCCCCCAAAGAAAAAAGAGAAGGCCTTAGCCGTTGCATTTTATCTAACTACGATATATCCGAACCTCGAAACGCATCCTAAACCGGCTTGGTATAAAAGACGCGCTCGGTTCTCGCTGTTAAATTTAAATTAATACTAAAAATATTTCAATATATTTTTAAAAATAACGAGAGGAAAAATATTTTTTTGAATAATAACTCAGTTATCGAAGTCGATATCGTCTAGCGGACTTTTGATGTTTGTCAATTTTTTTGTACAGACGCGAGTATAGATCATCGTCGTTTTTGGGCTGGCGTGTCCGAGGAGGTCTTGGATATATCTAATATCGGTTCCTTTTTCGAGAAGATTTGCCGCGAAGGCGTGGCGAAGCCCGCGGATTCTGGTTTCTTTTATTACGCTGGCTTTCTTTTTAGCGAGTTCAAATACTTTTTGGATATTGATTAATGTACAGGGTATTCATTTTGTCCTCCATACTTTATATAGCGTTTAGCGACTTTTCATAAGTCGTCGGAAATATACTTAGTAAGTATCTCGTCGGTTTTTTGGGGATTGACACATATGCGGCGCGGCGCTTCCCGATAGAAATTGACACATATGCTACGCGCCGCTCCTCGAAAAAAAATTGACGCATCTATAATGCGTTTTTTATATTTCATGTTGATTTCCCCTATAATTATTGTAGCATTAGAATTAAAATCCGTCAATAAATTCTGGAGTGTTTTGATGTTTTATGCTGGAGTGATTTGAGGCGATTTGCTGGAGTAATTTGAGGCGTTTTGAAGTTATAGTGGAAATTTCAGCAAAATAATGCTATAATGAGAAACACCCTAACCACAGGAGCAAACATGACAATTGCGCAATACATTGACAGTATAGACAAACGATATAAACTCGGAAACTCAACGGAGCATACGTTTCGCGGCGATTTGCAAAATCTGTTGGAAACGTTAGCGCCGGAAATACAAGCGACGAACGAACCGAAACGGCAACGGTGCGGAGCGCCCGACTACATTATAACTAAAAAAGATATTCCTATCGGATTTATTGAAGCGAAAGATATTGGCGACGGTGACCTTGACGGCATAAAAAAAGCAGGAAACAAAGAGCAGTTTGACAGATACAAAGCTTCGCTGAACAATTTGATTTTTACCGATTATTTAAATTTTCATCTGTACCGAGACGGAGAGTTTGTTACAAAAATATCGATTGCGGAAATTACAGACAAGGGCATTAAACCATTGCCTGAAAACTTTGCGAGTTTTGAAAACCTCATCAAAGATTTTTGCTCGCATATCGGACAGACAATAAAAAGCAGTAAAAAGCTTGCTGAGATGATGGCGGGTAAGGCTCGGCTTCTTTCTGATATTATTGGTAAAGCTTTAACGAGCGATGAGGACAACGACGAAAATAGTACATTGAAAGATCAGATGTTGGCTTTCAAACAAGTTTTAATTCACGATATTACGCCAAAAGGATTTGCAGATGTATATGCGCAAACGATAACGTACGGTATGTTTGCTGCGCGATTGCGCGATCCGACTTTGAAAACGTTTAGCCGACAAGAAGCAGCCGAACTCATTCCAAAATCAAATCCGTTTTTGCGGAGTTTGTTCGGCTACATCGCCGGACCCGATATTGACGACCGCATAAAATGGATTGTCGACAGCTTGGCGGATATTTTCCTTGCGTGTAATGTGGAAGAAATTTTAAAGAACTTCGGCAAAGCGACCCAAATGGAAGATCCGATTATCCATTTTTACGAAGATTTTTTGAGCGAGTACGATCCGGCGTTGCGCAAGGCGCGCGGCGTGTGGTACACGCCAAAACCTGTAGTTAATTTTATCGTGCGCGCAGTTGACGATATTTTGAAAACGGAATTTAATTTGCCTCAAGGACTCGCCGACACAAGCAAAACGAAAATAAAAGTGGAACAACAAGGAGCGAAAGGCAAGTTTGAAAAAGAATTCCACACAGTGCAAATACTCGATCCTGCGACAGGTACGGGAACGTTTTTGACGGAAGCGATAAAACAGATTTACAAAAAGTTTGAAGGACAACAAGGCATTTGGAGTAACTATGTCGAAACGCATTTGTTGCCGCGCTTGAACGGTTTTGAATTGCTCATGGCAAGTTATGCAATGGCGCATTTGAAATTGGATTTGCTTCTTTCGGAATTGACCTCCCCGCCATTCGGGCGCCCCTCCAAAGGAGGGGCAGGGGGAGGTCAACGACTGAGAGTGTATCTTACAAACAGCTTGGAGGAATATCATCCCGATACGGGAACGCTTTTTGCAAACTGGCTCAGCGCAGAAGCAAACGAAGCGAATCATATTAAGCGAGATACGCCCGTAATGTGTGTGATTGGAAATCCGCCTTATAGTGTAAGCAGCGCAAACAAAGGCGAATGGATTGAAAGTTTGGTTGCCGACTATAAAAAAGATTTGAATGAGCGCAACATACAACCGCTTTCCGATGACTACATAAAGTTTATTCGTTACGGGCAACATTTTATAGAAAAAAACGGCGCCGGCATTTTAGCGTATATTTCCAATAACAGTTTTATTGACGGACTCATTCATCGTCAAATGCGAAAAGATTTATTGAAAACGTTTGATAAAATTTATATTTTAGATTTGCACGGCAATGCAAAGAAAAAAGAAATTGCGCCTGACGGTTCGCCCGATCAAAATGTATTTGACATTATGCAAGGTGTTTCAATAAATATTTTTGTTAAAACGGATGCAAAAAAGAAAAACGAACTTGGAAAAGTATTTCATTTTGATTTATTTGGTAAACGAGATTTTAAATACGATTTTTTAAATAAAAATTCAATCAATGCGCTGAAATGGAACGAGTTAGAAAACGCAGAGCCTAATTACTTTTTTGTTCTGAAGGATTTTGAAGGACAGGAAGAATATGAAAAAGGGTTTAAAGTAGATGAGTTATTCAAAATCAACACGAGTGGTATTAAAACTCATAATGATTCTGAATTAGTATCATTTGAGCCTTTTTTAGAAAACAACTTTGTTTATGACTATCGTCCCTTTGATATAAGATTTATTAATTATGACTTATCAAAGGTTGTACGAGCAAGATATTCAGTAATGAAACATTTTATACAAGGGGAAAATGTTGGATTAATTTTAATGAGAAAACAACAAAATATTCCTGATTTTAAAACAGTTCTACTAAGTAAATCGTTAAGTGATATTAATTTTTATGGGTTTCAAACTTATGCTTTCCCCCTCTACCTTTATCCTGAAACTATTGACCAACAAGCAATCGGAGATACCGTAGAAAGAACGCCAAATTTAAATTTAGAAATTGTAAATCAAATAGCTGAAAAATTGGGCTTAACATTTACAACCTCCCCAACCCCTCCAGGAGAGGGGCTTAATAGCTCGACTTTGAGAAGGGGCTATGAAACAGCTAATCCTAAACATTATACATTAATTAAAGATCTGAGAGATTCTTTGAAAAAAAATCCAACCGAAGCGGAAAAAATAATGTGGGAGTATTTGAGAAATAAAAAAACAGGATATAAAATTCGACGGCAACATATTATTGATGACTTTATAGTCGATTTTGTTTGTTTAAGCAAAAAAGTTGTTATTGAAATCGATGGCGAAATTCATTTAAAACAAAAAGAAAAAGATGAGCTTCGAACCGAGAGACTAAACGAATTAGGGTATGATGTCATACGTTTTACAAACGAGGAAGTATTTGCCGATCCTCAATTAGTTTTTTCAAGAATAAAAGAAGTTCTTGATAATAAACCTGATCTACAAACCAATTCTATCACCCCTCCTTTGGAGGGGACGGGGGAGGTCTTTGCGCCGATTGATCTTTTAGATTACATCTATGCCGTTTTACATTCGCCAACGTATAGAGAAACGTACAAAGAGTTTTTAAAAATTGATTTTCCAAGAGTACCGTACCCCAAAGACAAAAACACTTTTTGGAAGCTGGTAAAGTTAGGCGGAGAAATTCGCAAGATACATTTAATGGAAAGTCCTGTGGTTGAAAATTTTATAACGCAATATCCTATCGACGGGGATAATGTTGTTGACAATCCGACATATAAAGATAATAAAGTGTACATCAACAAAACGCAATATTTTGACAACGTTCCGCAAGTCGCATGGGAGTTTTATATTGGCGGATATCAACCCGCGCAAAAATGGCTCAAAGACCGACGAGGCAGAAAACTGGACTTTGAAGATATTTTGCATTATCAGAAAATAATTGTAGCGCTGGTGGAAACGGATAGGTTGATGGGGGAAGTGGATGGGGTTGGTTTTTTAATTAACCGCGAAGATCACTAAGGAAGCAGAGGACTGAAGGGGATATATGGCAGATAGAATTGTATCAATAGGGGTTGAAATACCTGGTAATCCAATTGAATATGTTGAATTTTCTGAAAAAATTTCTCTATTAGATTGGGATATTGTAATTTTCACAACAGATGTGTTAAGAACTTTTTTGTCTGGTCGAGATATCTATAGGGGAAAAACACGATTGTCTGATAATAGTTCTTTTCAATATTCTGAAATGCAGAACTATTGGAAAAAAGAAATTAGCGAAGCAGTTAGCAATGGTAAATCAGTAATTATCTTTCTTGAAGAATTTGAAAAATTCTATATAGCCTCCGATTACAGCATAAGCGAGGGTGTAACAAATAATTATGAAATACTTCCAATTTCGTTAGAAGACGTCAACACCTCTATCGGAACTCAGATGTGTATTAATCCGAAATTTCAATACTTAAAAGAATATTGGACTACCTTCTCTGAAAAATCAAAATATAAAGTTACATTTGAGTCCAAGTCTGTAATACCCTTGCTTACAACTAAAGTTGGAAATAAAACTGTAGGAGGATTGCTTTTAGATAAGGATTCTGGTGGTTTTTTGCTACTGCTACCATCAATAGATTTCGATGAAGATGAATTTATAGAGAAAGATAGAAAAGAAACCTTTTGGTCTAAAAAAGGTATTGCATTTGGCAAGTCATTAATTTCATCCCTTATTTCAATAAAGAAAAGTATTAGCTCGTTATCAGATAAAACGCCACAGCCTGATTGGGTAACGGCAGAAAAGTATATGCTAAAAAAAGAAATTAAAATTAGGGAAAATTTAGTTAATAAAGAAAGTCAACTGACAAAAATAAAAACTGAAATCCAAAAACTTGAGGAAGAGCTTTTAGACGAGGTATCTATAAAAGATCTTTTATATGAACAAGGCAAACCGCTTGAATATGCAATTTTGAAGGCTTTAAAATTACTTGGCTTTACAGCTGAACAATATAAAGATAGTGATTCTGAATTTGATGTTGTCTTTGAATGTCCTGAAGGTCGATTGTTGGGAGAAGCTGAGGGAAAGGACAATAAACCAATAAACATTGAGAAGTTAAGACAATTAGGAATGAATGTCCTTGAAGATTATTCCAGAGATGAAGTGGAAGAGATGGCAAAAGGTGTTTTATTTGGTAATCCTTATAGACTTTTACCAATAGAAAAACGAAATGAACACTTTACAAAAAAAAGCCTAACTGCGTCAGTAGAGAATAATGTAGCACTTATTAGAACCCCGGATCTTTATTTTATCTGCCAAAATATTGATAATTTTTCTGAAGATGAAAAAAAGCGTATAAGGCAAAAAATGCTTGAATCAACCGGTATAGTTGATTTCTCAGAATTTTTAACACAATGCTCTACTGAAAATATTGAAGAAGCGAAATAACTTTTTCCCGTCGTGTTCTCCGCATAAATTCCGCGTGCTTCGCGTTTCTTTTTTATTCTCTGCGCACTGCGTAGGGAATAAAAAAAACATTGAAAAATCAGGCACTCAAACTACTTGACGGCGTATCACAAATATGGTACATTTAATCAGACTATGGAAACAACATTTGATACCTTTATAGGTAATAACAAAAAAGAGAAAGAACTTTTTGACAGTGAATATAATGATTTTCTGCTCTCAGAATTTGTACTTCAAAAAATGGAAGAAGAAAATATCTCTGTGAGAGCCTTAGCAAAAAAAGCTGGAGTATCGCCAACAGTAATACAAAAAATTCGAACTAAAGATGCAGAAAAAATAAACTACCGAACACTGACAAATGTATTACATTCACTTGGGTATAAGCTAAGCATACAAAAATTATAACTTTTGAATTTTAGCTATCCCCCGCTGCAACTTGACGAAGTGCAAGATAAGCGGATGTTAGATTGACGCCCTCGGTGCAAAACAATAAAGGAGTTGTTTATGATAGAAATTGATATATTACCTGCTTCAACAGAGAAAAATGGAGCTGATTCTATATTATTAAGAATAGGATCTTTTTCGTATGATAATCCTCAACACAATAAGCAAAAAGTAATTCTTATAGATGGCGGATACAAGGTTACTGCAGAACTAATTGAAGAACATCTAAAAAAGCATTATTCAACAAATACTATAGACTACGCATTTATTACTCATCCAGATGAAGATCATATATCAGGTTTTTTAGAGCTTCTAAATCGGGGTCAGGTAAAAGTAAAAAAATCGTATATACATGATCCATGGAATCATAAGCTCGATTTGTTTTCACGAGCCGAAGATGGGCGTAGAACGATTAATTCTATTAGTTCAAGCCTTGATGAAACTCTTTCAATTTTATCCGAGACATTAGATTTACTTGGAAGTAAAAACGAAGAAGTTTTTGGAGTTTCAAGCGATGAAACACTCGGATTATCTATTCTTGGTCCCACAGAAGATGATTATATTAATATTTTACAGGAGTTTCCTGGTATGGACAATGAACGGTATATGTCTTCGGAAAGTGTTTATACTGAGTATGAATATACGTATCAGCCAACATTTAAGCATTTTCTAGATGATCCTAAAACATCAGCGAAAAATGATTCATCAATGATAATCCTTTTAAAAGATAGTAAAAATAATCCTGTTGCGCTTTTCACAGGTGATGCAGGCGTGGGATCAATAAAAAAAGCACTACGAAATGCAAAAAAAGTAGGAGTAGAATATAAAAATGTTAGATTAATGCAATTGCCTCATCATGGTAGTATTAAAAATATCAGTGAAGAAATACTTGACTTGGTAAATCCAGAGCAAATATTTGTATCTGCACCGGATAATAATGTTGAACATCCTTCAAAACTAGTTGCCAATTATATTATTGGCAATGGCATTCCATACAGACATATTAATAGTTCAAATGGAATTGTTTTTTATTTTGATACTGCAACTCGACGCCCTGGTTGGGTACCTGTTCGTGAGAAAGAAATCTTTCCAAAAACTATAAAAATCAAACAGGGACTATAGAAATTTGTGGAGATAGACTTAGTATGACGACATATGAATGTACAACGATATTTATTGATATCAGAAATTTTACTAGCCAATTAAATGAAAAATTTGATTCAAATGGTTTTTTTGATTTAATCAATAAAACATATTTATGCGGTATAGATACTGCTTCAAAAATAGCTGGAAATGATAATTATTATATCAACTCTACTGGAGATGGTTATCTGATAGTTGTATTTGGTGATGATCACTATGTAGCAGGTTTCTTAATTTCGCTAACACTTCACAAAAAGCTTTCTCAAATATTTAAGAATAGCTCTGATACTGTCCTTGCAGATGGAGACTATTTTTTTGGAATTGGAATTGAGTCAGGAGTTGTTAAAAAAGTACTTGCTCAAATCGGAGGAACCAAAATTGAGACATACTTAGGTAATGTAATTAACATTGCAGCACGTCTTGAAGCTTTGACAAAGGAGCATGCAAGGGCACCAATAATTTATGGACCAGAAATTAACGAACTTCTTGTATTAAAACTTATTGGAAAAAGTTATAAAGAATTGATGGAAGCGGCAAAAAATGCAGAGACAGCAGAAAAAGCGGAAAAATTACATAAAGAAATGAATGAAATTAACACCACCTTATTATCATCCTATTTATTTGAACACAGAATTAAAGGAGTAACACAACACATGCAAACTTTTCGAGTGTCTCCAACTCTTTTTTTATCTTCAAATGATGCTCTTCAGAAATTTATCATGCTGTTGCCTGAACATTTTCAAAAACGAATAGCATCAATATCAATGAACTAAATCGCCTAACACCCCGCTTCCTCCTCTCACCCCCTCAACAAATACCTCCCCCACGCCTGCCGTCCGGCCGCCATACACACAACTACCAACACCGCATACAGAATCGGCGCAACCTGCCACGACGTGAAATACGCGCCGCCCAATGCGAGAAGCCGTACAGTAAATACAATCCGCGCATCTACATAGATGCTCGGCAAAAAGTCAATCGCCTGTCGCAACACTCTGTACTCCGGCGATATTCTTATAAAAAAAGATACAAGCATAATCAAAACGCTCCGTATAAGATACACGAAAACGCAAACGAACTCTAACTAATAATATTGATATTATTAGCCGCGCATGCTATAATAAGGATAAGTCGAAAAGGTGTTAGGGCGACGCGCCTTTGGCGCGCGATGTTTTGGAGGAAATATATGAAATTAGAAGGATTTGGTGTTTTTGTAAAAGATATGCCGACAATGGTTCGTTTTTACAGGGATGTATTGGGATTTGGAATCAAAGAGGCAGAAGATGCGTCAAATGTGTTTCTTGAAAAAGACGGTACGCTGTTTCTATTTTACAGACGATCAGATTTTGAAAAGATGACTTCTAGAAAATTCAATTATGCAGAAAAGATAAATGGGCATTTTGAAATTGCTTTAGGTGTAGAAAATTTTGCGGCAGTTGATAAAGCATATAATGAAGTAGTTGCAAAGGGCGGAAAATCCTAACACTCGCTTCAACGCTGACAACGCAGTCGAGCTGCGTTGCAGGTTAAGCGAATGTTATACTCACACGCCATAGGCGTGGTAGATTTTAAATTATAAAAGGATGGAAAAATGGCAACTTTAGAAAGTATAGGAACGGAAATTGTTGATTATATTAATTTTCATTATAACTCAAATAATCTTTATTCATACGTTTTGAATAAAGTAAATAGTATTACTTATACTAGAACAGGATTACCTCTATCAGAAGAAGATAGAAATAAACTAGCAGATATTGTTGAATTTAAATTGGAATTTGGAAGTGATAAGAATATTGGTGATGAAGTTTATCTTGGAGAATCAGAATCGTCAAAAGTTTTCCTCGATCTTGTTAAGCTTATAAGAAAAGGAAAATAAAAATGCAGATTAATAATATAAATGAAATAACAGTCTCTCTGATAAATAATTTATTGTCAAGGATTGATTCTTTAGAAAAGTTTTCCTTTACAACTTGGGTAACGATTGGGATTTCTTTTATCGCATTAATTTTAAGTATTATTTCATTAAGGAAGAATAATTCACTAGCAAAAGATAACGCTTTAGAAAATATAAAACGAAATATAGATGCGGCAAAAACACAATATGAAACATTGGCGATGGAAATTGCATCATTACAAGCAAAAACTAATCCAACTAATGATGAAAAAAAAGAATTAGAAATTAAGAATGCTATATTGGAGAGTGCATTGGAAAAAGTTTTAAATGCATATGATAATGGATGTTCTTTATTTTATAAAGGAAAAATTAATAAAAAGGATTTTAAAGAAAAATACCAATTAGATATACAAAATTATGTAAAAAAATTTCCAGAAAAATATAACGAACCCCTTACGACATATGGAGATGTTGTAAGGTTTTACAAGGAAGAAATAAAAATGCAAAAAAAATAAAAAATCTAACAACCGTTTCAACCTGACGAAGAACTTGCAGGTTAAGCGAATGTTAGACGTGGAGGACAAAATGAACGGCCCAAACCCAAAAAATACCCACCCGATGGCAGGCTTTCCGCAAGTCTGCTTTATCAAGAATACCATTAAATCACCCAACATTGAGGTTGGCGATTACACATACTACGACGACCCCGAAGATTCAGAGAATTTCGAGAGAAATGTTCTCTATCACTTTGACTTCATCGGTGATCGACTGATCATTGGGAAGTTCTGTGCAATCGCGCGAGGCGTCAAGTTCATCATGAACGGCGCAAACCATAAGCTCTCGGGCGTATCTACCTATCCGTTCCAAATATTCGGCTCCGGCTGGGAAAAGGTGATGCCGCAGTTAGACGAACTTCCCTACAAAGGCGACACGATCGTCGGGAACGATGTCTGGATTGGGTATGAAGCGCTCATCATGCCTGGAGTGAAGATCGGAGATGGGGCTATCGTTTCTTCGAGATCGGTCGTCACGTCGGATGTCGATCCCTACACGATCGTTGGCGGAAACCCCGCAAAGCAAATCAAGCGGCGTTTCAGCGAGTCGGTCGCGAACGAGCTCGTGGCGTTAGCCTGGTGGGACTGGCCGCCCGACCACATCACAAAACACTTGGACAAAATCGTTGCTTCCGACATAATTGCACTAAAATCGGTCCGGCCCCACGTCTAACAATTCGTTCAAGCCGACGTTGCGTAGTGGCGCGGCTTAACTCAGGCGTTAGGCGGACCCTTCGGGCAGAATACATATTACATTGGGAGAAAAGTTATGAACGCAAAAGATTTAGGTATCTTTAAAAAAGTTGGGGTAATATCATCCCTTTATTTGGCTATATCCTATATCATAGGAATAGTTATCTTTCTATTTGTTCTTAAATATCAATCAATAGATGATACACAGAAGTTTTTACTAACCATCAATAAATCAAACATGATATTCTTAACCAATATACTCATGTATGTTTTATTTGGACCTTTTCTTGTCTCACTGATAGTCGCTTTATATCACTACTTATATAAGGATGAAGATTTCTTTTTAAAAATGGGTGCGTTAACAGGAATCATTTGGGCAGGATCATTAGTTGCAAGTGGAATGATAGCGAATTCCGGCCTACTTTATGTTTCCTCAATATTTAAGAGCAATCCTGCACAAGCGGAAACGGCATGGCAAATAATTGATTCTATTGCAATGGGAATTGGTAATGGGAATGGTGAAATACTTGGCGGATTATTTACACTGTTTATAAGCATCTCCGGATTAAAAAGCAAAAAACTATCAAAATTTACAAGTTACAGTGGATGCGTCATCGGAAGCATTGGGATTATATCCCTTATTCCTGCGCTAGTTGATCTTACAGGACTTTTTGGAATGTTACAGATTGTTTGGTTTATAAGTTTAACAGTTTATTTTTTTAGGAAAAATTCCGTTGAATAAATATTTCTGCATATTACTATCTATAATCATGATTTCTAGTAGTGTATTTGCCGATACAAATTCTGCAAAGCAAGATGCTGTGTCATCGGCTTCAAAAACGATTACCCCGATTAATCAAACAAATCAATCAAACTCGAAGGTACTAATAATTCTAGCAACATCTACTCAAGGAAACACAAAAATTATTAGCGATGCTTTACAGCAAACGCTAAGCGCTGATGTTATTTCTCCGGAAAAAGCTTCTATTGAAATGTTACAGAATTATCAACTTATAGGTTTTGGATCAGGAATTTTTGATGAGAAACATCATTCAAGCATTCTATCCTTTGCAAGTAATCTTAATCAATGTAATCATAAGAAAGTCTTTATTTTTTCTACAAGTGGAATGGCTAGAGAGAAACTCGGACATAATTCTGATCCGCATAACGCGTTACGAGATATTCTTAAAACAAAAGGGTGTGATATAATTGGTGAGTTTAATTGCGTAGGGCTCAATAAAAATAGTTTTTTTAAGTTTTTTGGCGGGATGAATAAAAACAGACCAAACAAAGAAGATATTAAAATGGCGATATCTTTTGCTGAATCATTATTGCCATTATATGATTAACAGCATTCGCCTAACACCCGCTTCAACTTGCTAAGTCCTTTCAGACACAGCAAGGTAGATTAAGCAAATATTAAGTTGATGCTTTGCGGCGCAAAGTGGTAAGGAGAAAATATGGCATTATATAATCTTAAAGATAAAAAACTTAGTTTTATTAAAGAAATACCGTTTAAACTGGAAAAAGATATACAAAACATTTGTGAACAAAATATGTTCGAGCTGTTGAATTGTAAGTTTATCAGATCTGAATTTTCGATTGATAATTTTAGATTAGACACTTTGGCTTTTGATGAAAATACATCATCTTTTGTTATTATAGAGTATAAACGAGATAAAAATTTTAGTGTTATTGATCAAGGTTATGCATATCTCGCATTAATGTTGAACCATAAATCAGATTTTATTCTGGAATATAATGAAACAACAGGAAAAAATCTTAAAAGATCTGATGTTGATTGGTCTCAATCGAAGGTGATTTTTATTGCTCCCTCTTTTACAAATTATCAAAAAGAGGCAATAGGGTTTAAGGATTTACCGATTGAATTGTGGGAAATTAAAAAATATGGAAATGATACTATTTATTTTTCTCAAATTCAAACGAAGGGAACAAATGAATCAATAAAAACAATATCAAAATTAGACAAAACAATCGAGGCTGTTAATAAAGAAATTAAAGTATATACAGAAAATGAGCATATAGACTTTGCAAGTCAAGAAATTAAAGAGTTATATGAAAAAATAAAAAGTATGATTTTGAATATTGGTGATGACATTTCAATTAAACCAACAAAATTGTATATT
>Ga0208197_1001254_pt1 | contig 26492 bp, 27 predicted proteins | sample AD_JPNNA4_MetaG_FD_184444 | JGI IMG/M metagenome (GOLD analysis project Ga0208197, IMG submission 184444) | Active sludge microbial communities of municipal wastewater-treating anaerobic digesters from Japan - AD_JPNNA4_MetaG (SPAdes) (version 2) | ecosystem: Engineered > Bioreactor > Anaerobic...
AGGAGTAGTTAATTGGGCTAATACCAGCATCTCTACAATGAACCGCAAAGTAGACTTATTGTATTAGACTTTTTTGTTTGTAAAGAATTTCATTTATATCAAGTTCAATAGTTGTACCTTTAGCTAAAGGAAAATTTGATGGTAATTCTGTTAATATATTCCCAAAGATAGTATTATTATCAATACATTCAACTTGGAGGTCGATTTTTCCGCTGTCAATTTTATAAATTGGTTTCTTTAAAATAAGAAAATAAGCTCTAATTGTAACAATATCATCAATATTTATATCACTTATAGTTAAATTATGAAAGTCATCAGGGATTTTACTTGGATAAAACCCTTTTATCTTTGCTTTATCCTTATTATAAATATGGAAACTATGGGTATTTAAATCAGAATCAAAACTGCTATAATCGTTTTTCATAGTTAATTGCCCTTATTATTTCATAATTTATTCAATTTCTCAAGCATTTTCTGTCTTGATGGATTTGTATAAAGTAAAGTAGTACGAATATTACTGTGCCCTGCAATATAAGCAACCTCGTGAACATCAAAGCCAGATTCGAGAGCATAAGAACAAAAAAAATGCCTTAAATCATGGGGACTGATAATTTTATCAATACCAGTTTTTTTACTGTATTTTGAAAAAATGTTATTTACGGTAATACGATTTAATTTTTCTCCTTTATTGCTGACAAATAAATACATACTACTGTTATATTTTAATGTTTCCCTATATTTTAAATAATTTTTAATAGCATTTATAACTTTATCATTTAACAAAACAGTTCGTTGTTTATTACTCTTTCCTTCTTTTATAATAAGTTCTTTTGACTCAAGAAATAGATCAGCAGTTATCCGAATATTTAATGCTTCGCTTATTCTTAAACCAGTGTAAGCAAGTAAAATTACTAATGCATAATTTCTGGGATTTCCTTCTTCTAAAATAGACTGTATAAATTTATTAATTTCTTTAGTATCAAATTGTGCCGGAGATGTATACTGATTTTGGACTTTAATTTTAAGATTTTTATGTATAACAATATCAGTCTGGATTTCAGTTTCAATAAGAAATTCGTTGAATGAATGTAAAGCTGAAAGTCGAGCGTTTATAGTTTTTGCATTAATAGATTTTATTGTTTTTAAATATTGAAGATAATCTTTCACATTTTGATTGTATAATTTGACAGGATTTGACCCAAAAGTTTCGTTAAACCAGGTAAAATAATTTTGAATAGAAAGTTTATAATTATAAATGGTATTTTTTGATTTCTCATTATTTTGTAACCAATTTAAAAAATTATCGATCATTTTAAACCTCAAATAAATTTCGATCTCGCGGTATTTTCCCGTCCATGGAATTATGTTTGGTTTTTTTTGTTATACTTTTGATAAATTATGTATCATTAATAGTGATATATAACCATAATTTTAGCAATAAAGCAAACATAATTTACTTTATGAATTATTTAATTTGCTTAATATTATTTTCCGATACTCAACTAAAAATCTTTTGAAATGGTACAGGATTTATAAATGAAGCGCAATTTTGATCAGGGTGAATTGATAGAATATTTTACTTTAACAACAGAAGAACAAAAATTATTAAATAATAAAGTGGGTGTTACTCGAATTGGCTTTGCAATATTGTTCAAATTTTTTCAAAATGAATCCAGATTCCCTAATAATAGAAATGAAGTTCCAAAATCAGTTATTGAATTTTTAGCAAAACAATTGGAACTTGATCCTAAAGAGTATGACAAATATAAATGGGATAGTAGAACAATTACTTATCATAGAAAGCAAATACGGGATTATTTTGGTTTTAAAAAACCTACACAGGAAGTTAGTAAATTAATAAAAGAATGGTTACGAATTAATGTTATTCCTTATAACCATAATCCTGAATTGTTAAAAGAAAAAGTGCTTATTAAATTAAAAGAATTGAAAATTGAACCATTTGAATCAAACCATTTCGAAAGGATAATAACTACTTCAATAAGTTCTTATGAAACCAATTTCTTTAAAGAAATATATCAGAAAATACCAACGGAATCATTAATCAAAATGGATGCTTTGATTGATAATATAATTATCAATAAGGAAGAAACATTATTTAATAACATTGAAAAAAAGGATATCTCAGGACTGAGCGAGTTAAAATCAGAACCTGATAGAATTGGAGTAAAAAGCATTTTACATGAAATAACAAAATTAAATGCAATTAAGGCATTAGGTATTCCCGATAATTTATTCGATACTATTTCAATTAAAATTCTTAAAAAGTATAAACAAAGAGTCATATCTGAAGATATTAGAGAACTTCGTCATCATCCAAAAGAAAAACGATATACTTTGCTTTGTTCGTATCTCTGGTTAAGGAAAATGGAAGTTACAGATAATTTAATGGATTTACTGATAAAAATAATTCATAATATCAGGGTCAAAGCTGAAAAGAAAGTAATCGAACAAGTTCTAGGCGAATTTAAAAAAGTTAATGGAAAAACTAATATTCTATGTAAATTGGCAGAAGGAGCATTGGACAATCCTGAAGGTATCATTAAACAAGTTCTCTACCCAATAGTCAGCGAAGAGACTTTAAAAGACATAGTAAAAGAATTGAAATCTACCAATATTAAATTTAGACATAAAGTTCAGACATTAATAAAAATATCATACGAAAGAAATTACAGAAGAATAATTCCCAAAATATTGAATTCTTTGGAGTTTCATTCAAATAATTCAAATCATTTTCCAATAATAACAGCGTTGGATTTAATAAAAAAATATCATAATTCAAAAACCAGATCCAGATATTTTCCGGAAAATGAAAATGTTCTTATTAATGGTGTTGTGCAGCCTATGATGAAAAAGACAATCTATGAAAAAGATTCTGATGGCATAAATAAAATTAATAGAGTTAAATATGAAATTTGTGTACTTCAAAATCTCCGTGATAAATTAAGGTGTAAAGAAATATGGGTATCAGGGGCTAATCGATTTAAAAATCCTGATTTTGATATCCCTTCTGATTTTGGAAAGTATAAAGAAGAGAACTATAATGCCCTAAAAGTACCATTAGATGCTAATATTTTTATTTCATCTTTGAAGAAATCAATGAATGAAGCATTAAATAAACTTGATAAAGGAATGTCAAAAAATAATAAAGTTAAGATTTTAGATAAGGGTAAGGGATGGATTGCAGTATCACCTTATGAACCACAGCAAGAACCAATAAATATTTCCAAAATGAAAACCGAAATTATGAAAAAATGGCCAATGATTAGCTTGTTGGATGTACTAAAAGAAACCGATTTAAGACTCAATTTTACTAAATGTTTTAGAACTTCAGCTTCTTATGAAAGATTGGATCAGGAAATAATTCAAAAAAGATTGATTTTAACTTTATATGCTCTGGGAACAAATATAGGATTGAAAAGAATTATTGCTGGAAATCATGGCGTAACCTATAAAGACCTCTTGTATATTAAACGAAAATTCATTAATAAAGATAATCTTAAAAATGCAATTCCTAAAATCGTCAACGATATATTAAAAACTAGACTTCAAAATATCTGGGGTGAAGGTACAACCAGTTGTGCCTCTGATAGTAGAAAATTCGGGGCATGGGATCAAAACCTAATGACTGAATGGCATTTCCGTTATCACGGACGAGGCGTCATGATCTATTGGCATGTCGAAAAAAAATCTGTTTGTATAAATTCTCAATTGAAATCCTGTTCTTCATCGGAGGTTGCATCCATGCTTGAGGGATTATTAAGGCATAATACAGATGCTAAGATAAATAAAAACTATGTTGATACTCACGGACAGAGTGAAGTCGCTTTTGCTTTCTGTAATTTGTTAGGTTTTCAGCTTATGCCAAGATTTAAATCTATTCATAAACAAAAACTTTACCGTCCCGATGTTGGAATGTCGGATTCATTCCCTAACTTACAACTTATATTAAGACGACCGATAAATTGGGAAATAATTAGGCAACAATATGATGAAATGGTAAAATATGCAACAGCATTAAGATTGGGAACGGCAGAAACAGATACTATATTGAAAAGATTTACAAGAAATAACTTAAAACATCCTACATACAAAGCATTATTAGAGTTAGGAAAAGCAGTTAAAACGATTTTCTTATGTGAATACCTGGATTCGGAAGCTATGAGAATTGAAATTCATGAGGGACTTAATATTGTTGAAAACTGGAATTCAGCAAATGATTTTATATTTCTAGGAAAAGGCAGAGAATTCTCTACAAATAATATTGAAGATCAGGAAATATCATCTCTTGCTCTTCATTTATTACAAAATTGTTTGATTTATATTAATACACTTATGATTCAAAAGATTTTTGAAGATAAGAAAACATTGGATCAAATGACAAAAGAAGATTTCAGAGCTTTAACACCATTGATTTACAGTCATGTTAATCCATATGGATCTTTTCAATTAAATATGAATGAAAGGATTGTAATCGAAGAAAATAAAAAAACATCTTAAAATATTTACTTTGCGGTTCATTGCAGAGATGCTGGTATTAGCCCTAATTATGGCAGTAAGATATTTTATTCAAAAGCAAAAGATGCTGGGTAATGATGTTTTGGTTCCAAGGGTAGCATTAAAAGGTTCTTATGATAAGAATATGCTCATAAACCGTATGCTTGATATGGGATCGACCATTACAAAGGCTGATATTCTTGCAGTTTTAAACAACTTTGAAAAGGCTGTTAAAAATATCTGTCTTGAGGGCAGCAAGGTTACAATCGGCGAGTTTATGCAGTTCACCCCTGCAATGTCAGGAAAGTTTGAATCCGAACTCGATGGATTTGATCCCTCAAAACATGAACTCTATGTAACAGCCCAGATTTCATCTGTATTCAACAAAGAGTTTGAGTTAAGCTCATCTTGTGAGAAGATCTCATCGGTTGAGAAAAAACCAAACTTAATTCAGGTGACCGATGTTGAGACAGGCGAATTAAACAAAGTTGTTACCAAAGGACACATTGTTTCAATCGGAGGCGAAAACCTCAAATTCGACGAGTTAGCGCCGGATGAGTATTTGAGATTTGTTAACAAATCAAATCAAGCAGACTTCATCTCTATTACCAAGTTTCAAAAGAAGACCGACAAGGAGTTGGTTTTCCTCTTCCCCGACACCACAATTACAGAGGGCTATTTTGAAGTAGCAAACAAAATGAACTCTCTCAGTTTACGTCTTGGCAGAACTCAGGTAACATTACAGGTGCAATAAGTTTTTTTCTCTCTTTTCATTCTCTCCCTCTTTTTTCATGGGGAGAGAATACGAAAGGAGGTAGGAGTCTAATTTGAATAAAAAAAAGATAAAACAACTACCTGTAATTGAAACAACAGGCAGATTAATAAAAACTCCCGACGGCAGGATTTACGATGACAGTTTGACCGGTAATATGATTGGGAATACTAAAGTTGTTTTTTTTGATACGGTAAGAAATTCTTTTGGTAGGTCCAAAAGTGAATTAATGCTTTTGATAAAGCGAAAAACTTTGAGAACCATAAGAAGATGCGGAAAGATTTACTTTTATTATGATGAGATAAAAAAGAGATTTAACAGGGGGCTTGATTTTGAATATTTACAACAACAACAACAAAACAACAGATAAAGATCGGAAATATATAACCATTTTCGGCATTCCCATAATAACAAGGGGCTTAAGCCCCTTGCTATCTCGACTCTTACGAAAAAAGGATAAATCTAATGGAAGATAACAAAAACAAAGTTTCGATGTTTGCCGGTATCATTACCGCTGTCGTTACAGGATTATTCGGAACGATGAATCTTGCGATTCAAAATAACAATCCGACAGTTTCCATTATCCTCTACACTCTCACTTTAATTTCACTTATCATGATCATAGTTTTATTCATCTTAAAAAGGGTTAAAATCAATGACAGGATCAATGAGATAAACGAACTTATCACAATTCAACAGGAGATTGATAAGATTCATTTGATTCGTATTCGTTATAAACAGTGTCTTACCGCTGAAAATATTTTATTTCGGATGAATAGGACGATTCTTAACCTTTTTACAGAGGCTTTAAAATTATATTGTGATGAGAAAAAGATTGAAATTACACCTCATATCGAAAGGGCGGAACCATTCTTGTATTACAGGGAGATTTTAGAAGAGATCAACGAAGAGAATAAGAACCTTTTAAAGACAACTATTGAGCAAAACAATTTTAACAAACTTTCTGACAAGGAGTTTGAGAGATACAAAGAGGAGAAGTTTCAACTTTTTCTTGCCAATGCTGAGAGCGTTCGGAATGCAAAATATTCCGATGAGATTTGCATTGTTCCGATGGATTATCTTTTACAAAAGAAAGACAAGGAAATTCGGGATGTCTGCAAATTGAGTTTATACACTATGCTTGACAAGATCAGAGAGATTACAATTTTAGAATATGAAGCAATTGATGAATTACAGGGAAAATTAAACACTTTAAAACAAAAATTGAGAGGATGACTCACCCCCTAACCCCCTCTATTTTGAAAAGATGGGGAACGAGAAAGGAATAAATATGGATTTATACACATACAAAGCAACCTGCACACGGGTAATTGACGGAGACACAATTGTCTGTAATATCGATATGGGATTTTATACCCAACTCAATGAGCAGACAATAAGACTTGCTCGAATAAACGCGCCCGAACTTCCGACTGTCGAGGGTTACAGATCAAAAATAAGATTACAAAATTTAATTGAGGGTAAAGAAATTGTTATTAAAACAGAAAAAATCAAAAGAGGTACAAACGGATTCAACATCTTCTCAGGCAAGGACAAATTCGGTCGATGGCTCGGAGAAATATTCTACAATTCCGAAAACATCAGCGATCTTCTGGTTAAAGAGAACCTTGCAACTAATTATTAGTTATATTTTAGACCGTTTGGGATTCAGATTTTGATTCTTATTCTTTCTCCCCATTTTAAGGGAGAGAAACCAAAAGAGGGGTTAAAACTATGCTTGATCTATGGACACAAAAAGATTTACGCTGGCAAAATGACACAATGGCATTAGCGACCGACCGCCTCGGCGATCTCGGTTGTCTTGTAACCTGCTTTGCAAATATGACTATCGCAACTCAAAAGCATCCGATAACTCCGGGATTATTAAATACATTATTAAAACTCAATAAAGGCTATCTCGGATTAGCCCAAAAAGATTGCCCCAAAGGTCAGGAAAGTTTTATGATTTATCCTGTCGTTGAGTATTTACTTAACTGTAAAATCAATTTTGACATAAAATATGACTTTACCGATTTTCATAAGACCTTTTATCTTGGTAAGTTTGAATACTCCAACGGAGTAAGCCACTTTGTTAATATTACAAACTGCAAACCCGGAAAAAGTCAGGTCGAAATATATGATGTCTTTTTCGGCAAACGCTCGACTTGTAACAAATCAGACTTCAAAAGAATAATGGAAGTTTGTTTTTAATTGAGAACAAGGGGTTATAACCCCTTGCTATCTTATTTCCTAAAAGGATTTAAAAATGAAAAAACTAAAAGTATTATCAATAGACGGCGGAGGTATCAGAGGCATCATCCCTGCCGTTGTTTTAACACAACTTGAAAAAAAGATACAAAATAAAACAGGCGATCCCTCCGCTCGCCTTTCAGATTATTTTGATTTAATAGTCGGCTCCAGTGTCGGCGGACTTATCACCTCTCTTTTATTATTGCCCGACAAAGATAATAGACCTGTATATTCTGCAAGCGATATTTTAGAACTTTTTCTAACACGAGGTAAAGATATTTTCAAACGGGACCCGCTGCAGAGTTTCAAATCTTTTTTCACTCTTTGCGATGAATTATATTCCGATAAATTCTTTAATTCCATTTTAAACGAGTATCTCGGCTCTACAAAGTTATTAGCCCTCCTAAAACCGGCTTTAATTACCGCTTACGACATTGAAAGACGAAAGCCCATATTTTTTAGAAGCCACAGAGCAAAACATGACAGGGATTATGATTTTTATTTAAAAGATGTTGTTCGTTCGACAACAGCAGCTCCAACCTACTTTGAACCGGCATTAATAAAATCCATGTCAAACAACTACTACGCCCTAATCGACGGCGGTATCTTTGCCAATAATCCTGCAATGTGCGGTTATGTTGAAGCATTGGAACAAGGCAGTTTGCTACCTTGTATTCCCTCTCCTGAAAATATCCTTTTTCTCTCAATCGGAACCGGTATTACCTCAAAAGCATATCTTTATAAACAATTCAAAAACGCAGGATTAACCAAATGGGCAAAACCATTAATCGAGATTATTATGACAAGTTCGGAGGAAACAGCCCATTATCAATTAACGCATATTTTTAAAAGCCACGGTTTTCCTGAGAATTATTTAAGAATTAATATCCCTTTAAATTCCTACGATGAAAAAACCTTTTTGATGGACAATGTGAAACCTGAAAACATCAATCTTTTAAGAAACATCGGGAGCGAATGCGCTTTGTTGTTTGATGAGGAGCTGGAAAAGTTTGGGGAGAATATTATTTACAAATCACCTGAAACATCTTTACTCATATAATATTTTAAACTGCTATCTCCCGGACAGACAGAACCATTTAAAGTTACATATTTTTCCTTTGAGAATTCACATGGTAGATAGTATCTTGATACTGCCCCAAACGGCACGACAGGAACTTCATGCTCAAATTTGAAAAACCCTTTTGAATCTGAATATACATATTTCACTTCATCAAATGTTACTTTTACATTTTCTATGGGAATATATGATTTTTGTTCATAAATTGTGCCGCTAAATTCTGATATATTATCTTGAACACAATTAGTAAAACTAAATAATATTAAACACAATATTATGATTCTTTTCATTCTTCTCTTCTCTCCAAAACCTCTCTTGCCACTCATGACGCTCTTTTTTCATATAGATATTTCTGAAAGGCAATAAACATATCTTTAATTATTGTTATTCCGCCCAATATCTCCATTGCATCCGTTATTGATTGGTATTTTAAAGCCAATAGATCGGGTAATTTCTCTTGATCAAGTTCTTCAACCCCGGTTTCAATATATTTTGATAGAATAAATTCCAAAAACTCTTTTTGTCGCCCCTCTATACTGCCAAAAATAAAGGGTTCTGCAATTTTTACCCGTTCTTCCCTTGATATAGGTTTTATTGCAAAAGAGATGTACTCTAAAACATCAAAAATATCGCTGTTTTCCGCTTCGATAAGTCTTTGCATTGTCGAAAGTTCATCTTTTCCGAATCCCGCAGACGAAAGATTTTCAAGCAATATCTTTCTTGTGGCAGGATTTGCCCATATATGTCTTAAATCATCCTCATTATTATAGAACTCCGGTAGTTTCCCGTAAAGTTTTTCGATAAATTCTTCGGCGCTCATCGGTTTACCGTTAAGCCCGTAAAAAGCCGTTGATACAGTATGCTGAATCTCCCGTTCTTTTCCGTCTTTTAATTTAATTTTTATTCTTTTCTTTTTCTCTTTTTCGTTAATATCATCATCGGAGTTTTTATTATCCTCATTTTCTTTGTTGCCTTCATTTGTTTTTGATTCGTCCTCTTTCTCATCTTCGGGGTCTATTTGTATCTCATCAATTGCAGGTTCATCCCAGCCGTCAACACCTGTTTTATGAAAGTTTTTATAAGCATCAACAAAATCAATGATAGTAAAATATTCCTTGCCGTCAAATAATCTTGTCCCTCTACCGATTATCTGTTTAAACTCTATCATCGAGTTTATTGGTCTCATAAGTACAATATTTCTAACATTTCTTGCATCTACACCGGTGGATAGTTTTTGAGAGGTTGTAAGAATTGTCGGAATACTTTTCTCATTATCCTGAAAATCTTTTAAATATTGTTCACCCAGCGCCCCGTCATTAGCCGTAACTCTTGCGCAATAGTTAGGATTTGAACTTTTCTTATTTTGATTAACAAGGTCTCTTACCGCAAGAGCATGATCCTGAGTCGCGCAAAAGACTATTGTTTTTTCATTCGGATTAATTTCATTAAGAAATATTTTAACCCTTTTTCCTTCCCGTTCTTTAATTTCGATTATTTTGTTAAAATCGGCTTCGTGGTATTCTCTACCCTCTTCCACCTCACCCTCAATAATAGTATCATCAGAGGTATAAACATATTCGTCAAGAGTTGTCTTTATTCTTTTGACTTTAAACGGTGTTAAAAATCCGTCGTTTATACCGTCTCTTAAAGTATATGTATAAACCGGTTCACCGAAATATCTGTAAGTCGTAAAGTTATCCTTAACTTTTGGCGTTGCAGTTAAACCTAGTTGTACCGCCGGTGAAAAATACTCCATTATTCCACGCCAGTTACCCTCGTCATTTGCCCCACCCCTATGACATTCGTCAATTATTATAAAGTCAAAAAAGTCACTCGGATATTCTCCAAAATATGGCGCAGGTTTCCCATTTCCATCTTTACCCGACATAAAAGTTTGAAATATTGTAAAAAAAAGACTTCCGTTTGTCGGAACACTCCCTTTTTTTGTAATCTCTTTAGGATTTATTCGGACAAGCGCATCTTCGGGAAATGCTGAAAAGTCATTAAACGCCTGATTGGCAAGTATATTTCTATCTGCAAGAAACAATATTCGGGGGCGTCTTGACCCATCTCTTTTGAGATTCCATCTTGTATAAAAAAGTTTCCAAGCAATTAAAAAAGAGATGGTTGTTTTACCCGTACCGGTTGCAAGGGTTAATAAAATCCTGCTTTTGTTATCTGCAACAGCTTCAAGCGCCTTATTAACTGCTATTTCCTGATAGAATCTCGGTTTTTTTGTTCCGCCTATCTCTTCAAATGACAATTTATCAAACTTCTCTCTCCATTCGTTTTGTTTTTCAAAAATTTTATTCCAGAGTTCATCCGGTGTCGGATATTGATTAATTATTCTTTCATTGCCAAACTTCATACTTATCTCATATATCTCTTTTCCGTTTGTAGAATAGGCAAAATCAAGTTGCAACTTTAAGGCATAATCTTTTGCCTGCCCGACTCCTTCGCCTATTTCCAATTCGTCGCTTTTTGCTTCGATTACAGCAAGTTTGCGGTTTTTATATACAAGAATGTAATCGGCGATTGAGGGCTTGGCTCTTCCCCCGCTCTGTATTTTACCGAGATTAATATGATACTCTCTTAATATCTTTGAGCCGGGGACAACACCCCATCCGGCTTTTTTTAATTCGGGATCAATTAATTCTGCTCTGGTTTCCGCTTCATTCATGACTTTTCTCCGTTTATCTGTTTTAAATATTTACCATCAGTTCTCTGTCTCAAAATATTCTATTTATCATCATCGCGCTTTATGTACCCCTCATAATAGTAGCTTTGTTCTATCCCTTTAAAAATGATTTCTCTGTTATTTATATCATCAGTTAAATTCCCGGAAAGCAATGTTCTTAATTCCAAATCGTTAATGGGACTTCTCTCCATTGCCTGCAAATAAAGGTGTTTATCAACTTTCTCCCAGTTAACAACTTTTTTTAGTCTATTTTTCAATATCAAATCAACCCATATCCGCATTGAACGACCATTACCCTCCATAAAAGGATGAGCGATGTTCATTTCTACATATTTAGAAATGATCTCTTCAAACGAATTTTCCGGCATTTGTTCTATTTTTACTAAAATTTCTTTCAGATACAAAGCATTAGCAAACCTGAAGCCGCCTTTTGAGATATTTTTTTCGCGAATAAGTCCTGCAAAATCATACAACCCTTTAAACAAATATTCATGAATCTGCTGCAATCCTTTTGTTGTTCCAACTTCAATTTTATCAATATCGCCGGTTTCAAAGAGTTTAAAAGCGTTTGCTAAACTTAGTTTATCGATATTTATCATATAATTCTCCGTCTTGAGTAAAGGAGAAAATCATTAAATGTGTCGTTGGGGGTTATGGGTAGATTGTTTTTAGACATGTTTAATTTTCTCCTTCTTAGAAATTTGATCAACTTTGTTATTGAATTAAATTCAATAACAATTTTAAAATGTATATATATAAAAAAGGAGGTTCCCCTGGTGTGTGTATTTAAATTATTAAATACCCTTATATCTATAGACATAGACAAAGTTTATAAAAGTAATTACACTTTTATGCTATTGGGAACCCCCTAATTTTTTAATCGTATGCGACTAAATAATCTTTTTTCAATAAAAGGCTATTTAGGTCATCTTTTGCATTCCAATTTGTATACCAAGAATATTTATTTATGAAATTATATACAAATCCAATTTTACTTTTATCTGTAAATATTTTTTCTATAATTTCATGTCTTGTTGTTTTATCCAAATAAGGACAAGATATAATATCAAGAAATAAATGAATAGATTCTGAATAAGTTTTTGGATCGAATTTTTCAAGGATAAATTTTACTTGATCTACAATTTCTTTTTTAACTTCATTATATTCAACATCATCTTGAATATAATATAATAATGATATTATTTCAAAATAAGTGAGTCTCTTTACATTTAATTCTTCATCCTCATTATTGTTTTTAATCATTTTTATGATATTTCCTATAGTGTTTTGAGGAATTAAAAATTCTTTTTTGAAATATGACAGTAAAATTAGTATATTCATTGTTTCAATAATTAATTTAGAATTTGTTGCACTATCCAATAAAGATATTAACTCATTAATTATTTTATCTTTTAATTGATGATAATATAATACATCAATATTTTTACATAAATCCTTAATATTATTAATAAAATTTGACAATTTATAAATTGAACTAACTCTTATATCAATTCTAACAAGATAAAATACAATATCTATAAAAATATTCATAATAGAAATTATTCTACCATTCTCCCCACTTAAATATTTACCCTGTTTTATCAAAGATGAAATAAAATAATTAGTTATTGCATAATTTTCTTCATTGTTATTTTTTAACAAACTTCTTATCTCACTTATCTCTTTTTCCGCGGTTATTTTCTCATTATCTTTAATTCTTTTACTAAGAAGATTAATATATTTTGATATATTTATTTTCTTTATACTTATAGTACTAATAAAAGGCCTAGAATATGTCTCTATTTTCTCTGAATTTATATATAACTTATATTTTTCCAATGATTCAACAATATTTTCTATAATTTCTTGATAAACTTTATCTTCATTATAAAATAAGAAATAATCATCTATATATCTAAAACAACAATAATCAACATTTAATAAAATATTATTCTTTTTAAGTTTTACTTCGATAACTTTATCAATATCTTGAAGTATAATTTCGGCAAAAATTCTAGAAAACTCAGGGCCAACAAGAATTCCATTTGTTTCTTTATGATTAATATTTTGCATAAAATGATCCAATTCATCACCTAAATTATCATTCTTTCCCTTTTTGTTACTAATTGCTAAATCTTTAGATTCAGACTTACCTCTTATAGCCCAATTAATTGTATGTGTATAAATACTTGGAAAACATTTTTGGATGTCAATATGTGTTAGATTTCTAAATGTTTTTTCCATGTTGGTGAACATATTAGATTCAAAAAACTTATGTAAATGAGAATAATGTCCATAAACATAAAAAGAAGAAGCATATGCTTGAGATTCATTAAGCAGTTCTACATCCTTAGTTTTTCCATTTGCGTCAACTTCTTCTACATTAAAATATTTTGCAATCGTATAAGGTTTTCTAATTGAGAATGAAGATTTTTGACACAATCTTATTATCGCTAAAGAATAATTCTTATAGATTCCAATTAATTCATTCGAATTATTTGGGTGGATAATACTTAGTATTCTTCTTTTTATAAAACTCTTAGAATAAATATAGTTATAAGGAATTGTAAAATTAGATTTTTTAAAGATATTATCTATAAATTCCGGACGTTTTTTTAGTTGCAAAAGATTTCTATAATAATTATAGCTACCCCAATTTGACCATATTAAAGGGGTTTCAAAAGGTGATATTTCTGTTAATAAACATCGTTCATAGTTGTATTTATTAATTTTCTTTTTACTCATACCGCCATCCATTTTTTATATCGGAGATTCTTTTCCTAGTTCTAAAATGTTTAATATTATTATTATATCCACCTATAAAAGATATTTTTTTTAATTCTTTTATTTGTTGTTGTGAAAGTTTTTCTCTTAATTTTATTGATAGCACATAATTATTTGAAAATAATATTCTTTTGTAAAATGTATCTAATTCTAATAATTGTTTTAGAATTGTTTCTTCACTGCACAATTTATAATTTTGTTTAATACCGATAAATACATTTTTTTTTCTACCTGCAATTTTCATTATAGTAGTACCAGATAAAAATTTCAACCTATCACATAATAAATAAAATTTTATCTCCTTAACAAATTTCTTAAACGACAAAACTATCCGTTTTTTTATTTTATTAATTTTCTTCTTCGAAATCTTAATCGCTTCAGGATTATTCAAAGGAAAAGTATATCCAAGAAAATCGATCTCTTTCAAACTCCCGATTTTCTCATAATATGTTTTTTCATCGTTTAATTTTAATCTAAACGGTAACAAATCTGTTATCTTCTTTTTATCAATCCCTAGATCTTTATTTAAAATAATAATAAAATCATCAACATATCTTGCATAATAAATACATGCATTCATCTGTCTTATTGATTTGTCAAAATTTCTGAGAACAAATTCAGAGATTGATGAGCTTATAGGTAGCCCTCGAGGAATTCCTTTGTCCCCATATTTTTTCATAAAAGTTTCAATGGATAATAAATGTTTAAAAGTAGATAATGATATATATTTTTCTACTAACATTTCATTGATAACCAAATCAAAAGGAATTGATTCAAAAAATGATTTTATATCTGATCTAAAAACCCACGATGTTTTAGGCTCTTGTTTTAATAATATATGTAATTGGCTAATTTCTTCTTCTCTACTAAAAGTAGTCAATTTTATATTATTTTTTATAATATAATTTGACCTTCTTATTGTTAGTGCATCGTATATAGAACTTATTGTAAAAATGACTTTTGTTCCAATTTTGTTTCTTTTTAATTCTTTTAATTTAAAATTTGATTCAACGAATTCTTTTGAAATCTTTTCGGTTTCATCAGATAATTTTTCTTTACCTATCCTATATTTCCAGAAGTCATCGGGTCTTATACATTTTTTTAATTCTCTTGGAGAGTATGTCCTTTTATTAATATCCTCAGTTATCACATCTCCCCCCTAAACGCCTTTTCCAGCACCGCCTTTTTCATCTCCTCAAGCGCCTCTATCTTCTTCCTGTAAATCCCTTCAAGCCGTTTTGTTTCAGTTGATAATTCGTTTATTTTTTTAAGAATGTTTTTTTGTTCTTCAATAGATTTGGGATAAACAATTTTTATACTTGTTAGGTCGCTATTATATAGCCTTGAAATAGTTGCTCCTTTTGATGGTTTCCAGTTACAAAATTCATAAAAAACATATAAGTAATCATTCAAAACTTGCTTTTCATCATTATCAATCCAAACAATATTCGAATCTTGAAAAAAAGCTGGTTCACCATCATATCTTACTCGTCTTCCAATAGTTCCAGAGGCTGATATTAAAATATCCCCTTTTTTTGGAAAAGAGTATTTGGTGCGATACTCATTATATATTTCTTTAGAGATAAATGCGTCAGGAGTTTTGCCAAAAGTACCAATTTTGTAAAATGGAATCTCACCAGATATAGAAGTTTGGTGTTTCAATATTCTTTTGCACATTGAGGGTTTTCCAATATCCCCAAGTGTCTTTATTTCCCAATCCTCCCCGGGGTTTGCAAACACCCCATTCAAATAACTCTCAAAAACCTCCTTTGCATTTGCAAGATTCCTCTCCGCGTTTTCTTTTGCTTTTTTGATACCGGCAAACACCTCGTCAAGTATAGCAACAATCCTTTTTTGCTCGGACAGGGGGGGGATGGTGATTTCTATAGAATACACTTCATTCCTGTTTATTCCGGGTTTTACTCCTTTTGCCAACTTTGGTAAATTTTGCTTTGATAATAAATGATATAAAAACTGTAAATTATATTCTTTTTCATTGAATGTAACAAAATATGTAACATCAAGAGGCCAAAATCTCGCCTCTGTTAAATTAATTTCTCCTGCTGAACCCTTTCGTCCAACAATAATACTTTTTTTATCATGAAAATAATAATCTGTTCTGTCTTTTTCACCATTAGCACCATATACCGGATATAATCCGTCAGGTTTTCTTTTTTCGTCTGGTAGCGGTTTCCCATATTCAAGATTTAATACTTCCCCAAGCTTCTTTATTTCCCAATTATGTTTCATATATTTTCCTCTAATTAATCAAAAAGTGTTTTTTGATTTTTTCTATAAATTCTTATTTCACGCTCTTTATAAAAAGAGTCATATTTTACAAATTCTTTCTCTGCTTCAGATAAATTACTGATTTTATGTTTTGGAAAGAAATCAATACCTAATCTGTTATAATGTTTATATCTGCTGTTTATATTTCGCGGTTCTTTCATTATTCTTTCCAAGACTGGCAAATATCGCTCAGTAAGTTTAACTTTATTATCATCTCTTGAAGAAAAATGCAGCGCATTAAAACTAAGTCCTAATAACAAATCAATATATTGTATTAGATTTGACCTTAGATTTTTGGATTTATTATGATCGGAGTCTATAAAATCAATTTTATCACAAGAAAAAAACAATTTTTCATCATCCTTATCAAGTTTATATATACAATGCCAAGGAAAATATTTATGATTTTCAAGATCGGAATTATCATGAAATATATTTTTAACTATAATTGATTTATATTTTGAAAAATAAGTCTTTATTGATTTTTTTATGGCTGTTCTAAAAAGTCTATTATATATAGTGTTAAACTTATCATTTCCTTTTGATTCTCCGAATGTAGAATAATCAAGATTTAGTAGATCAATACCAAAGATATAAAAATATGTTTGAGTTGTATCATTTAAAAAGAAATCAAGCCATCTATCTGCAATAAAATATTCATTCTTGGAATTCAATCCCTGATAATGAACTTCTAAATCATTTTTAGTATGAAATTTGCAATCATCTTTACACTTTTTCCAGCTTATATCACTATTTAAGTCCCTACATCGATATTTTAATAAATTATTTAATAATTCTTTCTCAAGATGTGTCGGGACAATTAAGATTCCGATATACGCCCACTTTTCCTTACCAGAATTATTATCATTAATTTCTGATTCTTTAATTTCATCACAATATAGATTTAGTTCAATAGTGTTATTTTTATTATCATCCTCATTGTATCCAAACAAATTCATATCTTTATAACCTCATTCATAAAAACACCCCAACTGTATTCGCTTTTTTATTTCCCAGCCTTCCGGCAATCTGTGGTTCATTATTTATCATAATTCTCTCACCACAGGTGAGAGTTTTCATTTTCATTTATTTTTCCAAAAATTATCGATAAATATATTTATTTCATTTTTATATCTTTCCCAGATAACATAAAGATTATTTGATAAATCTTCCAGTTTTTCCCAATCAAGTTTAAATTTGTATGAGTGCCTGAAAAAATGCCTAAAAGCAAGATAATCTTCAATATTATCTGCTAACTCTTTAGAAATTACATTTGTTCTTACAGCATTAATATTTGTCATATTATTTAATATTTTTATGTGCCAATTAAAGTCTGTTGGGACTTCTTTATCAATATTTTTTGAAATTATCAAAAATATATTTTCTAATCCGTTATAGAATGAATGAAGTACTGATGCAATTGCCGTCATTTCTATTAAATCGGGCTTTTGTAATTTTGCTTTCTCAAATAGCAATTTATATGATTCCATCTCTCTTTCAATTTCAGTTATTTCAAATTTTATTTTGTTTATTATTTCATTATGCAACACGAACAAACACCTCATTTTCTAATATAAATTTTGAAAAATTGTTTTTATCATCATCCAATTCAATAAGATCAAATTTATGTTTTAATTCAAAAAGCATTTTTCCTGAGATTTTAAAAAAAAGCCTTTTTGGAAGCCCTTTAACGGCAATATCAATATCAGAAGATTGTTTTGTCTCTCCTCTTGCAATAGAACCAAACACATATATCTCATTGCACCCTGCTTCTTTGAGGATTACAACAGCTCTATTTATATCATCTTTGAAATCATCTGGTATTTTCTCATTTACAATTTTCATCTTTTCTCCTTAAAACATTAATTTTTATCAGACATAATTTATAATCCTTTTTTTAATTCTCCACTATCCATTCTGAACTACCCACTTATTATTTGTCCTTAATTTACTTGACTTTTCCCCTATTTTGTATTATAATTATCTTGAACCACTCTAAACCCGAATGGGCGTAAGGTGGTGTTTTTTTTACTTCGGATAATGAACAATTCCATATCTATTACTACTCGCTTTTAGATTAAGATTACTTTCAATTTTAGTCAATAGTTCTTCATCGTCTCCATGCTTTAGGATGTTTGTTACTCTATTTGCCCAATCTTTTTTAATAAAACATTTCAATGAATACAAATATATTATGTATGAAACAGCATCTGATACTTGAATGAAATACGACTCAGTTGATTTTTTTGGCAAAGGGTCTTCAATGAGTTTCTCAATATCATTTCTTATAAGTCCTGTGTTATATTTTGATGGAATAAAATTAAATTTTTGTATTTTCCTTGTTATTGAAGTCATTTTTTTAATTCTTCCTTCATCTGTAATTATTATGAATTTATTATCGATAGACTTTGATTTAACATCATTTTCTATTCTTTGTATATTGTATTTCATTGCATTTTCGAGAACATCATAAATTTCTGTTTTGATATTATGTTTGTTTATTACTACATTAATTATGTTTAAATCCATAATAGATATTAAATTGAAATAATTAAAAATTATCTCTCTCTTTTGATCATAAGTAAGATTAAGTTCCCTATAAGGATTCTTATCCGTTAAAAAGTCTTTTGTATGGAACTCATACTTTACCGGAAAATTATAATCAATTTTTAATTGTTTCCGAAAATTCTCAACTTTTTCATAATTTGTCTTCCAATCATTATGATGCATATAAATAGAAGTTAATACAAACAAATCAGAAGAATATTTGGGATAACCGTCATCTCCTGCTTCGTCAAAATAAGAAATATACATTTATCATCCTTTTCTTTTTAAATTCTTATCAAACATAAATTAAAATTCTTTTTTCCCATTATCCATTCTCCATTATCAATTGTCAATTTCTTTCACACCAGCCCTTTTATCTTCTCCAATATCGCGTTACTTTCTTCATCGAGTTTTTTCATCTCGTCAAGTATCTCTTTCGGCTCTCTTAAAACGGTTTCCTCTTTTTTGTTGGGGTTTTTTACCGAAAGGTCGCAAGTTTCAGGATCATTATCTTTTATATCAATACTCCATGAATTTTCTGAGTTAGCTTTAGTTTTTTGTAACTCAACAAACTCTTTCAGGTCATTTTCGTTTAGCGGATTCGTTTTACCGAGATTTCTGTCAAGATTAAGTTGGTAATACCATACTTTACTTGTCGCCTCGCCTTTGTTGAAGAATAGGATTACAGTTTTAACTCCTGCTCCTGTAAATGTTCCTCCCGGCATATCAAGAATTGTGTGAAGATTGCAGTTTTCTAACAGCATTTTTCTCAATGATATAGAGGCATTATCTGTGTTTGAGAGGAATGTGTTTTTTATAACAACGCCTGCTCGTCCGCCTGCTTTAAGCATTTTTATAAAATGTTGTAAAAATAAAAATGCAGTCTCTCCGGTTTTAATAGGAAAATTCTGCTGAACCTCCGCTCGTTCTTTCCCTCCGAATGGGGGATTAGCAAGGATTACATCAACTCTGTCTTTATCCTGTATATCCATTATATTTTCAGACAGCGTATTTGTATGAACTATATTCGGCGCTTCTATCCCGTGAAGTATCATATTCATAGTACCGATTATATATGCAAGCGATTTCTTCTCTTTCCCATAGAATGTTGATTTCTGTAAAGTCTGCATATCTGTTGTTGTCAGATTTTTATTTTCTTTCATGTATTCAAACGCTTCACAGAGAAACCCCGCAGATCCAACCGCTCCATCATATACTTTTTCACCGATTTTAGGAGATATTACTTTAACAATGGTTTTTATAAGCGGTCTCGGCGTGTAGTACTCGCCGCCGTTTCTGCCGGCATTCCCCATATTCTTTATTTTATCTTCGTAGAGATGGCTCATCTCATGTTTTTCAGCTTTTGATCGAAATCTCAATGTATCTATTATATTTAATACTTCCCGAAGATTATATCCGCTTTGCATTTTATTTTTCAACTCGCTGAATATCTCACCGATTTTATATTCGATTGTGTCCGGACTCTCCGCTTCGGTTTTAAACTTCTTTAGATATGGAAATAACTTATGATCAACAAACTCTTTTAAATCATCTCCAGAAAGCGCTTTGTGATGATCAAGTTTACCATCAGCAGTTTTTGGAGCAGCCCAGACATCCCATTTATACTCTTTGTCTATTATTGATTCGTGATGTTTACCGGATAGCTCTGCAGCAGCTTTTTTATCTTTTTCAAGATCATCAAGATACTTTAAAAACAAAACCCATGAAGTCTGCTCAACATAATCCAGTTCACTTCCGCATCCTGCGTCTTTATGAAGAATATCATCTATATTTTTAAATGCCTGTTCAAACATTTTCATCTCCCCTTATCTCTTCAACAATCTTATTCAGTTTATTTTTATTCAACATAGATTGCCTCTTTTAAGATTTCATCTATTATTCTTATTTACCCTAATATTTTTGCCTGCTCAAATTCATCTTTTAAATCTATTCCAATATCTAATTTGGGTTCAAAAAGTTTAAATCCTGCATACATATAGCAAATCGCCTGCAAATGTGAGAGTTTCTTTCCTAAAGCTTTTATTTCTATTTGAGACTCATTATCATTGATATTTAATCCGTCAGCGCCTTTTTGTCCTATTTCAAATGCAACTTTTTGGATTTCTTGTTTTGATTTCCCTTTATAATAATTTAATGCTCCAACAAGGTAGTATAAGACATCACTTCTAAAACCCGATTCCTTTAATATCTTATTTGCAATAAAAGTCCTGAAACTTTTTATTTTTTCAATTATTTTTTCATCTTTTTCAAATGTCAACATTCTTTCAAGTTCTGTGTCGGCTTTAACGGTTTCACTCTCAGCAAGTAGTTTTAATATATCTTCAAAATTATTTATCATCTCTATTCTCCTCTATTCAAACCTCTTCATAAAATCCCCAAGTTCTCTCTTTTCATCATGTGAAAGTTTCTCGATTTCTACTTTTATCTTATCAATCAGTTTTACTTCCTCTTTTTCTTTAAGTATTCCATATTTTGCCTTTAATTCTTTAACCTCTTCCATTATTTCTCTTGCGGATTTTACTTTTATCTCCGATACAAATTGTTTTTTTATTGCTTCTTTTGGTATCTCGTTATTATCAGATTTCAATAAAGGTATTATTGGCAGTAGTTTTGAAAACTCAAAGTTCCTATCGTGTGCAAACGTTTGCACACCAAAAAATATTATTAAATCAATATAATTATATGCTGTTCTTCTTGCAATTTTGATTTCATTTTCAATAAAACTTTTAAAATCAGGATATCCGTCATTCAAATAAAGTTTCCCTGCTCTTATCTTCAAAAGCCTTTGAGCCATTAATAAAAAAGAGTATTGGGTCATTGCTGATAAAAACTTTGCTTCTTCTTTTAAATTCTCATAATCTTCAGGGCAATTATCAAAATTAAAGAGATCAACATATTTTTTCATAAGAATTGTTTTAATATCTTCTTTTTCCGAAAAACTCATCATATTGTCAATATCTATTGTTTCGATTGTTTCAACAAGATTTTCTTTTGTCGGATTTTCATTTAGTTTTTTTATATTTTCCTTTGTATGAGTTTCCATTTTATCTGCAAACTCCACAAGAGTTTCAGAAAGCCCCTCGCTTTTAACTTTATTTCTTAATTTGTCTAATTTACTCATTTACTTTTACCTCATATATATAATCTTCTATTTCCTTAAAGAGCGTAAGAATTGCCAATGTATTCTTATGTTTTTTATAAACCTCAAATAAATTTTCTTTTGTTGCATGAACTTCATCAATGTATCCGTATTCAGGAATAAAGTTTTCAAACATTTTTCCTTCAAGAGTTGTTCTCATTTCATCGCTATAATACTGCTTGATAGATGTATCTCTTGATTTTATTCTATTTAGATATGCTCTGAAATCAATAAAATCTCTATTAAATTTCAAAATGAGATCCATTTTTTTAAATGTATATTTTATACCGTCATAACTGAAGGTATCGGGATAAAGCGGGACAAAAATATAATTTGACAACATTATTCCAAGTTTTGTAAATCCGGTAAAAGTAGGGGGACAATCAAGAATTACAATCTGATACTTATCAAAAACACTATAAAAGGTTTCTTTCAAAGTTTCTATTTTTTCAAGTTGCAAATCATGGTAATCAGATAAATTTATATTTGATGGAATTACATCAAGATTAGGAGCAACATTCTGAACGGTCGCCTCAAGTATTTGTTTTTTATTTTCAACTACAGCAAACTTATCAAGAAAGTTATACAATGTCGGCTTTTCTTTATTTATGTTTCCAAATGTACTTGTAAAATTCTCCTGCGGATCGAGGTCAACACCCAAAACTTTGTAACCTTTATTTGCAAAGTAAAAAGACAATAAAGAAGCGGTTGTTGTTTTTCCGACCCCGCCTTTCATATTATACATTAATATTACTATTTTTTTATGCAATAAAACTTCACTATAATTTACAAGTATCTTTTTTTCATCTCCATGATTTTTAATTAATTTTTTTTCGATTTTATCATAGATCGTTCTTACAGGAATTCCCGATTTTTTACTTGCATCACTCGCTGACATTATATTCATTTTTTTATACCCTCTTTTTTAGATATATAACTTCGCAAATTTATTGTCAACTCTTTTTATGCAAATTTATTTTTCTATTAATTATTTGCACAATTTTATTGCTTTTTTTATTGAATTAATCTATTATATTAGCATTATTGTATTGTTTTTTGGGAGGAGGGAAAATGTTATCACCACCACATAAAAAATAAAGACAATCTTTTTTGGCGAAAAGACTGTCTTTCATATGTAGATTAAAAATTTAGATTCATCATTTATGATCTAAATTCTAATCTATAATCTAAATTTTGTCAAGTGTTTTTTCATTAAAAATTTAATTACGCTTGAAATTTATCTAAATTATTATTCGTTATTTTTATTCAAACTTGAAAAAAAGAGAGGCCCCGAAGTCGGCAAATAAAAACATCAAAGATTTTTAAAATATTTTTGATAGGAATAAAATTTGTTGATTAATATCTTATGGTAGAGTATAAAAGTTAGAAATGTCTTTTTTCCGCAAAAAGAGACTACCATAAATCTCAAAAAAAATCAAGGTTTTATTGAGGAGAGAGGTATATCTTTTTGAATTTCAAGTTTTTAAAAAAACATAAAACTGAAAAAAGGGAGAAACATTTTATGTATGTCAATGATTTTTTATTAAAGAAATACGGATTAGAACAAAGCGTTTTATTACAAAACTTTTATTTTTGGATTAACCACAATTCAAAGAAAAAAATAAATTATATCAACGGAAAATTCTGGACATTCTCAACGCTAAACCAACTTTTAGAAAAATACCCGTTTCTTACAATTCATAAAATCCGAACTGCCATTGATTCACTTATTAAACTTGGGATTATAATAAAAGATAACCACAATTTCAATAGATACAACCGTACAACTTGGTATGCATTTAAGGATTACGCTATATTCAATGAAATAAAAAACATTTATCTTGAAGAGGCAAGAATTAACGAAGCAAAAAGAAATCAACAACTCAATGAGGTTCTGGATATAATTGGCGTTTCGGAAGAAGAAAAAAAAGAAGAAAGTCCAAAAGAAGATAAAACACAAGAAAAAGAAACTAAGATTGAAAATACGGTTATTGAAGATATTCAATCAAAAGCCGAGAATACTGTCAACGAAAAACAAACCGATTTTCAACAAGAGCAACCTAAAGAACAGCCCAAAGATTCTCAAATTCCTCAAGAAAATAACAATTCCATTTGCGGTGGCAACAAATCATGTAATAAGATTAATGAATTTAATAATATTAAGCTAAGCTTTGATATTTCATCTACTGCTAATAAACCTATTGATAAACAAAATATCTCTGTTGAACAACGCAAAGCTTTAATCAGCGAGTTGCTTAAAAGAGATATTACGAAGTTTCAAGTCTATAGTATTATTGCAAGTTATGATTACAGTTATATTTTAACCAAAATTAAACAGTTCGATTTTGTTTTATCTCATTTTCCTGAAAGAATGAAAAATCGAGGCAGGTATATGTTTATGTCTATCAAAGACAACTGGATAGATGAGGTCTACGAAAAAACTCAATTAGCAAAAATAAGAGGTCAGCAGGAGGATAAAGCAAGAGATGAGGCAAAAAAACTTGAGAAATTAAAGCAGGACTATGAGTTTTATCTCGATGATGAGTGTAAAAAAGAGTATTTAACTCTATCTGACGAAGAAAAAGAGTTGGCTGATAGGGAAATCAAACAAGAACTTGATAATTCGGCTTTTATTAAATCAAATGAACTCTTATACCTTGCAAGTTTAGAGGCTAAAAGAGTATTATTTGTTATGTCCCGTGTTAAGAGTAAGGCTTTGAGTTTTCAAGATTTTGTGAAAAATCAATCGACAAAGTAAGGTGTAAAAAAAGCAGACTGAATAAACCGGCAAAGTTGGTAAATAATTATATTATATAATAAATTAAAAACTTTGTTATTAAATAAATAACAAATAAAATTGTTATTGTAATACTATAAATATCAACTTTAATTAATTTCTTGATATTAAGTGCATATTTATTTAAATCCAAAATATTTTTATTATGTATTTCTGAAAATTCGATTAATTCAGATATACTAAGATTAAATTTATTATCTTTTTTTATAACATCAAAAAATTTTGTAACTTCTTTTTCTTGTAGGAAATTTATTTTATTTATTATTTGATCTAATCCTTTGTTTTTCAATGGTTCAAAAGTTTTTAATACCAAACAATAATATTCTATTCCTATACTACCTGATAAAACTACTTTTTTTTCAATATAAATATTTTCTATTATTTCACATGGTAATTTTAGATAATCAATAAGAAATATATTCTTTTTATTTTCAAAAATAAAACTCTTGGATGTAATTGTAAGGTTATTATTATTAAACCACAGTATAAAAAAGTAAATTGAAAAATCAAAAAAAAGACTTAATAAAAATAATATATTATAATTAAGATTTACTGTTTTATTACTAATTTCAGTAATTTTTAGAATCCATAATGTAATTATAGGAATAGTAAACAAAATTATTAATAAAAATGATAATTTCTTTCTATTGCTTTTATAAATAAGAACTTCATTATTAATAATATTTTCACTAATTTAATTTTCCTCTTATTTTTTGCTGATTGCCGATAACTACTTATTATAAATACTAAATTTCGTTTAATTACTCATTTTTTGGTAATAAGTTTAACTATGGTTCGCATAATCAGATTAGTGTTTATTTTAGATTATTGCTGAAATTCTGTCAAATAAAATCTATGAGGGAGTTAATCTGTGCATAAAATCAATTTTGTTTGACTATTATTATTTTTTGTTATATTATTGATATATAAGTTCTTACGGTTTTCTGTAAGAGTTTTAATTTAAGTGTATGCCTTTCTGTTGTGTTGCAACAGGGAGGCTTTTTTATTTATTACTCTACTTTTAAGTTCTACTCTCTTTTATGTTGTTATCTTATCGTTTCAGTTATATTCATAACTTTAACTACCGGCTATGCCGGTAAGTCTGGAAAGGTTGTACCACAATTTAATTTAAAAACCTCCTGATTAGAAAATATAATCAGGAGGTTAGTATGAACACTAACAAGTTATCCCATGTGGTTTGGGATTGTAAATACCACATAGTATTAGTACCAAAATATCGGTATAAAGTTTTTAACAATGAAGTTAAAAATGCGGCAAAAGATGAAATTAAGAAATTGTGTACTTGGCTTCAGATACCAATAATTGAAGGTCATGTATGCAAAGATCATATTCATCTATGTCTTGCAATACCTCCTAAGTACGCAATTTCTGATGTTATTGGAACATTAAAAGGAAAAACAGCGATTAGGTTATTTCTAAAATTTCCAGAATTACGAAAACGTTATTGGGGAAGCCATTTCTGGAGTAGGGGATATTACATCAATACAGTAGGTAAAGATGAAGAAATGATAAAAAAGTACATACGAAATCAAGACAAATTAGATCGTCTTGAGAATAATGGGACTCTGTTTGATTAAGTAA
>Ga0208197_1001256_pt1 | contig 26473 bp, 38 predicted proteins | sample AD_JPNNA4_MetaG_FD_184444 | JGI IMG/M metagenome (GOLD analysis project Ga0208197, IMG submission 184444) | Active sludge microbial communities of municipal wastewater-treating anaerobic digesters from Japan - AD_JPNNA4_MetaG (SPAdes) (version 2) | ecosystem: Engineered > Bioreactor > Anaerobic...
CCGAACGTGGCGAGGTTGCACCTGGCAAGATGGTACAAAGAGGTGGAAGAATTTGGCAATGCGGAATTCAACAAAGTCATCGAAACCTTCGAAAATCACAACGCGACAATAATCAACTACTTTGAAGAAAGGCTCACGAACGCTTCTGCGGAGTCCTTCAACGCAAAAATAAAGGCTTTCCGAACACAGTTCAGGGGCGTGGCAGACGTTAAGTTTTTCATGTACAGGCTTGCCAAACTTTATTCTTGAATCTGGGGATTCTTGTCCTTGTACCAACCCCACCTATCCGCTGATCCGGACTTTCACCCATTAGAACGTGCCCATGCTGGGCGAACATAAAAAAAGCGTGGAATATAAATATCCCACGCTATTTTATAGATTAAATCTATTATTCAGCTTTTGCCTCTTCTACTAGAGTAGATTCTTCATCTACTGGAGCCGATTCTGCCTTCTTCTTAGAAGAACGACGAACCTTAGTAGATTTCTTAGCTTTTTGCTTCAACATGTTTTCATCGTAATCAACTAATTCGATAAAACAAGTTTGTGCAGCATCACCTAAACGGAAACCTGTCTTGATAATACGAGTGTAACCTCCAGGTCTAGTTGCTATTTTTTGAGCTACATCTCTGAACAATTCAGTAACAACTTCCTTGTTCTGAAGATAACTGAAAACAACTCTACGTGATGCCGTAGAATCATCTTTTGCCTTTGTCAAGAGAGGTTCAACATACTTTCTCAAAGCCTTAGCTTTTGCAAGTGTAGTATTAATCCTCTTATGTTTGATCAAAGAACATGCCATGTTAGAAAGTAAAGCGTCTCTATGAGCACTTGTTCTTCCTAAGTGGTTGAATTTCTTATTATGTCTCATTGTTATTACTCTTTATCTAATTTATATTTTGAGATATCCATACCAAATGAAAGGCTGAGATTATCCAATAATTGATCCAATTCAGTCAAAGACTTCTTACCGAAGTTTCTGAACTTGAGCAGATCGTTCTTATTAAACACAACCAATTCACCCAAAGTTTCAACATCTGCTGCTTTCAAACAGTTCAATGCACGAACTGACAAATCCATATCAACAAGCTTAGTCTTTAACAACTGACGCATGTGCAATACTTCTTCATCGAACTCTTCATTACCATCTCCATCATTAGCGTCAAGAGTAATCTTCTCATCAGAGAATAACATGAAATGATAAATTAGAATCTTAGCAGCTTCCTTCAATGCCTCTTTTGGATGGATAGATCCATCAGTACTAATCTCTAAAATTAATTTTTCGTAATCAGTCTTTTGCTCTACACGATAATTCTCGACAGTATACTTCACATTCCTAATAGGAGTAAAAATGGAATCGATAGCGATTACACCAATCTCCGAACCAGGAATCCTATTCTCCTCAGCAGGAACGTAACCACGTCCTTTGCCGATATTCATCTCCATCTTGAACTTCGCTTCAGGATCCAAACGACAAATTACCAAATCTGGATTTAAAACTTCGAATCCAGTTAAACTTTTAGCTATATCCCCAGCCTTGAACACTTCGGTTCCCGAAACAGAAACCGTAACCTTCTCGTTCTCAACCTCTTCAACTTTCTGTTTAAACCGAACTTGTTTTAAGTTTAAGATAATATTGGTTACATCCTCTATTACTCCCGGAATTGCTGAAAATTCGTGATCTACACCATCAATTTTAACAGAAGTGATTGCAAATCCTTCCAAAGAAGACAGTAAGATACGTCTTAAAGCATTACCGATAGTGATTCCATAACCTGGTTCCAACGGACGAAATTCAAATTTTCCTTGAAAATTGTCCGATTCCAACAAGATAACTTTATCGGGTTTTTGAAATGCTAATATAGCCATGGATAAATTATTGTTTAGAGTATAATTCGACGATCAATTGTTCTTTGATATTTTCTGGAATATCAGCTCTCTCTGGCAAATGTAAGAATTTACCAGATAATGAAGAATTATCCCATTCTAGCCATGCATATTTGCTATGGTTGAAACCAGACAATGCATCAGCTACAACTTCCAAAGATTTTGATTTCTCGCGAATACCAACAATCTGTCCCGGTTTGATTGAGTATGAAGGGATGTTAACAACACTACCATCTACTACAATATGTTTGTGAGAAACTAACTGACGAGCAGCTGCACGAGTAGGTGCTATACCTAGACGATAAACTACATTGTCAAGACGAGTTTCTAATAATTGCAACAATATCACACCGGTAATACCCTTTGTTCTAGTTGCTTTTTCGAACAAATTACGGAATTGTCTTTCTAATAATCCATAAGTATATTTGGCCTTCTGTTTCTCATTCAACTGAATGCCGTATTCAGAAATTTTCTTTCTTCTGTTTACACCATGTTGGCCTGGAGGGAAATTTCTCTTTGACAGAACTTTGTCTGGACCAAAGATAGCTTCTCCAAACTTACGTGCAATTCTTGATTTTGGACCTATATATCTAGCCATTTTTTTTATTTTGTTTTATTTCCAAACCTTGAATCGTGCAGCCGCGATTGCAGAGAGGTTTAAAATGCAATCTATTCACAATTGCGAGATTCGAAAGAAATTTGTAAATAAATTAAACTCTACGTTTTTTAGGTGGTCGACAACCATTATGTGGTAGTGGTGTTACGTCAACGATCTCAGTCACTTCAATACCAGCACCATGTACAGTTCTGATAGCTGACTCACGACCATTTCCTGGACCTTTTACATACGCTTTCACCTTTCTTAAACCAAGATCGAATGCTACCTTTGCACAATCCTGTGCTGCCATCTGAGCTGCATATGGAGTGTTCTTCTTAGAACCTCTGAAGCCCATTTTACCAGCTGAAGACCAAGAAATAATCTGACCCTCTGAATTAGACAAAGAAACGATAATGTTATTAAAAGATGAGTGAACGTGTAACTCTCCATTAGCGTCAACTTTTACTACTCTTTTTTTGGTTGCTACTGCTTTTTTTGCCATATATTTTATTATTTAATAGCGTTATTTATAGCTAACTATTACTTAGTTGCCTTTTTCTTGTTAGCAACTGTTTTCTTCTTTCCTTTACGAGTACGAGCATTGTTCTTTGTGCTTTGTCCACGTAATGGCAATCCAAGACGATGACGAATACCTCTGTAACATCCGATATCCATCAAACGTTTGATGTTCAATTGAACTTCAGAACGAAGATCTCCTTCTACCTTGAAGTTAGCGCCAATAATCTCACGAATCTTAGCAGCCTGATCATCTGTCCAATCCTTTACTTTGATGTCTTTATCAACACCAGCTTCATTCAAAATTTTGGTTGCTGCACTACGGCCAATACCGTATATATAAGTCAAACCAATTTCGCCTCTCTTATTTTGCGGCAAATCTACACCAACTATTCTTATAGCCATAAACTAATTTTTTGCAAAAATAATAAAATTATCCTTGACGTTGTTTATACTTAGGATTTTTCTTATTGATAACATACAAACGACCCTTCCTCCTTACTATTTTACATTCAGGAGTACGTTTTTTTAATGATGCTCTTACTTTCATATTTATTATAATTATTTATATCTAAAAGCAATTCGTCCCTTTGTCAGATCATAAGGTGACATTTCAACTCTAACTTTATCACCTGGCAAAATTTTAATGTAATGCATTCTCATTTTACCAGAAATATGAGCTGTAATCTCATGCCCATTTTCCAACTCAACACGAAACATGGCATTTGATAATGCCTCGACTATAGTGCCATCCTGTTCAATTGCAGCTTGCTTGGCCATACTTTACTTTACGTTATTTTCTAAAATTTCATCAATATACTTAAACGAAGATAATATATCTGCTTGTCCTTTAGATATTGCGACTGTATGCTCAAAATGAGCAGAAATCTTACCATCAGAGGTTTTCGCAGTCCAACCATCATCCGCAAAGTAAATATTTTGTTTACCTAAATTAATCATCGGTTCAATAGCAACAACCATACCAATTCTTAATTTGGTACCGAAACTGCTTTTTCCATAATTCGGAACTTTTGGTTCTTCATGCATACTTTTACCTATACCATGACCAGTCATTCCATGAACTACAGAGTATCCTCGATTCTCACAATAAGTCTGAATCGCATGACCGATATCACCAATACGCTTACCTTCAATAGCAAATTTAATTCCTTCGTATAAAGATTCGCGAGTGGTCTTTAATAACTGTCTTGCCTCTTCAGAAACTTCACCTACACAAAACGTATAGCAAGAATCACCATGAAAGCCACTTTTTTCAGCACCACAGTCAACGGAAATGATATCACCTTCTTTCAAAACATATTTCGATGGAATTCCGTGAACAACCTGATCGTTTACAGATGTACAAATTGAATTAGGATAACCTTCATAACCTAAAAAACTCGGAATTGCTCCGTTGTCTCTTATAAATGCATCTGCAATTTTATCTAACTGCAAAGTTGTTATGCCAGGTTTAATATTCTTTCCTACTTCTGCCAACGTACAAGCAACAAGATCGTTACTGATACGCATAAGCTCAATTTCTTCATCTGTCTTCAGGAATATCATCTATTATTCCACTCTTAATATGCAGAAACTCCTGATCTACCTTTTATTCTTCCCGACTTTAATAATCCATCATAATGACGCATTAACAAATGGCTCTCCACTTGTTGTAAAGTATCAAGGACAACACCTACCATAATAAGCAAGGATGTACCTCCAAAGAACTGAGCGAACGACATCTTTATATCAAACAATCTTGCAATTGCAGGCAAAATTGCGATAATTGCTAAGAAAATAGAACCAGGAAGAGTGATTCTTGACATAATCAAGTCGATATAATCTGCAGTAGCAGAACCAGCCTTGACTCCAGGAACAAATCCACCATTACGTTTCATATCTTCAGCCATCTGTGTCGGATTTATTGTGATTGCAGTATAAAAGTAAGTAAACAAAATGATTAACAAAGCGAAAATCAAATTATACCAAAATCCATCAGGACTTGTAAACTTACCTAACATACCTTCAGCTTCACCACCCTTAAACAACATAGGTGCAACCAACAATGGGATGAACATAATTGCTTGAGCAAAGATGATAGGCATCACATTAGCTGCATTTACTTTCAATGGCAAGTATTGACGAGCACCACTATACTGTTTGTTTCCTAGCATCTGCTTAGCATACTGTACAGGAACTCGTCTTACACCTTGAACTAAAAGAATAGAAGCTGCAATTACAACTAAGAAGAACACTATCTCTAGCAAGAACTTGATAAGTCCACCACCCTCGTTGTCACTCAAACAGAAAGCAAATTCTTGAGTAACAGCACTTGGGAAACGAACAATAATTCCAACCAAGATGATAAATGAGATACCATTTCCAATTCCTTTATCTGTAATACGTTCTCCTAACCACATCACAAACATACTTCCACCACACAGAATAATAGTAGATGAAATTTTAAACCACCAATCAGCAGGCATAGCACCATTCATCTGAATAGAAAGGTTTACTAGGTATGATGGGCCTTGAAGAAGTAGAATCAACACAGTTAAATAGCGAGTGTACTGTGTAATCTTACGACGTCCACTTTCGCCTTCTTTCTGCATTTTCTGAAAAGTAGGAACAGCTATAGTGAGCAATTGGATGACAATGGATGCTGAAATGTAAGGCATGATTCCCAATGCAAATATAGACGCATTAGAAAAAGCACCTCCTGAGAACATATCCAACAAAGACATCAAACCTTCACTAGTCTGCTTTTCAAGCTCAGAAAGTTCTCCCGGATTAATACCCGGAAGAACTATATAAGAACCGAAACGGTATATCAAAACAAATAAAAACGTAATGAAAATACGAGTTCTTAATTCCTCGATTTTCCAAATATTCTTTATTGTTTCTACAAGTTTCTTCATTTTCCTAAGATTACAACGTTTCCACCTACAGCTTCGATAGCTGATTTAGCAGATTGAGAAAAAGCGTGAGCTGAAACAGTCAACTTAGCTGACAAAGATCCATTACCCAAAACTTTTACTAAATCATTCTTAGAAATCAAGCCAGCCTCTGAAAGAACATTCAAATCGATTGCGTTAACTTTCTTTGCTTCAGCTAATTTCTGAAGTACATCAATATTAACAGCTTTATATTCAATTCTATTTACATTCTTGAAACCGAACTTAGGCAAACGACGTTGCAACGGCATCTGGCCTCCTTCAAAACCGAGTTTTTGGGAATATCCAGAACGAGCTTTAGCTCCCTTATGACCTCTTGTAGAGGTTCCTCCCAATCCTGATCCTGGTCCACGACCAATTCTTCTACCAGTCTTGTTCGAGCCTGCAGCTGGTTTTAAATTACTCAAATCCATATCTTAATCTTTTATATCAAATTTGATTTTTACTTTTCTACAATAACCAAGTGTCTAACAGCTTCAACCATTCCTAAAATTTGAGGAGTAGCTTCATGTTCAACAACAGAGTTAATTTTCTTTAAACCTAGAGCTTCCAAAGTAGCTTTTTGCTTCTTAGGAGATCCGATTTTACTTTTTACTTGCTTAATTTTAATTGTAGCCATAATTTACTCTATTTATCCTTTGAACACTTTTTCCATTGAAATACCTCGATTCTGAGCAATAGTATATGGATCTCTGATCTCGCTCAATGCCAAAATCGTAGCTTTAACTAAGTTGTGAGGATTAGAAGAGCCTTTAGACTTTGCTAAGACGTCAGTGATACCAACACTCTCCAATACGGCACGCATCGCACCACCAGCCTTAACTCCTGTTCCGTGAAATGCAGGTTTCAAAAGGACTTCAGCTCCGCCAAATTTAGCTTCTTGCTCGTGAGGAATTGTTCCTTTTAATACAGGAACCTTAACAAGGTTCTTTTTTGCAGATTCAACACCCTTAGCAATAGCAGCAGTTACCTCACTTGCTTTACCAAGACCATAACCTACAACACCTTCTTCATTTCCAACAACTACTATAGCTGCGAAACTAAATGTACGACCTCCTTTTGTTACTTTAGTAACACGATTGATAGCAACTAGTCTATCTTTCAATTCCAAGTCGTTGGTTGTTTTTACCTTACTATTTTCTCCAGCCATAATATATTAAAATTTAATTCCTCCTTTACGTGCGGCATCAGCCAATTCCTTAATTCTTCCATGGTATAAATAACCATTACGGTCAAAAACCACTTCTGTAATTCCAGCTTCCTGAGCCTTTTTCGCTACAATTTCACCAACTTTAGCAGCTAAATCTTTCTTAGCTACTTTGTCAGTAAGTGACAGAGAAGAAGCTGAAGCCAAAGTAACGCCAGTCAAATCGTTAATTAACTGAACATATATCTGCTTATTACTTCTAAAAACTGTCATTCGAGGACGTTCTGCTGATCCTGAGATTTTAGCACGAATACCTCTTTTTATTTTGAGTCTTCTTTGAATTTTTTCAGTCATGATAACATCTATTTACGTAAGTTACTTAGCAGAAGCTGATTTACCAGCCTTTCTACGAATCTCTTCGCCTACAAACTTAACACCCTTACCTTTATAAGGTTCTGGCATACGGAATGTACGGATCTTGGCACAAATTTGACCAATAAGCTGTTTATCGCAGCTTTCCAAGATAACCAAAGGATTCTGGTTACGTTCACTCTTAGTCTCTATTTTTACTTCCTTAGGCAATTGCAAGAAAATATTGTGAGTATAACCAAGTGCGAATTCTATAACTTGACCTTGGTTTGATACGCGATAACCAACACCGACAAGTTCCAATTCTTTCTTGTAACCTTGAGACACACCGAGAACCATATTGTTGATTAAAGAACGGTACAATCCGTGCAAAGAACGATGATTGATTTCATCAGTTTTTCTTGTCACTTCAATTTGACCATCCTTAACATCTACAGTTATATCAGGATTTACATATTGAGAAAGTTCTCCCTTAGGGCCTTTCACTGTAACTGTGTTATTTTTCACAGAAACTGTAACTCCAGATGGAATACTAATTGGTAATTTTCCTATTCTTGACATTTACAATTCCTCCTATATTAATAAATAAAGCATAACACTTCACCGCCAACCTTAAGGTCGCGAGCTTCCTTATCCGTCATAACACCCTTAGATGTTGATACAATGGCAACACCAAGACCGTTCAAAACCTTAGGCATTTCCTTATAACCAACATACTTACGTAAACCTGGGGTCGAAACCCTCTTTAAGTTTTTGATCGCATTAACTTTGTTAATTGGATCATACTTCAAAGCAATCTTGATTGTGCCTTGAGGTCCATCTTCTTCGAACTTGTAGTTCAAGATATAACCCTTATCGAGCAATATCTTAGTAATTTCTTTCTTCAAATTTGAGGCAGGCACTTCCAGTACTCTATGTTTAGCCTGGATAGCATTCCTCAATCTTGTTAGATAATCTGCTATTGGATCTGTCATAATAATTAATTAAATTGATCAGGTCTACCCTGACAATATTTAAAACTCAATTTACCAGCTTGCTTTCTTTACACCAGGGATTAAACCTGCAGAAGCCATTTCACGGAATTGAATACGTGAAATTCCGAACTGACGCATATAACCTTTTGGTCTACCTGTAAGCTTGCAACGATTGTGCAAGCGAACAGGAGACGCATTCTTAGGCAATGCCTGTAAAGCCTCGTAATTTCCTTCAGCTTTCAGTTGTGCTCTTTTTTCTGCATATTTGGCGCAAAGTTTTGCCCTTTTTACTTCACGGGCTTTCATTGATTCTTTTGCCATCTCTTATCTCTTAATATTTTTAAAAGGTAATCCAAACTCTTTTAATAATGCGTAACCTTCTTCATCTGTTTTTGCAGACGTCACAAAGGTAATATTCATTCCTAACAATTTCGATATAGATTCGATATTTATTTCAGGAAAAATAATTTGCTCCTCGATTCCTAGGGTATAATTACCCATTCCATCAAGTTTTGACTCAACACCTCTGAAGTCACGAATACGAGGAAGAGCAACGCGAACTAGTCTCTCCAAGAACTCATACATTCTCTCTCTACGTAAGGTAACACGTGCACCGATAGGCATTTTCTTACGCAATTTGAAGTTAGAGATATCTTTTTTAGACATTGTTGCAACTGCCTTCTGTCCTGTAATAGAGGTAAGTTCATTAATAGCAGTCTCAACAATTTTCTTGTCTGCAACAGCTTGACCTAAACCTTGGTTAATAACGATCTTCTCAAGAACAGGAACTTGCATAATTGACTTATAACCAAACTCCTTCATTAAGATAGGAACTATGCGCTCAGCATATTCTTTTTTTAGACTAGCTGTATTCATTACTTAATTTCCTCCTTTGATTTGTTAGCACCTTTAGCAAATCTTACTAACTTGCCATCCTCATTTCTACGACGGCCAACACGAGTTGGTTTGCCATCTTTATCAAGCGGATTCAAATTAGAAACATGAATTGGCGCTTCCTTCTTAATAATACCACCCTGAGGGTTCTTTGCATTAGGCTTGGTACTCTTAGATACCATATTGATGCCTTCTACGATAGCGCGTTGTTCTTTTACAAGAACTTTAAGCACAACACCAGTCTTCTTTTTATCGTCACCGGCATTTACGTAAACCTTATCGCCTTTTTTAATATGTAATTTACTCATTACTCTAAATTTTACTTAAATTAAAGCACCTCTGGAGCCAATGAAACAATCTTCATATTAGTAGCACGAAGTTCTCTGGCAACCGGACCAAAGATACGGCTTGCCCTCATCTCTCCAGCTGCATTCAAAAGAATACATGCATTATCATCGAAACGGATATAAGATCCATCTGGACGTCTAACTTCCTTCTTGGTACGTACAATGACAGCCTTAGATACCGTACCCTTTTTCATGTCGCTTGATGGGATAACATTTTTTACCGTAACAACGATAACATCCCCAACAGAAGCATAACGCTTTTTTGTACCACCTAAAACGCGGATACACAAAGCCTCTCTACCTCCACTGTTATCAGCTATAACTAATCTTGATTCTTGTTGTATCATAACTATTTAGCTCTTTCGATTATTTCAACTAATCTCCATCTCTTAGTTCTGCTCAGCGGACGAGTTTCCTGTATTCTTACTACATCGCCGATGTTGCACTCATTTTTCTCGTCGTGAGCATGATATTTCTTCGTCTTGCTGACGAACTTTTGATAAATTGGGTGTTTTTCCTTCCACTTAACGGCAACAACAATGGTTTTGTCCATTTTGTTACTAGAAACAACACCATTTCTTTCTTTTCTTAAGTTTCTCATTTTAATCAAGCTCGATTGTTATTGTTTATTAAGTTCTCTAAGACTCAACTCAGTCTTCATACGTGCAATATCTCTACGAACAGCCTTTATTTGAGAAGGATTCTCCAAAGGAGACACCGCATGAGTCAACTTCATATGTGAAAGGTTATTTATTTCACCATTCAACTTTTCTTGGAGCTCTTCGTTTGTCAATTCTTTTAATTCTGCTATCTTCATAAATTATGCATTTTGAGTTTGAGCATCATAATCTCTTCTAACAATAAACTTAGTAGTGATTGGTAACTTCTGAGCTGCAAGACGTAAAGCCTCTTTTGCAACTTCGAAAGAAACTCCTTCGACTTCTATCAATATTCTACCTGGAGTAATAGGTGCAACGAAACCTTCTGGATTACCTTTTCCTTTACCCATACGTACCTCAGCAGGTTTTTTAGTAATCGGCTTATCTGGAAATATTCTGATCCAGATTTGTCCTTGTCTTTGCATATAACGTGCAACAGCAACACGAGCAGCCTCAATCTGGCGGCTAGTTATCCACATTGAATCCAATGCTTTGATGCCGAAAGAACCAAATGCAAGTTGATTACCTCTTTGAGCGACGCCTTTCATACGTCCCTTCTGCTGTCTTCTGAACTTTGTCTTCTTAGGTTGTAACATTTTTCTTCCTTAAATTCAAATTCTTTAAACAGATTACTTCTTTTTCTTTTTGAAACCTTTTCCGTTATTTCCGTTAGAAGAATTTTGTCTTCCTCCTTCTTTAACAGCGGTGAAATTAGGGGATAAGTCTTTCTTACCGTAGATTTCTCCACGACAAATCCAAACCTTAACACCTATCAAACCAACTTTAGTCAAAGCTTCAACTTGAGCGTAGTCAATGTCAGCTCTAAAGGTATGCAATGGGGTTCTTCCCTCTTTATACATTTCTGAACGAGCCATTTCAGCACCGTTCAAACGACCTGATACTTGAACTTTAATACCTTCTGCTCCCATGCGCATTGTAGAGGCAATAGCCATTTTTGTTGCACGACGGTAAGCGATTTTACCCTCAATTTGACGAGCAACGTTGTTTGCAACGATAACTGCATCTAATTCAGGTCTCTTCACTTCATAGATGTTGATCTGAACATCTTTATCTGTGATTTCCTTCAACTCTTCTTTCAACTTGTCTACTTCTTGACCGCCCTTTCCAATGATAATTCCTGGACGAGCTGTACAAACTGTGATAGTAACAAGTTTTAATGTACGTTCGATAACAATTCTTGAAACGCTAGCCTTTGCAAGACGGGCATTCAGATACTTTCTAATTTTAGCATCTTCCAAAATAGTATCGCCGTAGTTTTTTCCGCCATACCAATTAGAATCCCATCCTTTAATGATTCCTAAGCGGTTACTTACTGGATTAACTTTCTGTCCCATCTGACAATTAATTTTGGTTATCGTTTGAATTCTTAGTATCTACAAACAAAGTTACATGATTAGAACGCTTGCGTATTCTGTAACCTCTACCTTGTGGAGCTGGACGAAGTCTCTTCAACATTTTTGCTGAATCGACATAAATTGCACTGATGTACAACTCACCATTGTCCGCTTTCTTGTCATTTTTCTGTTCCCAATTAGCTATAGCTGAACGCAACAACTTCTCCAAACGGTTAGAAGCATCTTTCGTTGAATATCTCAATACGCTAAGAGCTCTGTATGCTTCCATGCCACGGATCATATCCGCAACCAAACGCATTTTTCGAGGAGATGTAGGAACATCATTCAACTTAGCATAGTAAAGCGACTTTTTAGCTTCCTTTATTGCCTCTGCTGATATTTTTTTTCTTGCACCCATTTTTATTAGAACTTTTTTAATTTCTTCTTATTCACGGTTATCTTTTCTTATTTCCACCGTGACCTCTAAATGTACGTGTCAAAGAGAACTCGCCAAGTTTGTGACCGACCATGTTCTCAGTAACATATACCGGAATAAATTTATTTCCGTTGTGAACTGCAATTGTATGACCTACAAAATCAGGTGATATCATTGAAGCTCTTGCCCATGTTTTAATTACGGTTTTCTTACCGCTTTCATTCATTGCGAGAACTTTGTTTTCAAGCTTCACGTTGATATATGGGCCTTTTTTTAGTGAACGACTCATAAAATTACCTTTTTATTGATTACTTTTTCCTTCTCTCAACAATAAACTTACTAGAAGCATTCTTTGGTGCTCTAGTCTTTAAGCCCTTAGCCAACAATCCCTTACGTGATCTTGGATGACCTCCAGACTGACGGCCTTCACCACCACCCATTGGATGGTCTACTGGGTTCATTACAACGCCTCGGTTATGAGGTCTACGACCTAACCAGCGAGAACGACCAGCTTTTCCAGAACGCTCCAACGCATGATCTGTGTTACCTACCGTACCAACAGTTGCTTTACAAGTACAAAGAATCATTCTGGTCTCACCAGAAGGTAATTTTACAATAGCATACTTGCCTTCTCTCGAAGTCAACTGTGCAAATGTACCAGCCGAGCGAACCAATGCAGCTCCTTGTCCTGGGCGTAACTCCAAATTATGGATAACCGTACCAAGCGGAATATTCTCCAATGGCAATGTATTACCAACTTCTGGGGATGCCTCAGCACCTGACATCAATTGCTGACCTACCTGCAATCCATTTGGTGCAAGAATATAACGTTTTTCTCCATCAGCGTAAAATAACAATGCGATACGAGCCGAACGATTCGGATCGTATTCAATTGTCTTTACAACAGCAGGAACACCGTCTTTATCCCTTTTGAAATCAATTACTCTGTACTTTCTCTTGTGACCGCCACCAATATAACGCATGGTAAGTTTACCTACATTATTGCGACCTCCTGTCTTAGAAAATCCTGATACAAGAGATTTTTCTGGTGCATCCGAGGTAATTGTCTCGAATGCGCCAATAATTTTGTGTCTCTGCCCCGGTGTTGTGGGTTTGAATTTACGAACAGCCATTTTTATTTATTAAATATTGCTATAAAAATCAATTACATCGCCTTCCTTTAAAGTCACGAATGCCTTTTTATAAGAAGGTTTTTTTCCGTTAATAACACCTGCTTTTGTATAACGGCTCTTATTCTTGCCCTCTACATTCATTGTATTAACAGAAACTACTGTAACATTATACATTTCACTAATTGCCTTCTTTATCTCTAGCTTATTGGCATCTTGAGAAACACGAAAGCCATAGCGAGAAAACTTCTCACCCAAGCCTGTCATTTTCTCTGTCACGATCGGTTTAATTATGATTCCCATCTTTTCGACCTCCTTATGCTTTTAAATTATTCTCAACATCTGCCAATGCACTCTCCGTCAAAACAATACATTTTGCGTCCATAATTCTGTAAGTATTTAAGTCTGAAGGACTTAAAACTTGAGAATTCTGTAGATTACGAGCTGACAAATATACATTTTTATTTACTTCTGACAAAATTATTAGAGACTTCTTGTCGGAAATCTTCAAATTATTTGTCAATGCAATATATTCCTTTGTCTTAGGAGCTTCAAACGAGAAGTTCTCGACAACGATAATTCCATCATTCTGAGCTTTATAAGACCAAGCTGACTTACGAGCCAATTTCTTGAGCTTTTTATTCAACTTGAAACTATAGTCTCTTGGTGTTGGACCGAATACTCTTGCACCACCAACCAAAACTGGAGAGTTGATATCACCTCTACGAGCTCCACCTCCTCCTTTTTGGCGTCCAAGTTTTCTTGTAGATCCAGAGATTTCACTTCTCTCTTTAGACTTATGAGTTCCTTGACGTCTGTTTGCCAAATATTGTTTAACATCCAAATAAATTGCATGATCATTCGGCTCAATACCAAATACACTGTCACTTAAAGTGATTTTCTTTCCGGTATTCTCTCCTTTTATGTTATATACACTCAGTTCCATTACTTATTGACAATTAAGATTGAACCATTACATCCTGGCAATGAACCTTTTATTACTAAAAGATTACTTTCAGAAATAACCTTTAACACTTGTAGGTTTTGAACTGTTACAGAGTCACCTCCTAAACGTCCAGCCATCTTCATACCCTTGAATACTTTTGCAGGATAAGAACAAGCACCAATTGAACCTGGGTGTCTGGTACGGTTATGCTGACCGTGAGTGGTCTGTTGCACACCTCCAAATCCGTGGCGTTTTACAACACCTTGGAATCCTTTACCTTTTGAAGTACCAACAACGTCAACAAACTCTGCATCTGAGAAAAAATCTACAGTTAGGACGTCACCTAAATTATACTCCTTATCAAACCCTTTGAACTCGGCCAAGTGTCTCTTTGGTGTTGTTGAAGCGTTTTTGAAGATACCCATTTCTGCTTTAGTGGTATTCTTCTCTTTCTTCTCATCAAAACCAATTTGAAGAGCGCTATATCCGTCCTTCTCTACTGTTTTGATTTGTGTAACAACACAAGGACCTACTTCGACAACAGTGCATGGTACATTTTTACCATCAGCACTGAAAACGGATGTCATTCCGATTTTTTTTCCTAATAATCCTGGCATTTCTTTTAATTATTTAAAAAACTCAAACTTTGATTTCTACTTCTACACCGCTTGGTAATTCAAGCTTCATCAATGCATCCACTGTCTTAGCTGTAGAGCTATAAATATCAATCAATCTCTTGAATGATGACAATTGGAATTGCTCTCTTGATTTCTTGTTTACGAAAGTCGAACGGTTTACTGTAAAGATACGTTTGTGTGTAGGCAACGGAATTGGACCGCTAACTACAGCACCTGTAGTCTTCACTGTCTTCACAATCTTTTCAGCTGATTTGTCAACTAGATTGTAATCGTAAGACTTCAATTTAATTCTAATTTTTTGGTTCATTGAATCTTATCTTTTATTCTATTTATACTCTCAAACAAATATTGAGTCCGATTGGCTTTCGCCAATCGGATTTCTCATTTTATTACAAAAGTTCTACTTTACCTTTAGCTTCAGCAACTACGTTCTTAGCGATTGAAGACGAAACCTCAGCATAGTGAGAGAACTCCATTGCGGAAGTTGCTCTACCTGAAGTGATCGTACGCAAAGAAGTAACATATCCGAACATTTCAGCCAAAGGCACCTTAGCCTTAACGATACGTGCACCAGAACGGCTGGTTTCCATACCTTCAACCTGACCACGACGTTTGTTCAAGTCTCCGATAACATCACCCATATTCTCTTCTGGAGTTACAACTTCTAGCTTCATGATAGGCTCCATCAAAACTGGTTTTGCTTTAGCACAAGCCTGTTTGAAAGCTAAGTTAGCACAAATTTCGAAAGATAACTGATCTGAATCGACTGGGTGATAAGAACCATCCACTACAACAACTTTCAACTGCTCTACAGGGAAGCCGGCCAAAACACCGTTCTTCATTGCTGCAGCGAAACCTTTCTGGATAGAAGGGATGAATTCTCTAGGAATATTACCTCCCTTAACCTCGTCAACAAATTGTAGGCTACCCTCAAATCCTTCATCAGCTGGACCGACCTTAACATTTATATCTGCATACTTACCACGACCTCCAGATTGCTTTTTATAAAGTTCTCTGTGTTCAACAGTCCTAGTAATAGCTTCCTTATAATTTACCTGAGGACGTCCTTGGTTACATTCAACCTTAAACTCTCTCTTCAAACGGTCAAGGATGATATCCAAGTGAAGCTCACCCATACCTGAGATAACTGTTTGTCCAGACTGTTCATCTGTCTTAACTGTAAAGGTTGGATCCTCTTCAGCCAACTTAGCCAAACCGTTACCCAATTTATCAACATCTTTCTGAGTCTTAGGCTCAATTGCAATACCGATAACTGGATCTGGGAAATCAATAGACTCAAGAATCATGTGATCTGCCTCGTTCTCACCACACAATGTATCACCTGTACGAATATCCTTGAAACCTACTCCTGCACCAATATCACCTGCAGAAATTATTTCTACTGGGTTCTGGTGGTTAGAGAACATTTGGAACAAACGTGAGATACGCTCTTTCTTACCTGAACGAGTATTGAAAACATATGATCCTGCATCTATCTTACCTGAATATACACGGAAGTAGCATAAACGACCAACATAAGGGTCTGTAGCGATCTTAAATGCCAAAGCACAAAGCGGCTGATCCTCATCTGGATGTCTAACAACCTTCTTCTCCTTATCATCAACAGCTGTACCTACGATATCAGGGTTATCTAATGGGCTAGGAAGGAATGAACATACTGCATCCAACATAGTCTGAATACCCTTGTTCTTGAATGAAGAACCGCAGATAACTGGGTATAGATGCATTGACAATGTTCCTTTACGGATTGCATTACGGATTTCATCCTCAGTGATCTTTGATGGATCATCGAAGTATTTCTCCATAACAACGTCATCACACTCAGCGATAGACTCAAGCATTTTATTTCTCCATTCCTTAGCTTCATCTAACAAGTTAGCTGGGATCTCCTCTTCTGCGTACTCAGCACCCATTGTCTCATCATGCCAAAGAATAGCCTTCATCTTGATCAAATCAACAACTCCCTTAAAAGTCTCTTCGCTACCTATAGGGATTTGAATTGGGCATGGATTAGCACCTAATACACTCTTTATTTGAGAAACAACATCAAAGAAGTTTGCTCCTGAACGGTCCATCTTGTTTACGTAGCAAACACGAGGAACAACATATTTATCAGCCTGACGCCAAACTGTTTCAGATTGAGGCTCAACACCACCAACTGCACAGAAAGTAGCAACAGCACCATCCAAGATACGCAATGAACGCTCTACCTCTGCAGTAAAGTCAACGTGTCCCGGAGTATCAATCAAATTGATTTTATATTTTTTATCTGCATATTTCCAATATGTAGTTGTAGCTGCAGATGTAATTGTAATACCTCTCTCCTGCTCCTGAACCATCCAGTCCATAGTAGCGGCTCCATCATGTACCTCACCGATCTTATGAGTCAGACCAGTATAGAATAAGATACGCTCAGAGGTGGTTGTCTTACCGGCATCGATGTGAGCCATGATACCGATATTTCTTGTCAAATGTAAATCCGTTTTAGACATAATCTATAAAATGAATTTGGTTGATAATTAGAATCTGAAGTGAGCAAAAGCACGGTTTGCCTCTGCCATCTTGTGCATATCCTCTTTACGTTTGAATGCACCACCTTGATTATTAAACGCATCAGCTATTTCAGCTGCCAATTTATCAGCCATTGTCTTGCCTGCTCTCTTTCTTGAGTAGATAATAAGGTTCTTCATTGAAATAGACTCTTTTCTCTCAGAACGGATCTCTGTTGGAACCTGAAATGTTGCACCACCTACACGGCGTGACTTCACCTCTACCTGTGGAGTAATGTTTTCCAATGCTTTTTTCCATATTTCCAATGGGGTCTTCTCCTCATTTGGAAGTTTAGTTTTAACGTTTTCCAATGCAGAATAGAAAATGTCATAAGCGACACTCTTCTTTCCATCATACATCAAATGGTTAACAAATCTACTAACCATTACTTCATTAAAAAGCGGATCTGGTATAATAACCCGTTTTTTAGGTTTTGCTTTCCTCATTTTGTTTTATTTTCCGTTTTTGTTTTGGTTGCTCTTTCGCTTCAATGACTTCGCCAAATCATTTACTCAACCCTCATCTGCTACCAGTAAAACTCAAACTAGTTTTTTACTCTGTTTACTAGAATCTCTCTTGTTAGAATTACTTCTTACCTTTTCCTTTTGCTGCTGGAGCTGCTGCTTGTCCTGGCTTTGGTCTCTTTGCTCCGTACTTAGAACGACGTTGTGTACGAGCATTTACACCAGCAGTATCAAGTGTTCCACGAACAATGTGGTAACGAACACCCGGAAGGTCTTTTACACGACCACCACGAACCAATACAATTGAGTGCTCTTGCAAGTTGTGTCCTTCTCCTGGAATATACGCATTGACCTCTTTCTGATTGGTCAAACGAACTCTGGCTACCTTACGCATTGCTGAGTTAGGCTTCTTTGGAGTCGTTGTATAAACCCTTACACAAACGCCACGTCTCTGAGGACATGAATCCAATGCAGGAGACTTACTATTGTCAACCTGATTAGCCCTTCCTTTTCTAACTAATTGCTGAATTGTAGGCATTTTACTACTTTTTAATCCTTTAAAATTTATAATACATTTGAATACACTCTTTCCTTAAGAGACCGCAAAATTATCTATTTATTTTCAAACTATCAACATTTTAGAGTTATTTTTTACGTGTAAATGATGTTTTTATCTAAAGATGAAGAAATAACTACAAATAATCTTTATAACATTATTTATGATTTTTCTCTCTTTATTTTTTCTATTGAAATGCGCTTTTAATACCTTTGAGTACGAAAACAGAAAAAATTATGACATACAAAAAGATTCTCATATTTTCAATGTCGTTGTGCTTTATGTTAGGTCAACTTATATATGCAGGAAACCCCTATCAAGATCATGCGGATGAACTTTTTTTATCAGGAAACTTAGAAAACGCTTTCCGCATCTATGGTGATGCCATAAAAGCAGACATTCCTGAAGATATGAATTACCAGCTCTACCTGAATGCTGGTGATTGTGCCTTCAAACTCAATTTCAAACAAATTGCATTGAATTATTATGGAATAGCAGCACAAAAAGGCGCCAACATCAATACATTAATGAAACATATCAACATTGTTTTTTGTCAAAAGGAAACAGGCTGCACTTGTGATGCTCTTAAATACATTATTGACAAATATCCTGATACAACAGACAGTTTATCTGTTGCGATTGCAGATATTTTTTTTTGATAAATCAAGACACGAAGAGGCAATGCCCATTTACAAAAGAATCATCAACAAAGACCCTAAAAACTACAAGATAAAGAAAAAATTGGCCGAGTCTCTCCTATATATGGACAAAAGCGACAGCGCAAAAATCTTATTTCAGGAAATCGACGCTGATGGCATAGAAGATTATGATACTTATGTGTTTTTAGGAAACTATTATTATCTTTTGGCAGCAAAGTATCAATTGTCATTATTAAAGAATGACGAAGCGGCAAGCAAACAACCTTGCAATCCTTCCAATTTAGGAGACTGCAACAAATACTACAAAAAAGCGGCTTTTTACTTAGAAAAAGCGTATACCTTATATAATAGCAACGAAATAAAAGAAACGTTACTTAAAATACACACTCAGACAAACAACAAGGATAAAAACAGCAAATTAAAATAGGCAGCCAACATGAACAAAGATTCAAGAAAAAGAAAAGGTTTAATTAAAAGTATATATACCATATTGACTTTTGCGATCACAGGTATCATCATTCTGAACTTATACCCAAGCATCGGAAAGTTTCAGTATACCTATGAAAAAGGTAGCCCATGGCAGTATGATGCGATCACCGCTCCTTTTGCTTTTGAAATCCGAAAATCAGCAGACGAACTGAAACATGAACAAGACAGCGTTCTAAAAAAGGATTTTCAACCTTGTTACTCCATAGACAACAGCATCAAGAAGAAGAACATAAAAATCTTTTTGGAAACTATTTCCGATTCAAAATCGCCATTGTCCAGCATGTATGTGAAATACATCACATCTGAATTAAACAGGCTTTATGATACAGGAATAATTGCTTCATCTGATTTAGAAAAAATAGCCAAAGACGGTTTTGACCATATTCTTCTGAAGGAAAACAAGGTGGCAAAATCCGTTTCTTTGAAAAAGCTTTTTTCAACCAAAACTGCATACGAAGAATTAATAGAAAACACTCCTTTATATTTGAACAAAAGCATTCTAAAAGGATACGACCTCAACAAGTATCTAGAAGAGAATGTCAACTACGATCAAAAGACAACTGACAACCTAAGAAATGACATTTTAAAGAACATTTCCTTAACCAAAGGAAGAATCCAAAGCGGAGAGAAAATCATCGATCACGGAGAGATCATCACGGATAAGAGTTACGACATTTTAAATTCTCTCAAGCAAAACGTACTTGAAAACAGGGAGAATAGTAATTCTTCGAGTGTACTTATCGGACAGATAATTGTTATAATTTGTGCTTTGAGCATCTTTTACATGTACCTTGTTCTATTTAGAAAAAAATTCTTGAAAGAGATTAAAAACGTTGTGTTCATGCTGCTAATGACAATCATGATTTGTGCATTGACCTCATTTGCGGTCAAGTATGAATTGTCTCCTTATATTATACCATACGCCATTCTTCCTATCATCATCACCATCTTTTTTGATACAAGAACGGCATTGTTTTTACATATCACAACCATTCTTCTGTGTTCTTTTATTGTTCCATCAGAATTTGAATTCATCTTTTTACAGATAACAATCGGTATGATTTCCATCTGTACCCTGAAAGACCTCTTCCAACGTTCTCAACTTGTAAAGTCTGCCTGCATCATTGTTATTGTTTACTGCTTGTTATATATAGGTGAAATTTTAGTTCACGAAAGAGCCCTTGAACAAACAAATTGGAGTACATTCATTTTGTTCATAATCAACGGACTTTTATTACTATTCGCTTATCCGCTCATTTACATTTTCGAGAAGACATTCGGATATATATCTGACGTGACACTTGTCGAGCTTTCTAATACGAACAATAAACTATTAAGAGAATTTTCGGAAATTGCTCCAGGAAGCTTTCAACACTCTATGCAAGTATCCAACCTGGCAGCTGAAGCAGCCTTAAGCATAGGTGCTAACCCAATGCTAGCAAGAACAGGTGCTTTATATCATGACATAGGAAAAATGAAAAATCCTGTTTTCTTCACAGAAAATCAATCAGGGGTAAATCCTCACAATGAGATTAATGACGAAGAGAAAAGTGCTGAGATTATCATCAAGCATGTGAGCGAAGGAATAAGCATTGCGGAGAAGCATGGACTTCCAAAAAAGTTACAAAACTTCATCCGAACTCACCATGGAATGAGCAAGACAAAATACTTCTACTTTACATTCAAAAACAAATACCCGGATAGGGAAATCGACGACTCTAAATTCTCTTATCCCGGCCAGCTTCCATTCTCAAAAGAAATGGCAGTTGTAGCCATGTGTGATTCTGTAGAAGCTGCTTCGCGAAGCATGAAAGAGTACACTGACAAAAGCATTACCGACTTGGTTGAGAAAATCATAACGGATCAAATTAACGAAGGTATTTTCAAAGACTCTCCTATCACTTTCCGCGATATAGAGATTGTAAAATACACTTTAAAAGAAAAACTCAAGACCATCTATCATACAAGAATCAGTTATCCTGAGTTAAAGAAACAGGAAAATAACATATAATTAAAAGCCCAATGAAGGAGTTCTCCAACATTGGGCTTTGTTTTTTCTCTATCCATCAAATAGCCTTACAATAATCTATTAAACCGTCGCAAGAATCTTCCAGCAAATCCAAGACCATCTCAAACCCGGAAGCACCTCCGTAATATGGATCTGGAACGTATTTATCATCATACTTTTTACTGAACTCTGTCATTTTATGAATTTTCTTCTGATGTTCTAATGTAACCGCCCTATCCATGAGGTCATCCACATTAGAGTCATCCATTCCGATAATCAAATCAAACTTTTCGAAATCATCAAACTTTACCGGTCTTGAAATGGAGGTCAAATCATAACCTCTTCTTTCAGCATGCGCACGCATACGCGCATCTGCCTTATCGCCCTGATGAACCGAAAGTATTCCGGCCGAATCAACGTAAACGGAATCAGAAAGACCATTCTTTTCTAGCTTGTCCTTCATTATCCCTTCAGCAGCTGCAGATCTGCATATATTGCCTAAACAAACAAAAAGAATATGAAGCATAACTATGAATTAGAATTATCTTGCGATGGTCTTCTTGGCCTATCTCCATTACGATTATTGTTTCTAGGTCCACCTTGACGACTTGAATTGTTTGACGAACGATTTTGGTTGTTACCCGGACGACGTCTATTACTATTTCCAAATCGTCCTCTATTCTGTGAAGGATGAGCTTTAGGATCATAAGCAGGAGCTTCACCTAAATCTGCTGGCATTTGAAGTTTTTCTATCTGCTTATTCAAGAAACGTTCAATTCTGAAGAACTTTTCCTGTTCCTGTTCGGAAACAAACGTAATACCTGAACCTTCTCTGTTGGCACGAGCTGTTCTTCCTATTCTATGAATATAATCTTCAGCATCATGAGGCACATCATAGTTGATCACCATATCGATGTCATCAATGTCTATACCACGGGCAACAATGTCTGTCGCGACCAGGAGATTTATCTTTCCATTTTTAAAATCAAGCATCACAGCGTCACGGTCTGCTTGTTCCAAATCAGAATGCATCTCACCAACAGGAAGACCCATTCTTCTTAGATTACGAGTAACCTCTTTCACCATCAATTTTGAAGAAGAGAATACGATAACTTTTTCATCCTTCTTTTCTTTCAAAATAGATTTTATCAAACCTAACTTCTGAGGCTCATAACAGATATATGCACCTTGGAAAATGCCTTCTGCAGGCTTTGAAATCGCAATTGTGACAAATGCCGGATTATTCAAGATAGTCTCTGCCAACTTTTTGATTTTTGCCGGCATAGTAGCAGAGAACATAATTGTCTGCCTTGTCTTAGGCAGTTTATTAACGATTTGAATAATATCATCATAGAATCCCATATCCAACATTCTGTCGGCCTCGTCCAAAATAAAATACTGGACATGAGAAAAATCGACATTTTCCAAACTGATATGAGAAATCAAACGTCCTGGAGTTGCAATCACAAAATCTGCACCCAACTGCATCGCCTTTTTCTGCTGTTCCCATGCGGAGGCATCGTTTCCTCCATATACGGCAACAGAACATATTGGCAAAAAATAGGTGAATCCCTCCAACTGTTGGTCAATCTGTTGGGCCAACTCTCTTGTAGGAGACATAATGATTGCATTTACATAATCAGGATTCTGGGGGTTTTTCAACATTCTATTAAGTACAGGAAGTAGATACGCTGCTGTTTTCCCAGTTCCTGTCTGAGCGCAAGCTATTATATCCCGACCTTCCATAATTACAGGGATTGCCTGTTCCTGGACTGGAGTCATCTCCTTAAAATTCATGGTTTCCAATCCTTCCATTAAGGCATCCTCAAAACCTATTTCTTCAAACTTCATACCGTTGTTTTAAATAAGGACATACAAAATCATTGTCCTTTTCTTTTTATAATAATGTGCAAAGATATGCAAATTAAAGAACTACAAGAAATAAAAATCACATGGGATCTACATCCAACTGAAGGAAAACAGATTTATACTCAGGTTTAGACAACAAATGATCTGACACTTTTTTCAAAATCTCACGTACTTGCTCGGTAGAAATCTCTTGTTCAATTTTCAAAACAACCTTTAATATATAGAGGTTTTGGATACGGGTTATCACAGGTTTATCTGGTCCATAAACCCTATCAGCAAAAACTGAACGAAGGCATTGAGCATAATAATTGGCAGCACTATTTACAGAATTATAGTCTCGTCCCTTTATATAAATATTAATCAATCTGAAGAATGGCGGATACTTGAACAGCCGCCTTTCCTCCAACTGCTCCTCATACATCTCTTTGTATGCATTTCTCTTAACCTGAGAAATTACGGGATGCGAAGAATCCGAAGTCTGCAAGACAACGATACCTTGATTGTTTTTTCTACCTGCCCTACCGCTTACCTGAGCCATCAGCTGATAAGCTCGCTCATACGAACGGAAGTCAGGATAATTAAGCAAAGAATCGGCATTCAGAATGCCAACCACCCTAACCCTTTCGAAATCCAAACCCTTCGAGATAATTTGAGTTCCAACCAAAATATCAATCTCACCTCGTTCAAAATCAGAGATAATCTTCTCGTAACTTTTTCTGGAACGAGCCACATCCAAATCCAATCGGGAAACTCTTATGCCAGGAAATAACTCAGCCACCTCCTCTTCTATCCTCTCCGTACCTAAACCTACAGGTTCTAAAGTAGGATTACCACATGCCGGACAAATCTCTGGCACTGGAATAGAATAACCACAATAGTGGCATGTCAAAACATTAAGATTCTTATGGTATGTAAGACTTACATCGCAGTTTTTACATTTAGGGACACAAGCACAACACTTACATTCAAGATAAGGAGCAAAACCTCGTCTGTTTTGGAAAAGGATGACTTGCTCCTTTCTGCCCAACGCTTTACTGATCTGCTCCATCAAAGGCAAGGTAAAGTGACCTTTCATCTCTTTTTTGTGCTTGGCCTCTTTGATGTCAGCAATTATAATTTCAGGCATCTTGATACCCTCATAACGCGTAAACAACTCAACCAAACCATATTTTTCTGTTTGAGAATTATAGTAACTCTCTATAGAAGGCGTTGCCGATCCAAGAAGAACCTTCGCTCCATGCATCGAAGCCAAAACAATGGCTGCATTACGCGCATGATATCTAGGTGCCGGATCATATTGCTTATACGTAGTCTCATGTTCCTCGTCTACAATAACAAGACCCAACCTTTTAAAAGGAAGGAAAACGGATGATCGGACACCCAAAACGACTTGAATACCTTTATCATGTAGAAGATTATTCCAAATCTCCACACGCTCAGCATCTGAAAACTTGGAATGATATACACCCAACTTATTTCCAAAAACGACTTGTAGACGATTTGTAATTTGAGTTGTCAACGCAATCTCGGGCAAAAGGAACAGAACCTGCTTCCCCAATTTTAAAACCTCGTCTATAAGATGTATATAAATTTCTGTTTTACCACTAGAAGTTACTCCATGCAAAAGAACAGTCTGTTTCTGCCTGAACAGAACCATGACTTCACGATATGCACGCTTCTGTTCTTCAGAAAGAGGCGACATATTTCGTTGTACAAAAGTGTCGGAACCTAAACGATCCACCTCTTTGGTGTAAAGTTCCATATAACCTTTTTCTACGAGAGCATTTAAAACCGCAGACGACGATGCCGATTTTTCCAGAAGTTCCTTCTTTGTAATCTCAACGGTATGTCCAATCACAAAAAATTGCGAATACTGAAGATAAGCCATCAAAAGATCCAACTGTTTTTTTGCACGAGCCAAAGCATCAAACACAGCATGCATGCGACTCTCCTCCCTATAGTATTCAGAGACCCTGACATAAACTTCTGTCTTCGGTTTATATTTAGCTTTGACATCTTCGCTCAAAGCAATGGCTCCCATCTCCATCAATCGTTTAACAATAGGGAATGCATTTTTTAGCGAAAGAGCTTTGTTCAATTCGTTGACGGACATCTCTTTTTTCGAAGAGAGAAGATCCAGCAACATCTGCTCATTCTTCTTCAATGGTTCCTGTGCCTCAAAGTCTTCAACAATATAAACCATACTTTCACTTTCCAACTTAAAACCGGAAGGCAAAGCAGCTTTATAAACCTCACCTAATTGACATTGATAATATTTTGAAATCCAATTCCAAAACTCCAACTGCTTATTTCCTATAATAGGAATATCGTCCAAAAGAGACATGACCTCTTTAGGTTCAAAGTTTTCTGGTTTCTCTGTATGAAACTTATAAATCAAAGCGGTGTAAAGTTTTTTGTTTCCAAAAGGAACAATCACACGCATACCCACAGTGGCCTTACCCTTATATTCGTCTGGAAGAATATAAGTGTAAGTATTGGCCAAAGCCAAAGGCAATATGACATCTACGTACGTAACCACTGCTGATTTTTAAACAAACACAAAGATAGATTTTGATTGGGATATTTTCGAGAAGAAAGAAAATGATTTTATTTGAAAAAAGGAAATTAATCAAAAAAAACAGGTAGCTATAATAATGTAATCTGCATATCATGTTCAATAATCAAATGCATCTCAAGCGGTCACCCAACAGACGTTCCATCCACCATCTGTTTAATCCGTGTAAACTGTGGTTTCTTAAAAATCCGTTTTTGATCCGTTCTATTCGTGGCGAAAAAGTCGTATCTGACAATGTCAACCACTTGGTTTTTCTCTTGATCCCAACTTTCCGCTCCCTTTGAAAGTTTCGTTCATGTACGGTCATGAAAAAAGCGGGGACCAGCAAATGCTGATCCCCGCTGAAAGTGGCGGCCTCCTACTCTCCCGCTTTCGCAGTACCATCGGCGCAGGCGGGCTTAACTTCTCTGTTCGGAATGGGAAGAGGTGGATCCC
>Ga0208197_1001260_pt1 | contig 26388 bp, 25 predicted proteins | sample AD_JPNNA4_MetaG_FD_184444 | JGI IMG/M metagenome (GOLD analysis project Ga0208197, IMG submission 184444) | Active sludge microbial communities of municipal wastewater-treating anaerobic digesters from Japan - AD_JPNNA4_MetaG (SPAdes) (version 2) | ecosystem: Engineered > Bioreactor > Anaerobic...
ACATCCTTGCCGTCAACGTCGGCTCCACGTCCACCAAGGTGGCCTTCTACCGGGACGCGGAGCGTCTCGTGCAGGAAACCCTCACCTACGGCGCCGCGGAGCTTGCCGGCTTCAAGGACCTCCGGGAGCAGCTTCCCCTGCGCGAGGCGGGCCTTCGGGCGTTCATCGAGAAGAACGGCATCGACATGAAAACGGTCGATCTCGTCATCAGCCGCGGCGGGCTGGGACACCCTGCCCCGGCGGGCGCCTACGCCATCGACGAGGCCATGTGCGAGGACCTCATGGAGGGCCGCTACGGCAAGCACCCCTCTGCCTTGGGGCCGTCGATGGCGATGGGCCTTGCGCGGCAGTACGGCATTCCCGCCGTCGTGATCGACCCGCCGAGCACCGACGAGTTCCAGCCCCTGGCCCGCGTGTCGGGACTGCCGGAGATCGAGCGCAAGAGCGCCTTTCACGCCCTCAACCAGAAGGCCGCGGCGCGCAGGGCGGCCGCGAAGCTCGGGAAGCGCTATGAGGACGTGAACCTCGTCGTCGCCCACCTGGGCGGCGGGATCACCATCGGGGCCCACAGCCGGGGCCGGGTGATCGACTGCACGCACGGCCTGACCGAGGGGCCCTTCTCGCCCGAGCGGGCCGGGGCCCTGCCGACGCAGGACCTGCTCGACCTGGCCGGCCGCATGGGCCCGAAGGACCTGTCGAAAAAGCTCGTGGGCCAGGGGGGGCTTGCGGCCTACCTGGGGACGACAGACGCTGTGAAGGTCGAGGCGGCCGTGAAGGCCGGCGACGCGAAGGCCGAGCTGATCTACCGGGCCATGGCCTACCAGGTCGCCAAGGACATCGGCGCCATGGCGGCCGTCCTGGCGGGCGACGTCGACGCCGTCGTCCTGACCGGGGGGCTTGCCCACTCGGGGATGCTCACCGGGTGGGTCGAGAAGCAGGTGCAGTTCATCGCCCCGGTCTGCATCTTTCCCGGGGAGGACGAGATGGAGGCCATGGCCGAGGGCGCCCTGCGGATCCTGCGCGGCGAGGAGACCCCTCGAACATACCAGCCCTGAGCTGCTGTGGCGATGTGCCCCGCTCAGCTCTGCTTGACCAGGATAATGCCGATCACCGCGAGGGCGATCCCCAGGATCCGCTGGGGGGTCGCCGCCTCGCCGAGAACGAGAATGCCGAGGGCGGCCGTCAGGATCGGGTAGGATGCCGTGATGGGGACCACCTGGGAGATCATCCCGGTGCGCAGCACGTAAAAGTAGGTCCACATGGCCAGAAGGCCCGCCATGATCCCCGTCGCGGCGAAGATGGCGTAGTTTTTCATCGAGACCTTCACCAGCTCCTGGAAGCGGCCCGTCACCAGCAGGAATGCCGCCAGGACGATCGCCACGGCGGCGCTGCGGATGAAGACGCCGATGGTCGGGTCGACCTCGCGGAGGCCGATCTTTTCCAGCAGGGGCGTCGTGCCCCAGAGAAGCATCGTGACGACGAGAAGGCCGATGTTCACAAGCTCGGCATGGGTCATGGGCTGCCCTCCTTGACGGGGATCTTCCTGATGACCATCCTTAACCCGTTTCACCGGCCCCGGCAAGAGGGGGCATTCCGGCACGGTCCCGGCCCGCCTCGATTGAGGGTTTATTTCACGCTCCCGCTGTGCTACACCATCGTCACGCAGCCCTTCCGTCAATTCCCTCTCCATCGGCGGAAGAGCCCTTTCTTCCTTCTCCCTTGACGGGAGAGGGTCAGGGTGAGGGTGAAAAGCGTGGAACCCAGACGGCATTCAGCGCCATGGCCAAGAAGATCATCGCCATTACCGGGAGCTACCGCAAGGGCGGCACCATCGAGCGGACCGTGGAGGCCATCCTGAAGGCCGCCGCCGAGAGGGGGGCCGAGACGGAAACGATCCGCCTCATGGACCATCCCATCGAGTTCTGCCTGAACTGCCGCAAGTGCACGCAGCAGGAGGGGCCGCAGAGGGGCGCCTGCGTCCGCCGCGACGATATGGCGGACATCCTCGACCGCATCGAGGCGGCCCACGGCATCGTGCTGGCCTCGCCCGTGAATTTCTTCGGTGTCACGGCGGTCACGCAGCGCTTCATCGAGCGGCTCGTCTGCTACGCCTTCTGGCCCTGGGGCAAGCCGGGGCCCGCACTCCGGGCGAAAGACCGGCGCCTGAGGGCCGTGCTCGTCACCTCGAGTGCCATGCCCGCCGCCATGGGGCGGGTGTTCACCCGGTCGCTCTCGAGCCTCAAGCGGGCCGCGCAGACCCTGGGGGCGAAGACGGTTGGAACGCTGTTTGTCGGCACGGCCGCCCTGCACGAGAGACAGGATCTGCCGCAGGCGATCCTCGAGAAGGCGCGCAAGCTGGGACACGAACTGGCGAGTTGACGATCTGACCTTGGAGCCATCGACTTGATTGACCGAATCCTGCCCGACCTCTACCGCATCACCCTGCCCATGCCCTTCCGCCTCCGCCACGTGCACGTCTACGCCCTGCTGCACGACGGCAGGGTGGCCCTCTTCGACACGGGCATGAACATCCCCGAGACGTACAGGGTGCTCGACGAGGCGCTGGCGACCCTCGGGAAGACGACGAAGGATATTGACCGGATCTTCCTGACCCACTTTCATGCCGATCACTGCGGGACCGCGGGCAGGCTGCAGGAAATCTCGGGGGCCTCGGTGTATCTCTCACAGTCCGACGAGATGCGCCTGCAGTACAACAATCGTCACGAGGAGCTGGTCGAGCGGGCCCGCCATTTCTTTCTTCCGCAGGGCCTGCCGCAGAAGGCCATGGACAACCTGGTGAAGCTGATGGCCGTGTTCCGGAAAGCGACGGTCCCCTTCCGGGTGGACCGCCACCTCGAGCCCGGCGACACGTTCACGCTGGGCGGGCGGACGATCGAGGTCATCGCCGCCCCGGGCCACACGGCCGGGCAGATGTGCTTCTACCTCTCCGGCGAGGGCATCCTCCTCGCGGGCGATCACATCCTGCCCGACATCACCCCGAATTTGAGCCCCGACATCTTCCGGCTCGAGTACCGGCCGCTCCGGAGTTTCCTGGACTCTCTCGGCGCTATCCGCGGGCTGCCCGTCCGGATGGTCTGGCCCGCCCACGGCGACCCCTATCCCGATCTGCCGAAGCGCGTCGACGAGATCCGCGAGCACCACGCCGAGAGGACGCAGCTCGTCGTCGAAGCCCTGCGGGGAAAGGAAAAGACAGCCTTCGAGGTTTCCGCGGACATCTTCGGGGCGGACCTGCCCGAGTTCGACCAGTTCCTCGCCCTCAACGAGACCTACGTTCACATCGTGGAGCTGCTGGACCGGGGTGCCGTACGCGCCGCCGAGCGCGGCGGGCTCGTCCGGTACCGTGCGGAATGATCCCTCTCCTTGTAACGCGTTGATCAGGCCCCGCAATCGTGCTAAGGTGATCCGCCTTTCAGAATAATCCCATCCACCGGAGGAGAGACATGCGAACGGTCCTGATCCTGTTTCTTGCCGCCCTGCTGGCCGGCTGCGGAGCCGCCACGAACGTCCAGGTCATCAAACCCGTCAACGGAGAGATCCAGTCCTTTCTCACGCCCGAGCTGCAGAAGAGCCGCTGCTACAATTTCAAATCGGCTGGGCGGGAAGGGGAGATGATCGCACAGAAATCGAATATCCTTCTCAACGAGTGCAACCTGACGGCGAAGGATGCGGTCGACAGGGTGATCTACCTGACCTACACAACCAGGGACGCCTACGTGGCCGAGAGCGGCGAGAACCAGGTTATCTCGAAGCGGGTCATGGGGAACAAGGACATCGAGATCGAATCGAAATTGTTCTACGAAAAGGAAGGGGACGTCCGGGGGATCCAGGTGCTGATCAACGACTTCGTCGACAAGAATTACGTCAAGGGCTATGAACCGGAATGGGCCGTGCGGGCCCTCTACCGGGAAGTGAAACTGCAGGACGGAAAGATCGTCGTCGTCCGGGACGGGATGACGCGGGATGAATTCATGAAAGAGGACGAGATCGAGCACTACAAGAAGCTTAACCGGATGCTGAAATAGAAGACGCAATCCCCTGAAGCCCGATGCCTGACCATAAAAACGGCAGGGCCCGCCGCGGCCCTGCCGTTGCTGTATTCAGGCCTTCCTGCTTACTCCGAATCTTTCTTTTCGCTCTTTTGGGCGCCTTCCTTGGTGACCGGGCTCTGGAGCGAGTAACCCGACTCTTTCGCCTTGTAGCCCCCGTAGGCGCCGGCACCTGCCGCCGCGGCGTACCAGCAGCCCGTAACCGAGGTCAGGAAGAACAACATCAATGCACACCCGAGACAGCGTTTCATCTTTCCTCCTCTTGTTTCAAATCAGAGTTCTCCTCAAGTGTTATCGAATGATCCGCGGCGAACTTGAGTACGGCGATGCGCAAAGAATGCCGGCTTAACTCCCGTCTAAGGTTTTGAGCCGGCAACGCTAGGGTATTTCCCGATTACAAATGAATTATTTTATCGATACAGATAACCTAAGAGAAATTATGCCTCCCTGCCAGATGATGTGAAGGGATGACGAGGCAGCGGCTCCAAAAGGGTGTCCGCTGCCGATTCGAAGAAAAGAAGAAAATATTTGTATCAAGAGCTAGGGAATCAATTTATATTGTGGGAAAGCAAAGCGTCCTTCGAAGGGTTCGTAAGAAGGGCCGACAGTGCCCATTTCGTGAAAGGGTGAAGGATTGCAGGCAGTTGATTCACGTTAGACCCGGGGCGCTGCAGGGCAGTGTAAAACTTTCTTACGTTTCTGCAGGAGCTCTGCAGACGTTTTTCTTTCTGAAACGCAGTCAAATCGAGGGGATAGGGTTCATGGCACAGGCATTGCGGTTGGTATAATATTGGTACTGGGCCTCGAATCCGTTTTTTCAAGAAAAAAGAAAAAAGGAGGCACAAAAACTTGTTGAAAGCGATACTGACCGGGCTGTTTTTGTCGTTGCTCATTGCGGTTCCGGCAATCCCACAGATATATGCGGCAGGGCCAGCGCCGGCGCTGCAGACCCAGAAGGAGAAGGAGAGTTACAGCATCGGCTACGAGGTCGGCCGCAGCATGAAGGCCGACGGCGTGGAGGTCGATATCAACGTACTTACCCAGGGCCTCGACGATGCGATCAGCCAGAAGGAGCCCCGCCTGAAAGACGAGGAGATGAGGAAGCTCATCGTCGACCTCAGGAAGAAAGCCCGCGAGGCCCAGCTGAGGAAGGTCCAGGAGCAGAGCGTCCAGAACGCGAAGGAGTCCGAGGCGTTCTTGGCGGAGAACAGGAAGAAGGAAGGCATCAAGGTCACCGAGAGCGGCCTGCAGTACCGGGTGCTGAAGGAGGGAACCGGACCCGTTCCCGGGCCGGAAGACTTTGTCAAGGTCCACTACCGGGGCACGTTCATCGACGGCAAGGAGTTCGACAGCTCCTACGCGAAGGGCGAGCCGGCAAGAGTGCAGGCCGACGGCGTCATCAAGGGCTGGACCGAGGCATTGGCGATGATGAAGGTGGGTTCCCGGTGGCAGCTCTTCGTGCCCCCGGAGCTGGCCTACGGCAGGGGCGGGCTCGGCCAGCGGATCCCGCCGAACAAGGTGCTCGTGTTCGACATGGAACTGCTCTCGGTCGAGAAGGGCGAAAAGGCTGCGCAGCCTGCGCCGCTTCATGCCGCCCAGGCGCGCAAGATGAGCATCACGGGGGAGATCGGAAAGTCGGAGCACGGCTACATCATCCGCAGCAAGATTGGAGGCGTGCTGAGCGAGATCTACACGGTCCTGAACCCGGACCCGAAGATCCTGGACCCGTTCGTAAAGAGCGAGAAAGACGTTCCCATCGAGATCCGGATCGTTTCCGGGGACAACGTCAACATCGAGAAGATCGATGGCAAGGAATATCGCCCGGGAACAACCCAGGCGGGCGCAGTAACCAAGATGAGCATCACGGGGGAAATAGCGAAAGCCGAGCATGGGTACATCATCCGGAGCAAGAAGGGCGGCGTGTTGAGCGAGATCTACACGGTCCTGAACGCTGACCCGAAGATATTGGACAGGTTCGTAAAAAGCGGAAAAGACGTCCCCATCGGGGTGCGGATCGTCTCGGGGGACAACGTGAATATCGAGAAGATCAACGGCAAGGCATATCGCGCCGGGACACCATAAAAGAAGAGATGCTATTACCTGCATTTGAAACAGAATAGAAAGGGACAATCCAAATCAGGAGGTAACTTGAGGCAAATACACCGAGAGATCGTTTTTGAGACCATTGCTCGAAGAGAGAAAAATACACAGGAAAGGAGAATACCATGAACAGGAAATTCACAGTCTTATTGACGGCTGTGGTTTTTCTCCTCGGCGTTGTCGGAAGCGCCGGCGCCCAGGGAGTGACGCCACAGACGCTGCTGCCGGGGGCGCTGATACCGAAGTTCGTCGACCCGCTGCCGGTTGCAGTGACAGGCGTAAGCGTGGTTGACGCCACAGGCGGAGGCGGCACGGGGCCAGTCACTTACAACATCACCATGAGCGAGTTCCGGGCCCAGATACTGCCCAGTACTGGAGTTCCAGCGAACCCGAAAGCGAAATTCTTGGGTCTGCCCGCAGGCACTTCGTCTCCGGTCTGGGGCTACCTGATAGATTCTGATATTCCAGCTCCACCTACCCCTATTCCTGTCCGTAATAGCTATCTCGGTCCCGTGGTTGTGGCGAAGAAAGGTGTAGAAACCCAGCCAGTATACATCAATGCGCTGCCCTACGGAACGGCTTCCCTGGTACAGCCGCTCCTGCCCACTGACCAGACTCTAGACTGGGCTAACCCGCTTGGCACTACTGGATGCGTGGGTACGGCATGCGGCATCTATCTCGGGCCCCAGCCGGCAGTCCCGCACATCCACGGCGGCGAGGTGGAGCCCGCCTATGACGGCGGTCCCGATGCCTGGTGGACCCCTACGGGCATCGTCGGCTCAGGCTCACCTGCGGTTTCCGGATCTGATCGAGCAACATTCATCTACCCGACCCAGCAGCAGGCGGGGACCATCTGGTTCCATGACCACGCACTGGGCGTCACGCGACTGAACGTCTTCGCGGGCATGGCGGGGCTTTACATCATCACCGACCCGGGCGTCGAGCCTGCCGGTATGCCGGCCTTCCCGCAGTACGACATCCCCCTCATCATCCAGGACAGGAGCTTCGATACGCTAGGCCGGATCTTCTACAACCTGGCCTCCAACCCCCAGCCGAACCCGCTGGTGCACCCCTTCTGGATCCCCGAGTTCATCGGCGATGCTATTCTCGTCAACGGCAAGACCTGGCCTTATCTGGCCGTCGAGCCCAGGCAGTACCGGTTCCGTCTCGTGAACGGTTCCAATGCCCGCTTCTATGACCTCACGCTCAGCAACGCCGCGCCCTTCCTGGTCATCGCCACGGACGACGGCTACCTCAACAACCCGGTCTCCACGCCGAACCTGATCATCGCTCCGGGCGAGCGCTACGAGGTGATCGTCGACTTTACCGGCCTTGTTCCCAATGCGGTAACTCCCCCCACGATCATTATGAAGAATTCAGCGCGGACCCCCTTCCCGGGCGGTGGCAAGGTTGTGACGGGCACCACCGACACCGTCATGCAGTTCAGGGTGAGCCTGCCACTGAACCCGACTGTACCCAACACCACGGTCACTGCGGCGACAAACCTCCGGCCGCTTAACCCGATTGAAAACATCAAGACCGGGGCCGTTGCGACTCGGCCGGTTCCCGTCGCGGGAGTATGCCCCCCTGTAAGCGCGGGACAGACCATCGTCCGCCAGCTCACGCTCAACGAGGTCATCGGTCCGGGAGGACCCCTCGAGCTGGTCCTGAACAACACGAAGTACAACGGCGTCGTCGCCGGAATTACCGGCCGCAACAGCGAGCAGCCGGCGGTGGGCGACACGGAGATCTGGGAGATCATCAACATCACCGCCGACGCGCACCCGATACACACCCACCTGGCAAGCTTCCAGCTCCTGAACCGTCAGGCCTTCCAGGCGACCAAGTGGACAAACGTCTATGCCGGTCAACTTGCGGTCACCTTTGGCGCTGTCCCTGACGGAAAGGGGCCTCCGAACCAGTACCTCTTACGTAATGCCGACTGCGCCATCGGGGGCAATCCCCCCATCGGTCCGTACCTCCAGAAAGGCGTGAGGCTTCCGCTTCCGTATGAGAATGGATGGAAGGACACCGTCATTGCGTATCCCGGCGAGGTGACCCGGATCGTCGTGAGATGGGCGCCGACGGAAGCGCCGGCAAGTGGCACTTTATGCGATGCAACGACACCGGTTCCTCCCTGCGTACCAACCGCCGGAGTTAACCTGTATCCCTTTAATCCGACTCAGCTCATCGGTGGCGTCGGCTACGTCTGGCACTGCCACATCGTCGACCACGAGGACAACGAAATGATGCGACCCTACATTGTCGGGGCGCAAAGACAGCTTATCCAGTAACCGAGATTAGTTTGAAAACGGCAAGAGGGGGCCTCCGGGCCCCCTCACGCTTAATGGACTGACAGGGTCCTAGGTTCTTCAGAGTGGAAGGTGTCAAAGGTATCGATCTGTATTGGTTGATTCCTGATTATCTCCTATCATATAGTTAAATATCACGCATCCCATCATGAAAGAGGGCCAGGAATGATAAAGAAAGCCCTGCTAGCTCTCGTGATCATCTCTGTCGCCGCCCTGTCCTTCTGGGCGGGCGGGCGTTACGGAGAACAGAGGAGCGCCGGCAATGAGCCCCGAGGTGAGCCTGTCCAGGCAGGCAATGCTCAGGACGGACAAAACGGCTCACTGGAGTCGTATGTTCCCGGTGCGGTAACGGTCAGCCCGGATCGGCAGCAGCTCATCGGGGTGAAGGTCGCCGCCGTGGAGAAGAGGCCGATGAGCTACACCCTCCGCCTGTACGGCAGGGTTGTCCCCGAAGAAACGAAGACCTATCGCATCAACGCCTCCACCGACTGCTGGATCAGGGAGATTTCCAGCATCACCACGGGCAGCATCGTCCAGAAGAACCAGGTCCTCGCCGAGGCCCTCGCCCCTGCCTACTACAACGCCCAGCTCAACTACGTCCTTTCCCTGGACAACGTAGACCGCATCAGGCAGCAGCTTGGCGGCGAGGTCCGCCACCAGCAGAATCAAATGTCCGACAACCAGATCCGCATGGCTATCCAGGGCATGCAGAACCTGGGCATCACCGACGCCCAGATCGAGGAGCTTGCCAAAACAAGGAAGGCCAGGCCCTATCTGCAAATACGCGCGCCTGCGAGGGGCGTCGTGCTGAGCAGGAATGTCACCCTGAACCAGTGGTTCAAAGCGGGCGATGAGTTCTTTCGCATCGCCGACATCGGGCGGGTGTGGGTCTATGCCGATGTCTACGAGGGCGAGGCAGTGCACATGAAGCCCGGCATGGCCGTGGCCGTAAGGCACGGCCAGATGGGAAAGACCTTCAGCGCAAAGGTGGGCAAGGTGCTTCCCCTCTTCGACCCCGCAGCGAGGACTCTGAAAGTGCGCATCGATGTCGACAACCCCCGGTACGACCTGAGGCCCGACATGTTCGTCGACGTCGAGATCCCGATCACCATGCCGCCGTCTATTAGCGTGCCGGCCGATGCCGTCCTCGACACGGGCAAGAAGGCGATCGTGTACGTGGACAGGGGCAACGGCGTCTTCGAGCCCCGCAGGGTCAAAACAGGCTGGAACCTGGGCGGGCAGGTGGAGATCACCGCCGGCCTTGAGCCCAGGGAAAGAGTTGTCGTTTCCGGCAATTTCCTCATCGACTCCGAGAGCCGGATGGCGATTGCCTCCTCGGGCGCGGGCGCTGAAAAGGGCGAAGAGCCCGTCGGTGAAAAGGCCGTTGAGAAACCGGACGGGCCGTCCGGGGCGGGCGCGATGAAGGACAAGCCGAAAGCTCCCGCAAAGGCCCGTGTGCCGGCGAAAGCGAAGCGCGAAACACAGGCCGCGGCACAGCCAAAGCCGGCTGTGCAGGGTGAAGGGGATGACCCGGAAGGTGAGTCGGAAGAAAAGCCCGAAGGCACCTACCCCTTTCCCGGCGCACAATACCTGGGCACGGTGCCGCGCGACCCGGCACCGGCCGAAGGCGAGCCCCCGAAGGACAAGCTGCCGCCGACACAATTTGAAATTCCCGCGGCCCCGCCGAGTGGCACGCGGCTCAAATAGGTCCATCCCGCAAAGGCAGAGGATGCATTAGCGGATCCATCGCATCCCTCACGGAATGAAGCCCCCAGCGACGAAATGCGACGACCCGGATGATTGACCGCATCATAGAGTTCAGCGTCAGAAACAAGTTCATCGTCTTCGCACTGGTGGCCGTCGGCTGCGTTGCGGGCTGGTGGTCCATGAAGCACCTGACGCTGGATGCCATCCCGGATCTGGGCGACACGCAGGTCATCGTCTTTTCCCGCTGGGACCGAAGCCCCGACATCATCGAGGACCAGGTCACCTACCCCATCGTCTCCACCCTGGTGGGCGCCCCCAGGGTGAAGGCCGTCCGCGGCTTCTCCGACTTCGGTTACTCCTACGTCTACGTCATCTTCGAGGACGGCACGGACATCTACTGGGCCCGTTCCCGCACCCAGGAATATCTCTCCTCCGTCCTGCCGCGGCTTCCCGCCGGCGTCAAAAGCGAGATCGGGCCGGACGCCACGCCGCTGGGCTGGGTCTTCCAGTACGCCCTGGTGGACGAGACGGGGAAGCACAGCCTTGCCGAGATGCGCTCGTACCAGGATTTCTACCTCAAGTACTACCTGAGGGAGGTGCCGGGGGTGGCCGAGGTGGCCCCCGTCGGGGGGTTCGGGAAGCAATACCAGGTGAACGTGGACCCGAACCGCCTGCAGGCCTACGGCCTCTCCATCAACCGCGTGGTGGAGGCGGTGCGGGCGGGCAATTACGAGTCGGCGGGCCGTCTCATCGAGTTCGGCGGCACCGAGTACAACATCCGGGGCCGGGGATACATCCAGTCCGCCACGGACCTGGAGAACATCGCCGTCTCGGTGAGCGACACGGGCACGCCCATCCGCTTGAAGGACATCGGGCAGGTGACGGTGGGTCCCGACATCCGCAGGGGCGTTGCCGATCTCGACGGCAAGGGGGACGTGGTCTCGGGCATCGTCATCATGCGTCACGGCCAGAATGCCCTGGATGTCATCGAGCGGGTCAAGGCGAAGCTCCGCGAGATCGAGCCCGGGCTTCCCCCCGGCGTGAAGGTCGTCCCCGTCTACGACCGCTCGGATTTGATCCTGCGCTCGATCGACAACCTGCGAACCACGGTCATCGAGGTGCTCGTCACCGTGTCCCTGGTGATCCTGCTCTTTCTCTGGCACGTCCCGAGCGCCCTCATCCCGCTCATCACCATCCCCGTGGTCATTCTCCTCTCCTTCATCCCCTTCCGGCTGATGGGGATCTCGGCCAACATCATGTCACTCTGCGGGATCGCCATCGCCATCGGGGCCATGGTGGACGCCTCGATCGTGATCGTCGAGCAGACCCACAAGAACCTGGAGCAGTGGGAGAAGGACGGCCGGCGGGAGGATTACCGGTCGGTGGTGCTCCGGGCCGTCAAGCAGGTGGCCGGTCCCAGCTTCTTTGCCCTGCTGGTGATCGCCGTTGCCTTCCTCCCCATCCTCACCCTGGAGGCCCAGGAAGGGCGCCTCTTCAAGCCCCTGGCCTACACGAAGAACCTGGCCATGATCATCGCCGCCGTGCTGGCGATCACCCTGGACCCGGCGCTGAGGCTCCTGCTGACCCGCATGGAGGATTTCAGCTTCCGTCCGCAGTGGCTGTCCCGGCTCGCAAACACCCTTTTCGCGGGCTCCATCCACTCGGAGGAAAAACACCCCGTCAGCCGCTTCCTGATGCGGATCTACGATCCGGTCCTGACCTGGTCGCTTCGCTGGAAATGGGCGGTCATCGCGGGCGCCCTTGGCTTGATGATTATCACGGTCCCGGTTTACTTCAAATTGGGATCGGAATTCATGCCGCCCCTGGAGGAAGGCTCCATCCTCTACATGCCCACCACGATGCCGGGCATCTCCATTGCCGAGGCCCGGAAGGTCCTCCAGGCGACGAACCGGATCATCAAGCAGTTCCCCGAGGTGGAGCACGTGCTGGGGAAGGCGGGCAGGGCCGAAACCTCGACCGACCCGGCCCCGCTTTCCATGCTGGAGACGGTGATCATCCTCAAGCCCAAATCGGAGTGGCGCAAAGCGGACACCTGGTACTCCTCGTGGGCGCCGGAGTGGATCAAATCGCTGCTTCGCCGGGTGACGCCGGACCACATCTCCCAGGAGGAGCTCATCGGCCAGATGAACTCGGCCCTGAAGATTACCGGCCTGTTCAACGCGTGGACCATGCCCATCAAGGGAAGGTTCGACATGTTGAGCACCGGGCTTCGCACGCCGGTGGGACTGAAGATCTCCGGCTCGGACCTCGGCGCCATCGAGGAGATCGGGGCCCGGATCGAATCCCTGCTGCCCTCCGTCGAGGGGACGAGGGCCGTCTTTGCCGAGCGGACCGCCAGCGGTTATTTCATCGACATAGAATGGAACCGGGATCAGCTTGCCCGCTACGGCCTGAGCATGCAGGAGGCCCAGGCCGTGGTCGAGAATGCCATCGGCGGCGACAACGTGACCACCACGGTGGAAGGGCGGGAGCGCTACCCGGTGAACGTGCGGTACAAGCGCGACTTCCGGTCCGACCTGGGCGCATTGAAGCGGGTGCTGGTTCCTGTTGCCGGGGGGCAGAAACAGATCCCCCTCAGCCACCTGGCGGACATCCGGATGAAAAGCGGTCCCTCCATGATCCGAAACGAGAATGGCCTTCTCACCGGTTACGTGTACGTGGACGTCGCCGGCCGCGACCCGAACGGTTATATCGCGGAGGCGGACCGCCTGTTGAGGAAAGAGCTGAAGATTCCCCCGGGTTACGCCTTTGCCTGGAGCGGCGACTACCAGGCCTCGCAGCGGGTCACGGACTGGTTGACCGTTATCGTGCCCGTCACCCTGTTCCTGATCATCCTTCTTCTTTACCTGAATACGAGATCGCTGATCAAGACCGGCATCGTCCTGCTGGCCGTCCCATTCTCCGCCATCGGCGCTTTCTGGTTCCTCTACCTGCTGGGGTACAACATGAGCATCGGCGTGTGGGTGGGGCTCATCGCCCTGCTGGGAGTGGACGCCGAAACGGGCGTATTCATGCTGCTCTACCTGGATCTGGCCTATGAGCAGGCCAAAAAGGAAGGACGCCTCAAGAGCCTGGCCGACCTGCAGGAAGCGATCCGCTACGGGGCGGTCCGCCGCCTCCGCCCCAAGTTCATGACCGTCAGCACGACCTTTATCGGCCTGGTCCCGATCATGTGGTCCATCGGCGCCGGCTCGGACGTGATGAAACGGATTGCCGCCCCGCTGGTCGGTGGGATCTTCACCTCATTTTTTCTGGAGTTGTTGATTTATCCCGCTGTCTACCAGATATGGAAATGGAATTTTGAACTGAAAAAGCAGAAATATTGAAATCACGGTTCGTTCTGACAAGAGGGTTATCCCCGGGAACATGTCAAGGCGCAAAAGGGTGTCCGAACATAATCGAAAACCGGCCCAAACGGCTGCGGGCTTTCTGGCCATTTTGTTGATCCTCTGCCTTGCGTTGCCGGCGGATGCGGATTACCGAGTGCGGAGAAAAACCCCGGGCCATGTCGTCGATGCCGCCATCAACCGCAACCCGCCCGTCATGGGCGAAAACACCATCCGGATCGAGATCCGGGACGCCGGGGGCAAAACCCTCACCGGGGCAAGAGTGTCCGTGAACTATTACATGCCCCCCATGCCGGGGATGGTACCCATGAACTACACGATCCCCGCGGCCCCGGACGGAAGCGGGTACACCGCAAAGATGAACTTCATCATGACGGGGCCCTGGAACATCGTCATCCGGGTGGAGTCCGGCGGCAGCCCCTGGAGAGTCGTCTTCCCCATAGACGTAAGATGAGTTGTAAGGACGGAGCAGACCTTTTGCTTTGCGCTGATGCGGCAATATGAAAAAAGAATTCTGAAATAAGGAGGATGTCATGATGAAGAGATGGCTGGTTTTCATGCTGGCGGCCCTGATCCTGTCTTTCCCTGCGGGTTACTGCCTGGCCCAGGATGATGTCGCGAAGCAGGCCTCGTGCAAGTACTGCGGCATGGACCGCAAAATGTTTGCCCACAGTCGCATGCTCGTTACCTACGAGGATGGCTCGACGATGGGCACCTGCAGCCTCCACTGCACGGCCGTCGAGCTTGCCCTGAACATCGACAAGACGCCGAAGACCATCGAGGTGGGCGACTTCAAGACGAAGAAGCTCATCGATGCGGAGAAGGCCTTCTGGGTCATCGGCGGCAGCAAGCCCGGAGTCATGACCAAGCGGGCCAAGTGGGCCTTCGAGAGCAAGGCCGACGCCGAGGCCTTTATCAAGGACAACGGGGGGAAGCTTGCGACCTTCGACGAGGCGATCAAGGCCTCCTACGAGGACATGTACGCCGACACGAAGATGATCCGCGAGAAGCGCAAGATGATGAAGAAGATGAAGGCGCCCGCGGAGCACAAGCACTGATTGATCTCGAATGATTCGCTTCCCATAGAACATTGTTCGGGCAAATCCCCCTCTATCCCCCTTTTTCAAAGGGGGAAGTCCCGTTCCCTCCTTTCATAAAGGAGGGCTAGGGTGGATTTGAAAACCTCTATTTTAAGGCAAAGATGAAACGACTTGCAGCGGCTGTCCTCATCATCCTGTTTGCGTTATCCCTGGCGGGCGCTGCGGAGTTTACGCCCGTCAAGCCGGGTCCACGGGACAAGTGTCCCGTCTGCGGGATGTTCGTGGCGAAGTACCCCGACTTCATCGCGTCGGTCGTTTTCAAAGACGGTGCCGTTTTCCACTTCGACGGCGTCAAGGACCTGATGAAATTCCATTTCCGCCTCGAGCGCTACAGCCCCGGCCGCAAGCAGGACGATATCGCCGCCATCTGGGTGACCGACTACTACCGCATGAGCCCCGTCGACGGCCGCAGGGCGCACTATGTCATCGGGAGCGACGTCTACGGGCCCATGGGGAAGGAACTGATCCCCTTCGAAAAGAAGGCCGAGGCCAAGGAGTTTCTCAGGGACCACCGGGGTGAGCGGATCCTTCTCTTCGGGGAGATCACGCCCGACCTGATCCGGAGGCTCGACTGATGCGGCTGCGCAAGTCCAGTGCATTCATTGCCTTCACGGTGATCAACGTCACGGGCCTTGCCCTGCTGTTTGCCCACGGGGCGGTCGAGAGGCAGAGACAGGCCCCGGTTTTAGACGAAAAGAGAATCATCGTGCAGCGCCTCGGGCTGACCGACCTGTGCCTGTTCACCGATGCCCGATACACAAGAAACCCCGCTGTGGCCGACCGGAGCACGCCTTTCCAGGACAACCCGATGTCCCTGGATTATTTCCCCTCCGGGTCGATCCTGCCGCCGCCTCCTCACCTGAGGGCCCATGAACTGGATCGATAAGCAGAGAAACATCGTCGATTTCGCCCTGTCGTCGCTGCTCAGGCGCTGGAAGAAAAACCTGGCCCTGCTCTGCGTGTACACCTTTGTCGTCTTCATTGTCGCCTCGGTCGTCTTCTTTGCCGAGGCCCTCAAGCGGGAGGCCGGCCTTGTCCTCGAGGGGGCCCCCGACGTTGTCGTGCAGCGCCTCGTCGCCGGCAGGCACGACCTCATCTCCCGCGGCCACATGGAGAAGCTCGGCAGCATCACCGGTGTATCCGATGTGAAGGGGCGCCTGTGGGCCTACTATTTCGAGCCGTCGGTGGGGGCCAACTACACGCTGGTGGTCACCGAGGAAGCCGCCGGACGGCCGGGAACGGTGGCCATCGGCGCCGGCGTCTCCCGGACGCTGCAGGCCGGTGAGGGGGATCTCATTGCCTTCAGGGGCCACGACGGCGCCTACGTGAGCCTCGAGGTCGCGCGGGTGTTCCCGTCGTCTTCGGAGCTTGTCTCGGCGGATCTCGTCGAGATCTCCGAGGCGGACTTCCGGGCCCTCTTCGGCCTGCCGGACGACATCTACACCGATCTGACGCTCCGGGTGAGAAATCCGAAGGAGACCGTCGTCGTGGCCGACAAGATCCGCCGCCTCCTGCCCGACACGCGGCCCATCCTGCGCGAGGAGATTCTGAGGACCTACGAGGCCCTCTTCGACTGGCGCGGCGGGATCGTCCTGGCCATCTTTGCCGGCGCGGCCCTGGCCTTCATCATCTTTGCCTGGGACAAGGCCACGAGCCTGACCCTCGAGGAGCGGCGCGAGATAGGCATCCTGAAGGCCGTGGGCTGGGAGACCTCGGAAGTCCTCCTGATGAAGTCCTGGGAGGGGATCGTCATCTCGCTCACGGCGTTTCTTCTGGGCCTCATCCTGGCCTACGTGCACGTGTTCTTCACCTCGGGGACCCTCTTCGAGCCCGTCCTGAAGGGGTGGGCCGTTCTTTATCCCCGCTTCCAGCCCGTGCCCTTCATCGACCCGTACCAGGTCGCCACGCTCTTCTTCCTGACCGTGGTGCCCTACACGGTGGCCACCATCATCCCCTCCTGGGGGGCGGCGACCATCGATCCCGACACCATCATGAGGCAATAGGAAGCGAGCGCGCCATGAGCCTGATTGCGCTGAAAGGCGTCACCAAGATCTTCAACCGGGGAAGGCCCGACGAGTTTGCGGCCCTCAGCGACGTGAGCCTCGAGATCGAACCCCGCGGGCTAGTTGTATTCAAGGGGCCGAGCGGCTCCGGGAAGACGACTCTCCTGGCCATCGTCGGCTGCATGGCCAAACCCACGGCGGGGCGCGTCTTCGTGCATGACCGTGAGGTCACGAGCATGCCCGACCGTTTCCTCACGGACATCCGGCGCCACACCTTCGGCTTCATCTTCCAGCAGCTTCACCTGGTCCGCGGCATCAGCGCCCTCGAAAACGTCATCCTGCCGGCGTACCCGTCGGGCGAGGGGCTTGCGTCTCTGCGCGACAGGGGGGTGCGGCTGCTCGATCTCATGGGGCTTGCCCACCGTGCGGAAACGAACATCGAGTGGCTCTCCGGCGGGGAGGCCCAGCGCGTGGCCATTGCACGCGCGCTCGTCAACGAGCCCGCCATCGTGATCGCCGACGAGCCCACGGCCCACCTCGACACGAAACTGTCGCTCGATTTCATGGCCGCCATGGAGCGGCTCAAGGCGGAGGGGAAGACCATCCTGTTCGCCAGCCACGACCCGCTGGTCTGCGAGTCGGCGATGGTGGACCGCGTCCTGGAGATGCGCGACGGAAGGATCGTCGCCGAAAGGCGGGCTCCATGATCCTCAGTCCGGCCGTCATCGCCCTGATGCTCGGATCGGCGGCTGTCGGCCTGCTGGCCCTCTATGCCTCCGCGTGGGGTGTGCGGATACTCAGGCACTGGGACCTCCAAAACGGCAGCGAATCGCAGCTTCAGCTCGAGAAGCGAACCTACCTCGTTTCGACGCTCATGGCCTGGGCCTTCGCGTTCCAGGCCGGCTCGCTCTTCCTGTTCATCTTCACGGCCGAGGATCTCCACCGTCTCTTTGTCGGCGCCATGTGCGCCGCGGGGACCCTCAACGTCAACGGGTTCGGCTACCCCACGGTCCTGCTGAAGGTCGGCAACGCCCTTCTGGCCGGGATCTGGCTGATCGTGAATTACACCGACAACCGGGCCAGCGATTACCCGCTGATCCGGAAGAAATACGCCTTTCTTCTGGTCATCACGCCGCTGCTCGTCGCGGAGGCGGCCCTCCAGGGGGCCTATTTTGCAGGCCTCAAGGCAAACGTCATCACGTCGTGCTGCGGAAGCCTCTTCGGCGCCGAGGCGCAGGGGCCCGTCTCGTCGCTCGTCGGCCTGCCCGCGGGACCGATGCGGGCGGCCCTGATCGCGAGCCTGGCGATCACGTTCGCTTCGGGGCTTCTTTTTTATTCGGGGCGGGTCCGGGCGGGGGCGGTCTTCTCCGCTTCGAGCCTGGCCGCTTTTTTCATTTCCGTCGCCGCCCTGGTTTCCTTCATTTCCCCCTACATCTACGAGCTTCCGACCCATCACTGTCCCTTCTGCATCTTGCAGAGGGAATACTCGTACATCGGTTATTTCTTCTACGTATCCCTGCTCGGGGGGGCCATCCCCGGGGCGGCCGTGGGCGTCATTCTGCCCTTCCGGGACACCGAGAGCCTCAAGGGGGTTCTTCCGACGGTCCTCAGGCGGCTTGCCTTCGCCTCGCTTGTCTTCTACGCCCTTTTCTCGCTGCTGGCGGTCTACTGCGTTTTCACGTCCGGCCTCGTCCTGGAGGCAGACTGATCGGCTGGATTTTCTCGACGGGGGACTATCGGGAGGCCGGCCGGGAGGTGTTCTGCTTCCGGGCGTCGGCGTGAGCCCTGTATTCCGGCCAGGCCTGGACGGCCATGACGGCGGCGACGAGGAGACCGACAACCGCGGCCGCCCTTTTCTTCCCGGAGGGCGCCGCAACGGCGACGACGGCCGAGACGAGTCCCGCAAGCCCGAGGAAGAATATTCGTCCGTCCGGGGAAAGGATCAGCAGGCCGGGTGCGAGAAACAGGACGGTCAGAGCGAGAAGGGCCGTCGAGGAGGAATCCTTCAATTTCGGCGTCGTCATTTCCGGGTCTCCGGGGAATCGGTCTCTTAGGGCCGTCTCTGCAAAATCCGTTCTCGGCCCCGTCCCCTCAGCCTACTTCACCTCCTCGATCTTCACCACGTTCTCGTACATCGAGAAGAGCGGGATCCGCCAGCCGTACTTCCAGATCTTGACCTGCTTGCCCTTCAGCCGGATGGCCTCGTTCTGGATGGTCCCCGAGTCGAACTTGAACCGGTACCTGGCGTCGTAGTTGGCCAGGGGCTTGTACTCGGTGGCGATCATGAACTTGCCGTCCACCATGGTCATCTGGGCATCGGTGATCCGCGTCACGACCGTGTCGGAGACGAAGTAGCTGTAGAGCGGCACGAGGATGACGATAAGGACCGCGGCCGCGATGACCTTGAACTTCGTGCTCCTGAGAAACTCGATCATGCCGCGCCTCCTGCTGTCGTGGCTAGACCTCCGCAACGGAGAGCTTCACCATCCTGTCGCCCTGCCGGATCGCGTAGACCACGTCCATCCCCTCGACGACCTTGCCAAACACCGTGTGCTTGCCGTCCAGGTGCGGCTGGGGTGAGTGGGTGATGAAGAACTGGCTGCCATTGGTGTTGGGTCCCGCATTGGCCATGGAGATGAACCCCGTGCCGTGCTTCAAGGGGTTCCCCCTGCATTCGTCCTCGAAGGAGTAGCCGGGGCCCCCGCGGCCCGTCCCCGTGGGGTCGCCCCCCTGGATGACGAAGTCTTCGATCACGCGGTGGAACACGACGCCGTCGTAGAAGCCTTCCCTTGTCAGGAAGACGAAGTTGTTTACCGTCTTGGGGGCATGCTGGGGATAGAGCTCGAGGACGATCGCGCCCCTGGTTGTTTCCAATGTCACCCGGTAAGTCTTTTTCTCGTCGATCTGCATCGCCGGCGGCGTCCGCCACTGCTTTGGTGCCATCGAGGGGTCTCCTTTCCGGTTTCCGCAAGGAAGAATGTCAAGCCTTCCCTTGCTAACAGAGCCCGCCGGACAAGTCAAGCGGGGTCCGGCGGCGCCGGACCTGAAAAAAAAGTTGCGCGCCGGGCGAAACGGGGGCATAACCTGCCGATGCTCGTGCGCCAGACGTTTTTCGTCCTGATCACCACCGTTGCCGTCTACGCATCGGTCTATGCCCCGCAGCCCATCCTGCCGCTTCTGGCGGGGGAGTTCGGTCTGACAACCTCGGGGGGAGCGCTTCTCATGACGGCCGTCCTTCTGCCGCTGAGCTTTGCCCCCCTGTTCTACGGCCTCCTGCTGGAGTCTCAGCCCGCCAAGCGGATGCTCCTGGTCACGATCGGGATCCTCGCGCTGCTGCAGGCCGCCTTCGGCGCCGCCGAGTCCTACGGCCTGCTCCTTGCCGCGCGGCTCTTCCAGGGGGCCTGCGTGCCGGCGATTCTCGCGGCCATCACCTCCTACCTCGCCTACACGGTGGACCGGGAGCACATCCAGCGCGCCATGACGTGGTACGTGGCGGCCAACATCCTGGGAGGTTTCCTGGGGCGGATCCTCTCGGGCTGGGTGGCGACGTATGCCGGGTGGCGGTACACGTTTTACCTGCTTGCGCTCGCGCTTGCCGTCTGCTTTGCCGCCGTCACGAGAATAAAGGCAGACTCCCGCCTCGCGCTGTCGCCCGTGCGCCTCTCGGCGGTCATGCCGATCCTGCGCAACGGGGACATCGCCCGGCTCTACGCCGTGGCCTTCACGATCTTCTTTGCCTTCATGGCCCTGCTGACGTATCTTCCCTTCCGGCTCAGGGAGATCGACCCCTCCTATTCGGCCTTCGTGATTTCCATGATGTACTCGGGGTTTCTCATGGGAATGGTCATGTCGGCGTCGGCCACCCGAATCATCCTTTTTGCCGGGGGCGAAAAGCGGGCCATGACGATCGGGCTTGTCGTGTTCGCCGCGGCGATGCTGGCCGCCAACGTGCCCAGCGGCGCCGGGATCTTCGCCGTCATGTTCGTCATGTGCGGGGGGATGTTCTTCGTCCACGCCGTGGCCATGGGGACAATGAACAAGCTGGCGTCGGAAAACCGGGCCGTCGCCAACGGCCTTTACATCTCCATATACTACACGGGGGCGGCCCTGGGCTCATACGTGCCGGGGCTGATCTACCAGGGCGCAGGCTGGGCCGCCTTCACCCTGACGCTGACGGCGGCCATCGGCGGCGCCGTCGTGATCACCCGGGGCCTGAGAATCTCCGGGTGACAGGGAGCTCAAAAACATGAAGGTGTTTTCCTTCACCGAATCTTTTCCATTTTTCATGAGCTGGCGGTGATATCCAGGCAGGGCCCTGTAGGATAAACCCTTCGTTTTTGGCATTTTTCAGCAGGGCTGAGACCGCCTGCCATTAGTAAAAATTCCTTTCATGTCAATATCTTACAAATAATCCCTTGCTCCTGGTACATCCGTTGCTCAAGTTACATGGCCGGGCCGAATGACGTCCCGTGCGCCCAGGAGCGACAGCGTTGAAGCGGTACGTTAAAAAACAACAAAAAAACAGATACTTAAAAAGAACATCGGCCCTACGGAGCCTCTTCGTCCTTCTTGCCGTCTTGCTCATCTCCCTGTTCGCTGAACCCTCCAGCGCTGCGACGGTGACCGTTGCGTGGGACCCGAATCCCGAGCCGACCGTGGCGGGTTATCGGCTCTATTACGGGACGTCGTCGCGCTACTACACGAACTCCGTGGACGTGGCGAACGCGACGCGGTGCACCATCTCGTCACTCCTCGAGGGCGTGACCTACTACATGGCCGTCACGGCCTACGACACGTCGGGCAATCAGAGCGGCTACTCCGACGAGATCGTGTACACGGTCCCGGGCGGCGCGGTTCCTGAGCCCGCGACGGGTTCCTCGGGCGGCGGCGGGGGGTGCTTCATCGCGACGGCCGCGTTCGGAAGCGCCATGGCCCCCGAGGTCGCACTGCTGAGGGAATTTCGGGATACCTGCCTGCTGACGAACGGCCCCGGCCGGGCATTCGTGGATTTCTACTACCGGGTCTCGCCCCCCGTTGCGGATTTCATCAGCGGCAGCGAGGAGCTCAGGCAGATCACCCGGGGCATCCTGTGGCCCTTTGTTCTGGCCGTGAAGAACCCGACGGCCGCTGTGGCCGTCATCATCACGGTGCTGTCGCTGGGAATCCTGTGCGGGGTCGGCCGCGGCAAGAGGCGCCCGCCCGAGAGGCGGATGCCCCTGCCCGCCGCGCGCCGCAGCCTGCTGTTCCGCAAGGAGATCTGACAGGACAGGCCATCCCGCAGTCCCGCGTGACGCACCCGTGAAGCCTCGATCGACAGAGGACTCTTCCAATGTGGAGAGTCCTCTTTTTTTCAGGTGCCGATCTCCTTCCCGCCGGCGCTAAGGTTTCAGGTGCAAAACAGGCAAAAGCCGGTTACAGTATGGGCCGGCAAACAAGAGAAAGAAAGGAGGGCAGGCCATGCACAAAGAGACCTTGAGAAGAATCCTGACGGCTGCGGTTGTTGCCGTCGCCCTGACATTCGTCTTTGCGGCCCCCGGCCCGGCGGCCCCCGCCGCGGACCAGAAGAAGTTCGAGGAATACCGGGCGGCGATCCAGAAGGCACACGGCATCGACATCAGGAACTTCAAGCAGAAGCTCAAGGGCGGCCGTGCCGACGCCCACAAGATCACGGACTTCGATCTCGATCAGCTGATCATGGGGATCAAGGTCGAGCAGGAGCACACGACGGACAAGTACACGGCTCTCGAAATTTCCATGGATCACCTCGAGGAGATCCCGGATTACTACACCCGCCTCGAGGAAATGGAAGAAAAGGCCGAAGCGGAGTGGAAGGCGAAGAAGGAAGCCCAGAAGAAGAGATAGACTGCTCACCGGGTGAACGGGGAAGAGGGCACGCCGAAGGGCGCGCCCTCTTTTGCGTGTGCCCTTTACTCCTTACCCATCCCGACGTGCGCAGGAGCCGATGAAGCGCTCGATTGCCCTCGGCAGGCTTGCCAGGTGGAGATGGGCGTAGCTGGCCAGGATGTTGCCCCTCTGGAACCCCTCCTCGACGGGGACCTCGACGCGCGGCTTGCGCATGCGGTAGACGGAGCGCCAGCCCTCGACGCCCACGAGGCTTGCCGTGAGCGTGGAGTGGTGGAACTCGTGGCCCCGGGCCGTCTCGCCGGCGAGGCCCCAGAGGGCGTCCTCCTTCAAGGTCACCTCCAGGTACGCCAGCGCCTGCAGCCCGCGGTGCATCTTCGTTGCCGCCGGCAGCACGCCCGCCATGGGGTGCCGTTTCCCGTCGACCGTCTCCATCTCCCGGCAGAGGTACATGAGCCCGCCGCACTCGGCGTAAACGGGCCGGCCCGAGGCCGCAAAATCCCTGATTGCGGCCAGCATGGGGGCGTTCGACGAAAGCTCCGCGGCCATCTCCTCGGGGTAGCCGCCGCCGAGGTAGAGGCCGTCGAGATCCTCCGGCAGGGCCCTGTCCGCGGCGGGCGAGAACCGGACGAGGGTGCATCCCCCGTCTTCCAGCTCGTCGAGGACATCCCGGTAGTAGAAATGAAACGCCGCGTCGTGGGCCAACCCCAGGCGGGCCCTGCCCGTCAAGCCCTTTCTCTCCGGCGCCTCCACGTAGAGGAACGGCGCGCTGCGGGCGAGGTTGACGATCTCTCCGATTTCCGAGTAGTGCTCGAAGGCATCGGCCAGGGCCTCCAGGGCCTGCGGAGGGAGATTGCGCGAATCCGCCGTCACGAGGCCCAGGTGCCTCTCGGGCAGCGCCGGCAGCGCCCCCCGGGGGATGGCCGCGACCATGGGCGGCAGGCGCGAGGCCTGAAGCGCCTCGGCCAGCATGATTCCGTGCCGCACGGAGCCGCAGTGGTTGGCCATGACGCCCGCCACCCGGACCTTGCGCTCGAAGGCGGCAAAGCCCTTCACGACGGCTGCAAGGCTCCGGGCCATTCCGTAGACGTCGGCCACCAGGATCACGGGGGCCCTGAGCCATGCGGCGATCTCGGCCGTGCTTCCCTCGAGGCTGTCGTGCCCGGCCCCGTCGAAAAGCCCCATGACCCCCTCGATGACGGCGATGTCGGCATCGGCCGTGGCGCGAGCCACGAGCCTCTCCACGTAGTCGCGTCCCATCATCCAGCCGTCGAGGTTGTAGCAGGGCCGTCCCGAGGCGACGGCAAGGTAGGACGGATCCAGGAAATCGGGCCCGACCTTGAAGGTCTGGACCCTCGTTCCCCGGCGGCGAAGCGCCGCCACGAGGGCGAGGGTGAGCGACGTTTTCCCCACGCCGCTTTCCGTCCCGCCGATGACAATCCGGGGGCAGTCGATCATGGTGTCACCTGTGTGTAAAGATGGCTAATGGCTTAAGGCTAAGGGCAAAAACCAAGTAGCAAATGGCCCCGCGCCTCGCCTTATTTCAGCAACGCGGCAAGCCCCTTGTGCGCCAGGGCGAAGACCGTCGCGGCCAGGATCGTCGTGGCGAAGAGCACCGCGTTTGCCTGCCGGATGTGATTCGGCTCCAGCCTCTGCAGCGGGTCCCCCATGAAGGGCTGGGGATCGAAGGAACCCCCGCGGAACACCGGCCCGCCCAGCTGTACCCCCAGGGCCCCCGCCATGGCCGCCTCGGGAAGCGCTGCATTGAGGTTGTCCTGGACCGCCCCGTCGCGCCGGCTCACGCGCAGGGCGGCCAGGGGCCTCATCCCGAGAAGCATCGCCGCGAGCGCTATGAACAGAACCGTCACCCGGGCCGGCAGCCAGTTTGCCAGCCGGTCGAGCCAGGCGGAGAACCGCCCGAAATCATAGTATTGCTCGTTCTTGTGTCCGAAGGCCGAGTCGAGGGCGTCGATGGCCTTGTAGAGAATGACGCCCAGGGGGCCGAAGAGGAAGGCGCAGATCAGCGGGGCCATGACCCCGTCGACGCCGTGGCGCGCGACGCTCTCGATGGCGGTCCGCGTTACCTCCTCGCGGTCCATGCGGTCCGTGTCGCGCCGCACCATCTCCGAGACGCGCTTGCGCGCCAGGGGCAGATTGCCCACCTCGAGGGCGCGGTAGACCTCCGAGGCCTGGTCCGCCAGGAATCTCGCGGAGAGGGCCGTGTAAAAGACCCAGATCGAAAGCGCCGTGTGCGCCCAGGGGTGCAGCAACGCCGCAAGCCTCAGGAGCCCCCAGGCCGCAAGGCCCGCAAGGCCGAGGACCATCACGGCTGTCAGCAGCCCCGCCTCACGGGGCGATTTGAGCATCCCTCGGATCGAGGGTTCCAGGGCGAGGGCAAATCGCCGCATCATCCTCGCCGGGTGGGGAAGCCCGCGGGGATCCCCGAACAGCAGGTCGAGGAACAGGGCGATCAGGATCTGGATCTCGAGGCTCATGTCGCGCGTAATATACAGGAATTTTGGTCATTTCGAAAGGTTCAAGCCGCATGGCGAATTGCCTCACAATAAATGTTACCGGGGACGAGTTTCCGTAAGGGTCGTTGACTCATAATTCATGTTACCGGGAGAGAGACCTTCTCCAGGAGCCATGACGATGAGTCCGCGAACCAAACGGGAGTACCTCGAAGCCGTCCACCGCCGATACAAGAACGCCACCCGGGACCAGAAGAGCCTCATCCTCGATGAGTACTGCGCCACCACGGGGTGCCATCGCAAGCATGCCATCCGGCAGCTCAACGGCTTTCAGCGATTCACCGCCCCCAAACCCAAGAAGCGGGGGCGAAAGACCCTCTACGATCCCGAGGCCGTCCTCCGACCGCTGAAGAAGATCTGGCTGGCGGCCAATCTGCCCTGCTCCAAGCGCCTCAAGCCCATCGTGGCGCTCTGGCTGCCGGGCTACGAGGCCTCCTTCGGGACCCTGGCCCCGAAGGCCAGGGCGGCCCTGCTGCGGATCTCGGCGGCCACCATCGATCGCCTCCTCCAACCCACCCGAGAGCAGATGGCGCATCGGGGACGGGCCACCACCAAGCCCGGCGCCCTGCTGCGCAACCAGATCCCCCTGGGCACCAACCAGTGGGATCAAACCCAACCGGGCTTCCTGGAGGCCGACACCGTCGCCCACTGCGGGCTCTCCATGGCCGGCCAGTTCGTCTACAGCCTCGACTGCGTCGATATCGCAACCACCTGGACCGAACAGCGGGCCCTCTGGGGCCGCGGCGAGCAGGGTGTGCTGGAGCAGCTCCAGGACATCGAGCAGCACCTGCCCTTTGAGATCCTGGGCTTCGACTGCGACAACGGCGGCGAGTTCCTCAACCGACATCTCGTGCGCCACTTCACCGAACGAGTCCGGCCCGTTCAGTTCACCCGCAGCCGCGCCTACCGAAAGGACGACAACGCCCACGTCGAACAGAAAAACTGGACCCACATCCGCCAGTGGCTCGGCTATGAACGCTTCGATGACCCGGCCCTGGTCCCCTTGCTCAACGAGCTGTACCGCACCGAGTGGCGGCTCTTTCACAACTTCTTCTGCCCCTCGGTGAAACTCCTGGAAAAGGAACGGATCGGCGCCAGGACCCGCAAACGCTACGACACCCCGAAAACCCCGTACCAGAGGGTCATGGCGTCCAACGCCATCCCTCGAAAAACCAAAATCGCCCTCGCCGCTCAGTTCCGGACTCTCAACCCCTTCGTGCTCCGGGAGGCCATGGAACGCAAGCTTAAAAAAATCTTCGATCTCTGCTATAAGCGGGCTCTCTCCCGTCAGCGACCTGGGCCCCCTCCTCGGTAACATTTATTTATGAGGCAACGGGA
>Ga0208197_1001261_pt1 | contig 26355 bp, 24 predicted proteins | sample AD_JPNNA4_MetaG_FD_184444 | JGI IMG/M metagenome (GOLD analysis project Ga0208197, IMG submission 184444) | Active sludge microbial communities of municipal wastewater-treating anaerobic digesters from Japan - AD_JPNNA4_MetaG (SPAdes) (version 2) | ecosystem: Engineered > Bioreactor > Anaerobic...
CTTTTGATGCTATAGAAAAATGGTACGAATTAAAACCAGAAATTTTTAAAGACAATCCATTGCAGTTTAAAAATAAAGTTTTATCTTTGCAATTAAGTTATCATAAACAACCTTGTGAAACTTGACAGCTAATTCTTTTTTCTCCAGGCGTTGATTTTAAAATTACAGTCAAATGTCGGGTCAATTCTGAAGTATGTTGTTGATAGTTTATTTTCGATCCATTCGTCAACATATTTCTTTTTTTTCGATTCAAGGGCTAAGTCTTGTATTAACAGATAATCGTCATCGAGGTTGGCTCTATGCGGATCTTTTTTGCCTGTTAGTTTTACAATTTTATAGGCATCTTTTCTGTTTTCGTCTTTTGACTGGAATGGTTGAGATATATCGCCAACGTTGAGCTTGCTAAGGATATAAAAATCTTCTTTAGGTAATTGGTCTAACTCAAACAAGGTAGAGTTGGTATAAGGGTTTACTACTTGTCCTGATGCAAAACGGGTGGTTTTATCTTCAGAATATATTAATGCAGCTTTTTCAAAAGTAATGCTATCGGCTTTTATTGCCCTGGCAATACTATCAAGCCTGTTAAAGGCCAACTGGAGCTCTTTTGCTGTTATCTTAGGTTTTATCAGGATGTGCCTTGTATTTACTCTGTCTCCTTCGCGGGCTATGAGTTGTATAATATGAAAACCAAACTGTGATTCGACAATCCCTGAAACTGCGCCTGGTTTGAGGTTGAATGCGGCAGTAGCATAGGCCGGGTCAAGTTCGCTCCGGCTCATGAAACCAATTTCGCCGCCATTGGTAACCGATCCGGGATCTTCTGAATAAAGCACGGCCAGGGTAGAAAATTTTTCGCCGGCAAGTATCCTTTTTCTGATATCTAAAAGTTTTTCACGTGTTTCATATATTGACTGTTTGGCAAAAGATGGGTATAAAAGAATTTGTTTGTATTCTATTTGCTGGTCTATCATTGGAATACTGTCTGGGGGTAATGACTTGTAAAATTCTTTTACTTCAGATGGGGTAATGCGTATATTTTTGGTGATTTCAGATTGCATTTTTTGTGTAAGCATCTGTTCGCGTATTGATTCACGCATCTCATCTTTAATCTGGTTTAACGGCATGTTGAAATATTCTTCCAGCTTTTCTTGCGAACCAGCTTGTTGCAGAAAATAATCCATACGGTTATTTAGCGACATTTCTACGTTAACCTCAGATATTTCGATACTGTCAATGCGGGCTTGGTTGACTAACATTTTTTGCATCAGGAAGTTTTCAAATACTTCGCAACGCTCTATATTTTGGCGTTGGGCTTTATATTGAAGCATCTGTTGTTCAATGTCAGACTGCAATACAATACTTTTACCAATTACTGCTACTATTTTATCTGCTAACTTTTCATCCTGGCTGTAAAGCAATGAGAAAGAAAACAAAAGACCAACAAATAAGCTTTTTTTTAACATTATGACGAATTTAATAATTATAGTAGTTCAAATTTATTTTTATCAAGGGCTTCAAAGTATATTTTATCTTCAAGCTCATTGATTAGTTGTTGTTTTCGTTTTAAGATAATGATACTTTTAATATTGGGCTTGACAAATTCTAAAGGGGCTGTTGTTCCCGAAAATTTTATTTCCCTAATTTTCAACAAATACAAGTTAGTGCTGTCTGTTAACTCTATCAACTTGTTCATTGACAGGTAATTTTCTGTAACATTTGAGGTGAATGGCATCATCATTTTGATATTTTCAAAACTTATCCACTCATCGTTAAAGTAATTGTACTTAACATTGTATTTAAAACAGTATTCATCAATCAATCGGACATTTTCGGGATTGTCTGTTTTGAGCCAGAGTTTAAGCTTGTCGAGCTGTGGGCTTTTTATTGAAAGCTTGATATACTGTGCTTTTACAATTGGCGAACTTAGGTTAAAGCTTTGTATGTTTTGATTGTAGTATTTTTCAATTTCAGCATTAGAAACATTGGTGTCCAGCTTTTCTTTTAGCATTTTTTGTTCGTACTTGTAAATGATCAAAGAGGTTTTGTAATCTTCAAGCTCTTTTTCAACATCCATTTCTTCGCGCGTAAGGTTTAGTTTGGCTTTTTCAACGATTAATTGTTTGCGGATCCATTTTTCTACCAAGGCTTTGAACATAATAATACTGTCTTCGGGGGAGGTACCCGAGCGAAAATATCCATTTAGCTCAGATTTGTATAGGTAAGTATCGCCTACCTTGGCCAAAGGTTTATCTTCAGGTTTGTCTTTTTTTGAACACCAGGCAGGCATTGCGAAAACAAAAATTATAAGAAAATATTTCAGCATAAAATTTTTTTTAGAAGATAAACTTTTGTTGGATTAATTATTTCACAAGAGATTTTAGTACTTTTTGGTTAACAACCACAGCATATTTTTTCTTTAGTTCTTTAACGAACTGGTCTTCCAAAAATTGTTGGTAATCGGCTATCACAGTGCCTTTAGATTCTTCATAAGTTTTTGGGCGGCCTTCAAAATGTTGAGTTTTTACAAAGAACCCAAATTTACCTTCTCTGTTTACAATTGGTGTAACTCCTTTGTCCCAGCCCAGGCTGTCTAATATTTGGTTGTCTCCTTTTTCGAATAAGTTGACCTGGCAATTTAAACAAGGTTGCGTTGTATCAGGGCAAATCGATTGCCAAATTTTTTCAGCGCTTATTTTGCCGTTGGCAAAGTCATTGGCAAAAGCATAAGCTTTATTGACAAGCTCTTTATCTGGCGAAGATACTACCAATGCTTCAACACGTGGTCCCCATACATACTGGGTTTTGTGGTCTTCAAAATATTTTGCCAGAATAACGGTGTCTTTTGCGGCTTGAGACCAAATCTTTTGATCCATAAGGTTAAAGAGCATAATGCCATCATGATATTCTTGTAATAAATATTTCAGCTCTGGTTCTTTTGATTCTAAGCGTGAGTCTTCAAAGGCTATGATTGCATCGTCGATGTATTTATTATAAAAATAAGTGATAGACATTTCGTAGCTGGCAGGCAGCTTAAACCTGTATGAAGATAAATATTGGGCAAAATCTTGCATGAAATATTTCTTATTGCCTAAGGTGAATAGCTCTTTGTCAAAGATGGGCTTTGCTTTTTCTGCATTCCATTTCCCTCTGAATGCACTGCTATCTAAATATGGGACTAATAACAAAGCGGTGTTTAAGTTGTCTTTAAATTTAATTTCAGCTTTTATTTTTCTGATTAAAGCTTTTCGCCCTTCTTCATTTCTTTCATTTTTTGCAATTTTTTGGCTAAGAGATGTTTTTAAAGCTTCAAAAGGCTGAACAGGCCTTGTAGAAATGCGTTTGACAATATGCCAGCCAAATGATGTCCTAAATGGAGCAGAATAGTCGCTGTCTTTTTCCAAAGCAAAAGCATTTTTTTCAAATTCCGGGATCATATCGCCTGAGCCAAACCATCCCAAATCGCCGCCTTTAGCGGCGCTTCTTTTGTCGTCAGAATATTGTTTGGCCAATTCTTCAAAGCTTTCACCTTGTTTCAGTTTTTGGTATATTTCGGCAATTTTGGCTTTTGCCGAATCTACAGACTGAGGGGTACTATTTTCAGGGAAGGCTACCATTATGTGTGCAGCCCTGATTTCTCCTTTAGATGGCCTTCTGTCGAGAATTTCTACTATGTGATAACCATATATTGTCCTTTGTGGTTTACTTATTTCACCTTTCTTTAAGCGAAAACAGATATTTTCAAGCGGGTAAGATATCTGAAGGGAGTTAAAATAACCAATATCGCCTTTTTTTTGTTTATTTCTTTCTTGCGAATACTGACTATGTACACTGTCCCATGGAACACCACTAATGAGTTTATTGTAGGCTTCCATTGCCCTTTGGTATATTGCCAGCGTATCTTTTGGCTTAACTAATTCGGATGCGGCAAAATAAATTTGCCTGGCATGGATATCTTCACATTTTCTCTCGTAAGCTTCTTTTAAAATTTTTTCATCGGTTTCTTTATCTGTCAAATAGGGTTTAACCAACTGGCTCCTGTATGAGTTATATTCTTTGATAAAGCTCGACATGGTGTCGTATCCCAAACGTTCAGCTTCTTTTACTTTTAGTTTGAAATTGATAAAAAGGTCCATGTATTCTTTTAATGATTTTTCATCAAAGGAAGCATTATTGTTATTCTTCATGTAAGTGCGGACAAATTCTGCCTTTGATATCTTTTGTTTATCAATGGTAAGAATGGTTTCTTCCTGAGAAATAGCTGATGCTAAAAAAACGGCTGTAGCACTTAAAAGACAAATAAGTTTCTTCATTTTTGAATCCCTTTTTTTTAGTGGAACATTAAAAAAATTTAGCTTTAAAAATTGCGCCAAATTACAAAAAATTATGTTTATCCATGGCCAAACAATTGCTTTTAAAAGTTAAACTTAGTTAAGGGTTTGATATAGATATGTTTAGTATTTTATTGATTATTTAATTATTTTATATTTGATACTATCGAACAAAATAAACTACCTTTGCGGCTCATTTAATAGTTCATTGCCAATGATTAGCAGAAGGCTTATCAGAATTAAAGTTTTACAAACATTGTACAGTGCGCAAAGCAGAGAAGAAAGGAGCCTGTCAATTCTGGAAAAAGAGTATTTCCATAGTATCAATAAAACATACGAACTTTATCTTCTTTTTTTACAAGTCCCCATTGAATTAGCTAAGGCTGAAGAGCAAAAAATTGACATTGGGTTGCAAAAGTTTAGGCCTACGCCAGAAGAGCGAAACCCTAATATGCGTTTTTGCCAGAATGCTGTCATTGAAAGGCTTCGTAAAAATGTTGAACTTACAAATGTCATCAATGAAAAGAAGGTCAACTGGGCAAATAATGCTGATTTTTTTAAAACGTTGAACATTCAGCTGCGTCAGTATGATTTTTTCAATGATTATATGAACAAACCGAGCGTAACTTTTGAAGATGACAAAAAAATTCTGCTCAATATTATTGATAAAATTGTCCCTAATACTGAGGCCTTTGATTCAATACTTGAAGATATGAGCATTTTTTGGAATGACGAGGTGGAATTTGTATTAAATATGGTTTCAAAAACCATCAAGTCCTTTGAAGAAGGTAAGCTGGACAAACCTTTGATGAAAGTGTTCAAAAATGAGGATGACCAGGAATTTGCCAAGCAATTGATACGTAATACATTGAACAATCAGGATGAATATAACAAGCTTATTAGAAAATATTCGCAAAACTGGGATATGAGCCGCATGGCGGTAATTGATCACCTTATTATGCAAACTGCAATAGCAGAAATTGTTGAGTTCCCATCTATCCCTGTTAAAGTTTCGTTAAACGAATATATTGATTTGGCTAAGCTATATAGTACTGATAATAGTAATACTTTTATCAACGGAATTCTTGACAGTGTGGTTAAAGACCTCAAAAGTCAGGGTAAGGTGGTAAAAACCGGAAGGGGCTTAATTGATAATTAAGTTTGGTATATTTGCAAAAAATAAGATTATAAATTTTTATTAACTAATTTAAAATGAATATGTTGACAGTTTTATTACAAGCGCCGGCAGGCAATCCTTTGGTTCAACTATTACCTATTTTGCTTATCATTGTTGTATTCTACTTTTTTATGATTCGTCCTCAGATGAAAAGACAAAAAGAGCTGAAGAACTTCCGTGATAGCTTGCAAAAAGGTGACAAAGTGATTACAACAGGCGGTATCTATGGCCGTATAGTTGAAATCCAGGATCATGTTGTTTTTGTTGAAATAGACCAAAACGTAAAGATTAAAGTGGACAAAGCTGCATTGCTCAAAGACCCAAGTGATATAGAACAAAAGTAATTTTGTTACACGTATTAAAGCCGATCTTTAGAAATTAAAGGTCGGCTTTTGTTTTTCCGGGCTTATTTGTTTTTTCTCATTTTTAAAAACTTTACTTTTATACCCCAATACAAGCCAAAAGAATTTTTACTATGTTCGGCCAAAACAAAAAAGGGTTCAAAACCAGGCAAAAAGTGCTTACCTTTTTGTTTTTCTTTTTATTGGCATCGTTGTTTTGGTTGTTGAATAAGCTCAACAACACCTATTCGGCAGATGTTACCTTCCCGATAAAATACGTACAATACAACCCTGATAAGGAAATGGTCAGACCTATCCCTTCTGAGATTACGCTCAATGTTACCGGCCAGGGATACGTATTGCTTCGCAATATGTTGTTTGCCAAGCATTATCCTGTTACATTCAGGGTAGTTTCGCTCAATTTGCTTGAGATTCCCTCTAAAAATAACCAGTTTTTGCTTTTTACCAAAACGTTAAAAGAAAACATCCAGCGTCAATTGGGGTCTGATTTACAATTAAATTATATCATTCCCGACACTTTGTTGTACACTTTTTCACCGGTGGTTCACAAAAAGGTAAAAGTAGTCCCGGATATTGAAGTTAAAACCGCTACACAATATATGCAAGAAGGCAGGTTTATTGTTATTCCCGACTCGGTTGTGATTTCGGGGCCTCAGGTCATCATAGATACCATTAACTTCATAAAATCAATACCTTCAAAATTATTGAATGCAAAAAAATCGACTTCGTTGGAAGTAGATTTAATTACTCCTGAAAAAACAAGCTTATCGAGTAAGGAGGTCCAAGTAACTATTCCTATTGAAAAATATACCGAAATCAATCTCAATGTTCCTTTGAAAGCATTGAATGTCCCTCAAAATAAGCGTTTGATTACATTTCCGCCTTCTGTTTCTGTTATTTGCAGGGTATCACTGAGCAATTATAAAAAGGTATCGGTATCTACAGTCAATGCTCATGTTGATTTTAATGATGCTACCGTAAAGTCTGCCAGCCGCCTGAAAGTAAATATTACAGACTATCCTTCATTTGTCAAAATAGTAAGTTATACTCCCAAAAACGTTGAATTTCTTATTGAAAAAAATGATTAAGGTTGGTATTACAGGTGGTATTGGCAGTGGAAAGACTACCATTTCAAAAATATTTGAAACATTAAATATCCCGCTGTTTAATGCTGATATCGAAGCAAAAAAATTGTTTGAAACTGAAGAAGTAAAGAAATTTTATCTGGCACATTTTGGAGATGCCGTATTTTCAGAAAATAAGCTGGACAGGCAAAAAATTAGCAACATTCTTTTTTCGGCCCCCGACAAGCTCATGCTGGTCAATAGTTTCATACATCCATTAGTAGTTGAACTATTTGATAATTGGACAATAAAACATATCCACGCAGACTATGTACTCAAAGAATCTGCTATTTTGTTCGAAACAGGATTGTACAAAGATCTTGATTACAATATCCTTGTTACTGCTCCTGTTGAAACACGCATTAAGCGTATTATTGAGCGCGACAAACTGCCTCAGGAGCAAATAGAGCTGCGTATGGCAAATCAATGGACCGATGAGGCCAAAGTGCCATTGGCAGATTTTGTGATTGAAAATGAAGACAATAGCTTAGTGATAAAAAAAGTTTTAGATATTCATCAGAAAATTTTAGCATCAATAAAAAAATAAAACAATGGCAGGTTTTGGAAAATGGATTGGCGGCGGACTTGGATGGGCTTTTGGAGGGCCAATAGGTGCATTATTAGGTTTTGCTATAGGTACAGTGTTTGATAATATTGAGGTATCCACCAATACCAGGGTTAATACTACCCGTGGAGATTTTTTGGTCAGCCTGCTGGTGTTGATGGCTGCAGTGATGAAGGCCGACGGTAAAGTGATGAAATCTGAGCTCAACTTTGTTAAAGAATATTTGCAACGCAGTTTTGGCCCCGAAGATACTGCCCAGGCCTTGAAAATATTGCAGGGGCTTCTCCAAAAGCCTATTCCGGTGCATGAGGTGTGCCTTCAAATCAGGCAGCATACTGATTATCCTTCACGTTTGCAATTGATGCACCTTCTATTTGGAATTGCCTTGGCTGATGGTGCCATAAGCCAGGAAGAACTGCACACAATTGAAGATATATGCCATCAGTTGCACATCAGTCCTGCAGATTTGGCTTCAATAAAAGCGATGTTTATTGAAGATACAGAACAGGCATACAAAGTGCTGGAAATTGAAAAGAATGCATCGGATGAAGACGTGAAAAAAGCTTATCGTAAGATGGCCTTGAAATATCATCCCGATAAAGTGGCATATCTGGGAGAAGATGTAAAAAATGCAGCCAACGAAAAATTCAAAAAAGTAAATGAAGCTTACGAAAAGATTAAAAAAGAAAGAGGTTTCAAATAATGTTTCAACAGTAAGCTTATAAAATAATATTAGTTCATTTATAAATATTAATTGAGTTTTATGAAAGTCGTTTATATTTGTGCTGAACATTTATAAATATTTGCATAAATATTCATAAATAGTTAAACAAAATTTTGGTTACATCCTATAAATTATACTTTTGGTAAGGATAATTTTGATGATTTGGTAATAGTAATTTATGTTTAAAATGATAAAAATGACAAAATATTATATATATACATCCCCCCAGCTACTTTTTGCCCTGCATTTAAATAATCATATAGTTATTGAATGAACAAACAGAAGGCGTTGATGGTTTACTCATATCCTTCAATTGTTCTGGCATTAGATGAAACAGCCATGATTGTAGCCAAACAAAAATACCAAAATAAAATGTGGGTGTTTCATTTGCATACATCAAATGGCCAATATTGATAGCTTAAATAATTAGATTTCAATAAATTAAAATTTTATACGGATGGAAATAATATCAACAATCAATAAAAATTTTACTTCGACAATTTTTTTGTCGTTAAAAGGCTATTGTTCAGATAGTTTATATCAATAAAAATGTCTTCAAATAATAAACATAGTATTAACCTAATGCATAAAAATGGGAAAAGCGTACGATAAATTTATTGAAAGACAGCAATTGCTTGAAAAACAATACGATGATGCCTATTATGAAAAACAGCATAACCGAGGTAAGCTAACTGCCCGCGAACGTATTGCATTGCTTTTTGATGAAGGTACATTTGAAGAGCTTGATGCTTTTGCCCCTCCGGCAAGCGTTTCGTTTGGCAAATCCACAAAGGCTTTTGGTGATGGAGTAATTACAGGCTATGGTAAAGTAAATGGAAGGCAGGTATATGCTTTTGCCCAAGACTTTAGCGTGCTTGGAGGTTCACTGGGGGCAGTACATGCTGCCAAGATTATCAAAATTCAAGATATGGCGCTTAAAACAGGTTGCCCTATCATTGGTTTGATAGATTCGGGTGGAGCCCGTATTCAGGAAGGCGTTCAGAGCCTTAACGGTTATGCCGGCATTTTCCGCCGAAATGTTTTGTCTTCTGGTGTGATACCCCAGATTTCTGTAATAATGGGGCCTGCAGCCGGAGGCGCTGTTTATTCTCCAGCGTTAACCGATTTTATATTTATGTCTGCCGGTACAAGTTATATGTTTGTTACCGGGCCTGATGTAGTAAAACAAGTATTAAATGAATCGGTTTCACCTGAAGAACTTGGTGGGGCTTCTATACATTCAACCCGTTCAGGAGTTGCTGACTTTGCTTTTAATGACGATGAAAATACTATCTTAGGCGTGAAAATGCTGTTGTCATTTTTACCTTCAAATAATATTGAAAACCCACCTTTTGTTGCTTCTGATGACCCAATAACACGTATTGAACCTTCATTGCGAGACATTGTGCCAGATGATCCGGATAAACCTTATGATGTAAAAGAAGTAATCAAGTTGGTAGTTGACCACGGGCGCTTCTTTGAAGTGGGGGAAAACTTTGCACCAAACTTTGTAACGGGTTTTGCCCGTATGGGTGGTCAGGTTGTTGGGATATTAGCCAACCAGCCTCGTATCATGGCCGGAACGCTTGATATTAGTTCATCTACAAAAGGCGCACGCTTTATCAACATTTGCGATAGTTTTAATATTCCTCTGATAACTTTTGAAGATGTGCCCGGATTTTTACCAGGTACAGACCAGGAACATAATGCAATCATTAAGCATGGCGCTAAGTTGCTTTACGCTTATACTTATGCAACTGTTCCTAAGATTACAGTAGTACTACGTAAGTCTTATGGCGGGGCATACATTGTAATGAACAGTAAGGGGATAGGCGGAGACTTTAGTTTTGCATGGCCTACTGCCGAAATAGCCGTTATGGGCCCTGAAGGCGCAATAGCTGTGTTGTATCGTAAAGAATTAGCTGAAGCAGCTGACCCCGTTGCCCTGAAAAAGCAATTGGCACAGAAATACCGTGAAGATATTGCAAATCCTTACATTGCTGAAGAAAAAGGTTTCATTGACGAAGTAATTGACCCGGCTACAACACGTTTGAAAGTAATCAGGGCATTGCAAAGCCTCGAAAAGAAATCTATCAGTATTCCTAAACGCAAACATGGTAATATTCCTTTATAACAATTATTTATGATAAAAAGCATACTTATTGTCAACCGGGGCGAAATAGCCTGCCGAATTGCCCGTACTGCACGTCGTATGGGAATTGTAACATTTGGGATAAGAACCAGGAAAGAACCTAATGCCGTGTATCTCTCTGCCGTGGATAAAATCTTAGATTTTCCCGATACAGATGGTAAAGTGGCCGAATTTCTTGATATTGAAAACCTTATAGCGTTGGCAAAAAATAATAAAATAGAAGCTGTACATCCTGGTTATGGTTATCTGGCCGAGAATGCCCATTTTGCTAAAAGATGCCGCGAAGAGGGAATAAAATATATTGGGCCTGCACCTGAGGTAATTCAGGCAATGGGAGATAAGATTATGGCTAAAAAAATTGCCGCAAAATGCAAAGTCCCAATGCTTGGGGGGAGCCTCGACAGTGTGAAAGATGTAGCTGAAGCTGCTAAACTGGCCCAGAAGGTTGGATTTCCGGTGATTATTAAGGCTGCTGCCGGAGGTGGTGGCCGCGGAATGAGGATTGTCCGTACCGAGGCTGAACTGCCTGTGATGTTCAAACTAGCTACATCTGAAGCCCAGAGTGCTTTTGGCGATCCTTCGGTATTTATTGAGAAATATCTTGAAAATCCTAAACATATAGAATTTCAGGTAGTTGCAGACAGCCATGGAAACGTTGTTCATTTGGGCGAACGCGAATGTTCTGTTCAACGTAAACACCAGAAACTATTGGAAGAAGCTCCTTCTCCTGCTTTGGACGAAAAACTCCGTGCCAAGATGGCCAAGGCTGCCGTTGCCCTTGCTAAGGAAGTTCAGTATGAAAGCCTTGGTACTGTTGAGTTTTTGCTCGATAAGTTTGGCAACTTCTTCTTTATGGAAATGAATACGCGTATCCAGGTGGAACATCCTGTTACGGAAGCCATTACAGGACTTGACTTAGTCGAGCTTCAAATACGTATTGCTTCTGGCGAAAAGCTTCCGGTTACCCAAAAGGAAGTTTCTCTCAATGGTTGGGCTATCGAATGCCGTATCAATGCCGAGGACGTACAATCTGGATTTGCTCCAAGTATGGGCACCATTCGCAGGATGCGTCTGCCCCAGGGTAACAATATCCGTATAGATACAGGTATTATGGAGGGTTCAGAAATAACCCCATACTTTGATTCTATGGTGGCTAAGCTTATTGTTCATGGTAAAACACGTAAAGAGGCTATTGAAAGTACATTACAGGCTCTTCGTCAGTTTCATGTGAAAGGGATAAAAACTACTATTCCATTTTGTAAAGCTGTAATGCTCAATAAAGTATATAGAAATGGAAGTTTTGATACGTCTTTTATTGAAACAGAGATGGATTCAATGGTACATCGTGAAGAAAAGGAAGAATTTATTGCAGCTTTGCTTGCTACTTATTTTTATACCCATGAGACTACTCCAGTGGTAAGCTCTGAGTCTTCCATTGACCCATGGGTATTGAAAAGGCGTATTAAACATTTATAAGAATCTGGTTATTCAACAGGTTTGAACTAAAACATTCTAAAACATGAGTACAGGAAAGAAATTGATAGCCCATAGTGCTGAAAATAATGCTCAACACGAGTTTACCTTTAAGAATGATTATGATTTTTATTACAAAAATCAAAAGTTAAAATTTGATATCATTGAAGAGGCTGATGGGTTTACCCTCGTTTCTATTCAAGGAGTAAAATATCCGGTGGAGATTGTATCGCAAAAGCAAAATACTTACGAAATTTTGGTGAATGGAGTAAGTTATACTTTTTCAATAGAAACTCCATTTTCATTGAAACGCAAACTGATGTTGGCCAATAATGCCGATAAATCTGGTAAGGTAAAAGTAAAAGCCCCAATGCCTGGTAAAATATTGGATATTCTGGTTATGACAGGGCAAAAGGTCAATAAAGGCGATACCCTGCTGATACTTGAGGCTATGAAAATGCAAAACACTATTATGGCCCAAAATGCCGGTATTGTCCAAAGTATTAGTGTTAAAGCTAATGATATTGTTGCGAAAGACGATGTGCTGGTGGAGATTAACCAGGAATAATATGAATTGAAAAAAAGGCTGCCCATTTGAGCAGCCTCTTTTTTTGTATGAAGTCCGATATCTGATATCACCAGTCTTCTTTGGTAGTTTTTATTATTAGTGTTTGCCCAGATAATCAGCAATACTCTCCTGAGTGGCCTTGATAGCCTTTTTACCGGGTTTCCAGTCGGCAGGGCACACTTCACCGTTCTTTTCAAAGTATTGAAGAGCGTCCACCATACGCAATGTCTCTTCTACGCTGCGTCCAAGAGGCATATCATTTACCACCTGGTGGCGAACAATGCCATGCTTGTCAATCAAGAACAAACCTCTGTATGCCATTGGGGTTCCTTCAAAATAAGCTTCGCCTTCGTCACCAATTTCATAACGACCTGCAAGAACATCGTAATTTTCAGAAATAGTTTTTGAAAGGTCCGAAACCAAAGGAAACTTAACGCCTTTGATACCACCGTCTTTCAACTCGGTTTGAAGCCATTTCCAGTGCGAAAATTCTGAGTCAACAGAACAACCCACTACTACTACATTTCTTTTTTCAAATTCAGCCAAATGATCTTGAAATGCTACTATTTCTGTTGGACAAACAAATGTAAAATCGGCCGGATAAAAGAAAAATACTACGTACTTTTTTCCTTCATACTGATCCAATGAAAAATTTTCGACAATTTCGTTTCCATTCACTACAGCTTTAGCGCTGAATTTAGGTGCTTTTTTTCCTACTAATACAGACATAATCTTTTATTTAGGTTAATAAATACTTGTTTATGCTTTTAACACGTGTTTGAAACAAAAGTTCAAAATACGTTTAAAAAATTTCTTTGCCTTCAATAAACAACCGTAACATATTCATGGCAGCCATAGCTGTTCTGGTAATATTGCGCTGGCGATTGTCGCCAAACCTAAATTTCTTTGCTATCGTTTTTTCTTTTGAAGATACTGCAACCCAAACAGTCCCAACCGGTTTTTCTTCTGAACCACCTAATGGGCCTGCAATTCCTGTGACTGACAATGAATAGTCTGTTTCAAACCTGGTACGCACGCCTTCAGCCATAGCTTCTGCCGTCTGCTGGCTAACGGCACCATGTTTAACCAATGTTTCAGCAGGAACGCCAAGCTCTTTCATCTTTATTTCATTGGAGTAGGCTACTATCCCACCTTTGAAATAATCAGAACTGCCCGAGATGGAAACTATCTTTGATGCTATCGTCCCACCGGTACAACTTTCGGCCAACGATAATGTGCTATTCCTTTCTTTCAGGAGCTTACCTATGACCGATTCAAAAGTATCTTCGTCGTATCCATAAATGGCGTTGCCAATAATCTCATGTAGCTTTTTTTCTTCCTGTTGAATCAAAGCGCTTCCATTTTTCTCGCCATATACTGAAAGACGTAGCTTTACCATTCCGGGAGAAGGCAAATAAGCTAACTTCACGTTTTCATTCTTGGTTTTCTCCCAATCGGTAAGGATAGTCGCCAGTTGTGCTTCTGCAATTCCATGCGTAAGGATTGTCCGATGGATAATATGCTCAATACCAAACTTTGCCTGAAGTTTAGGCAATACATACTCGTTCATCAGGCCTTCCATCTCAAACGGAACTCCCGGAAGCGAAACATAGATTATGCCTTGTTTTTCGAACCACATGCCGGGAGCTGTGCCCCAATTGTTCTGAAGCACTTCGCAACACTCGGGGAGCATCGCCTGGCTTTTGTTTCCTTCATTCATAATGCTGCCCCTTTGTTTAATAAATGTTTCCAGATGAGCATATACTATTTCATTATGAACCAAGCGGGTATTGAAATAGCTGCATAACGCCGGCTTAGTAATATCATCAGATGTAGGACCAAGGCCTCCGGTAATAATGATAATATCTGACCTTTTAGAGGCTTCATCCAGTATTGCCAATATTTCTTCGTGGCTGTCTCCCACAGACGTCACACGGTTTATCCCAATGCCAAGCTCATTGAGCCGGGTTGATATCCATGCAGCATTAGTATTGACAATCTGTCCAATAAGTATCTCATCGCCAATGGAGATAATATCTGCTTTTTTCAACATATTCAAATTTATTTTCCAGAATGATCCACTTTTAAAAATTACTTGTCATACTTTTTAAAATCAAAACATTCTTAGCATTTCCAATATAATGGCCAAAGTTATCAATTCTTTCAACGAATGAAAAACAATCTTTGATTTTGATAACAGCAGAAATCATGGTAAAAAGCATTCCGGCTCTTTGCGTTCTTTAAAGGAGGTGCACCTTATTGCAGCATCTTTCATCAGGCCCGCCTTCATTGTTCTGGCATTGCGAGGGCAATGTTTTATGCAGGCACAACAGAGGGTGCATTTTTCCTTGTCTATAACACTGCTTTGCAGCGAATCGATTGCCCCTGTCGGGCATCCCCTGGCACATACACCGCATTGCGAACACTGATCGCTCACAGCAATGAAATCAACATGCCAAAGGTCGGTAACTCCGCCGTAAGGATAACTGCCCGGGATATTTGCGCATTCTATTTGCTTTGAAGAAGCAACAGCTTGCAGCAACTCTTTTATTCTTTTCCCAAATAATTCTGCTTGTTGAATATCTTTTGCATCTGGACGTCCAACAGAACTTGGAAGTTCAGGACTTGAAAAAGAGTGTTCACCAATAAATGCAGCCCCGGCAATAGGTCTGCAACCACACTGAACCAATATATCTTTAAGTTCGAGCAGCGCATTTTCGTATGCACGATTACCATAAACAACTACACAAACTGTAAGAGTATCCTTAGCTTTGATGGTTTGCAACCATCCTGAAACAACTGCAGGTACACGCCCCATATAAACAGGCACTGCAACAACGAGCAATTCGTCCTCGGTAGTAAATAAGCTATTTCTACGCGCTTCAGGTGTTGTAATGTTTATCAGTTCTGACAAATTAGAATTAATGCCTTTAGCAATGCTTTGCACCACAGTTTTCGTTGTGCCTGTTGGTGAAAAGAAAACTAGTTTTAACTTTTGCAGTTCCATATTCTTCCCTCCAATGTTTTAAATCACAGATTGTTACCATTTTTTAGTTTGTTCAAAAAAGTTTACACTAAGGCTTTCCGGAACAATCAGAGGCGTAATATGGTCGAACATCTTGCTACTGCGCAATTTTTCACCCACAGCCTTTAGCTTTTCCATACTTTCTATATGGTAAATAAAATACCAAACGTTATCATCTACTGCTTTCACCAGCTCTGCATCTATAAAGCCATCTTGCTTCTGCAAAAAAGCATTGACGATATCAGCTTTTTCCATTAGCTGTTCCAACGTTGTTGTTTGTAAAACTTCAATTTTTACAAACTCTGTAATTATACTTGTCTTCATAACTCATTGTTTTTAAAATTTATGAAGACAAAATTACTTGCCCCAAAACCAAAGAAATAGTACAAAAACGACAACTATGCCAGTTTCCCTATTTGTAATATGGAACTGTTCTGATGGACAAAGTTTTTTGGGGTATCGCCTGCAAAACGTTTGAAATCCCTGATAAAATGCATTTGGTCAAAGTATCCGTAATCATAAGCCAGGTCTGAAAGTTTTGAAAAATCTTTCATGAGAAGCTGGTTCATACATGTATGAAAACGGTTCAATTTGCTAAATGTACTTGCTGGCATGCCTACGTATTTGTTGAACATACGTTCTAAATTCCGCAAACTAAAGCCATTCTGAGAAGAAAACTCTGATATCTGCAATGAATTCTTACAATCAATAAGTTTTATAAAAATTTTTTGAAAATGCTCATCGTATTCATGGCTGTGAACAATTATTTGCACAAGTTCATCTTCCAAGATGCTTAATCTTGAAGCTATATCCGAAGCTTCTTTTAACCGGGGGCTTAATAAATCAGGAAATTTACAACCAACTTCAGCCGTTCCAAGTACCTGGTTTTTAAATTCAGCCACAGGCATTTTCACAAATGGATAAAAGCCATGCGAGAAAAAACAAATGCCCAGCGTATGCACTTCTCCGCTTAGTTTCAAATAAGCATTGGAAAAGTGATCTTGCAACCCCGAAAAATAAACCGTTTCAAGAACATGCTCGTCACCATCTACCGATAAAATGTGAGGTGTATCACTCAGATTAAAACGCAAGTTTATATTTCGCTGGGGTATCAATTTGTGATGAAGCTCAAGATGGCTTACACGAAGCTCCCAAAAGAACTTGATGTAATTCTTGAGCAAAGGATGCTGAACCGGGTATTTTTTAATTTCATGCAACACAAGCAACGAAAATTTATTGCTGCTAAAATTACACCATCTTCAAATAAAAGGTCTAAAGAAAACCAATGAATGACAGTTTTTCAAAATTGAATGAATATAAATAAAAACGTTTAGCTTTTTGAAAAAGCTAAACGTTTTGACAGTACTTGCCTTTGAGCGGAAAACGGGGTTCGAACCCGCGACCCTCAGCTTGGGATCTCGCCTGAGGCGAGACAACCAACAGAGCTACTTCAGCAAAACAATCAAAAAAGGAATCTAATAAAAACTTTAATGTTTGATAAAAAAAAGGCAAGCTTTCATTCCGAGATACTTGCCTTTGAGCGGAAAACGGGGTTCGAACCCGCGACCCTCAGCTTGGGAAGCTGATGCTCTACCAACTGAGCTACTTCCGCCTATATTTGACCCTCAGCTTGGGATCTCGCCTGAGCCGAGACTACCAACTGAGTCTATTTCCGCATTTTTGAATTACAAATATACTAATTTAATTAGTTATTTGTAATTAGATAATTGATAATTTTTCTGAGCCTCTCAGGGGATTTGAACCCCCGACCTGCTGTTTACGAAACAGCTGCTCTAACCAACTGAGCTAAAGAGGCGTTTATTCTTTGTTCCTTGTTCCTTGCTCTATTTAAAAGCACAGCAAAAATAGTAAAATTCACTTAACCCAAACAAGCAATTAGTTAACTTGTTTGTTTTTTATTGCCCTGATACGCTGTAAAAGCGATGGATGCGAATAGTGAAAAAAGATATAAGCCGGATGAGGGTTCAGGTTGCTGAGGTTATTGCGCGAAAGGTTCTTCAATCCACTGATTAGTGCATCTCCCAACCCAAAACTTTCGGCATAAGCATCTGCCTGGTATTCGTTGTGCCGCGATACAACATTCATAAATAAACCAATGATGGTCGATATTGGGCTGTACAACATCCCGAAAGCTATCAAGCCAATATGAACCCCTGGTTTGGTTACTCCCAAAGCATCATAAATACTTTTATTTCCTAACATAAGTGACAGAATATAAAGCGTCAATCCGGTTTGTACCAATCCCAGCAGCAAGCCTGTACTTGTATGCTTCTTTTTATAATGTCCAATTTCATGAGCCAATACAGCCACTATTTCTTCTGTACTAAGCTGTTTTATTAATGTATCATAAAGTACAATCCTTTTTTTTGGCCCCAAACCTGTAAAATAAGCATTAGCTTTTGTCGAACGCTTTGAGCCATCTATAACATAAATATTTTTAAGCTTAAAGCCTGCTTTGTTGGCGAATTCTGTAATTGCTGTACGCAATTCTCCATCTTCCAAAGGGGTTTGCTTATTAAATAAAGGAACAATCAAATTCGAATAAAACATAGCCATAAATACTGAAAAGGCTGCAAAAACAAGCCAAATATATATCCAATACAAAGGGCCGGTAGTTTGGTAAAACCAAACAAAAAGGCTCAACAAGCCACCTCCTATGATTATCCCAATCAGATAGCTTTTTAGTTTGTCCAATATATATATATTCGGAGTGGTTTTATTAAACCCATATTTTTCTTCAATGCTAAAGGTCGAATAAATATCAATTGGTGTATTTAACAGGTCCGAAAGCAAAAACAAGATTCCAAAATACAGTAAAGACAATAAAATGGGGTTCTCTGTATATTGTCTGCAAAAATTATCAGCAAAAGCAAACCCTCCCAACAACAACATGAGCAAAATAGAAGCAAATGATAAACTTGAGGTCAGGTAACCCAACTTCTCATAAGCCCATTTGTAATCCAATGATTTCAGATGGGTTTCTTCATCATAAACATCCTTTAATTCCTCAGGAATTGCCCTGTTACGTTTTACAGAGTTTAAATATGATAATACCCTTTCGAGGATAAAATCAAAAACCATTATTGCTATGATTATCAATAATATAACATTCATTTTTTATCAGATGAATTGATTTGTATAATAAACGCGTTTCTCTTTTCTAATACTGAAATGTACTTCGTAGCCCAAACATTGGGGTAGGTAAAATACGATTTTGCAGCCCAATCAAGGGCAGCATCAATATTATCCATTACTTCGCAAGCTACGGCTATGTTATAACAAGCTAATGATGCCAAACGCCTGTTTTTATGGTTGATATATTTTTTCCATAATAGCAAAGCCTTTTCCCATTGTCCATTTTTGGCAAGTTTTGAAGCTTCATTGAAATCAGGTTTTTCACAATTGAACAATGTCCTTTTCTCTATTTGCCAAGTATTGGCAATTCGCTTTCCGTACTTTTGCCCCAAAATATAGCATGTTTGGCTTATTGCATTGTCAATTTTCGGAAAATTACTGTATGCTTCTTCAAATGTGTTACCTGCTGCATCAAAAAACAAAGTATCGCACAGCAGGTATTCATCAATTTTTTCACCTGTTTTAAGCTTATAAACCCGCCAAAGCGATGTATTTTCAATAACCAGACTGCCATAATAGCCATAATTTTCATCAAATATAAGCTTTATAGGGTCGGTATATGTTGTTTGATAATTTTCGAGCACAACTGCTGCATCTGCATCAGTCTTTAAAGCTAAAACATTGAGCTCTTCCAATGTTAACTTTTTAAATTGCTCATTCATACTTTTTTTCAGGTATTGAACAGGTGCATCAACCAGCTTATATTGAACCGAATTTGACAGTATGTCTGAAAGCCCATCAAAATAAGCCATAGTGTAAAGGCTATCTTTGTAGAAGCTGCTTTGTGGATAGGTCCCGTTAAAAAGGGCATGATTTACCAGCACTACATTATTTATGCTTGTATCTGGTTTGATTTCAGAAGGGACAAATGTACCTATTTGTATTTCCTCCTGCACTACACACGAAGAAACAACAATAATTACAATAAAAACAAAGACTTGTTTGGTTAAAATATAAAAACTGTTGCTAAACCTTAGCATTTTCGGCATTTTTGATGAAAATGTTTTCAAAATTAGCAACAGTTTAATAAAAATGTATTTCAAAATATCTTCTAAGTATTCATTCCACCGCAAACGTTAATAACCTGTCCATTAACATAAGAAGATAAGTCAGAGGCCAGGAATAATGCAACATTGGCAACATCTTCTGGTGTTCCGCCACGTTTTAGTGGAATATTTTCAATCCATGCGTTACGTTGTTCTTCTGTTAGCTTGTGTGTCATATCAGTAATGATAAAACCTGGGGCAATAGCATTACTTCTGATATTTCTTGAACCAAGTTCTTTAGCAACAGACTTAGTAAAACCAATCATGCCTGCTTTTGAAGCTGAATAGTTTGCCTGGCCGGCATTACCAGAAACTCCAACAACCGAACTCATATTAACAATGGCTCCGCCTTTTTGCTTGAGCATTTGCATCTGAACAGCTTTAGTAAAGTTAAAAGCTGATTTTAAGTTTACATTAATAACTGCATCCCATTGTTCTTCGGTCATACGCATAAGCAAACCGTCCTTGGTGATACCTGCGTTGTTAATAAGAATATCAACCCTTCCAAAATCTGCTATAATTTGATTTACAACGGTTTGTGTTTCGTCAAATTTTGCAGCGTTTGATGCATAAGCTTTTGCTTTAATACCCATAGCGTTAAGCTCTGCTTCAAAAGCTTTTACGTTGTCGTCATAAATAAGGTCAGTAATAGCGATGTTGGCACCTTCAGAGGCAAATTTCAAAGCAATTGCCTTGCCTATTCCCCTGGCACCGCCAGTAATAATGGCCGTTTTTCCTTGAAGTAAATTCATCTTTATCAGTTTAAAAGTTTTTCGCAAAGTAAATAAAGTAAATCGTTTTATCAAAATTTTGTGCTGTTCTACATTCAATTACAATTTCGTATTGATATTTCAATATTTTTGTATATTTACTCAGTAAATATTAACCCTGCTATGCATCACAGTATTATTGAAAAACTAAAATTATTTTTCATTTTTTTAGTTACATCCTTCCAAAATATTTTTTCAAAAATCAACATTAGTAAATTCCGTTTGTCCGCCTTGCATATTTCTGTATTCAAGAATAAAAGCCTTCGTTTTAGGTTTATTTTTAGCATAATGGGGTCTGTTTTCATCATCTACCTGGCTCTTTCAGTTATTATCCTCAAAAAAATATATTCAGAGTCGGTGGCCTCAGCTGAAACAATTATTGAAAGCCAATCCCAAAAATATGCTAATGCCCTTACCGCTGATCTCAATTCATACCTGAACCAAACTATTGGAATAGCAAATGTTTTCAATGCTTCTCTACAGCTTGATGCCAATACGCGAAAAAATATTTTCCGCCAGACTTTATATCAAACCATTGGCACTTTGCCTGATGTTATGGCTACATGGCTCAATATCCAGTTATTCGATATTGACCCTAAATGGGGCAAAGACTATGGGCGTTTGCGTTACACTTATTACAAGGTTGGCAATGACAGCGGTTTTCAGGTAGATATTATTGACACTGCTGGCCACAACTTTGAAGGCGATTATTATAAAATCCGTAAAAATAAGCGTATCGAATTTAGCGAACCTTATTATGATTTCTATGGACATGATTCTACACGTCATTTGCTTATGACCAGTATTTGTGTCCCTTTATTTTATCCTGATGGTATATTTTGGGGGATGGTTGGTGTTGATTTAAACCTCGATCGTTTTTATGCATTCCTCCCCAAATATTGTCAATACAAAAAAAGCTTTTCAATGCTTCTATCCAGCAATGGTAGTATAGTTCAGCATGTTGATACAACTTATAACAGCAAAAAGCTTAATGAAATCATGCCTTTAACCATAAAGAAAAATAATATCCTTGATTCTATTTCGTCAGGAAAAAGTTTTACCCTTACAACCAACATAGATGGTGAAGAATACTTTTTGGCATTTACATCTGTAACGCTAAACAAGCAAATAAACCCATGGTCGTTGGCTATTGCTGTTCCCGTTTCATCTATAAAAAACAAATCAAACAAAGCTTTATTGTTTTCAATCATTATCTTGATATTGGGATTTGTAATTTTATTTATTGTAACTTATATCCTCACCAATTTCCTTGCAAAGCCTTTACAAGACAGTATCTCGTTTGCTAAAAGGCTGGGAGATGGCGATTTATCTGCCAATATAGACATAGGTAATCATGATGAACTTGGGCAATTGGCCGAATCGTTAAAATTGATGGCCCTTCATCTGTCGCACATGGTCAATGAAGTGGATAAAGGTGCTGAAATATTATCAAAAACTGCCAAATCGCTATCTTCAAGTTCAAAAAGCCTGCTTTCTGCCTCTTATTCGCAATATGATACTACCGAAAAAGTAAACAAATCCATCGAAACCATTGTTGAGTATATCCAAAAAAATACAGAAATGTCCCAATCTGCTGAAACGGTATCAAAAGAAGCCGGGAAAAAAATTAAAAGTAGTGTGAGGCAATCTGTAAAAGCCATTACCAGTATGCATTTTATTGGCGAGAAAATGTGTTCGATCAACAATATCGCCCTCGAAACTAATATCCTTGCTCTAAACGCTGCGGTTGAAGCCGCGCGTGCCGGCGAACATGGCAGGGGCTTCTCGGTGGTGGCTTCAGAGGTCCGTAAACTTGCCGAAAACAGCAGAAAGGTGTCTGATGAAATTGCCGATTTGCTTAGTCAGGCCCAAGCTGATACCGAAAATGCTGGAAACATGTTAGATCTTACCATTCCGGAAATCGAAAAAAGCGCTTCGCTAATCAACCAGATTTTATCGTCTAACATGACCCAATATAATAACCTTGATTCCATAAATAAAGCCATGCAAAACTTAAATGACGTTACACGCCAAAACAATGATCAGGCTAAAAGAATGGCTGTATTTTCTGATGAAATCGAAAAACAATCAGAGAGGTTAAAGCAATTGCTCAACAAATTCAAATCGGTATAAAAAAAATTAGTTTGTAGAAAGGGAAATTCTTGGTAGAATTTCGCGACTTTCTCAAACTAATCACACTAACTAACAAACTAACTAAAAACTAAACACTAAACTATGAAAACACTTACTAACTATTTTTATTAAGAACTCTTCTGTTTATTATTAAATCAATAATCGTGCCAAAAATTAATTTTAAATAAAATAAATTAAAATATTTTTTAACTGATTAATTTACAATGATTTTAAAAAGAACTTTTTTATAAAAACTTATATCTACAATAATCATACCAAAAAATATGATAATGAAAAAAAATGTAATTTTATTTTTTATAAGCTTGATGTTGACTATTGATCATGGCAAATCCTGCACTAATATCTTGGTTTCAAAAGGCGCTTCTGTTGATAATGCTGTAATGATAAGCTATGCTGCCGATTCGCACGAATTGTATGGCGAATTATATTTTAGGCCAGCAGCCAAATACCCGGCTGGCACACAAATGGACATTATCGAATGGGATATTCAAAAATATAGGGGCAAAATTCGCCAGGCACGCGAAACATATAAAGTGGTAGGCAACATGAACGAGTACCAGCTGGCCATTGGTGAAACAACTTTTGGTGGAAAGGAAGAACTTATTGACACAACCGCTGTTCTTGACTACGGAAACCTTATATACATTACTTTACAACGTGCAAAAACTGCAAGGGCAGCTATTGATACTATTGTAGCTTTAATAAAGGAAAATGGTTACCGAAGCTCAGGAGAATCTTTCTCCATTTCTGACGCTAATGAAGTATGGATAATGGAAATAATTGGCAAAGGCTCTCCTGTAATTATAAAAGATAAAAAAGGCAAAGAAAAAAAGGTGTATAATAAAGGGGCCGTTTGGGTAGCTATACGTGTGCCTGATGGATATATTTGTGCCCATGCCAATCAAGCCCGTATCAAACGGTTCCCTCTAAACGACAAAGCTAATTGTCTTTATTCGCCTGATGTCATTAGCTTTGCAAGAGCAAAAGGTTGGTTTATTGGTCCAGATAGTATGTTTAGTTTTGCAGACACTTATGCTCCTCTCGATTTTGGGGCAAAGCGTTTTTGTGAAGCCAGGGTATATAGCATTTTCAGAAGGGCTGCAATGTCGCAAAACCTTTCCCCAGATTATGTCATGGGTGTTCATGATGCAAAACCTCTTCCTTTATTTATTAAGCCTGATAAAAAACTATCGGTATCAGATGTATTTGCTTTAATGCGCGATCATTTTGAAGGAACCCCTATGGATATGACCCAGGATATCGGGGCTGGGCCTTATGCTTGTCCATACCGCTGGCGCCCATTGATTTGGAAAGTTGACTCTGTAGCGTATTTCAACGAGCGGGCTATTTCTACTCAACAAACTGCATTTTCGTTTATTAGCCAAGCCCGGTCTTCTATGCCCAGATATGTTGGAGGGGTGTTGTGGTTTGGTGTTGATGATACTTATAGCACTGTTTATGTTCCTATGTATTCAAATATCAATAAAATCCCGATTTGGTTTGCCCCCCAAAATGGAGATTTGTACACTTATTCTGATTCATCTGCATTTTGGGCTTTCAATTATGTGAGTAATTTGGCTTATAGCAGATATTCTGATATGATAGTTGATATTGTTGCCAAACAAAAAATTTTAGAAGATAAATTTATTGCTGAACAAGCAAAAACAGAACTTGAAGCTACCAATATTGCTTCTGTTGAAGGTGAAGCTGCTGCTATCGAATTTCTTACTCAATACTCTAATAGCAAAAGTGCCGAAACCTTTTATACCTGGAAAAAGCTTGGTCATGATTTATTGGTCAAATATTTAGACGGGAATTTAAAAACAAAAGGCCACCATGTTGAACATCCCTTATATCCCAAATGGTGGTACCAACAAATAATTAACCAAACCGGAGATAAATTGAAAATGAAATAATAAAAATATTTTTGGGGAGCCAAAAATATGGCTTGATTTTTGCAATCGTTTGAACAAAGATTCATAACTTTGCGGGTCTTTTAAAATAACGATTAATCTTGTTAAATATTAAAAACTATGTCAAAAATTAAAGTAGGTATTAATGGTTTCGGACGTATTGGACGTCTTGTGTTTCGTGCAGCTCAAGAAAGAAACGATGTAGAAATCGTTGCTGTTAACGACCCATTTTTGGATATCGATTATTTGATTTACATGTTGCAGTATGACACTGTTCATGGCAAATTTCAAGGAACTGCTAAAAACGAAGGTGGTAAATTAGTAGTTAATGGTAAGGAAGTAAAATTCTTTGCTGAAAAAGATCCTGCAGCTATTGCATGGGGTGCAGCTGGTGCTGAATATGTAGTTGAATCAACTGGAGTTTTCACTACTACAGAAAAAGCTATGGCCCACATTAAAGGTGGCGCTAAAAGAGTTGTTATTTCTGCTCCTTCAAATGATGCTCCTATGTTTGTAATGGGTGTTAACCACACTTCATATACAAAAGATATGGTAGTTGTTTCAAACGCTTCATGTACAACTAACTGTCTTGCTCCTGTTGCAAAAGTGCTCAACGATAAATTTGGTATTATAGAAGGCTTGATGACAACTGTTCACGCTGCTACAAATACTCAAAAAACTGTTGATGCTCCTTCTGCAAAAGACTGGAGAGGTGGCCGTTCTATTTTGAACAATATTATCCCATCTTCTACTGGGGCTGCTAAAGCTGTAGGTAAAGTTATCCCTTCATTGAATGGCAAACTTACAGGTATGGCTTTTCGTGTTCCTACTGCTGACGTTTCTGTTGTTGACTTAACTGTACGTTTGGAAAAATCAGCTACTTATGACGAAATCAAAGCTGCTATCAAAGCTGCTTCTGAAAACGAAATGAAAGGTATCCTTGGTTATACTGAAGATTCAGTAGTTTCTACTGATTTCATCCACGATGCACGTACTTCTATCTTTGATGCAGGTGCTGGTATCGCTCTTAACGGTAACTTCGTTAAGGTTGTTAGCTGGTATGACAATGAGTGGGGGTATTCAAACAAAGTCCTTGACCTTATCGCCCACATGGATACTGTTAAGTAAGAATTTGCTTCTTCAATATACAAAACCGCTGGTGAAATCTGGCGGTTTTTTTTATTCTAAACGCTACTGATTTTTTAACCCCATTTATGTTTTTAATGCTTGATTTAGGTTAAAAAAAAACTAAACCTTAAACATAAGAAGGGAAAAGGTTATTACCCAGAAGCTGATAACGAACAACGAGAAAACTTTGTGAAGGAGATAAAAAACTTTATGAAGTTTCTCCAAATAAAGTAATCCTTTTCAAGGACGAATGCTCTTTAGGTAATACTGCTAATGATAGTTGCATGGGTTGAGAAATGTCAACAAGTTCAAGGAATGTAAACATGCACAAAGAAAGTGTAACACTTTTTTGTGCTGTAAATTATTAATCAGGACAAGTAACGGTGCAACCTGCAAGCAAAGGAAATACGCATTCGTTTAAGAGGTTTCTGAAAAAAGTACTGAAAAGTTACCCGAATAAACGTGTTGTCATGATACTTGATAATGTACGTTACCACCATGCTAAGAAAGTGAAAGGTTTTTTGGAATAACAAAAGAAAGGTTGAAACTTGTTTTTCTGCCTGCTTATAGTTTAGATTTCTACCTAATAGGAAGAGAGTATAAAATATTTTGTGTAAACACAATAATTTGATTTTTAATTTATTTTACATCTGGTTTCAAAAATAGTCAAAAATTGATGAAGGATCATAC
>Ga0208197_1001262_pt1 | contig 26344 bp, 19 predicted proteins | sample AD_JPNNA4_MetaG_FD_184444 | JGI IMG/M metagenome (GOLD analysis project Ga0208197, IMG submission 184444) | Active sludge microbial communities of municipal wastewater-treating anaerobic digesters from Japan - AD_JPNNA4_MetaG (SPAdes) (version 2) | ecosystem: Engineered > Bioreactor > Anaerobic...
GTGACCCCCTGGAAGCGGCAGTGGAGAGATCGCTGCGGGACAAATACGAGGCAGTAGTGGACAAATCCCTGGGCACCATTGTGGCCGTCCTTGGATCGGACAACATCGGCGAGGGCCGCATCCTGGCTGGAGACGGGTCCATCTACTACGAGGTTGATTTCGAGGCCCTGGTATTCAAACCTGATATGCAGGAGATCGTGGAAGGAGAGGTGGTGGAGATCGTCAAGTTCGGGGCTTTCCTCTCCATCGGGCCGTTCGACGGCCTTCTTCACGTCAGCCAGATCACCAATGAGTATATATCGTATGATGAAAAGAACGCGCGGCTGGTCAGCAAGGAGTCGAACAAATCCCTGGGCGAGGGAGATCGGGTCCGGGCCAGGATCATAGCGGTGAGCCTGAATGAGAAGGAGCCCCGCGAGAGCAAGATAGGGCTCACCATGAGGCAGACGGGCCTCGGAAGGCTGGAGTGGCTGGAGGCCGAACCAGCCGAAAAAGAAGATATAAAGGCAGAGGCGAAATGACTGAGCAGGCATGTCGAGAGTGTCGGAGGATAGTTGAGGGTCAGGTCTGTCCCATCTGCAATTCAGCCTCGCTGAGCCGAGAGTGGAGCGGCTATGTGGTGATAATCGATCCCAAGGAATCGATTATCGCGAGAAGGCTGGAGATAAATCTGCCCGGCAGATATGCATTGAAGGTGCGTTAGAATTGGGCCTGCTTCTGCTGCCGGATGAGCTCCGGTCCGTTTTAAAGGAGCCACTGGGAAAGCTTTGCCGGGGAGATGGCCTTGACTGCGTAAGGGCTATGGAAAAAGATCTTAAAAGAGCCCATAAGCTGGTGGCGGTGGGGGATATGACCGCCTATTATCTCCTCAAAGCCGGGATATCCCCTGATCTGATGATTGTGGACAACAAGACAAAGAGGATGCAGGTCTCCGACCGGGTCATGGATAAGCTGGACCACAAAGGCTATAAAACGGTACCAGTGCAAAATCCGGCAGCAACTTTGAGCAGCGATCTCATGGACCTGATCCAAGAGAGCATGCAGGGCCAAGAGAAAATCAAGATCATAGTGGAGGGAGAAGAGGATCTGGCAACGCTTCCGGCCATTCTCTATTCCCCTCTGGGATCGGCGGTGGTCTACGGCCAGCCCAATGAGGGAAGCGTTCTGGTTGATGTTACTGCGGAAAAGAAGCTGCATATCAAGGAATTAATGAAGAGCATGATTGTGGAGGAATGAAGTTTGGATATACAGGTAGTTAGTGAGAAGAGCAATCCCATCCTTAAAAGACGGGAGATTTCTTTCAAGGTCATTCATGATGAGGCAACCCCCTCTCGAAAAAGCATTGTGGAGAGGCTGGCTGCGACCCAGAACTCCAAGGTCGGGCTGGTCTTTGTGGATGGTCTGAAGACAGAGTTCGGAAAGCGTGAGACAATTGGATACGCTAAGATCTATGAGGCGGAAGAGAGGGCCAAGCAGATAGAGCGGGCCCATATCATAGAGAGAAACACCTTTGCCAAGCCCGAAGAGGCCACTCCGGAGGCAAGCTAAATGGCAGCCAAGAAGGGTGGAAAGAAGGGAGAAGGGGCCAAGGGTGTCTCCAGATATTATGAGCTGTCCGGGGACGCCATCAAGTCCAAGAAATCGGTCTGTCCCAGGTGCGGCAATGGCGTCTTTTTGGCGGCCCATGCCGACCGGCAGAGCTGCGGCAAGTGCGGCTACACCGAGTTCAAGAAATAGATGAGGGGCTATCAACCCCCCATAAATCTTTCCGGGCTGACATCAGTTCTATTTTGCTTCTCGGGCATCTATTTAAGCTAAGGATGCCAAATCATCTGATGGTGTTTATTTGGCTGAAATTGCTTCATCTTCTATTATTGCCGTCCTGGTGGCATTTTTAATCCTCTACCAGGCAATTAAGATCGTCCGGGAGTACGAGAGGGTGGTAATATTCCGTCTGGGCCGCTTTTCCGGGGTCAAGGGACCAGGCATATTCTTCATCATCCCCATTATCGACCGGGTCATATTGCTGGACCTGAGGGTCTTCACCATTGATGTGGCCAAGCAGGTGGTCATCACCAAGGACAATGTCAGCGTGGAGGTGGATGCGGTCATCTACTACCGGGTGACTGAACCGGAACGGGCCGTGATTCAGGTGGAGAACTATAAGCTGGCCACGTCCCTCCTGGCCCAGACCACATTGAGGGATGTGCTGGGGCAGATTGAGCTCGATGATCTTCTCTCCAAGCGGGACGAGCTGAACAAGAAGCTACAGGAGATACTGGATCGGCACACCGATCCCTGGGGGATCAAGGTGACAGCAGTCACATTGCGGGATGTGGCTCTTCCCGAGTCCATGAGGCGGGCCATAGCCAAGCAGGCGGAGTCGGAAAGAGAAAAGAGGTCGCGCATCATTCTGGCCGACGGCGAGTTCCAGGCCTCCAAGACCATGACCGATGCGGCTAGGCTTTACGAGGAGGTTCCCGCCGCTCTCAAGCTGCGAGAGCTGCAGACCCTGGTTGATATCGCCAGGGAGAAGACACTTATTGTGGTCACGCCCAGCGGAGACGCGGGGACGGGCTCCATGGCCGGGCTGACGGCAGCTCTTAACCGGGAGCTGACCGAGAGAGAGGGGGAGCGAAAGGAAGAGGCCAGAAAGGATGCTCTGAAGGCAGCGGCAAGCGACGCGGCAATGATGCGGAGATGATCCCAGGGATGAAGCTGGACCGACCGGCTTTTATTTTTTTAGCTTTATTCATCCTGCTCTCTTCTCTGGCCAGCCCGTCCGCTTCTGCGTCCAGGGGAGATGTTCTATCTGTGGATCTGCAGGGCCCCATCACCCCGGCCAGCGACGATATCGTGGCCTCAGCTCTGCAGGCGGCTGAGCGGGAGAAAAGCAGCGCGGTGATGCTGCTCTTGGATACTCCCGGCGGAGGGCTGACAGAGACCTATGAGATCCTCAAGCGGATGGAGGAGTCGAAGGTTCCGGTGATCGGCTATGTCTACCCCTCCGGAGCGGCGGCCTGGTCTGCGGGGACGCTGATTCTGATAGGATCGGATGTGGCGGCCATGGCCCCTCACTGCATCATCGGCTCGGCCCAGCCGGTGCAGCTCTCTCCTCTGGGCCAGGTGGAGCCGGTAAACGACAGCAAGACCACCAATGCCATTGTGGCCCTGATCCGGGAGAAGGCCCGCTCCCAGGGAAGGAATGAGACGGCGGCGGAGGAGTTTGTGCTCTCCAATCTCAACCTCAATGCGGAGCAGGCCAAGGAATACGGGGTGATCGAATATGTGGCTGCATCACCGGAGGAGCTGCTGGGGCAGATCAACGGCAGCCGGGCCAAGAATCTCACCCTCAATACCACTGCAGCCAGGATAGAGGATTTCGAGATGCCTTTGAACCTGAGGCTGCTGAGAGCCCTGTCCGACCCCACCCTGGCCGGGATTCTGATGCTGGTGGGGCTTTATGCCCTCATATTCGGCCTGTCCAGCCCGGGCATAGGCTCGGAGGCTTTGGGTGTGGTGGCATTGGCTATGGGGCTGATCGGCCTGGGATTTAATGTCAACGTCGGAGCCATATTCCTGATTCTGCTGGGACTGGGGCTGATCCTGGCAGAGCTGCACAGCCACACCTTCGGCATCCTGGCCCTGGCCGGCCTGGCCTGCGTCATGGTGGGCAGCATTCTATTCGTTCCCACCAGCTTTCCGGAGTGGTATGTGCCGGGAGGCTATCAGAGGTCCATGGCCTTGGCCATAATATTGCCCTCCTTGATTTTGGCCGCCTTTGTGGCCTTTGCCATGTACAAGGTGGCGAGAGCCAGATTTGCCCCGCTGGCATCGGGGAGGCTGGTGGGAGAGACGGCGGAGGCCCTGGACCGGCTGGACCGGGAGGGGTATGTGATCTTCCAGGGGGAGTACTGGCGGGCGGAGGCAGAGGAGCCGGTGGAGAAGGGGGAGCAGGTAGTGATCCTGGCCAAGGAAGGGGAGAGGCTGAAGGTCAGGAGAGCTTGATATGCTCATGAGAGAGGAGCTGATTGCGGCAGCGCGGGGGGAGATCGAGGTCGATCTGCTGCTGTCCGGAGGACAGCTGGCCAATGTCCTCTCCGGGGAGGTTTACCGGGCCGATGTGGCTGTTCACCGAGGCCGGATTGTGGGATTTGAGTGCTCCAGCGCCAGGGATGTCCTGGAGCTGGACGGCCAGATAATCGCTCCGGGATTCATCGACGGGCATGTGCATATTGAGAGCAGCATGGTCAGCGTCCCGGAGTATGCCCGGGCGGTGGTACCCAGAGGCACCACCACCATTGTCGCTGATCCCCATGAGCTGGCCAATGTCTGGGGCCAAGCGGGCATACGTTATATCCTGGACTCCTCCCGAGACCTGCCCCTCAATGTCTATGTCATGCTGCCTTCCTGTGTTCCGGCTACCGATCTAGAGACGGCTGGAGCCCGCCTGGCGGCAGCGGACCTGGCTTTGCTCCTCAAGGAAGATCGGGTCCTGGGCCTGGCGGAGATGATGAACTACCCCGGAGTCCTCTTCCGGGACCGGGAAGTCATGAAAAAGCTAGCCCTGGCGGAGGGCAGGCCTGTGGACGGCCACGCCCCTGGCCTCTCAGGCCGGGACCTCTCGGCCTACATCGCTGCCAGGATAGGATCGGATCATGAGTGCACCAAGATCGAAGAGGCGCAAGAGAAGATGCGAGCCGGGATGCATATCATGCTGCGGGAGGGCAGCGCCGCCAAAAATTTGCGTGATCTGCTGCCCCTGGTCACAGCCAAGAATGCCGCCCGCTTTTTATTCGTCTCGGACGACCGGCATCCTGCCGACCTTCTAGGCCAGGGGCACATAGACTTCATGGTCCGGACAGCGGTCGAGCAGGGCCTGGAGCCAATCATGGCTATGCAGATGGCTAGCATCAACGCCGCACGCTACTTCGGCATCTCCCATCTTGGGGCAGTTGCGCCGGGATACCGGGCGGACATGGTGGTCCTGGATGATCTGGAGTGCCTGCGCCCGGTGAGGGTTATCAAGGACGGAGTCCTGGTGGCGGAGGAGGGGAGGCTGTGCGTTTCCCTGAAGCCGGCAAGAGGGTCGGAAGGGCGCAGCATGAATATCGCCCCCCTGCTCCCCGCAGCCTTTGCAATAGCGGCGCAGCCGGGCCAGGCCAGGGTGATCGGGGTGGTGGACGGGCAGATAGTCACCAGATCGCTGTCTCTGGAGCCCCGCGTGGAGGAGGGCCTTGTGGTCTCCGACACCGGGCGGGACATACTGAAGATGGCGGTGGTGGAGAGGCACCGAGGGACGGGCAACATCGGCCTGGGCCTGGTGCAGGGCTTCGGCCTGGCCTGCGGGGCTTTAGCCACATCCGTAGCCCATGACTCGCACAACATCGCCGTGGTGGGGGCGAGCGACGAAGATATGCTGGCCGCGGTCCAGGCGGTGCAGCAGATGGGCGGCGGGCTGGTGGCCTTTGCCGAAGGCCGGACGCGGGCGCGATTGCCCTTGCCTGTGGCAGGGCTCTTGTCCGAGGCGAGGCTGGAGGAGGTGCAAGTGGGGCTGGAGAGCTGCATTGCTGCGGCAAGGGAGCTGGGATGCAGGCTGACGGACCCATTTATGACTCTCTCGTTTCTCTGCCTGCCGGTGATATCGGAGCTGAAGCTGACCGACCGGGGGCTGGTGGATGTGGGGAAGTTTCGGCTGGTGGGGATGTTTCAGAATAAAGACCGGGTAGTCAAAACCTTTTCATGCTAATACTTCACGATATTTACTTTAATTGTAGGTGGAGATCCAAACGATAAAGCCAGCGGCGTTGATTATTCTAGTCTTTGTATTTCTGATTATATCAATTCACGGAGAAGAAGCAAATGAGAAAATACTAAAAGAATTATCTGCTAACGAAATCTTGGATATGATACAAAGCGGTGAATCTGTGGAATACGACCATATTATGGTCAATGGAAATCTAAATTTACGCAAATTAGATCTTCCAACAAATATAACAACACCCATAAGATTGAACGATTCGATATTCAATGGGTCTGTAATATTCACCGACGCCATTTTAGAGGGATCAATTGATTTATCTGGATCTAATTTTTATAGTAATGTAGTATTTAAGAGAACTATTTTTAACGGATATGCCGATCTAAGGCAGGCTAAATTTGGCAAATATGCCAACTTTAATGGAGCCACGTTCGGCGGATCTACTGACTTCCAGAAGACTGCTTTCGATAAAACTACATATTTCAACAATGTTTTATTTGGAGATAGTGTCAACTTCGGTGGAGCTACTTTCAGCGGAGAGGCCGAGTTTAAAAGAGCCACTTTCTGGTACTCTGATTTTAGCAGGGCTACTTTTAGAGATGATGCCGACTTCAGTGAATCTACATTTAACGGTGAAGCTGATTTCGGAAGAGCTACTTTTTCGAAAGATGCAGACTTCGATAAAGCAAATTTTAGAGAATATGCCAACTTCGGTGGAGGAGGCATCTTTTTCGAAGGCTCTACCGTCGATCCAAGAAGAACCACCTTATTCAATGGAGATGCTGATTTCAATGAAGTCATTTTTGGGGGTGGAGCTGACTTCGGAAAAGCCAAGTTCTTTAGATATGCTAGTTTCGATGAAGCAATTTTTAATGGGGATGCTGATTTCAATAAGGCCAACTTCAGTCACATTGGCGGTATAGGTGGTTCGAATCCTTCATTCTATAGATCTACATTCAACAGGGATATTGACTTTAGTGAGGCAATTTTCAGCAAAACTATAGATTTTATCGGAGCATCCTTCAAAGGGGATGCTAACTTTAATAAAGCTTACTTTAATAAAACAGCCCACTTAAGTGAAGCTATTTTCGAAGGTTATCTAGTTGGATGGGAGGATCTAAAAAGTGCTTTAGATTGCGATGAGGCAACTTACCTAAGATTAATTAATAATTTCAAAGACCATGGTCAATTTGGTGAAGCAGATGATTGCTATTTTACCTACAGATATGTTTTCATGAACAATCTATCAGATATTTTAAGCTGGATCTCATGCGGTTTCGGCGTACGTCCTTTAAATTCAGTTTATCTTAGTATTATTATAATCATTTTATTCGGTATTTTTTATTGGATTGGAAATGGCATCTACAAAATATCGGGGGAAATTCAAGGAGATTCCAACATTAAAGGCAGGACATGGAACCTGAATTCTATAATGAAGACCTCCTTCATAGTATATATTAAAGAATCATCAAAATTTCTAAATGTTATGCCAAAGAGAATTTTTGAATTTCTACGATTATTTAGATCAATAGATCTATCTAAGATACTTTATGAATTATGGCATAAATCATTTACCACAAGAATGTCACTCAATGACAGCCTTTATTTTAGTGCATTGGTATTTTTTACTTTGCATCCACCACATGGCTGGGAATATACTTCACGGTGGAGATATATGGTATTGATTGAAGACATATTAGGCGGGATATTTATAACGCTATTCATTGTCACTCTTAGTAATATAATGATAAGGTATTAATATGTCATGGCATAATAATATTATAAATTTGCATATCGCCCGGACCTGCCGTGCGTTGCGTCGCCGGAGGAGCTCCTCCCAGTCCCCGATGAGTTCACCCTTATCAGACCCAAATCTTTTTCTTTCCAGCCAACACATATCACCCCTGGATGAAGCTCAAGATCACCATCTGCGGCCCAAAGGTGCATGATGTGGGATACAGGCCCTATCTCTCGGAGCTTGCCCTGAGCATGGCTCTGAGAGGCTTTGAGGTCTTCAACGATGAATTAAATGATCAGCAGTCGGTTGTGGCCCTGATCGAAGGCGAAGAGTCGCGGGTCAATAGGTTCCGAAAGATCGCCACCTCGACCCAGCCGCCTCTGGCGAGCGTGGAGAGGGTTTTAGTAGAGAACTATAATGGCGAGATCATGCCCGCCTGGCAGTTTGCTTCTATCGGCACTTTTTCTCAGATCAACAAGGCCATCCCGCTTCTTCTGGAAATGAGAGATGATATCAAGGAGATGAAGGGCGATATCAAGGAAGTCCGAAAGAATACCGATGCCATTCCCCAGGTCTTAGAGGAGGTGCGGGGCATTCGAGAGGATATTCAGCCCGAATATGCCACCAATTTCCGGCAGATGCAGACGGACATCAGGGCCATAAAAGAGCGGCTGGGGATGCTCTGAACACAGTTTCTACTTGAGAGTCCGATAGGTGGCAATGATATGCCCGCCGCCGCCAGGACTCTACAGATGATCTTTCTGATGAAAAGATTAAAAAACCAGAGGAAATATTCTGTTTATTAGATGAGGAGATGAAGTGGAAATGGAAGAGATATTAAGAGGTATCGAGATTGCTAATAATAAAGAACGAATTTTAGCTGAACTGGGCTATTTGCAGGAAAACATAGAAAATAATGATGTGAATTATCTTCTTTTATCGAATTTAACACGTAAATTAATTATAAATCTAACTGAGACAAAGGATTCCGATATCCTCGATATTACTAATAGAATATCTGAAATTTTTTTAGATAAAATAAATAATAATATGTATATTTTTTCATATGAACTGCTGCCGACTATTTTTGCGGCACTCCAGCTTTTTGCTGTAGAGGCAGGACAATATGATTTTGAGATAACAGAAAATCCTGATTCAGAGATTAATAAATTAACAGGAAAATGCGAAACAGGTTTTGATAATAAAGATTTGGCCATAATTACATATAATGAGAGCAGATACCAATTGAAGAAAGCAGAAATAATTCGAGAAAAAGCAATTAAAGCGCTTTTAAATTTTTTTAAGAGAGAAGAGTTTTCGGAATTAAATAAAGAAGGCATATTGGAATGGGAGTTATTTCCTTTAATCGCTGGCATAAATAGCCATAAGAGATACCGGCCCTTTAGGGTAGTTGAAGCATCAAAGATCGGAGATAAAATCTACAGATTTGCGCACCAATCGCGAGATGAAAAGCTAAAAAAATTGCTGAATCAAATTTATGATAAAAAGCAAATTAGATTTGGCACATCTGGCTTCAGAGCGTTTATTAATAAAGATTTTACCCAGAGGAGATCGGACATAATCTCACTGGCAATTTCAAGAGATTTAAAAATATTTCAGCAAAAAGAGGGAAGAACTGTCATCATTACTTATGATACAAGAGCCTATGCCAGAGAATTTGCGCTTGAAAGCGCTAAAGTGTTTTTGGCACAGGGTTTCTCGGTAAAGTTATCCGAAGAAGCTTCTCCAACTGGGGCTTTAGTGTTCTGGCTTAGAGAGATAGAAAAAGGGGAAGCCGCAGGGGGCGAAAATATGACTCCAAGCCACAATCCCCTATCAACCCAAGGCCAACGATGGAATTTATCTAATGGAGATGTTGCACCCACATCCGTGACCGATAGAATTGAGAGAGAAGCTAACCTCATCAACCTTTGTGAAGAAGATATAGAAAAGGCAAATCTAGAATCGGCAGAAAATGACGGAAGATTCTCCTACTTCAACGCCAGAGATCCGTATACAAGTTGGGTCGCTAGCTTCTTAGAGGAGCAAGAGCTTAATGTTGGAGACATTAATGGCAATAATAAGACAGTACCATTAGTCGAATTTCTAAAGGAATTCTACACCAATCCAGCAAATAGATTCATTCATAATGCAATGAATGGTGCAGGGAGAGGATATGTATCGGAAATTTTTGAGAAAATCGGAGTCCCCATTGAATTTGTTTTCCCTCTCGATTCAAATAAAGATGAATTTCTAGGGCTCAGATATTATGCCAATCCCGAGGAACAGTGGCTTGTTCCAACTCTTGATAAGCTAAAGCTAAGCAAAGCATTATTTGAGTGTGCTTCCGACACAGATGGAGATCGCTGCGGTGGTGTGCTTGATGAAGATAAATTCATAAATTTAAATAAGCTAATGGCCATGCTCATGGACTTTGTGATCAGAGGGTTGGGCTGGAAAGGACATGTAGCTATCAGGTCTGGCACTACCTCGACAGCCCTCGACGATGTTGTCTCAAAGCTTAAGAAAGAAGGATATGATATTGAGACTCCAGAATGCGAGCAAGTCAATTCTCTCGTGCAGCATCCCTTCTACGATGTTATATATTTAGAAAATAGAAAGAACCAAGGCATTATCGATCTGCAGAAGTTCCCCTCCATTGTTACCGAGGTTGGCTTCAAGTATATATCTGCAGCTATGAAAAAATATAAACATCCTGCGGCGGTAGCCGGAGAAGAGAGCGGCGGATTTACCATAAAGTTCAATCCTGATAAAGATGGAATTGTCGGAGTCTGTCTGATCGCGGCCATGATTGCGTGGCATGGCAGGAAGCCGAGCGAGATTTGGGAAAGCCACATGGCACAGTATGGCAAAAAGTATGACAAACGCCTTGATGTGTGGGTCTCAAATATCCCGAAAGAGGAACTCATCAATAGCTGGCTTGATAATTCGCCGCATGAAATCGCCGGGCAGAAGGTCTTATGGGTAGGCGGTACACGTTACGACAAGGTTGAATGCATATTAGAGAGCCAAGGATTAGGGGCATCCGTTATCAGCCGTCTTCTGGTTAGAGCTTCCGGCACAGAAGATATAGTTAGGATATATTTGGAGAGTGGCAGCGAAAATCTTTTGCAAATTTTAGAAAATTATGTTTTAAATAGGATAAATTATCTGGTTTTAATCGATATTGATTCCAGCCAAAATTATTACGAGTTAACTGAGAAAGTTTCTGCAAATGGATTGAGCTTCATGGATGAGCATATGAGGGCAGAATACTTTGAACATGTAAAGGGGAAGATGGATAGACTGGCAAATACCAGAGGAATCGAGCCTATTGAACTCTATCGGGTTGCTCTGAAACTATTAACGATAGATATGGATAGAGACATAAATATAAGGCACGCTGGCTGGGATGTAGATATTGGAGTTGAATACTATAGAAATATGTTTAGCTGATCTGAAAAATATACTGCAAATTGCTCGCAAACGGTCATCAGCATTCTTGAATTATTTTATATCCATCTTCTTAATAATAATTTCTTCATTACAGGTACGATAAAATAAAAGAAAATAATTAAGAATATCAATGCTATTATAAAAGTATAGACCAACGAAACCTTTGCAACTTCCCCAAATTCGCTGATCGACTGATTATACATTAATTGGCACACATAGTTTTGCTTACCATCCAATAGAAATAATGCTATTGTTACAAATATCGTTGAAAAAATTAATCCTGATAAAATCGTATTTATTCTCGTTAATTTTAGGTTCTCGAATCGATCCTCTTCTTCTAGCATCTTCTCATGTCTACTAATGTATAAATCATGATATGCACTTATTCCTATTGAGTCCTGCAAATAGGTATTGAATTTTATCCAAATTTCGCCTTTTCCAACTTTTTTAAAGATTGCATTAAAGTCATATATTATATCCAATTCTCTTATAGATTCATTCATTTTATTTAGTGATTTAGCTTCATGTTTGAGAGTATATTCCCCATAATAAATATCTATTAGATTTAATAAGTGCTTTTGCAGGGCAAGTATTTCCCACGCTCTAAATTCAGTGCCGTCATGACCCGTAGTTTCAATTATTTCGTTCCTAGGTTTTAGCGAAATAGCCAAATAAACATTCCGGGAGAACAAACCGCATTGAACTCTTGAGGATGAGAAACACCATCCAAGTAAATTCATAATATTTTTAAAATTTCTTCTGAATACGTTTTCCTCTGCTGTGAGAATCGAATAAAAATAATAGGGGTTCTCTTTGATATACTTTGAAGCTTCTAATATATTATTGTTATCATCGATCCACTCTCTTCTCCAAAATTCGATACCTATAAATGTATTTTTATCTATTTTTAGCAGATCTACAATATTTGGTTCGATTCGTTTAATACAGATTTTCAATTTTTGCATCTCTGAAGTATCATCTGCCTTTAGGAAATTTATAATTCTTTTGTTAGAGAGCTGATAATATTCACTTTCTGAAGCTATCGAACTCTTAAAATCCGTCATTGTCGTTAAAACAAAAGAAATCGCATGATGATTTAAATTTGTTTTTAAAATATTTACGAATAATGAAAAATCAATATTTCCATCAACTTCTATAGCTAAAATCTCCTCGCATTTGAAGACATATCTATTAAAAGAAAAAATTAAGTTTTCTCCAAATAAACCATTATCTAGCCTGTCTTTGCCTTCAACAGTCATAATGAATTTTTTACTATTTTTTAATATATCTAATAAAAATTCTATATCTTTGTTCTCGATAATATTTGTTATGATCAAAGAAAATCCTAAAGGCTCCTGTAGAAAAATTTCACCGCCGTTCTTAATTAATTTATCGAACTTGGCGTAAAATGATTCGGAATCTTGGTAGTAGCCCTCCAATAGGGGTATTAATATCTCTTCTGTTTCAATTCGTCTCATGATCTCTCTGATTATTTTTAATCCAATGCTGGCTAATATTTTTCGCCAGATGCAAAAATTCCATTCCGCTGGCAACTTTCATATCGCAATCGCTCTCAGATCTCGTCCCGGTAATGCCGAAGAACAAGGAGTCATTCATATTTCCTACGCATGTATCATTATCTCCGTCCCCGATTCCTAGAATTAGAAAGTCTTCTCGTTCAATGCCTAATCGCTTGCATAAGTCCTTCAAGAGTGCCTCTAATGCCGATGCTTTGCTTATATCTTTTTTTAGAACATTTTTTGATAAGAAATAGTCTATACAAAAGTCGTCATTTACTTTATAGTTTTCCCATCCATTCAGACCATGCACAACTCTCTTGGCAAGTACATCTAAATAGGACAAGCAAATGCTCTTATCTTTATATCCATCTAATTGAATCGAAATTCCGTTATTGCTTATATTGGAACGGATAGTAACTAATTTATAATCATGGCCTAAAACCGTCTGAAGCCGTCTATAATTCTCTCGCGAATCATCCATCTCTATCCGATCATCATATAATTTTGCTTCTAGGCCATATCTCTTTAAAGTTTCAAAGAATTCCTGCGTGCTTGGACGCTTGACTCCTTGTCTGCAAATATTCTTTATCAAACCACTCTCAAACTCGTGATAGAAGCATGCATTTACTAAATTTCCTTGGTCGGCGAAAGAATATCCTGCGCTTGTGCAGGACTTCAATGCTTTTATAAACAGATCCAATAAAAGTTCTCTTGTATCTGTACCAGTTGTAAAAATTGGCTCAGTATCTGGAAAGGCATAAACAGAACCATTTTCACCAATGATTCCATCCGCCACACAGCCAAGTTTTTTTTGATCGAAAATCCTGGTAGTACATATATCCCATGCGGAATTAATTATTATATATACGCCAAGCTTATCTAGCTCGCGAATCGCTTCTCTTATTCCAGGGTATGGCTCAAGAGCTGCAGAGTCGGTAGAAGTCAACGGACCATTGACATCCAAGCTTATGCATATTTTCTTTTTTTTATCTAAATCGATGCCCTTTTTTTTGGCCGAACTAACCACGCCAGATAAGCTTCCAACCATCCTACTAATTGAAGAGAAATTAGTATAAATAACTTCCGTGCTTTTTGATTCGACGATTTTGCACAAACGTCTAATTGGGACCGCCATTGATCGCTTCAAGAATTCGTTCCAGACCTTCATCCCAATCAGGAAACATATCGGCCCACTGAAATTCATTGAGTTCATCATACGGTGTTATGCAGTCATCAAGCCTAACTGGCAAAATATAGTTTTTATCTGGTGGATAAGTTCTTAGTATATCTAGTGCTTCTTTTATTTCTGTTTGATAATAACCTTTTTTGTTAATCGCGCATGTTGAAATTATTGGCATAAAATGCTCATGGTCTTTAATAGCTCTATTGATTGCAGCTTTCCATCGTTGTCCAACACCAATAGATTCTTTATCCAAAAAAACATCAATAGCATTTTTTCTGAGGTTTTCTGAGAGCCTTTTTGCAGCTTCATAATCTTCGCGAACATAAGCAATAAATACTCTTGCCTTCTTTCTAGGCGCATTGGGCATCATTTTATATTCATCCATGAATTTATTATAACTTGAACTGATCCCTATTTGATCCTGTAAATATGTAGTATATTTTATCCATAGATCTCCTTTTTTGGAATTATTAAAAATTTTGCTGCTTTCATATATTACGTCTAGCTTTTCCACAAGTTTGCCCATTCGGTATTTCGTAAAGCATTTATATTTAGACTCTAATAAATACCTTTGTAATCCGAGCAGTTCCCATGCTCGGAATAGAGTAGCGTCATGTCCATTCGCATCAAAGCGTGTATTGAGTGGTTTCAGGGATAGCTCTAGATATACTCTATCGTAGGATAAAACCATTTGAACTGTAGATGTAGAAAAAACCCTCCCAAGGGAATCCACTACAATCTTATATTTCCTTCGTGAGACATCTTCGTCAAGCTTCAACAAAGAATAGAAATAAAATGGGTTTTCAATTATAACTTTTTTTGCATCCAGATCTGGATTATCCAGGCTGTTTCTCCATTCCGATCTCCATATTTCAATTCCTATAAATGTATTTTGATCTATCTTAAGCAAATCACCTAATTTTGGATCATGTTTTATTAATACTTCTCTAATTTTTTCTAAACCAGTAGAATTTTCATGAATCAAATTAATAATTTGCTTGTTTGATAATTCCACATGTGAATCCCTGATGTCTTGAGGATCTCCAGAATCGTTCCACGTCGTCAGTATGAAAGAGATTATATGATGATTAAGATTTGTTTGTGCAATGCTTATATACATAGAAAGATCTACTTTTTTATTATTTTTATCTTTAATTCCAGCATCAATCCGTTCATTAAATTTGAATTTATATCTAGTAAAAGAATACTCCGACTTGTCATCAAATAGACGTTTATCCATCTGATCGATCTCATTCGGGTCATCAATTTTTGGTATAAAGTCATTTCTATTTTTCTTAATATTTTTTATCAAAGAATCAACATAGTTATTTTCAATGATATTAGTGAGAGCAATTGATATGCCAATAGGTTCTGAAAGATAAAGCTCTCCGCCCTTCTTTTTAATGTCTCTGTATGCTCGATTAAATGAATCTTCATCCGGATATACATTTTCTAGTAGAGGCTCAAGTATCTCATTTCTTTCTATTCTGGTCATATCATCACTAAATCCGTTTTTTCAGCCGTGATTTATTCTTTAATCTTGGTTCTCCCTATTAGCTCGAGATTGCTTGACGCATCAAAGCTTATAAATAGAGATTTGGTATAAATAAGTTTCGTGAAATTGATTCCAAATATAAGGCGATATGAAAAAATGGAAGAAGAAGATATTGCTAACTTATTATCGTTATGTTTTGAGAGTTTTTTATTATTTTGTATAGATGGCGAAAAGTGGCTACGGTATCAAGATATCGATCCCGGATTTAATTTAAAGAATGCGTTTATTATAAAATATAATTATAAAATTATTGGTCATTTGCAGATTGTGTTGAGGCACCTAGGTCTAGGAATATCTACCATTTGTGTGGCTGGAATAGCGAATGTCTGTGTTTTGCCTGAATATCGACAGCATGGAGCAACGATAGAATTATTTGAACGAGTCCACACTGAGATTACCGATTTGGGCCTGCCCCTTGCGGCCCTATTAGTCCAACCTGGATCCCGTGCTTGGTCTCTATACCGCAAGCAAGGCTATAGGGATGTGTATTTGCTTGAGGATGTCACCTGTGAGCTTGAAGATATAAGGCAATTGATCAAACCATTCAGTGAATCCAAAGGAATCATCGTACGAGATTACCTAAGCGGTGATGAAAAATCCATGCTGAAAGTTTATCATTTGGCAAGTAACTCTCTGGTTGGAATTCAAAAAAGAGACTTGGATTATTGGAAGAGACGATATGTATCTGTTTTGACTTATGATGGCTTCTTTTATGAGCCTTTTGACCCTGAAAAAATCTTGATAGCAGAAGAGAATGATATCGTTTGTGGATATTGCCTCCTAAGCATTTTAAAAGGCAAGGGATATATTCGCGAAATTTTCTCTATGCCTGGAAAAGAATATTCAATAGACTATTTGATAGCAAAAGCTTTAGAAAAGTTCGCCTCAAAAGACGTTCGCGAAGTTGTCTTTCTCAGCATGCTCGCTTCATTGCATCCGATGTTTAGGAAAATAATAAAGTGCAACACAGTACGGATATCGGCCCATGACCAATTAATGATTAAAATCATCAGCCTTACTGCTTTGATCAAATCATTGGAACTAGAGATCATGGAAAGGCTTAAAGATCTGATTCCCCTCAAAATCGGACTAAAAATAGATGGCTGCTCGTTTGCTCTTAAAGTAGGGCCAGAAAGAATTGCCTTGGATTCCAGCATAGAGGGCTGCGATCCAATTTTTTCGATGGATGAAGGACTATTTCTTAGGTTACTGTTTGGCGCTGCATCTGCAGATGCCGTTATTAAAGATGCAAGCATAGCAATAATACCAAGAAATGAATACAACAAAACGATATTCAGATCTCTTTTCCCTGAGAAATCTTTTTATTTAAGCCCTGGAGACGTGTGGTGATGAATGAGATCTTTGTGTCTGCACCAGGCAGAGCTTGCTTGTTTGGGGAGGATCAGGATTACCTGGGCTTGTCAGTGATAACCGTAGCCATAAATTTAAGAACATATGTGCGAGGTAAAGCAACAGAAGATAACATAATAAAAATAAATTATATTAATACACTTGAGATCGATGAATTTTCTATCCAAGAAAAAATAGCATATCGATCAAAAAGAGATTATCTAAGAGCAACAATAAATATACTTAAAAGAGATGAACGATTTAGCAATCTGTTAAAAGGTATTGAATGCGAAATATGGAGCGAGATCCCCATTGCCTCTGGCTTATCAAGTTCTTCTGTCCTGGTAGTTGCCTGGGCTAAATTCTTAAATAGTGCCTTTGGCCTGAATCTCGGAGAAAAGGATATCGCTCAATTGGCTTTTCAATCCGAGGTAGCTGAATTTGGAGAGCCCGGTGGGATGATGGACCATATTGCTTCGGCGATAGGCGGGCAATTGCTTATTAAATGCACAAATCCTCCTCAAATTCAAAAATTGGATCCGCCAATATCAGGTCTAGTTATAGGAGATACTCTTGTAAAAAAGAAGACCATTGAGACACTTGTTAAGAGAAAAAGCGAGATTTTTGAAGGAATCGCTTTTGTTTCAGATCAGATCAAGGATTTCAATCTTGAAACCGTTGAAATGGCAAGAATTGAGCCGTATCTTCAGAAAATGGACGGGAATGCGGCTAAAAGGCTTAGAGCGGTTTTAGAAATGAGGGATATTGTTAAGATGGCCGCCCCTGCGTTGAAAATGGACGATGAGGCAAAGATAGGAGATTTAATAAATCGCCATCATCAAAGCATGCGCGATGGTTTTGAAAATGTCATTGCCAAAGCGGAGGATATGATAAGAGCCTCAATTGATGCGGGTGCGTTAGGCGGTAAAGTTACAGGATCAGGAAATGGCGGATGTGTTATAATTTTCGCGCCACAGCATCAATTAGAAGCAGCCAAGGCAATCGAACAAGCTGGAGGGAAAGACTATATTGTTCAAGTCGATGAGGGTGCAAGGGATGAGAAGCCAAAATGAATTTTATGATTAAAATTATAATAAAATCTCTTTCTTGTCCTCAAATCAAGAGAAGGAAAAGCTAAATGGTTTTTCCTGCTACAATCGAATTGGCCTATGTTTTTATACTTTCAGCGTTTGATCTACTTGATCTAAATTGACCTACAAAGACGTCTGCGTCCTCATCCCCACCCTCAACGAAGAGGAGTCCATAGGCCCGGTTATCAGGGAGTTCCAGGCTCTGGGATTTCCTAACATCCTTTTGGCAGACGGCCACAGCACCGACGGCACGGTGGATATAGCCAGAGCCGCTGGAGCGCGCATCTTCGTTCAGTCCGGCTCGGGCAAGGGCCAGGCCATGAAAGAGGTCTTTGAGGTGATAGAGGAGGACTATATACTTCTCATCGACGGCGACGGCACCTATCTTCCCTCCGAGGCACCCGGTCTTCTCGAGCCGGTGCTGAAGGGAAGGGCAGAGCATGTGGTGGGCAATCGGCACGGCCGCATGCAGGGCGGAGCTCTCAAGCGCCTGAATATGTTCGGCAACAAAATGATCAACTTCTTCTTCTCCACCATCTACAGGGTCCATTTGACCGACATCCTCTCCGGCTACAGGGCTTTTACCAGGGAGGGCATACGCCGCCTGGACCTCTCCACACCCGGCTTTGAGATCGAGTCGGAGATGACCATTGAGAGCGTCAAGAAGGGGCTGCGCATAGTTGAAGTGCCCATATCCTATCGGCCCCGGTCGGCCGGCACCAAGACCAAGCTGCATCCCTTCCGGGACGGCCTGAAGATCATACTCACCATCTTTCGCATGGCCAAGACGGAGAACCCCATGTTCTATTTCGGCCTCATCGGCTCTTTCTTTGCCGCAGCCGGCTTTCTCATAGGCCTTTATGTGGCCAGGGACTGGTTTTACTATCGCATAGATCACATCCCACTTACCATACTCACCGCCATTCTGATCATCGTGGGCTTCCAATTATTTCTGATAGGCATGCAGGGAGATATGATGGCCTCCATGCATCGGGAGCTGATCCGGGAGCTGCACCGGAAGAAGTGAGTCTGAAGTGCTTCATCTGATGATATCGAAAATGCTTTCAGCTTGCCGAAAGAAAGAGATAAATGGAGTTCCAGATTCTCAGCGGAACTCCAGTCTGGCCTCATCCATAGCCTCGAAGAGGTAGGCCATTCCGGGCATAAGAGTCTCGTTTTCGCCCAGATGTATCCAGCCTGATGGATCATATTTCCACACGAAAGCAGAGACCATTCCCTTATCCACCGCCTCAGGATAGCTATACCTCTTATGCTTGATATTGACTGTGATGTTCTCCAGGGCTACGGTCTGGTTCACAGGTAGGCCCACCATATTCCAGCCAGGATGCAGGTTCAGGCGATGGGGGAGGTCCACAGGCTTTCCTGAGATCTCCATGGTGAAGTTGTCCGAGCTGTCGATGAGCAGGCCCTGTCCGGGATAAAAGCTGGTCACATTGACCAGGGCTCCCTCTTTCATATTGAAATCCCAGCCCGTTCCGGCTATGGTGAATATGCTGCGATATGGCTTTTTAGCCAGATATTTCGATGCCTTGGCATCATCAGGCTCTAAGAAAATTGATACCGCATTCCAACCGGCAGTGATGTTGATCCTTTGGACCTGGCCGGGGATGATCATATACTCTATAGAAAAGCTCCTTTTCTCTCCCAGCCGAGGCCGGATCACAGGCCACATAACCTTCTTTTTGTCACCAATTACATATTCGTCATGCCAAACCGTCAGTCCATTCTCCTTGACCACGACCTTATCTGCGTCTCTGGGAAGCAAGGCCTCGCCTATGATCGCAGGAGGAGCATTGAGATTGAGTGAATCCCTCATGCTATCGGTCTCAATCCAATACACCCAGTCGGTTGCGCTCTCCTTCTCCGGAGTTATGGACGTCTCGACTGAGCTGGCGTTTTCCTTGGTAGCATTGGAGGGAGTGGTATCGATGCGGTAGGGGAGAGCAGGCGACCGGGGCAGATCAGGTCGGAAGCTGGGATCGCCAAGCATCATATCCATATAAGCTGTCTGGTTAAGCATCTCGGAGATGGATTCATCCCAATCCGGCAGGGGCTCATCGTACTCCGATATCTCTTTAATGTTCTCCGCGCCCTGGAACTTCAGACGATAGAGGTTATCGGCATCAAGTACCGCTTCTCCCACCGTGGAATTCTCATAGATAAGAGATTGATAAAATCTCTTGATGAAGTCCTCGGAGAGGAAGATCCAGGATAGCGAAGAGGTTCCAATATAATTGACCGCACCGGCCCGGATGAATGACAGGGCTATGGAGTTCTCCAGCTTTAGAGGGATGTACATCCTGGTCCCGGTCACATTGAGATAATATCCTTTCAGGTTGGCAGTGACACAGGCATCGGTGGTGGTGCTCTGGGGAGCTAAGACCAGGTCTTTGACATGGCCGGCAGTGAGAGTGGCATCCATCATCGACCAGTCCGATAGCCCCCACTGGTCTTCAGAGCCGTGGTTATTGAATGTGACTATGTTCTGGCCGTTGTTCATCTGTGAGACGGCCTGCTGGTAGGTGGCCTCCTCGTAACGCAGGTCTCTGACCTCCAGTCCTGCATCTCTGAGGTAATCCCTGATACTCATGGCTATGGGCGACTGGGGGAAGGAGAGTGGGGGCGAGGATATAACCAGAGCATTTCCCTTCCAGGAGCCGTTCAGCTGATGGTAGGCCAGGGTTCTGGCCAGAAGCTGTGATGCATCATAAACCGAGAGGGCCATGACCCTTCCCACCGCCACCTTGCTGTAGTTACCTTCGTCCATGAGCTGATAATCTCGGAAGATCTCGTACTCCATAACGCTGTCAACCTTCTGGGTAAGGCCGGTGGATATCAATGGCAGCGAGCCGGGGTCTCCCACCACCATCAGATAGCGGGGAGAGATCTCCAGATCCTCGACCTTCTGATTGAGCGCCTCCTCCTCGGCGGATGGATCGATCTGCTGAGGATCGCGGGCGGCATCCAATAAAACTGCCCGACGGGCAGCGGCTGCAGCTGGCGCCAGCAGGGAGAGCCGCGGCACCTTGGTATGGCTGAAGGCAGTAATATTCAGTGCCGGGGAGTTGGACAAGACCTCTACGGTATAGTTCTTGGTCCTGCGGACCGCCCCATCTCCTGCCTCGATATTGAATGTCCACCTTCCGGGGGTGAGCATCTGCACCTGGATGTCATAGAGCTTATCCCGCTCCATATCAGTGATCTCCAGCCTGCCGCTGCCCCGGTCCGGGCTGTATAGGTTTATGGCGGTGTAGGCTGCCTCCCGGTCCAGGCTCCAGGAGATATTGGTCCTGCCGGAGTAGATCCAGACGGGATAGGTCAGATTTATTGCCGGAGGATCGTCCAGATTCTTCAAGGTATGATTGTAGGAGTATCCCTCATAGGCAACAGTGGCCCCCCTGTCCAGCCCCTCCTCCCATCCGCTGTCCATGGGATAGAGCAGCTCTATATCCACATTCAGGCTCGATGAATTACCTGGCTCAAGGCGGTTTATGCTCCAGCGAAGCATGGAGCCATTGAGGAAGGAATTCATGGCATCAGAGGGCTGTCCGGTATAGGGATCGGTGACATTTACCTGCCCCATCTCCGCCCGGGGCCATTTTATGAGGCGGCCCATGGGGAAGACATCCAGCAGCCGCACGCCATGCATTGTCTCTTCTCCGGTATTGCTGAGTGTGATATTGAGCCTGACGATCTGGCTTATCTCCTCTGCCGGAACCTGGCTGGGGCTCAATTCCATCCTCACCAGCAGATCCTCCACAAATGTCCTCTTCACCGATGGGCGGGACTGGGGCAGAAGGAGAGAGAGGTCACGGGAGTTGGCATAAACCACCATATCCGGGCTCTCGCCCCTCAGCCTCATCTGCTCGATAAGCATTCCCTCAGATGCATCCTGCCAGGTGATATTCATCCTGCTCAAGTTCCCCTTGACCTGAGCGGAGATGGGGCCTGCTAGCACCGCTTTTCTGATATCCAGACGCTGCAGAGCCGCCTCGGTCTCTAGGGGCATCTGCTCGCCCACATAGAGAAGGGGCCAGTTGAGATATGAGGCAATAGGCGCAGCGGTGAGAGCAGCGCTGTAGTTCTCGCCTACAATCACCGCACCCGGTGCGCTCTTCCAGCGGCGGCTGATCTTCTCCGCCAGATCATAACTGCTATTGGCCTCTAGCTTTTGGTCATATCTCCAGGAGACATTGCCTATAGCCAGACTCTCTCCGCCGATCTGTTTCAGCAGCCAGTTGGCTGCCGGAGAGGGCGGCTCCAGCTCAGCCCAGACCGGGGTGTGGACGACATTATACTCCAGGGCCAGTCCGGATGCTCCGAAGCTCCGAAGCTCCTCCATATATCTTACCGCCCCCTCCACATTCTGGGTGGAGAGAATATAGGCCAGATAATCATCGCTCAGGCGGACATAAACCGGCTTTTCGCTGAGAAGGCAGACCTCTCCCACCTCCTGAGCCGAGAGGGGTGATATCATCACGAAGTCGGTGGCCTGGGATATCCGGGCAAAGTTGTATCCCTGAGCCCGGTCGAAGGGATTGTCCAGGGCTGCTCCCAGTTTTACCGGCCCGAGATCGGTGGTTATATTACGAGCATAGTCCACGATCTCCATGACCTGGTCCTGCTTCCACTGATTCCATCTTTCCCGGTTGTAGGAGCTGGCATAAACCTTGCTCAGGTCGATGCCGGTATCCTGATAGAACTTCTCTTTGCAGAAATTGCAGTAACAATAGTTTTCATCTTGAAATCCGAAATTATAGAGGACCACGCCATCGACTTTGTAGTCATCGATGAGAGTCTCAATGTAATCGTAGAGATTGTCCTTTGCCCCCTGGTTGACAGGACAGTAATGGGTGGCGTTTCCGCCTATATCTGGATTGGCAACCTGAAGTAGGCTTCTGTCCACTCCAGAGTCGTTGCTGACGGGAAGATCAAGGCCGGCCTCAGTTAGCATGGCACCGATGGCCTCAGGCAGATCCGATAATCCCTGCAGGGCAGCCTTCCCGGGAGAGCGCGAAACCTCCAGGCCCGCGGTGACATAAACCTTGAGACCGCCCTTATGGGCGGACTCGGCCAGATCCTTGACCGTCTCCCCGGTGCCGTGGATGGTAATGGCGCTGATATTGGCGCTCTTGAATGCACTCAATATGGCCTGCGCTCCGTATCTCTGCAGATCGGATCCATCCACCCATCCGGTCCTCTCCCCCGCCTGAACCTCTTGGGGAAGGATCAAAAGCGGAAGATGGATGGTCTCATTGTCCTCGGACCATATGGCAAGAGGTGTTGCGGCGATGGCAGCATGCCAGTCGTCAGCTCCTATCAGGACCACATCCTCCACCTCGCCCTTGACTCCCCTCTCCAGGAGTTGATCCTGGGCCAGGGCTGATCCGATGCAGGATGTGATCAATATGAACAGCAATGGATATTGCAGCTTCATGCTCTCACCTCTTCGGTTTCTACGCCCGCTTCATCAAGCGGCTGGAGATACTGAATATCTATATCGCCCACATAATAGGCCTTTTCCAGGGTGATATTTCGCCCCGCCATCTCGGCTACTGCTGCCTTAGCAATCTCTGTGGCCTGGCCCTGGCAGACCACCATGGGCATACCCGAGGTCTGGGCCATTTGATAAGCCCGGAATAGGTCCGGCGAACTGGTGCCGCAGAGCACCGCATTCTTGCTTCCATTGATCCAGATATCTGCAGCATAAAGCCAGGATTGCTCATAGAGGCTGTCGCCACCAATTCGTTTTATGCGGGCGTCATTGAGATTCTTCTCCACATCATCTGAGACTATGGATTCATTTCCCAGTATCAGTATCTCAGAATACTCCTGCAGCTTCTCCAGATCCTCACTTGGTATCCTGCCTGGTTCAGTGGTGACGAGATCAAAATCAATCGTTGCATTGCCCATGCTGCTGGCAGAGACGATTGTGCTGTAGAGGAAGTCCTCCCCGGTCAGCACCACCAATCCCGTGGGGGGTACAGCATTTATTGTGGCTGACTCTTCGGGCATGGGAATGCCGTGCGAGTCCATGAGCCTGAACAGGATAGGATATTCGCCGCTTGCTGATGCCAGCATGGTGAAATTGGCGATCCCCGGATTCTTGGGGCTGACCTTGACGATCTGGGCGGAAGGTATGACCATAAGCTCTGACGGCGTTATTATTCCCACCATCACCTCTTCCTCCACATCCAGAGCGATTCTGAAGGAGCCTTTGTAGGTCCGGTTGACTACCAGAGCTTCCGGAACCTTGACATCCACGCTGTAGCCCCGAACCTCCATGGCAAAGCTGACCACAGCCTCCGCCGAGGAGTTCCTGGACCTGTTGCCTAGGGATGTGGCGGTGATGGTCAGATTATCCTTGCGTCCCGGTTTGGTGGTTTCTATATGCAGCTTCAATGTGTGGGTGGCAGAGGGATCAAGCGCCAGGTCGTAGGGAAACTCAAGGGTCTCTTCGCCGTCCATCAGGCTGGCGCTCCAGCCTTCCGGAAGAGAGCCGCAGTCGATGGAGGCGACATCACGGAATGCTCCCAGGTTGTTAATAGCCAGATCGAACTCCGCTATGTCCTCCGCTCCGGCAGAGATCTCAGCCGACTTGGCATCATTTATAGTCATGCTGATTCCGTAGCTCTCCTGGGCGATGGCGGTTAAATCGAATTCGATCCTTATGGGAAGAGATGGAGGGGCGCTGTCCAGCAGATACAGAAATCCGGTATAAGTTCCAGGCTCGGTCTCCGGCGGCAAGACAAAAAAGATCTTGATCTCAGCCTCGTCTCCGGGGGCAAGAGGCTCCTCTTCAGGCATATCCAAAAAGATATAGCCTTTGGCGGTCCCGCTCATCTCCGTCTTGGAGATCTCATGGATGGTGGAGTCCCCGGTATTGGTCAGCTTAAGAGTCCTCTCCACCAGGTCGCCGGGATGGAGCACCACATCGAACCTATCCTTGTCTGGAGACAGCTGGGCTGAGCTGACCGCAGCAAGCAGGAACATAAATACAATTGGATATATTGGCCTCATCAAACACCACACTGCTGGTATGATCCGGATTTTCTGGAGTTACTACCCACCTTCATTTACCGGTTCCTATTTCTCTCCCAAAGGAATAAATAACCTTCTGCTACCTTCAGGCTAGCTTATCTGTCTTACAGGATAAGCGGTCAGAGGTGTTTGCTTGGAGCCTGAGAAAGCCATTCTGGTGGCCACGCCCTTTAAGAAAAGGGGCAAGAGCAGCTTGAAGATCAGCGATTTCATATTTGCTCTCTCCCTGGACCTGAAATGGGGGCCCCCGGAGAAGGTAAGATCTCTTTTAAGAGAAGCAGAAGCAGAGGGCATGGTCAGGATGGATGAGCAGATGGTTGAGGCCCTCTTCGATCCGGCTGCAGTAGAGGTTCCCCTGGGATTCAAGCCCTCTACAGAGGAAGGCATACTGGATCAGGGAATCAGGCTCATTATCTCTCATACCGGCATGAGCCGAAAGGAGGTCATAGCAGCAGCCAATGAAAAGCAGGACTCGCTGAAGAAGCTGGTAGAGCTGGATGCCGTGGTCCTGCTCCTGGCCCGGGAGATGGGCATAGATGTAAAAGAGCTGGCCGGCCAGGCCTATCAGAACCTGCTGGCTCGGGCCGGGGACCAGGGCAAAGAGTGTGATATAAAGGCATAATCAATGATCAAATCAATTTTTACTGCGTCAGAAGGTCTTTATGAGCCATGAGAACAGAGAGACAAAGACTAATCTTTACGAGCTGCTGGGCATAACCAAGGAGCGAGCTGATGAGATCGCTCGCATGGTGCGGGCCTCGTTCTCTGAGTCCAAGGGGCCAACGGAGTGGATTGTAAGGCTGGCGGAGGAGTTTCAGATCGAAGGGCCGGAGCTGGCGGAGGCCTTTGCCTGCGGCTGGTTTGCCGGAAAGTATGCCGGTGTATCCGAGGTCTTCCAGACGGTGCAAAAGGAGATGGACCGAAGGGAGATGGAAATGGCGGTGGAAAAGGATAGACAGAGTCGACATCCTCCTCCGGATGGGTACGCATAATCGCAAGCTTAATCTTCTATGGAATGAGGAGAATGGCTTTATGACCCCCAGGGTTCTCTTTACCACAGTTTACAGAAACAGCTCCGAGCCTTACGACTACATCGGAGCCAATACCAGATCATGGTTCAGGTTTTACTGGCCCCGAATCCAGTCCTTTGGCCTGCGCTTTCTCAAGCAGAACATCCCCGAACTGGAGATACTGGAGTTTCCCACCTGGGAGGAGTACAAGAACAAGCTAGAGGAGGGATGGGATGTGGTGGGGCTCTCTTTCTATCTCAGCGAGACCCATGAGGCCTTGGAGATGGTAGAAGCAGCGCGGACGGCCGGAGCGGGAGAGGTCTGGGCGGGAAACTACGGCGCTCTGACCACCGCGGTTCAGGATAAGTTCGATCGCATCTTCGTGGGCTACTCGGAGAGGGAGCTGGCGCCCTATTTCGGAAGAGAGATCAAGGACATCATCCATCCTCCCCTGATCGAATACCTCAATACGCCCTTCAATATCAAGCTGAACATCTACGGGGTGATGTTCACCACCCGGGGCTGTCCGGTGGGCTGCAAGTTCTGCCAGACCCCCGTCTTCTGCAATAAGCCCAATATCATCTCTTTGGAGAGCATCGAGAGGGTGCTGGCCTATTA